>ERZ827108.364-NODE-364-length-78268-cov-7.611267_pt1 | contig 78268 bp, 64 predicted proteins | sample MGYA00519921_ERZ827108 | MGnify/ENA primary metagenome ERZ827108 (study PRJEB31778, sample SAMEA3449258) | human gut metagenome | biome: human gut; feature: human-associated habitat; material: faeces | place: United Kingdom | collected 2010/2012 ... | reverse complement strand
GGCCGCGCGGCAAGGAGATATATTGCCAGACCGGAGGGGCCCCGTGGGCGGGAATTCCACTCTTCACAAGTCCTACACAATACATCGCTTCCTATATAAGTTATAGAAAGGCTGGTGCAGAAATACTGCACGTATCAGATGATGACCCTTCGGTTAAGAGATATATAAAGATCGGTCACCTGTAAGTGTCTATCTACCCGCGCTTTTGCTATATAAACCAGCGCCTCAGATAAAAAGAGGGAGCGCCGCGCACAACGCGACACTCCCCTAGCGATTCAAGAGAATCTATTAGGCCTCGAGAGCCTTCTTGGCGATGGTAGCCAGCTCGTTGAAGGACTCGATGTCCTCGTAAGCCATCTGAGCCAGGACCTTGCGGTCGAGCTCGATGCCGGCAACCTTCAGGCCGTGCATGAACTGAGAGTAAGAGATGTCGTTCAGGCGAGCAGCAGCGTTGATACGAGTGATCCAGAGAGAACGGATCTCGCGCTTCTTGTTGCGGCGATCACGATACTGATACTGCAGGGAGTGCTGGACCTGCTCTTTAGCATGCTTGTAAGTACGCGAAGCGGCACCGTAGTAACCCTTCGCACGGTGCATAACGGTACGGCGCTTCTTCTTGGCGGCAACAGCGCGCTTAATACGTGCCATGTTCTATCAACTCCTAGACGGTAAAACGAAAAACGGGAACGCGAACTTAGGCGAGACGCGACTTGATGACCTTGCGGTCGGCAGCGGCGATCTCGGTCTCCTGACGGAAGCCACGCTTACGCTTGGTGGACTTCTTGCTCAGGATGTGGCTCTTGAAAGCCTTGGCGCGCATAAGCTTGCCGGTACCAGTCTTGCGGAAACGCTTCTTGGTGCCGCTGTGGGACTTCATCTTAGGCATGAAATACTCCTTAATCGGTTACAGAACACTAGTTACTTGGTATCGCTTGCCGCTTTATCCTCATCGAAGGCGCCCTTAATCGGGGCGAGCAGCATAAGCATGTTACGGCCTTCCATCTTAGGCTTGGACTCGACCGTAGCGTAAGGCTTGAGATCCTCGGCGAGACGCTCGAGAACGTTAAGGCCCTGCTCCGGGTGAGCCATCTCACGGCCGCGGAACATGATGGTGATCTTAACGCGTGCGCCCTTCTTGAGGAAACGCAGAACGTGGCCCTTCTTGGTCTCGTAGTCGCCAACGTCGATCTTGGGTCGGAACTTCATTTCCTTGACCTCGACCTTGGACTGATTCTTACGAGCAGCCTTGGCCTTCATGGCCTGCTGGTACTTGAACTTACCGTAGTCCATGACCTTGCAGACCGGCGGCTCCGCGTTGGGAGCGATCTCGACCAGGTCGAGACCCTGATCGTCGGCGACGCGCTGGGCATCGCGGATGGCGAACAGGCCGAGCTGAGAGCCATCGACGCCAATCAAACGGCACGAAGATGCAGTGATCTCGTCGTTGATGCGGGTGTCATCAGACTTAGCTATTTTCCCTACCTCCATTCATAAAAAAATAACCCGGCGCTTCTCAGCAACCAGGTCGTACACATAGATTTCCTCGATTTGAGGAAGGGAATCTAAGTTGTATGACCAGTCAGCTGCTCATTGGCGCCAAAAGGTGGGAGCCCTCGGGTTCCTCTTTAGGGCATTGCGGGAACAACGCCTTGCGAATAATAACACGTACAGCGCGTTATCACATTACGTACACGAAAAAGGGGCCTTGACCCCCTTTAACGCTCACTTGCATGTATGGTGCCCGAGGCGAGACTCGAAGGGCCTTCGCTTCACGAAGCCCCGGGCTTCGGGCGCGTGGCGCCCTCGCCACGCTCCGCTACAAACAGGCCACAGGCCTGTTTGCTTAACGCTTCGCGCGCTCACGCGAGTTCGGCACGAAAAAGGGGGCCGCAACCCCCTTGAACGCTCACTTGCATGTATGGTGCCCGAGGCGAGACTCGAACTCGCACGTTGTTGCCAACGGTGGATTTTGAGTCCACTGCGTCTGCCAATTCCGCCACTCGGGCACGCAATGCGTGAGTTAGTTTATCACAGCTTTCTACCGATTAGTCCGAAAATGGAACTTCGAGCATTTCGATGAGTTCGACCGTGCGGAGCATCTCGCGCTGACGGCATCCGCGACCGTCGACCGAAGCCTCACCCATCTGGTTATCGTAAGGGTCCTCGCGCATGCCGTCGAAAGAGGGCTCAAACTCTGCCTGGAATCGATTGTTGGCCACCATACGCCACGGGTCGAGATTGCCAAAGTAGTGACGGCGGCGCCACTCCTCCCCCATCCTGCGAGCAGAAGATCCAAATGACACGTCGGCGTTGAGCCAACCGGTCTGCGGCGTATAAAACTCTGCCCAGTCGTGCGACCCCACCGAATCGGGCGCAACGTACAGGCCGCTCTGCCAACGGGCAGGCACGCCCGCGATACGGCACATGGTGATAAACGCGAGCGCCATAACGCCGCAATCGCCGCGGAGCGAATGCGCGCAGTCATCGGCAATAGATCCCAAAAGCAAGTACGGCGGCTGATAGCGATAGTCGATATGCTGCGTCAGGTAATCATAGATAGCACGGGCGCGATCGAGCGGATCCTCGAGTCCGTCAACAACACCGGCCGTCAGCTGCTGCAGATACGGCGTAAATGCAATGTGCGGACGATCCTCGGAAATATCCTCGGGCAGAGGCGCGTCCATACGCGGATGAACCGGAAGTGTGCCACCGTAGACATCACAATAAGCAGCATCGATGTGATAACGATAGGTCACCGAGAATGAGCGTTCACTCGAAGAAGACCACGAGGCGGTACGCGCCGAAGCGTTCGCGGGAGCAACAGCACCCTCCGGCGTCATGTCGAGAATCTCGACCCGAGACTGCTGGTGGCAGGTGGCGGCAACGGGAAGCCAAGCGCGAACGGTCTCCCCCTCTAGAGCGCCGGGGACAGACACAGATGCTTTAAGCGTAATGACGCGAGCCAATCCATTTTGCAACTCCATCTCCTTGAGCATCTCGTTGCGCAGTGCAATTCCGTCCGTAGGATCGGGACGCATGCCGGGGACCTCTTTGGGATATACGCGAAGCGAATCGAGGAAGTTGTCGAGAACGAACAGCTCGCCGTCGATAAAGCGCCAGTCAATACGCTTACGGTCAATCAGATCGTTAAACTGCTCCTCGGTAAACTCAGGCCACTCCTCGCGAATCATCGCAATAGCTCGATCGCGCGACACCGAAAAATGAAGCGGCGTCTCAAGCATGCGATACCGCTCGGCACGGACGCAGGCAGCGAGCGAGGGATCGGGATTTTGGGCAAGTAGACGGTCGCAGGCCTCAATAGCCTGCGAAAGATACCCCGCGTCCTTTAAACGCAGAATCTCGGGTGGCAAGCCAACATCTAGAAAACGGAAGTCATCATTGCAAACATCAACAGAGCAACCAACAGGACCCTCGTCAATAACCTTCCCATCCGAAGGCAGTACATTAATAACAGCCATACCAAACTCCAAGTCATTAGAACTCTTGAAGCCCATTGTAGCGAGACAAAAAAGAAAGCCCCAACAAGGGAGCCATCAACACCGCCGAGCGGTAGTCAAAAAATGAATTCAGCCCAGTAACCCTGTAGCGAGTTAACGAAGGAGGCCCCGTTCACCCGAAGCTTTTCCCATTGCGCGACTTCTGGCAAAGCCAGTAGTCATCTTAATTCAGACTTGTAACCCTGCGGCGTTAAACAAAGGAAGCCCCATCCCCCGGAACTGTTTCCTTGGCGCGACTTCTGGCGAAGCCAGGTGAGCGCAAAGGAAACAGTGTAGGGAGACGGGGCTTCCGGTGGGAAGTTTAGCGACGCTTACGCCTTGTTGACGGAGCCAAACTCCTCCATGAGCTCCTTGGTGCGAGCAACGATGTTGTCGCGACCAGGCTTGAGGAGCTTGCGGGGGTCGAAGCCCTTGCCCTGCTGATCCTTGCCAGCCTCGATGTACTCGCGAACGCCCTTGGCGAAGACGAGCTGCAGGTCGGTGTTGACGTTGATCTTGGAGATACCCAGGGAGATGGCCTTCTTGATCTGATCCTCGGGGATGCCGGTGCCACCGTGCAGAACGAGGGGCAGGTCGCCGGTCTTGGCCTTGATCTCGCCCAGACGCTCGAAGGAAAGGCCAGCCCAGTCGGCGGGATACACGCCGTGGATGTTGCCGATACCGCATGCGAGGAAGTCGACGCCCAGGTCAGCAATCTGCTTGCACTCAGCAGGATCAGCGAGCTCGCCGTTGGAGGTCACGCCGTCCTCGGTGCCGCCGATACCGCCGACCTCGGCCTCGATGGACATGCCCTTGGAGTGGGCAAGCTCAACGAGCTCCTTGGTGCGGTCGAGGTTAAGCTGGAAGGTCTCCTCGTGAGAGCCGTCATACATGATGGACGTAAAGCCGGCCTCGATGCACTTGAAGCAGTCCTCGTAAGAACCGTGATCGAGGTGAAGGGCGACGGGAACGGTAACGCCCGTGGCCTCGACGGCAGCCTTGACCATGTCGGCGCAGACCTTGAAACCGCCCATCCACTTAGCGGCACCAGCGGTGCACTGAAGGATCAGCGGAGACTTGGCCTCCTCGGCGGCCTGGAGAATAGCCAGGGTCCACTCGAGGTTGTTGGTGTTGAAGGCACCGAGAGCGTACTTGCCGGCCTCGGCCTTCTTGAGCATGTCTGCTGCGTTGACGAGCATAAAAGAAACCTCCTGTAAGGTTGCTCCGATAACGCCTGAGATTTTACCACGACATACCCGAGCATAAACGTTCGTTTGTTCACGAATACCATCCGATTGGACAAATTTTGACCGTTTGCCCCACAGAATCGACCCACTGGGGAAAATAGCTTGACGATTGAGCGGTCTTCGTGGTTCGAAAGACGGCTTCGAGCCTACATCTGCATAAACGGATTCTGCATAAGTTCGCGCGCCATCGTGGTCGAATCGCCATGGCCCGTCAAGCAAACGGTATCGGGCGGAAGCGTCTTGGCAAGTTTGGAGAGCGAGCACATAATCGCCGCCTCGTCACCGCCGGAAAGATCGGTACGACCGTGGCTGCCCGGGAAAAGCGTGTCGCCCACAAAGGCGATGTTCCCCTGCTCGGTCGCGGCGAACAGGACGATGCCGCCCGGCGTATGCCCCGGCGTCTCGATCACCTGCAGACAGACGTCGCCCACCTCGATTGTATCGCCCTCGGCAAGCAAGCGCGTCGGCTCACCCGGATCGGGCGTCTCAATACCCCACATGGCGCGCTGCTCCTCGATATTTGCGCGAGGTACCGTCACGTCCTTATCGCACAACTCATATAGTGCGCCGTCGCCAACAACAGCTCGAACCCCGGCGACCCCGCCAACATGGTCGGCATGACCGTGCGTGCAGACAGAGCCGAGTACGCGCACCTCGGGATGCGCGGTGCGGATATGCTCCACAAGACGCTCGCCCTCCCACGCCGGATCGACGATTAAGCACTCGTCATTCGAAATCACGGCGTAACTGTTGGTCTGAATCGGGCCGTTGACGAGTGCCTCAATCGAAGCCGTGCCTCGGGGTGTCAGGTCCAAAGTCATATCGCCCATGCGCATACCCTCCTTCTAAAATACGTTCGAGGCACCAAACGATGCCTCGAACGTAACCAATATCTATGATGCCGAGAGGCTCTCGCACCTACACACGGCGCTTGAGCTGAGCTCCGCCTTCGCCGGGCATAAGACGGCGAGCGTCGTAGACCGAATCGACACTGCTGATGGAAGCAAGCAGCGGATCCAGACCACTCGCGTCCGAGATCTCGACCATAAAGCGCAGGGTTGCAATACCCTCGCGGTTGGTCGACGTGGCGGCAGAAAGGATATTGCCGCCCGCATCGCCAATGGCAATGGTGACATCCTTGAGCAGGCCCATGCGGTCCAGGCACTCGACCACGATCTCGACCTGGAAGAGGGTGTCGGCAGCGCCGTCCCACTCCACATCGATCATGCGCTCGGGATGTTCCATAAGACCCTTGACGTTAGGGCAGTTGGCGCGATGCACCGAAACGCCACGACCGCGCGTGATGAAGCCGACGATGTCGTCGCCCGTCACGGGGTTGCAGCAATGAGCCAGACGGACCAGCAGGCCGCTGTTGCTCTCGCCCTTAACGATAATGCCGTTACTGGCGCTCTTGCCGCGTTTTTGCGGCTTGCGGTTGGAGCCGCGGGCAGGCTGCTTCACGACCTCGGCGATAGCCTCGGCCTTGGTGAGCTGTTCCTCGGGCTTGGGGTCCAAGATTTGCTCAACCTTATTGCCCACAGCGCGCGGGGCAACCTTGCCGGCGCCGACGGCGGCAAACAGGTCCTCGAGCTGCTTGAAGTTAAACTGCTCCGCCACGGCGTTGAGCGCACGCGTCGAACGCGGCGTAGAAATGCCATAGCCACGCTTACGCAGGTCCTTGGCCAGCATATCGCGACCGGCGGCAGCGTCGTCGTCCTTGGTCGCAGCGGCAAAATAGCGGCGGATCTTTGACTTGGCGGAAGGTGTCTTAACGATCTTGAGCCAATCGCGCGACGGCTTGGAACTCTTGTTAGTCAGGATTTCAACGCGGTCGCCCGTCTTGATCTCGTGTGTGAGCGGAGCCACCGCACCGTTGATTTTGGCGCCGACGCAGTGGTTTCCCACCTCGGTGTGAACGGCATAGGCAAAGTCGAGCGGCGTGGAGCCGGCACGAAGCGCCATGACCTCGCCTTTGGGCGTGAAGACAAAGATCTCCTGATCGAACAGATCGACCTTCAGCGAGTGCAGGTATTCCTTGGCATCGGTGATCTCGTCGGAAGCCGCCCAATCGAGCGAATGTTTGAGCCAGTTGATCTGGTCGTCCAAACGTTGAGCATCATTGGTCTTAGAAGCAGACGATCCGCCCGATTTCTTATACAGCCAGTGGGCGGCAATGCCGTACTCGGCCTGCTCATGCATCTCGTAGGTTCGAATCTGAATCTCGAGCGGACGGGCCGTGGGGCCGATAACCGTCGTGTGGAGCGACTGGTAGTTATTGACCTTGGGCATGGCGATATAGTCTTTAAAGCGACCAGGCATGGGGTGCCACAGCGTATGCACAGCACCGAGCGTGGAGTAGCAATCGCGCACCGAATGGGTAATAACGCGCAGCGCCACCAGGTCGTAAATCTCGGAGAACTCCTTGCCCTTGCGCTTCATCTTTTGGTAGATGGACCAATAGTGCTTGGAACGGCCGTTGATCTGGAAGTCCTCCAGACCAATGCGGTTGAGCTCATCGGTAAGCGTCTTGATGGTCTCGGTAAGGTAGCGCTCGCGGACCTCGCGCGACTCAGCCACCATGCGCGCGATGCGCTGGTAGGCATCGGGCTCCAGGTAGAAGAAGGACAGGTCCTCGAGCTCCCACTTAATAGAGCTCATGCCCAGGCGGTCGGCCAAGGGCGCGTACACGTCCATGGTCTCGCGAGCCTTAAACAGGCGACGATCCTCGCGCAGGGCTGCAAGCGTACGCATGTTGTGCAAGCGGTCGGCAAGTTTAACGATGATGACGCGAATGTCCTTGGACATGGCGAGGAACATCTTGCGCAGCGTGAGCGCCTGCTTCTCGTCCATGCTGTCGACTTCGATGTTGGTGAGCTTGGTCACGCCATCGACGAGCTCGGCCACCGTATCGCCAAACAGGCCGGAAACATCGGCGAGCGAGGTCTCAGTATCCTCGACGGTATCGTGCAGCAGCGCGGCGCACACCACATCGCAGTCCATCTTGAGATCGGCCAAAATGATGGCAACCTCGACGGGATGGTTAATGTACATCTCGCCCGAGCGGCGCTTTTGGTTGCAGTGCTTCTCGGCGGCAAAGCAGTAGGCCTGCTCAACCTTAGAAAAGTCGTCCTCATTCATATATTTGAGGCACAGGCGCTCCAGTTTGTCGTAGCTGTCCGCCATAATCTCGGGCGGCAGCTCATCGGCATGCTTATAGTGCTCCATCTCCGAAAACGGCTGGAGGGTGGAATCATGGGCGGTACGGGCTGCGGCGTCCATCGAGGTCCCCTTCCCCTAGGCCCGCGGTACGATCGGGCGGTTAACTTTGGCTAGCATATCAGAAGCGCACGAATCGAGCGCCCAGCTCCGGAAAGCCGAAAACTCCATGCGCGAGCGCAAGCCCTCCAAATAGCGAATTGACCTGCTCAATTGCACGCGGCCGGGGTTTTCGGCCATCGCGATGCGACGAGTGTCGTCAAACCCCGAAACTCGACAGAAACCAAGCTCTTCGAAGATTCCCAGGCCGCTTTCCACCGAACGCTCGTCGACCGGTGTGCGAGCATCGATGGCAAGGCACATCTGCGCGATGTCGATATCGCTCGCGCTAAAGGAATCGTCCCCGGTTTTGCCGCGGTTGGAGCGCCACATGGTCTGCAGCGCGCGATAGAGCGTGACGAGCTCGTCGCGCTCGGGCGCATAGCAGTCGAGCAGGCGCTCGTTAATGCGGGCGTCGCGCGACGAATAGAGCAGATGGATCACGGCGGGCTGGCCATCGCGGCCGGCACGTCCGCTCATCTGGTTGAACTCGATGGCGCCAAACGGCATGTGGTAGAGCACGACATGGCGGATATCGGGCAGGTTGACACCCTCGCCAAAGGCGGAGGTCGAAACGATGCAGCTGAGGCTTCCGTCTCGGAATGCTTCCTCCACGCGACGGCGATCGGAACGCGCAAGCCCCGCGTTATAGAACGCGATATGGGTTGCGCAATCGGGCACACGCTTGCGCAACGTCTTGGCGAGCGCCACGGACTGGTCGCGCGAATTGACGTAAATGACGGTCTTCTCCCCCGTCGCCACGATCGACACCAAACGGTTCTCGCGGCTCGCAAGGTCGCGGTCGTCCTCGAGCTGCAGGTTCTCGCGCACCGTCTCGTCGACCACCGTGCGAGTGATCGGCAACATGCGGGCAAGCTCGGCCACGACCGGAGCCGTCGCGGTGGCCGTCGCAGCCATAACGACCGGATCGCCCAGGGCTTTGAGGATATCGGGCATGTCAAGATAGGCGCTACGGTCGCCGCCCTTGGCAAGGCCGACGTGGTGCGCCTCATCGATAACGACAAAGCCGATGCGGCCCGAACGCGCGAAACGGTCACGGTGGATAGACAGGAACTCGGGCGTCGTGAGCACGATACCGGTGCGACCCGAAGCTAGACCGGCGAACACGTCATCGCGTGCGGCCTCCACGGTCTCGCCGGTCAGCACGCCAATGCCAATACCGAGCGCTGCCATCGTCGACGAGAGGTGATAGGCCTGGTCGGCAACGAGCGCACGCAGCGGATAGACAAAGATGCTCGCACGCCCGCGAAGGACCGCCTCGCGCGCGGCATGCACATGGAAGATGAGCGACTTGCCGCGCCCCGTTCCCATAACGGCCAGAACACTTTGGTGATCGGCCAGGGCATCGAGCGCCTCGACCTGCGCGCGGTGCGGCTGGTTCGAGCCGATAAAGCTATGGATAAGCGAGCGCGTGAGCTCGGTATAGGAAAGCTGGGCGAGCGTCTCGCGCTTACGCGACTCCAGGCGCAGGCCGGAATCCGCCGGCTGCACGCCACGACGAAGCTCGCATGCCGGATCGTCGACGCTGGGCAGCGTGGTATCGCGGACCAGAACATCCTTGATCATGAGCTTGGGCTTCACACGCCCCTGCCAATGCTCGGCAACGGCCTCGAACACCAAGTCGACAGCGCTATCGCAGTTGATGAGCTTATCGATTTGCGGCACGCGGAACATAATGGCCGGCACACTCGCGGCGCCATCGGTCGCCACAAAGCGCATGTGCTCGCCGGTTTTGCCCACCACGGCGCGATCGCACATCGTCACGCCCTCGGCGGCCAGCAGCGGCACCTTGTTGCCCTGGCCAAACGGCTCAAGACGGGAAATCTGCTCGATGGTCTCAATATTCAGCTCGGAAAGGTCGACCGTGGCGGCAACCTCGTCGATGTCTTCAAAGTCCTCGACGGGAATCTCCGATAGCACGGCGGAAAGGCGACGACGGAATTCATCGAGCTTGGATGCCTCGATGGTCACTCCCACCGCACCGGCATGTCCGCCGCGACGAATCAGCAGGTCGGAACAGCGCTCGACAGCGTCAAACAGGTTAACTTTGCCCACCGAGCGACCAGAGCCGCGCGCGATACCGTCCTCGATCGAGAACAGCAGTGCCGGCACGTGATAGCGGTTGGTCAGACGGCTTGCCACGATGCCCTTGACACCCTCGTGCCAGCCTTCACCGCCCACGACGATCGCGCGTCCGCCGTCATAGGTCTCCTCGACCTTTGCCATAGCATCGCGCGTGAGCTCCGCCTCGATCTCACGGCGCTGGCGGTTGATTTCCTCGAGCTCAGCCGCCAGCGCGCTTGCTTCGATGGGATTGTGGGCAAGCAGCAGGTCGAGCGCCAGCTTGGGATCGGCCATGCGACCGGCAGCGTTTAAGCGGGGAATGAGCGAGAATGACAGGCCATCCGCCGTAATGCTCGAAAGGTCCGCCTTGGCGAGCGAGGCAAGCGCGATATAGCCGGGGCGGGCCGTCACGCGCATCTGCTGGATGCCCTCGGCAACCAGCGCGCGGTTCTCGGGCGTGAGCGGCATCATGTCGGACACGGTGCCCAGCGCCGCGACCTCGATTAGCGAACGCCAATACGACGGCTTGCCCAGGCGCTCACCCAGGACTTGCACCAGCTTGAGCGCCACACCAGCACCGGCAAGCTCGCGCGAGGGGCCCTCGTCTTCGAGCTTGGGGTCGGTCAGGGGCACACCCTGCGGCACCTGGTCGGAGGGCTCGTGATGGTCCGTGACCACCAAATCGATCCCCAGGCTCTCCAGATAGGAAACCTCTTCCTTGGCGGCAATGCCGTTATCGACGGTCACGATCAGCTGGGGGCGAGCGAGCTCGTTAACGCGGTCGAGTGCCGCGCGCGAAAGACCGTAGCCCTCATCAAAGCGATGCGGAATAAACGGCGTGACATCGGCGCCAAACGTGCGCAGCGCCTCGGTCAACAGGCAGGTCGACGTAATGCCGTCAACGTCAAAATCGCCAAAGACCGCAATGTGCTCGTGGTTGCGAATAGCACGCTCGACGCGGTCGGCAACGACCGACATGCCCGGGATAATGAGTGGGTCGGCCCAGTCGCGATCGAGCGAAGGCGTCAAAAACAATTGGCCCTCTTTGATGGAGCCAATGCCGTGCGCGACCATAATGCGCGCCACCAGCCCGGGAATGCCCAGACCAGCCGAAAGCTCCTTTTCGAGCTCGGGGTTTTGCTGAGCGACCGCCCAGCGATGCGTCGTCTTAAGCGATGACATAGGCACCCACCCCTGATAGGGGCAGGTCGCCGCGATACCTCTCACGGTTCATAGCGATGAGTCCTCTGTGTATGCCCGCTTCGGCAGGCAGATCTGTTGAACGGATTTATTATACCGTGCAGCGCGGACGCAAAACGCCGCGGTGCGCCGCGGTTTCGGCAAACGATGGCGGTAATGGTCTCGAAATAAGGAATCAGAGTTCGATAACGCTTGACCTGCGCCTTTAGGCGCTATCGGTGCCGTTTCGCGCGGGTTCGGGCGGGTCGCTCGGGCTGGAAAGGTTGCAAATCGGTTGCCCGCCCGATGGTGCGGAGAACGCATCATCGAGACGGAGGGCAACCTCGCGGCGGGCATCATGCATCAGGTGTCCATATACGTTAAGGGTCAAGCTCACGTCACGGTGTCCGAGACGGTTAGCAATAGACAAGACATTCACACCAAGGGCGATGAGCAGGGCAACATGGCTGTGCCGCAGACCGTGCGGGCGTATCCGATGAACGCCAGCCATAGGCGCATGGCGGTCGATGATACGCCCAATGGTATCCCTAGCGAACGGGTCACCGTTCCAGCTAAGGACAAAGTCCGTCACAACGTTACGGCGCTGCACGCCGCGCCAGCGTTCGAGATATTCAAGCGTGAGCGCATCGAGGGCTATCGCACGTTTGCCAGCTTTCGTTTTTGGCGGGGTCAGTTTCCACTCGCGGACATTACGGTAATACATCGAGCAATCCACCGACAGGACACCCTCGCCGAAGTCGATAGCAGACCATTTCAGGGCTTGGGCTTCACCCAACCGAAGCCCCGTCATGTAGAGCAGCCAAAGGCACGTGAAGCCATAAAGCCCGTAATACTCGGACGTGTCAAAGGTAGCAACTACACGCTCGAACTCGTCCCGCGTCCAGAAATCAACCTCACGGTGCCGTTTGGGGATATTGCCGACCTGCCGCGCGGGGTTGCGCTGCAAAAGCCCCAACTGCACCGCCATATCGAGAACCGTAGCGAAATGACCGAACACGAGACGCACGTAGGAGGGCGCGTGACCCTCCAGAAGCCCGTTCTGCCACCGCTTCACCATCGGCGGGGCAATGTCCCGCAGCCGCAGGCGATCGAAAGCGCCGAAATGCTTTCGAGCAATCGCGGCGCGGGCATAGAAGGTGCTTTCACGGACACGCGCCCTATAGTCAGGCTCCCAATAGGAGCGGTAGAACTCGCCAAATGACATGGTGGAGTTGCCGCGAACGGCGGTCTTGGAGAAGTCAGCCATATACGCATCGTAGGCGGCTTTCGCGTCCTTCTGGGTCTTGTAGCCGCGACCCCAATGGCGTACGCGCTTGCCCTCGGCATCGGTGCCGAGGTTCGCCACGAAATACCACGACCCGTTGCGTTTGTCGCGGTATACGTTACTGGTCTTTGGCATCATGCGCCCCCACGGGGTCAACGCCGATTATCTCGGCAACAGCGGACGCGGGGACGCGCCCGACCTTGCGGGAGCCGTAGAACCCGAACCCCTTGGAAACCATCAGAGCTTTAGCAGCCCTGATAATGTCAGCAGACTTGGACGCGCTGAAACCCAGCGCCTGAACGTCAGCCTTATCGACCATCACACATGTTGCCATTACCAACACACTCCTTACCTAGTTCCTTGCATATCTTGGTGTAACGAACCGTGCGAGGGGCATAGCCGCCCGCATCGCCGAAGTTCGGCACCTGCTGTTCGTACTCTTTCGTATAAGACACATCGAAACCATCGAACGAGAGCCGTTCAGTAGTCGTAAAGCGTTCCTCAATGGGCTGTATCAGGTTCTGCGAGCGGAAGAACTTCTTCTGCTTGTAGGAACCCTCGTCAACGTCCTTGCTGAAATACTTGGAGATATAGCGCCCGACGTTTTGACGTTCGTCAACGTCGATACGGTTTATCTTGACGAAACCATGCCCCCATATCTCGCGAAGGTCTTTAGCCCTGATATACGGGAACCTGAACAGCACGACGTGGTAGTGGATAGCACCGCGCTTCTGGGCTTCCCATACCGCAAGATAGCGCACCTGCATAACGTCGGACTTATAGACGCGCCTGTTCAAACGCCTAACGAACTTGGAGAACTCGCGGTTGCAGTATTTAATATCGGTTACGTTATCGGCGAACGTGAGCGTGAGGAACTTCGTAGCATCATCGAAATTGCAGTCGATAAGGCGGGCTATCTCCCAACGGACGGCACTGTAGTGCCTTTGCCGCCGTCTCGCGGCATCGTAGTAAGCTGCCGCATCGGGCTTGCGCCCGCGTTCGCTTTCATCTTCCGAATCATCATCGCGGCGGTTCTCGGGATACATGCGCCCAGCGGGCGCGGAATACTCCCAAACCTCAATCGTTGCGGGTGTCTCGATGGTCTTGACCCATTCGAGCCGCACTGGTACATACCACCTTCGGCACATCCGCGGAAAACTGGGTTTCACCAGCGGGAACCGCCCAAATCGGGCGAACTTCCGCGGAAAGATGATGTCCTATAAATTTAAATCAAGTATGCCGCCGTGCGCCCGCTCGGGGCGGGGGGTCGCTCCGCTCGGCTGGGCGCTCCGCGCCCGCCGCCCCCTTTCCCGCCCCGAGCGTTCGCCCAGCGGCAGGGGCTTTACTTCCTAATCCGTCACGCTTTCGGCGCTTTCTTCCTTCTCGGCGTTGTCCGCAGATACCCCGTTACGGCGTTGAGCGGCGATATAAAGCCGTTTCAGCTCTTTCGGGTAATCGACCTTCGAGTAGTCCGCAAACGGGGCTTTAAAAGGTCTTGGAGCGTCCCAGCCGTCGAGCATGATATAGCCCGTGCCGCGTTCCTCGATGGGCAGGAAGTCGAATGAGCCGCCGAAGGTCATACGGTAGCCCTCGTCCGAGAGCGAACCCAGGGACACGCGAGCGCCCAAGTTGTCGCGTATGTCGGTCGATATGGTATCGGCGCGGGGCTGCTGCATGGCGAGGATAACGAACACGTTGGCGGCGCGGGCTTTCAACACCAGCTGGGTCAGGTTGTCCCAGACCTCATTAAAAGTTTTCTTATCCGCAGCCGCCTTGAACGCCGCCACCTCGTCGAATATCAGGAACACGGGGTTCAGACCATAGGTAAAGGCGTTGGCACCGAAACGGAAACGCTCCGGGTTCTGCATAAATTGATAGCGCCTGTCCATCATTTCCCTACAAAGCCGAACCACCTTGGCAATCTGGGCGGGCGATACGCCAACGCGGTCGGAGCCTATGACATGCGAGAGCGATGCAAGCTCGGCGTTCTTGGGGTCGCAGATATAGACCTCACCCGCAAAACCGTTGGAGTCCCCGAGCCGCAGGGCTTCTGCTATCAAAAAATAGAGAAATGTTGATTTGCCCCCGCCCGTGCCGCCAGCTATGAGCATATGGGGCAGGTGGGCGAAGTTCCACGACAGCTCGCCAGTGAGCGGTATCGCATCGAGCCGACCCGTAGGCTCGGAGGACAGCAGGCGGGGAACAGCCTGCAAGCGCACATCATCGCGCAGACGGAAAACGTAGTCGGTAGCGCCAACGCCAGCCGACTTGGAATCGAGCGGGCGACCTATCACGGAGCAAAGCCCCATGTCCTCAAGTTTGGAGAGCTTGGAAGTGTAACCATTGCCGTCATCAAACACGCGCACTGTCAGCATATTGCCGCTCACGAGAACGCGGAGACGGAGCGAGGAATCTATACGCTCGCGTTTGGTGCCATTCGAGAGCGTGTCCTCATGCGAGACGTAGAGCTTGTTCGCATAGAGGAACCGCTCCAAGTTGCGTACGGTCGAGCCGCACGGCACGAAGCGGGAGCCGAACAGCGCGACATACAGGACGAGCCAGAGCGAGAGCGCCAGCAGCGCCACAGCGGGGAGCAGCAACGGCAGGGTGAAAAGCGAGCGCTCGCAGAGCATAAGCAGGTTGAAGCCGAGGACGAATGACAGCCCAGCCGAGAAAAGGACGAAAACGACCTTGAACGAACCCGAGGACGCGGGCGAGGTCAGGGAAACGTCAACGCCCTTCCTAAGCAACTCGGAATCGCGGGCATCGAGACGCTTTCGGGCTTTCTCGAACACAGGCAGGGAACGAAGGGAATCAGAGAGCATGAGAGAGAACCCCCTTACGAGAGAAAACGGAACGGGAGCCGTCAGAGTTAATAGCGGTCACTGAAACGGAAAGCGGCGAGGGGTCTTGGAGAGGTGGAGCCACCTCGAAAGCGCACCAGAGGGCTACGGGTTCGCCACGGTAGCCCACATCGGCACCATGACCCGCGAACGACCCCAGAACGGGACGGGAACCGAGCGAAGCCGAGTTGACGGTCAGCGCGGCGGCATCGGGCGAGGTAAGGACGGCAAAGAGCAGAGCGGGGGTCTTGCCGTCAGAGGGGACTAAACGCAGCGAAAGCATAGAGCCGTCTTGGAGGTCGAAACGGTCAAACTCCTTGGCGTTGAGCGGGACGGCGGCGCTACCCCGAAGGTACGGGGTGCAGCACTCGAAGGGCGGCAGGGCTGGAGGGACGGCGGCGGCGATACGGGCAGTCTCGAAAACGAGCCAGCCTAGGACGAGGGCGGCAGCTACCGCCACCGAGACGAAAAACATGCGCAGGGGCTTGGGCATAGCGCACCCCCCCTAGTAGCCGAACGGCGAGGGGTTGCCCGAAGCAGCCGAGAGCGCCCAAATGACAGCGGCGAGCAGGAGAACGAGAACGAAAGCGCCGAGGTCGCGGGCTATGGCGGGGTGACGATAGCGAAAATCACTGAACGAATCGGCGTGAAAACGCGCGTTCTCGATAATTCCCCTCAAAACTTGAATAAAATAAAGCACAATGGCTCCTTAATCGTAACGGTTCGATTGTAAAGAGAGCCGCCCCGCATCTCGGGATTGGCGTTTTGGGACGCAGGGCGGCTGGAATCGGCAGCGGCTAGGGAGCCGCTACTCCTTGACTCGCGGCTGGTTCACGAGACGAATACCAGTGGCTTTCGCGCTGTAGGCAATTCGCTTCGTGGCGCTGGAGACATACGGACGCACGACAAGCCCGCTAAACTGGACTTCGCACATATCGGGAATCTCCGCGCCGTTCTCGGTATCAAATAGCAGGGAAGTCGAACCCTCAATAGTCACGGTAATAGGGCAGTAAGCGTTCTTAGCATCAACGACGCTGTACTTTATGCCGTTAGGGGTGGCAGCCCGCTCACCGTCGACATACGGGTAACTAAGCTTATTTTCGGCGAGATACCACTTTGCGCCCGACACATCGGAGGGGTAAATATTAGCCATGATAGATAGTCCTTTCGTTAGAGTTAGTTAATGATTGTCGCTGGAGGTGCCGTGAACCTTGTTCAGTGCAGCCCCGATATTGGCGTAGCCTGTACTGAAGGAGTAATTGAGGGAGTCCGCAAACTGGGTAGCGGAGCGAACGGAACCAGTGAAGTGCAGACTGTCGGTGCCAGAGGTACCGACAACGGTATTGCCATCATCGGCGAGCTTTGATACCTCTTCGCCGCTCCAGACGGTTTTTCCCTGCGTAAGCTCGGCATTCAGCTTGCCGCCGTCAACCGAATCGTAGGGTCCTACACCGCCGAGCAAACCGCCGTCGGCACCACGCAGAGCGCCGTTCATGACCTTGTTGTATGAGACGGTGCAGGTGATGTTATCGCCCGTGCCGATAACGCCCTTAACATTCACGTCATAAGTGGCGGTAAGGTCAACCTTGCCGACGTTGACGTTTTTATAGCCGACTCGCGTGGGAACAGTCACCACATAGGTGCCGTTAGGATGTGTGGTCTTGCCATCAGACCAAGTACCGCCCGTGGTGTCGATAAGCGTAGCGACGTTCGCGGTCGCCTTCTCCTTCAGCGTATCGTCGGCAGAGGTAGCAGACTGCACCTCATTCGCAGGCTCACCCGTGATGGGCGCGGCTTCGGCAAAGGCTCCCAGCGGCGTACCGAGGGCGGCGGCTACCGCAAGGGCGGCTGTAGCAGCCATAAACGATTTCTTTACCAACATGTTTTTCTCCCTTCAGAGAAGTTTCCCCCGCACGGCGCGGGGCTTCTATATGAACACGTCTCGGGCATCGAAAATGATCAAGACGGATTCAACGAACGCTATTCGACCACCTTTAGCAGCCAGTCAAAGGACGCAGACCCCGCAGACGTAGACGGAGCGTCCAAGAGCACGCTTCGACAGATAGTCCTCGCGCGGTACTCACCTGCGGCGAGGGGCTTTGAAAGGTCGATATGATTGATTCCGAAGCCCGGTCTGATGTAGAGGGGTGAACCCGAATCGCGGTCGGTCGCAGACCAAACAATTTCAGAATCTTCAAACTTTCCATTTGAATCGAGGTCGCAGGCTATGGCAACAGTCGAACAAACGGGGTTGCCCCCGTCTTTGCCGTCCACTGAACAATTAGCAGGCAATGAGAGGGATATATCCTGTCGTGTCTCTCCCGCCCGCCACGTCACCGTGTCGGGCGTAGCCGTGTAGGACGCGAAATCTGTTTGCTGTATTGGCTTAGTGCGCTCGGACGAAGTCCTGCTTTGACCTTCAAAAAAAGCGATACCCGAGCGCCCCGAGCCGCAAAGCGTGAGCGAGAGCGCCAGCAGCAAAACGCAAAACGCCAAAGGCAGGAGCGAAACCCATCTGCGCAAATGGTAGACGCGGACAAAGAACTGGAAACCGTCCCTATTGCGCTCCACCCGCACACAGCGACCCGCACGGGATAACAGGCGTTTGCGGTCTGTTTCCAGCCGCGCGACATGCCAGCGGTTGCCCGCCTTTACCCAGAATAGAGGGCTATGGGGCTTTCCATCATAGGAAAGAAGCAAAGCGGGGTCGCAGTTCTTGGGAGGACGGCGGCGTACCGCAAAAGCGTATATATACAGGAGTACATCGTCGGGGTCGGGGTCTGCCACGGCGGGAGCCGTGAAGCCCGTAAGCCGCTCGGTAGAATCGCCCTCGAAATCATCTAGAACATGCGCGAGCGGGGCGGGGTCATGGCGCAAAAGCATTTAAAACATCTCACTATCGGCATTGGTGCCGTTGGGGGCATTGGTGCCGTTGGGATACAGGTCATCGAAGATGGACGGGTCAAATGCGGCGGGCGCGTCCTCGGCATTGGTGCCAGAGACAATCAAAACATCGCGGAAATCTTTCTCATGCGAGAGCGCATAGCCTGCACGAAGAGCCACGCGAACAGCCCAGTTCTTATAGACCTTCCTGCAACCCAAATTGAAAGCGGGGAGTTCCGATAATTCATCGCGGAATGCTTCGAGACGGCGAAGAAGTTCGGCACCCGTGAGGGTCGTATTGTAGCGAATATCGCAATCGAAGCGCTTGGGAATGTCGAAACGACTAGGCGGCAGCGCCATCAACACGGGGAACAGGACGCGCCCGCCATCGTCTTTGAACTGGTCGTAACGGTCGAAGCAGTAAGCCAGCCCCGTGCTATCGGAGGGATTACAAGAAACGTTATCGACAACGGCGGCGCGGCGTGCATCCTGAAACAGCACAAGACATTCGCGAGCGATTTTCATGGGGGCTTTTTGGACGGCGGTAGTCATTTTAATTCCTTTCAGTCAGTACGGCATTCGCCAAATGCTTGCAACAGTCACTGACTGTTGCCTTAAATGAATAATACCGACATTCAGCGACTGTTGCAAGCACTATTCTAGATTTTTCTGAAAAGCCAAGGGAACCATGCCAGAGCCGCGTTATCGACAGCTGGGGGTTGCCAGTTTCCAACAATGCGCGGGGGTTATATATGGAACCCCCTGTTTCGCATCATTGAAAACTTGCAACCCCCATCCATCGAAAACACTGGTTATCCGAGCGATAGCGGCGTAATGGTTGCCGATGGGTTGCGCTGCCAACGTGTTCGAACGTTCGACAACAGGTCAGGGGCTTGGGAACAGCTCGAAGCGGTAATAGTCTCGAAATAATCGAGCGTTTCAGCCGCACGGACGCATACGAGCGTCTAGCATATCCATACAAACGAGTTCGCGGATAAAGGGAGTCACGGGACATATGAAGCAATGGGCTGGACTGGGAAAGTTCCTCGCGGGGCATATGCAGATCATCGTTCCGATTTGCGTGGCGCTCGGCGTGCTCTTTCCCCAGCAGATCGGCGTGCTCAAGCCCATTGTTCCCGCCCTCTTCGCCTTTATGACGTTTCAGGGCGCGCTCAGCAACACTTTTCACCAGGTAGCCGAGGTGTTCCACCGTCCGCTGCACCTGATTCTGGCGCTGCTGGTCTCGGCAGTGCTTATTCCCATCGCGGCGTATGCCATAGGGTCACTCTTCTTTGGCTCCAACCCCAACCTTGTCTGCGGCATCGTGCTCGAGTACAGCGTACCCGTGGCCGTCACCGCTTTTATGTGGATCAGCATGTTCGGCGGCAACGGCCCGCTCGCGCTCACCATCATCCTGACGTCCTCGGTTATCTCCCCTGTGACGATTCCGCTCACGCTTAAGCTCTTGCTGGGTGCCACCGTCTCGATCGATGTGCCGAGCATGATGCAAGACATGGCCTTTATGATCGCCATCCCCGCCGTGCTCGGCATCGTGATCAACGAGCTCACGCGTGGATGGGGACACGAGAAGCTCTCCCCCGTGCTCTCGCCCGCCTGCAAATTCATGATGATGGGCGTTATCGCCTCCAACTCCACCGCCATGAGCGAGTACGTGCTGCACATGAACGCGGTGCGCCTGGAAGTCGCCCTCTTTATTTTGGTCTTCGCCATCAGTGGCTTTGTCGTCGGTTTTCTGGTCGCCCATGCGCTGCATCTGCCATATAGCGAGACGACCACCATGTGCTTTACCTGCGGCATGCGTAACATCTCTTCGGGCGCCGTCATCGCCACGCAGTACTTTCCGGGCGAAGTCGTGTTTCCCGTCATGTGCGGAACGCTGTTTCAGCAGGTACTCGCCTCGCTTATCGGGCATCTCTTTGAGCGTCTGACCGGCGAGGAGCGCGCCGCCCAGCGCAAGCGCGTCGAAGCCGGCCGCGACGCCATGGCACGCTAGACTGTCCGCATTACGCGGGTGTTAGTCTTGCTATACGAGCGTTTCCAGATGCGCACGCAGGCGCTCAGCATCGATATCGAGCGTTGTCTCAGCATTGACCTGGGCCAAACGATAGCCGACAAAGTAGGGCGAAACCACCCAACGCGGCAGCGCCTTGGCAATGGTCCGACCGCCCAGGTGATAGAAGAACAGGTTATACGACTCTGCGCGACCACCGTGGTGCTCGTTCAGGATATAGCGCAGAGCTACCTGGATTGCATCGGCGAAGAGATCCGCCTCGGCTTGATCTCTCGTGTCATCGCTGGCGGCGATTCCCTGCGGGGCTGAAACGTTGATCTCAAAGAACCCCATGATGGGTTCGGTTGAGATGTTGGCCGAGATCCTCCCCTGTTGCCAGACATTGATGCCTTCGAAATTGGCGGAAGCCAGCGAAGCATAGCCGTCTTCCTGCTCCAAACCCACAATCTGCATGTGCGGATGAACGAGGCTACCGCCCGAGAGCGGACCCTTGTTCTTGTACATGAGCACGCTTCGATACTGCTGTGAATCGATCATCTGCTGCCAGCAACCCAGGGCAAACCGCATCACATGGTGGAGTTCATCCGGCTCATAGATCACCAGGTCGGCATCGTGATCGGCCGACTCGATCAGCACGGTTTGACGGGTGGCGCGCAGGGTCTTGAACTTATTCTCGAGCCAAATGCAATCGCCATCACGGCGAATGATGTCGGTGAGCCCTTCGGTATCGCAAAAGGGGCACGCGGTGCCGGGACGACGGTTGTCGTCGGGCTTACCGTTCGCCTGCTGAACGTCAAATACCAGCGTCATGGGTTATACCTCCAGCGGCACAATCTTGGTGCCATGGAGCTCGGAGACGCCCAGTGCCGCCGCCACGGTATCGCGGTTGACCGTGGAAATGCCGCCGCCGGGAAGGATGGTCAAGCGGTCGCCCGCATACTCGATCAAGCGGGCCAGGTTTTCGAAGTTGTCCTCGATCGGCGTACCGGCAGCGCCACCATGCGTCAGGATGCGTGTGATGCCGCAGTCGGCGAGTATGTCAATCGCGTCGAGCTGAGCCTCGGGCGAGAGCTGATCAAACGCCATGTGGAAGGTGATGTCGATGGGCTCACGCTTGCATTCCTCGGTCGCGCAGCCCGCGGCCATCACGAGAGCGCCCAACGTAAGCTCGTCGAGTGCCCATCCGCCAGCGCAGGGCTTGCAGCAGCCAAAGACCAAGCCGTCAACGCCGGCGCTCACGGCAAGGCCCAGGTCCATCTCCATCATACGCAACTCGTCCTGGTTGTAGTGAAAGTCGCCGCCACGCGGGCGAATCATGCACATCACCCGCGCATCGTGCTCGTGTGCATAGTTGGTCGTAGCGCTGATAACGCCGGCCGAAGGCGTGGTGCCACCAACGGCAAGGTTGTCGCACAGCTCGATACGCCTTGCACCGGCATCGATAGCCGCCGGCACCCGCTCAAAGTTCTCGGCACAAAACTCGTACAGCATAGATAGACCCCCAAAGACAGCAGATGTTTTCCGACGGGCATTGTCACACATCCCCATGAAGTTGCGGTGGAATAGGGACTCTTTTGGCCTCTGGAGCCCGTATTCAGTCCCTATTTCACCGCAACTTAAAAAGGGGCGCTGACTGAGATAGTCAGCGCCCCTTTTGTTAGGTGGGTTAGCCTCCGAGGTAGGCTTTGCGGACGTTGTCGTCATGCAGGAGCTCTTGGCCCGTGCCGGTCATGGTGATCTTGCCGGTCTCGAGCACGTAACCGCGTGTGGCAATGGAAAGCGCCATCTGCGCGTTTTGCTCGACCAGAAGCACCGTGGTGCCGGCCTTGTGCAGGTCCTCGACAATCTGGAAGATCTGTTCGATCAGAATCGGCGCCAGACCCATGGAAGGTTCGTCGAGCATAAGCAGTTTGGGGTTACTCATAAGGGCGCGCCCCATAACGAGCATCTGCTGCTCGCCGCCTGAAAGGGTACCGGCGACCTGGCGACGACGTTCCTTCAGGCGCGGGAACTGCTCGTAGACGCGCTCCAGGCCCGGAGCCACCGTGGACTTGGGCTGCGTATAGGCACCCATCTCCAGGTTCTCCTCGACCGTCATCTGCAAAAAGGCGCGACGACCCTCGGGAACTTGAGCCAGGCCCTTACCAACCAGCTTATCAGCGGGCGTATGGGTAATGTCCTCGCCCATAAACTTGATGGAGCCGGTCTTGGAGCGTAGCAGGCCCGAGACGGTCTTGAGCGTTGTGGACTTGCCGGCACCGTTGGCACCAATCAAGGCCACGATCTCGCCCTCATTAACGTTAAAGGAGATGTCCTTGATGGCGTGGATGGCGCCGTACCAGACGTTGATGTTGTAGACGGAAAGCATCGGCTCTGCCATTTAGTTCTCCCCCTTATCCTGCTTACCCAGATACGCCTCGATAACGGCGTCGTTGTTCTGGATTTCCTCTGCCGTGCCCTTGGCGATGACCTTGCCAAAGTTAAGCACGCAGATGCCCTCGCAGATGTTCATAACGAGCGACATATCATGCTCGATAAGCATGATGGCAATGCCAAAGGTGTCGCGAATCTTGACGATGTTCGCCATGAGCTCTGCGGTCTCGGACGGGTTCATGCCGGCGGCAGGTTCGTCGAGCAACAGCAGCTTGGGGTTGGTGGCAAGCGCGCGGACGATCTCCAGACGACGCTGGGCGCCGTAAGGCAGCGATCCGGCCTGTTCATTTGCCAGGTGCTCCATGTCAAAAATGGACAGTAGCTCCATGGCGCGCTCGTGGGCGGCCTTCTCGTGCTTCCAATACGTCGGCAGGCGCAGCACGCCCTCAAAGCCGGAGTAGCGCTCCTGGTTGTGCAGGCCGACCTTAACATTGTCCTCCACCGTCATGGTGTTGAACAGGCGAATGTTCTGGAACGTACGGGCAATACCCATGCGGTTGACCTGGTAGACCGACTTGCCCGAAGTGTCCTCACCGTCGAGCAGGATGGTGCCGTGCGTAGGCTGGTACACCTTGGTGAGCAGGTTGAAGACCGTGGTCTTGCCGGCACCGTTGGGGCCGATGAGACCGGCAATCTCGGTCTTGCCGATGGTTAGGCTAAAGTCGTCGACCGCCTTAAGGCCGCCGAATTCAATGCCCAGGTGAATGCACTCGAGCGCCGGGCGCTGGCCCAGGTCGCGGTCGGGAACGATGGCGCCAGAAGGATACGGGACCATCTTGCCCTTGTTGAACTCAAACTTACTGGGCATCGGCTGCCACCTCCTTCTTGGAAGCAAAGCGATCCTTAATGCGTGCGAAGAACGCCTTGAGCTGTGGGTTGTTAGTAAAGACCATGACCAGAATCAACACGATGGCGTAGATGAGCATGCGGTAGTCCGAGAACTGACGGAGCAGCTCGGGGAGCACCGTGAGCAGCGCCGCGGCGATAACGGAGCCGCGCATGTTGCCCAGGCCGCCCAGGACCACGAACACCAGAATGAGGATGGACGTATTGAAGTCGAACTTAGTGGCGGAAAGCTGCGAGAAGTTACCGCCGAACAGGGCTCCAGCAGCACCGGCGAGGGCAGCGGAAACCACGAAGGCGATCATGCGGTACTGGGTGACGGAGATGCCCACAGACTCGGCAGCGATCTTGTTGTCGCGCACGGCAATAATGGCACGACCGGTACGGCTGCGAACCAGGTTGAGCACAATCACGAGCGCGACCATAACCAGGATTGCGCCGGCAAGGAAGGTCGAATAGGTCGACACGCCCGATGCGCCCTGCGCGCCCTTGATGATGGCGGTGCCGTCCTCGAGCAGGTGCAGGTCGTCGATCGTAGAGTTACCCGTGATGTTAAAGATCACATGCAGGCCGCGGGAATCGACGCCCACAATGAGGCAGGTGACGACCTCTTTGATGATCTCGCCAAAAGCCAGGGTCACAATGGCCAGATAGTCGCCGCTCAGGCGCAGGACCGGGATACCGATCAAGAAGCCCAAGATGGCAGCGGCGATAGCGCCGACCACAATGCTGATGATCAGACGCATCGGATCGGACGGAACGGTGCTCTCCAGCGCGACGGCAGTGACGATGCCCGTATAGGCACCGACGCTCATAAAGCCCGCGTGGCCCAGCGACAAGTCGCCCGCGATGCCGACGACGAGGTTAAGGGAGATGGCCATGACGATATAGGCCGTGATGGGAACCAGCTGACCGGCGATCATGCGCGGGATCATGTGGTTGGACTGCATAAAGAACACGATGGCGAACGCCACAACGCACATGGCGTACGTGACAAAGTCGTGACGCGTCTGCTTGTCTTTAAGAAACTTCATAACGCTCACCTACACCTTCTCGGGGACGTACTTGCCCAAGAGGCCGGCAGGCTTGACGAGCAGGACGATGATCAAAACACCAAAGACGATGGAGTTGGCAAGGCTCGTGGAAATGTAAGCCTGCGCCATCGCCTCGATGATGCCGATGAGAATGCCGCCGACAAAGGCACCGGGGATGGAGCCGATGCCGCCGAAAACGGCAGCGTCGAAGGCCTTGATGCCAGGCATGGCGCCCGTGGTGGGCTGCAGGACCGGCGAGTAGGAGCACAGGAGCACGCCGGCGATGGCGGCAAGGGCGGAGCCGATGGCGAACGTCATCGAGATGGTGCGGTTGACGTTGATGCCCATGAGCTGAGCGGCGGCCTTGTCCTCGGACACGGCGCGCATGGCCTTGCCCATCTTGGTCTTACCTGTAAAGAACATCAGGCCGGCCATGATAACCAAGCAGGCGACGATGGTGACGAGCGAGACGGCGCTTACGTTAAACTTGGCCAAGAACTCCGGCACCGGGAAGGTGACGAGCGAAGTAAAGTTCTTGGGCGTGGCGCCCCACAGAAGCTGCGCGGCGTTCTGCAGGAAGTAAGACACGCCGATGGCCGTGATCAGAACGGCCAGCGGGCCTGCTTGGCGCAGCGGCTTATAGGCCAGACCCTCAATGAGAACACCGAGAACCGTGCAGACCACACAAGAGAGAACTACAGATGCCCAGCCCGGGAGGCCGAGATACGACGTGGCGCAGAACGAGACATAGGCACCGACCATGATGACATCGCCGTGAGCGAAGTTGAGCATCTTGGCGATACCGTAGACCATGGTGTAGCCCAACGCGATGATGGCGTAGACGCTGCCCATGGACAGGCCGTTGACCAGGTATTGGATAAAGACCGTCATGTTCCACATCCCCCTTTCGAATAGGTTTCCAGTTAATGTATGAAACAGGGACGTTACACTGTCCCTAGATACCAAGCAAGCAGGGAAGGCCAAAACCTCCCCTGCTTGGGATCAAAACCGCTCTATGTAAGGCGGCCAATTAGGCCTGTACGTACTTGCCGTCGGTGATGACGTACGCCGTGGGCTCCTTCTGGACCTGGCCCTTATCGTTCCAGGTGAGCTTGCCGGTCAGACCGTCAACGGTAATCTTGAGCATAGCCTTGGACAGCTTCTCGGCAGCCTCGGTCGGATCGGCGTCGACACCAAGACCGGCCTCCTTGACGGCCTCGGCCACCGCGTGCACGCCGTCGTAGGCGTCGGCGGCAAACTGGTCGGGGGTATCGCCGTACTTATCCTTGTAAGCGTTAACGAAGTCGGCGTTCTTCTCGTCGTCGGCGGAGAACGGGGTCATGAGCAGCAGACCCTCAGCAAGAGAGGTATCGAAGCCCTCAACGCCCAGGATGCCGTCCATGCCGTCGCAGCCCATCATCTTGACGTCGTAGCCCATGTCCTTGGCGTTCTTGAGCAGGACGGACGCCGGCGTGTAGTAGATCGGCGCAAAGATCATGGTGGCGCCGGCCTGCTTGGCCTTGGTCAGCTGGTTGGTAAAGCTCGTGGCGGAGTCGTCCTTAAAGGTCTCCTCGTCAACAATCTCGAGCTTGGACTCAGCGGCCTGGGCCTTAAAGGAATCTGCGATGCCCGAAGAATAGGCGTCGCCGGAGTTATAGAACAGCACGAACTTCTCGTCCGCATACTTCTGCGCCAGGAACTTGGCAGCGTTGACACCCTGGTTGGGGTCGGTGAAGCAAACCTGGAAGACGCAATCCTTGCCGTCGGTGACGTCCTCGGAGGACGCGGACGGGGTGATCATGAACGTCTTGGGGTCGTTACCGCACTCGGCGGCAACGGCAACCGACGCACCCGTGGTGGTCGGGCCGACAAGGGCCTGCATGCCCCAGTCGAGCAGGGTGTTGAAGGCGTTGACGGCCTTCTCGCCGTCGGCCTGGTCATCCTCGGCCTTGCTGGCAAGCGGCAGCTCCTTGGTCGAGAAATCCTTGCAGCCAAGCTCGACACCCTGGGTAACGGACTTGCCGTAGGACGCGTTGGCGCCGGTCAGCGGGCCGATGGTGCCGATCTTAAACGAAGCGTCGCTCGAAGCGGAACCGCTGTCGCCGCCGTTGGAGGAGCAGCCAGCTAGAATGGACATCGCCCCCAGACCTGCTGCGCTCGCGATAACGCTCCTGCGATTCATAACAGGGTTCAATGACTTACCGGTGAGGCTCGACATGCGGCTCTCCTCTCAAATCTCGTCGGGTTTCGGTTACCCGACAGGCCATCCTTCGCCGTGTTCGGCGTTCGCAAAATACTAGACGCTTTAGTTAAGGAAAGTGGCGATTATTTCAACTTTTCTTTGGATTTGTTCATTTATCCATAATTCTGCGTATTTCTATTACTTTATGCAGTAATGCCACTTTATTGTGTGAAAGTAATGTTTCCGTTCTGTTACAGGCGTCCCTGCCCTGAATAAAACGGCCTCACTGGTCGCGCTTTATGCGCACTTAGGCGGCGATGTACTTGCCGTCCTGGATCACATAGGCTGTGGCGGGCTTTTCGACCTGGCCCTCGTCATTCCACGTCAGCTCGCCCGTCAGGCCCTCGATCTTGATCTTGCGCATGACCTTGGTGGGCTGGTTGGTAAAGCTCGTGGAAGAATCGTCCTTAAAGGTCTCGGTATCGACGATATCAAGCTTGGACGCCTTGGCCTGCTCGGCGAAGGTATCGGCGGCGCCTGAGCTGTACGTGTCGCCATCGTTATAGAACAGGGCGATCTTGGCATCCGCGTACTTCTCGGCCAAGAACTTCGTGGCACTGGCGCCCATGGCGGGATCGGTAAAGCAAACCTTATGGTGCAAACGTTGACAGTTTGTTACGGAGTTCCGTTTGTAGCGAGCATGTTTCCAATGTTTCCGCAGCGTTTCGGGGGTGCCGTTTTGTGCGACTCCTGTTGCCTGGCGAGCACGCGCCCTCTGTTCACGCTAGAATGCACTCAACCTTTAAGTGGTTAATCCATCCATAAGATGCACGAAGGAGCTATCTATGAGCGAACCCCTGCGCACCGTGAACGTCGGTCTGATCGGTCTGGGAACCGTCGGCGGCGGCGTGGCCCGTCTGATCAAGAGCCACCACGATGAGTACCTGGCAGCCTACGGCATCGACCTTAAGCTGACCCGCGCCTGCGCGCTTGCTTGGGAGCAGGCCGAGGCGGCAGGCATTGAGCGCGAGGCCTTTACGAGTGACTGGCACGACGTCGTCACAGACCCCGCCGTCGACATCGTCGTCGAGCTGATCGGCGGCGAGCATCCCGCAACCGAGATATTCACCACCGCCTTCGAGAACGGCAAGCACGTCGTCTCTGCCAACAAGGCCCTGCTGGGCCGTCATGTCGAGACGCTCGCCGAGAAGGCGCGCGCGTGCGGCGTGCAGATTAAGTGCGAGGCCAGCTGCGGCGGTGGCATCCCCATTGTCAGCACGCTCGAGCACGACCTGGTGGGCAACAAGATCCTGACCATCGCCGGTATCCTTAACGGCACCACCAACTACATCCTGTCGCGCATGGACGCCGAGGGCGCCGATTACGCTGACGTGCTCGCCGACGCCCAGGCAAAGGGCTATGCCGAGGCCGACCCGTCCGCCGACGTCGACGGCTTCGACGCCGCCAGCAAGACGGCAATCCTCGCTTCCATCGGCTTTGGCACCCGTGTGACCACCGACGATGTCTACCAGCAGGGTATCCGCACCATCGGCGCCGAGGACATTGCCCAGGCCCGCGAGCTCGGCTACACCATCAAGCTGCTGGGCATCGCACGCAACACCGACGCCGGCGTCGACGTCCGCGTGCACCCCACGCTGATCCCCGCCGACCACATGCTTGCCAAGGTCAACGGCGCCATGAACGCTGTCTACGTGGTAGGCGACGCCGTGGGCGAGACCATGTTCTACGGTGCCGGCGCAGGCTCCTTCCCCACCGCGAGTGCCGTCGTGGGCGACATCCTGTCGCTCTCCGAGCAGATCAGCCGCGGCGTGGCTCCGCTGCCCGAGATTGAGCCCTATGGCCACAACCTCGCCTTTAAGCCCATGGACGAGCTCCAGACCAAGTACTATGTGCGCCTGAAGGTCGCCGACCGCGTGGGCGCCCTGTCCGAGACGGTCGACATCTTTGCCAAGCACAACATCTCGATCTCGCTCATCAACCAGGTCGAGGACGGCAAATCGGGCGTCAGCGATGCCTGCTCGGTCATCTTCCTGACGCACCGCGCACTCGAGAAGGACGTCCAGGCTGCCGCCGCCGAGCTTGCCAGTGTCGACTGCGTGGCCGAGGTCGCCAACGTCCTGCGTATCGAGGACGTCGAGGCCTGGACCGAAGGTGTTATGGCCAACTAATCCAACGCTTGCCTAGCAATACACGCTTTGAGGGCTCCCGTCCGATGTGGGACGGGAGCCCTTTTGTCTCCTGCCCCAAGCACAACGGCAGAGTACATTTGCGCGAACCGCTCATCGGTAACGCGGGCTACCGTTCACCGATATGCAGACGCGACCGATTCCGGCTACCGCTACGCTGTGCTGCGAATGTCCGCCCGCGATGAGAGGAAGCACCATGTTGCTCGAGGGCAAGAAAGCAATCATCACCGGAGGCACGCGCGGTATCGGCTATGCCATCGCCTGTCGCTTTATCGAGGAGGGCGCCGCCGTCACGGTCTTTGGCTCGCGTCAGGAGACTGCCGACGCCGCCGTTGAAAAGCTGGCCGCAGCCTATCCCGAGGCCAAGGTCTGGGGCCGCACCTGCGACCTCACCTCGCTCGAGGCCGTAACCGAGGCCTTTACCGAGGCAGCCGCCGACATGGGTGGCCTGGACACGGTCGTTAACAACGCCGGCATCTCCCAGCGCTCGCCGCTTCTGGAGTACACGGCCGAAGAGTTCGCCAAGGTCATGGACCTCAACGTCGTCGCCGTCTTTAACGGCCACCAAGCCGCTGCCAAGATTATGGCCGAGGCAGGCCACGGCGGCACCATCACCACCACGAGCTCGATGGTCGCCAAGTACGGTCAGCCCTCCGGCGTTGGCTATCCCACGTCCAAGTTCGCCGTCAACGGTATGGTCCAGTCGCTCTCGCGCGAGCTCGCCCCCATGGGCATTCGCGTCAACGCTGTCGCTCCCGGCGTGACCAAGACCGATATGGTCGCCAACCTTCCCGAAGAGGTCATCAAGCCCATCATCGCCACCATTCCGCTCGGCCGCATGGGCGAGCCCGAGGACGTCGCCAACGCCTTCGTTTTCCTAGCGAGCGACATGTCCTCCTATGTCACGGGCGCCGTGCTCCCCGTCGACGGAGCCGCCCGCTCTTAAGGGACCACAAGCCTCAGCTCCCAGCCTCAACATAGTCCAACAAAGAAGGCGCGCCGTCTGCATCAACTGCAGGCAGCGCGCCTTCTTCTGTTTGAAAGGGAAGCTGTGTCCCGGAATTCCGACTCAGACCGGGACGCAGCTTCCCTCAGGGCCATGTTTCGGAAAGAGCGCCCCGTTTTGAACGCCGATTCTGGGATACCGTTTCCGCAACGGGTCTCTCGCGGAAACTGCATCCCACTCTGAGCGCCCATTCCGGGACACAGTTTCCCAACGGCCCCCGTTTCGGAAACCACATCCCGTTCCGAGCCTTCAAAGCAGGACGCGGCTTCCCCGAGAGAGTATCGACTACTTGCCGTCGTCGTCCTCGGCTTCTTCTCTTGCATAGAGCTCCAGCATGCGGCGGCGGTATTCGCGCACGGCGAGCTTGGCGCGCTCCAGGCGGCGACGCTCGCGCGGGGTCAGCTCGGACGGGTCGACCTCGTCTCCATAGGTCTTATCGGCAAGAAGATGCGCCGCGTCCACAATACGGGCATCGATATGGCCGCTCGCCGCCTCGGCGGAAAGACGCTCGGCAATCGTATCGAGCGTAGGCAGGCCCTCGAATACGCGACCATGGCCATGCGAAGTCAGCAGCTCATGCTCGCGCGCGAGCAAGCTCGCTAGGTCGTGGTGGGCGCGCAGGATGTCGAGCGCATCGGATGGATGCTCGGCAACCTCTGCCACGGCGGCAACCGGCGCGGCGTCGACCACGCGGTAGAAGAGCTGCGCGAGCAACGGCATCAAGAACACCGTGATGGCACCGGCAGCAACCATGACCGACGCAATATCTTGCGACAGCGCGCCCGCGTTGACGGCAACGCTTGTCACGGCAACGATGATCGGCAGGGCCGTGGTGCAGTACAGGGCCACGGTAATGCGACCATACGCCGACACATCGCGCGTCGCAGGACAAATGCTCATAGAAATAAGTATGGGCACGGCACGAATAATCAACAACGCCACGATAAAGCCCACGAGCAGACCCGGGCGCGACGCCACGGCCGTCAGATCGATCTTTGCGCCCGATACGGTAAAGAATACCGGAATCAAAAAGCCGTAGGCCAGGCCATCAAGCTTGGTCTCGAGCGTATGGTTGCCCTCGGGGATGATGTAGCGCAAGACAAAGCCGGCGGCAAAAGAACCCAACACGATGTCGAGATCAAAGACAGCCGAGAACGCCACGAGCGTGACCAGGATGAGCACCGTCAGGCGCACGAAGGTCTGCGACGTGGTATCGGCGCGTTCCTCGACAAACGCAAAGAAGCGGCTGCCGACGCGCTTGGAGCGGCTCGGGACCACGGCCAGCAACACGCAGACCACCGCAAACAAGCCAAGGATCACAAGCGTTTGGATGCCGGTGCGGGCAGACAGCAGCACCGACATGGCAAGCACAGGGCCGAGCTCACCCCAAGTGCCATACGCGAGAATCGAGTCGCCCACGCGCGTGCCGGTGAGCGAGCGCTCACGCATGATGGGCACGAGCGTACCGAGCGCAGTCGAAGTGAGGGCAAGCGTCACGGCGATACCGTCGAAATGACTGACCGAGAACCACGGGGTAAAGCGTACGGCAAGCCAGGCGATACCAAACGTGACGACCCACGTCGCCAAGCCGTAGCGCCCCTCGACGCCCGTGATGCTCTTGGGGTCGATCTCAAAGCCGGCAAGCAGGAACAAGAAGGCCAGGCCCAGCTCGGACACAAGCGAGACCTCGGCATCTACATGGATGACGCCGAGCATATGGGGTCCCAGCACCGCGCCGAGCACGAGCAAAAAGACCGTCTCGGGAACGGGTTTTCCGGGAATCGCCGAGGCGATAAAAGGACTCGCAAAGGCCACGAGTGCGATGATGGCGAGCGAAACGAATGCCATGTGATGCCTTTCTCTTGTTTGCGCTTCACTGTAGCACCCTCGCCGTCCTCAACGCGCCGCGAGCTGTCGTATCATAGTGAGGTTTACAAACATGTGGCTCAAGGCGACCGCGAGGCTTGTCCCGTAAACCGACCGCTGCCGCATACCGTACCGTACGCCCAACCGATCAGGAAGGCAGGAACCAATGGTCTCTCGTATCTACGTGGAGAAGAAACCCGGGTTCGACGTCGAGGCTCAGCAGCTCAAGGGCGAGCTGACCGAAATTCTCGGCATCAAGGGCATCGAGGCCCTGAGGATCATCAACCGCTACGACGTCGAGGGCATCGACGAGGAGCTTTTCCGCTCCTGCGTGCCGACCGTCTTTAGCGAGCCCCAGGTCGATGTGACCTACGACGAACTCCCCGCAAGCGATGGCGCCGTCTTTGCCGTCGAATTCCTGCCTGGCCAGTTTGACCAGCGCGCCGACTCCGCCAGCGAGTGCGTGCAGCTCATCAGCCAGGGCGAGCGCCCCGCCGTGCGCTCCGCCAAGGTCTATATGATCTCGGGCGCTCTGGACGAGGCCGCCATCGATGCCATCAAGCACTACGTGGTGAACCCCGTCGAGGCGCGCATCGCCTCGCTCGACCTGCCCGAGACGCTGTACATGGAGACTCCCGAGCCCCAGCCCGTCGAGGTACTCGACGGTTTCCGCGAGCTCGACGAAGCCGGCCTTGCCGCCTTTATTTCCGAGCGCGGCCTTGCCATGGACGAGGCGGACATCGCCTTCTGCCAGCAGTACTTCCGCGATGAGGACCGCGACCCCACCATCACCGAGATCCGTGTGATCGACACCTACTGGTCCGACCACTGCCGCCACACCACCTTCGGCACCGTCCTGGACGACGTGACGATCGACGACGCCGTGGTGCAGCAGGCCTTCGACCGCTACATGGAGATGCGCCACGAACTCGGTCGCGACGCCAAGCCCGTCTGCCTCATGGACATGGGCACCATCGGCGCCAAGTACCTCAAGAAGACCGGCGTCATGACCGATGTCGACGAGTCCGAGGAGATCAACGCCTGCACCGTCAAGGTGAAGGTCGATGTCGATGGCGAGGACCAGGACTGGCTGTTCCTCTTTAAGAACGAGACCCACAACCACCCGACCGAGATCGAGCCCTTCGGCGGTGCCGCCACCTGCGTGGGCGGCGCCATCCGCGACCCGCTCTCGGGCCGCAGCTATGTGTACCAGGCCATGCGCGTCACCGGCGCCGGCGACCCCACCGTCCCGGTTTCCGAGACGCTCGAGGGCAAGCTGCCGCAGCGCAAGCTCGTGACCACTGCCGCCGCCGGCTACTCCAGCTACGGCAACCAGATCGGCCTTGCCACCGGTCAGGTCAACGAACTCTATCACCCCGGTTACGTGGCCAAGCGCATGGAGGTTGGCGCCGTCGTGGGCGCTACCCCGGAAAACCACGTTCGTCGCGAGTGCCCCGCCCCCACCGACAAGATCATCCTGCTGGGCGGCCGCACCGGCCGCGATGGCATCGGTGGCGCCACTGGCTCCTCCAAGACCCAGAACACCGAGTCCATCGAGACCTCGGGTGCCGAGGTCCAGAAGGGCAACGCCCCTGTCGAGCGCAAGCTGCAGCGCCTGTTCCGCCGCGGCGACGCCTGCCGTCTGATCAAGCGCTGCAACGACTTTGGCGCCGGCGGCGTCTCGGTCGCCGTGGGCGAGCTTGCCGACGGCCTGTATGTCGACCTTGATACCGTGACCAAGAAGTACGACGGCCTGGACGGCACCGAGCTCGCTATCTCTGAGTCCCAGGAGCGCATGGCCTGTGCCGTCGCCGACGGTGACGTCGAGGAGTTCATGGGCTACGCCGCTGAGGAGAACCTCGAGGCGACCGTTATCGCCGAGGTTACCGCCGAGCCGCGCATGCGCATGGCCTGGAACGGCGTCGCCATCGTCGACCTGTCCCGCGAGTTCCTCAACTCCAACGGCGCACCCAAGCACCAGGTCGCCCACGTGTGCGCCCGTAGCGTGTGGCAGCCCAGCTGGGCCGGCACCACGCTCGCCGAGCGCATGACCTCGCTTGTCACCGACCTCAACGTCGCTTCCAACAAGGGCCTTTCCGAGCGCTTCGACTCCACCATCGGCGCCGCGACCGTGCTCATGCCCTTTGGCGGCAAGACGCAGCTCACCCCCAGCTCGGCCATGGTCGCCAAGTTCCCCGTGGACGGCGAGACCACCACGGCGAGTGCTATGGCATGGGGCTTCAACCCCTATCTGATGGAAGCCGACCAGTTTGCGGGCGCCTACCTGTCCGTGGTCGAGTCCATCGCCAAGCTCGTTGCCGCCGGCTTTGAGCACAAGCGCGCCTACCTCTCCTTCCAGGAGTACTTCGAGCGCCTGCGCACCGAGGCAGAGCGCTGGGGCAAGCCCATGGCCGCCGTCCTGGGTGCCCTTATGGCCCAGGTCGACCTGGGTGCCGGCGCCATCGGCGGCAAGGACTCCATGAGCGGTTCGTTTGAGGACGAGGCCGGCGAGCTCAACGTTCCGCCGACCCTGATCAGCTTCGCCGTCGCCGTGGGCAAGGCCGCCCGCGCCGTCTCGCCCGAGTTCAAGGGCCTCACGCACCGCGTCGTCCGCATCGCCCCCGCCACCTATGGCGAGGACTACCGCCCCGATGCTCAGCAGCTGCTCGCCGCGTTTGACGCCGTCGAGGCGCTCACTGCTACCGGCAACGCCCTGGCCATCTCCACGCCCGGCTACGGCTGCGGCGCCGAGAGCCTCTTTAAGATGTGCGTCGGTAACCAGATCGGTATCGAGCTTGCCGAGGATGTAGACGTGGAGAGCCTCTTCACCCCGCTCTACGGCAGCTTTATCGTCGAGCTCGCCGAGGATGCCGAGCTGCCCGAGGTCGCCGACGGCGTTGTCGTCGAGCCCCTGGGCACCACCGTCGAGGGCTATGTCATCGACACCGGCTCCGAAGTCATCGAGCTCTCCGAGCTCCAGGAGGCCTGGGAGAGCGGCATCGAGGGCGTCTTTGCCTACCGCAGCGCCGGCGAGACCCCCGAGGTCGAGACCATCGACTTCCGCGCCAAGGACATCCACGTGTACGGCGGCGCCAAGATCGCCCGCCCGCGCGTGGTTATCCCCGTGTTCCCCGGCAACAACTGCGAGTACGATAGCGCCCGTGCCTTCCGCGCCGCCGGCGCCGAAGCCGACACCTTCGTGATCAACAACCTCACGCCCGAGGCCGTCGCCGAGAGCACCCACGAGCTTGCCCGCCGCATCCGCGCAAGCCAGATCGTCATGATCCCCGGCGGCTTCTCGGGCGGCGACGAGCCCGACGGCTCCGCCAAGTTCATCACGGCGTTCTTCCGCGCTCCCGAGGTCACCGAGGCAGTCCGCGACCTGCTCAAGGCCCGCGATGGCCTGATGCTGGGCATCTGCAACGGCTTCCAGGCCCTGATCAAGCTCGGCCTGGTGCCCTACGGCGACATCGTCGACACCACGCCCGATGCGCCCACGCTGACGTTCAACACCATCGGTCGCCACCAGAGCCGTCTGGTGCGCACCCGCATCTCGTCCAACTTGTCCCCGTGGCTGTCGCAGTGCAGCCTGGACGACCCCTACACCGTCGCCATCAGCCACGGCGAGGGCCGCTTTGTCGCCAACGACGAGGTACTCGCCCAGCTTATCGCCAACGGCCAGGTCGCCACGCAGTACGTGGGCGAGGACGGCAAGCCCAGCATGGATCTTTCCGTCAACCCCAACGGCTCCGCACTCGCCATCGAGGGCATCACGAGCCCCGACGGCCGCGTCCTGGGCAAGATGGGCCATGCCGAGCGTCGCGGCGACAACCTGTATCGCAACGTGCCCGAGCATGTCCCCGGCGATAAGTTCATGCCAATCTTTGAGAGCGGCGTGGCCTACTTCGCTTAAACCTTTCCCATCGGGTACAATCCCTTCGGGTAACAACACCCGCCACCGACACATCCGGTGGCGGGTTCTTTTTTGCTTCGCGCATGTAGGAAGGACATCATGGAAAGCCGCAAGCCGCATCTCGCCACCCTGCCCGGACTCATCCTGGGCTGTCTTGTTTGCTGTGCACTCTGGGGATCGGCCTTTCCCTGCATCAAGATCGGCTACGCACTCTTTGGTATCCCGGCGCACGACAGCGCTTCGCAGCTGCTCTTTGCAGGTTTACGCTTTACGCTTGCCGGCGCCCTGGTTATCGTTGGGATGAGCGCGGCCCAACGCCGCCCTCTCATACCGCAAGCGCGCGACATCAAGCCCATCTTTGTCTTGTCGCTCTTCCAGACTATCGGGCAGTACTTCTTTTTCTATCTGGGCCTCTCGCGCGCCAGCGCCATGTCGAGCTCCATCATCGAGGCCAGCGCCAACTTCCTCGCAATCCTCTTTGCCGCCCTGGCATTTCACACCGAGAAGCTCAATACGGCCAAGGTGCTTGGCTGTGCGCTGGGCTTTGCCGGCGTCGCGCTCGTCAACCTTTCGGGCGCAGATGGCACCTTTGGCTTCAGGCTCGATGGCGAGGGCTTTATCCTAGCCTCCACTGTCGCGGGTGCTCTTTCGACCTGCCTGATCGGCATCTTCTCGCGCAAGCACGACGGTGTTTTGCTTGCCGGCTGGCAGTTTTTAGTCGGCGGCCTGGTCCTCACCGCCATCGGCTTTTTGATGGGTGGCGCGCTCTCCCCCACGGCGATTGTCCCCGCCATCGTGCTCATCATCTACATGGCGCTTATCTCCGCGGTCGCCTACTCGCTGTGGTCGCGCCTGCTTGCCGTCAACCCCGTCAGCCGCGTCTCGGTCTTTGGGTTTATGAACCCCGTCTTTGGTGTGCTGCTGAGCGCGCTGCTGCTCGGCGAAGGCGCGGGCACGAGCCCCGTTACCGTCATCGTTGCCCTGCTGTTGGTCTGCGGCGGCATCATCATCGTCAACAAACCCAAAAAAGCCTAGCGAGCTCACCTTTTTAGGGAGGGCATTCGCATACTTTAGCTTAATGGAGCACACTGGTTCTCGTTGATTTCGTACCGAGTCGCGGCGGCAGACGCCCGTCTTGCCGCACCGCGCCTGGGCATTATGGCCGGTGGCCCCCCCACAAACGCAAAAGGGGCGCACGACCAAACACGGTCGTATGCCCCTTTTCTAGCGTATTTCTACGCCGGCTTTCTTTTTCTCGGCCTTGACGCGATAGAGCTCTGCATCGGCAGCGCGAAGTAAGTCTTGCCAGGTATCAACACTATCGCCGAACCGCGCGTAACCGATGGACATCCGCAATGCATACGGTACCTCGGCACGAGCGAGCTCGTCGTCAATCGCCGAACACAGGTCTATGATGTCCTGTTCCGCCGCGGCCTTTTGGAGCACCACAAACTCATCGCCACCATAACGTGCGATAAAGCCACCAGCCGGCGAGCAGACGTCCTTGAGCGCCGTCGCAACAACCTGAAGAGCATGGTCGCCCTCAACATGTCCATAGTGATCGTTAATCTGCTTAAAACCGTCAGCATCCATCATCAGCAGATACACACCCTCGGCCTGGTCAGTACCCGAGAACAGCGACAGCATATAGGTCTCAAAACGGTTGCGATTGTTAAGTCCAGTCAACGGGTCGGTCGAGATGAGCTGCTCCTGGTAGATGATGTAGAGCAGCAACATGCTAATCATTATGCCGACACAAAGGCCGGGCACCGAGTATACGACCTGAAAGGTACCGCCCACCAGGGCCGGAATGGCGAAAAATGCCAAGGTTCGATAGATGGCCTTCGTCTGCAGGCTCTCGACCCTGCGAGATTGCACAAACGCATGCAGGGACGTATGTATAACGTAACAGTAGCTGACGATGGGCTGGATCATATAGGCAAAGCCGCGACGATACACGCCCTGCGAATCGATATAGAACAGGGCGTGCGTCCAGTAACTGGTAAACGCCAGCACGACCACCAGAGCCGTAGGCAACGCTACAAGCACCACCCTATAGCGCGAGGTCAAAAGGCGAGAACCCTGCACCGTCTCGGAATAGATAAACCAAATGAGACACGCGATAGCAAAGAGCGAAAACGAAACCGCGTTGGAAATCCAGTTGGCAGCAATGCCCAACGTGCCGTCCACACCGTCCGAAAGCGTCCAGATCATATCGAATAATATGTACGCGGCAGAGGTGTAGCCAAGCATGCTAAACAATAGCTGCTGGGTGCTCGAGAACAAGGAGCGACGACTTCGCACGGCAAGCCCGATAAGAACAATCATGCATAGCACGAATATCTCAATCTTGAGTGCCTTAACCACTAGCGCCATCCCTTCAATATCCAAGTGGTCAGAATCGCCCAATTCGAATCAGGGCAATAAACACCCCTTTACTCCGCAGGGGTAAAGGGGATAATAGCAGAGCGCCCGAACATCACTGCAAAACAGTTTCTGTTCGGGCGCCCATACGGCGCGAATTGCACACGCCGGCTTGATTGACTCGCGTCGACGATTACTCGCCGTCGATGTCGGTCGCGACGGCTTCCTCAATAGCCTCGACGCCTTCGACCGACAGATCCTCTTCGCCGTGGCAGAACTTCTTATCGACCCAGCCAGTCAGAATCGGGGCCATGATTGCCGTGATGATGACAGCGGTGGCGATCTGCGCATACGCGGTGGGCGCAAGCTCGGCATAGCGCGGCGCGACCTCAGCAAGAGCAACCGGCGTGGTCATAGCCGTGCCGGCAATGGTGGAACAAGCCACGGCGGCCTTGCCATTGCCGCCGCACAGACGCTCGAACGCAAAGGTGATGGGACCGACGACAAACAGCGTGACAAGGCCCAGCAAGATGCCGGAAATACCGCCGGTGATAAAGCTCGACAGGCTCATGGACGCACCGAGCTGAAATCCGATGACAGCGATCGCGGGATTGGCGCCGGGGACCAGCAGGTTCTTGATAAACGGGAACAGGTTGCCCAGAACCATGCCGATAACGAGTGGCAAGATGGAGCCGATAATGGTGCCAATGGGAATGTTGGCGAGGCCGGAAACACCGAGGATGATCATCGTGACGGCGGGGCCGGCCGTAAAGAACAGGATACCGACGGCGCCCTGCTCAGACCCATCACCGAACTCGCCCATGATGCCCGTATAGAGCGCCATGTTGCAAAACGTGATGCCGCCGATGATAGACACGGAGCTCAGACCCAGGAAGTTGTCGTTAAAGAAATATGCCACGCCCAGGCCGAGAGCCGCTGCGACGACCAGCTTGGGAATCAGCACGACGATGCCGGTCTTGATAGCGCCCGGCGTGGACTTAAAGCTGATGCCGGCGCCCACAAACAGCAGGATCGCGGCGACGATGGTATTGGAGCCACCGCGGCAGGCAGCCGTAAAGAATCCGCCGATCTCAAAAACCTGCGGGCAGAAGGTGTTGAGCAAAAGACCGACGATCATCGGATAGATCATGATGTCGCCCGGGATGCGCGGGACCTTGAATTTCTTTTGCTCGTTGGCGGTCGCTTCCTGTGCCATGAAACCCCCATTTCCGCTGACGGGGTACAAAAGCCCACGTCACGCTTTGCTACAGTAAAGTTTGACCATGGTACCAGAAGAAATAGACCAGCTCGGTGAAAAATTCGACAAGTTGGGATGGAACGAGACTCGGCGCCCGCGACGCCACCCCTATATAAGGCTCAAGACGATATAGAGTACGATGCCCGAGACGCAGCACCACAGCATCGATTTTGTCTTGACCGCCACGACCACGACGCCGGCAGCCGCAATCCAGGGAACCAAGGCAGGCCAGAGCCCCGCGTCGAACGCGCCGGGACTCACCAAGTCGTTGGCGACCAGCGCGGCAAAGGCAGCGGGCGGGATATAGCCCAGGGCCTCGGTAATGCGGGGCGACAGGGTCCGCCCGCGCAAGGCGAACGCCGGCGCGATGCGAAAGAACACGATAGCAGCCCACGACGACAGCCACAGAACCAAGAACTCGTTAACGGGCATCGCGGGCACCTCTTCCGTCAAATACAGCATCGCACGCCAGCGCAATGGCAATGCCGACCACGACGCTTGCCGGCACGGCAATATTCGTGAGGCCCAAGAACTTGCATACGGCGACGGACACCGCACCCGAAACCGCCGCGACAACGTTGCCGCGCGACAGCCGCTGCGAAAAGAGTAGACAGATAAAAAGCGACGTGCAGACGAAACTCGCAATTGCGGTGGGAACATCGACAACGGCACCGACGATGGCACCCATCGTGCACGAAGCGCCCCATGTCGCGATGAGGATCACGTTGAGCACGAAGGATTCGCGCGGGCCCCAATCCTCCCCCTCTACCAGCTTGGCAAGCGAGATGCCGTATGCCTCCTCGGTGAGCGTCGCGGCAACAGCCAGCGTCTGACGCTTCGAGGCGCCCGCCAGATGGGGTGCGATCGATGCCGAATAAAGAGCGAAGCGCGAGGAGATGGCGGCGACGCTCGCGATAATCGAAGGTGCCGGTACGCCCGCCAGCCAAAGATTGCAGATCATAAACTGGCCGCTGCCCGTCACAAACGTGCTGCTCAGAGCAAAGACCATCCAGGGCTCCATTCCCGTCTGCCCCATGATCATTCCGCACGGCGCGCCTATTGCAACATAGGTAAGCATCACTGGCCAGACGATTTTAAAGATCCTAAGGACCATGCCACTCCCATTCTGGTAAGTCGTCTGCATCGCGCCTCGCAACGCAGCAGAAATATCAACCGGTGGCAATAAAGTTCGCCTACAATTGCCACCGGATCGAAAGACACAACTTTTTAGGAAGTCATTATGACAGCTATCGATCGAGACCGGGCGCGCGCGGCCTTCAAAAGCTACACCGATGCCTACGACGCCACCAACCCACGCATCGCGCTCAAAATCGAGCATACGTACCACGTGGCCGAGGCATGCGATGCCGTAGCGCGCGAGCAGGGCTGGTCGTCAAAAGATATTGACTTGGCGTGGCTTTGCGGCCTGCTACACGATATGGGCCGCTTTGAGCAGCTGCGGCGCTGGGACACCTTTAAGGACGCCGAGAGCATGAGCCATGCAACACTGGGCGTCGAGGTCCTCTTTGGCGAGAATCCCGCCGATGCACCCGCCGTAACGAGCATCCGCGACTTTATCGATGACCCGGCAGAAGATGAGCTCATCCGAGCGAGCATTGCCTATCACAGCGATTTCCGTCTACCCGCACAGCTCGACGAGCGCACACGGAGCTTCTGCGATATCGTGCGCGATGGCGACAAGATCGACATTATGCGCACCATCGCCGACAGCACCGTCGACACCATCCTCAAAGTGGATGAGGACACGTTTCTTGCCAGCCACTTCTCGACACCGGCGCTTACCGCCTTTAACGAGCACCGCTGCGTCACGCGCGATGAGCGCGATGAGCCCGCCGACTTCTTGGTGGGGCTTATCTGCTTTATGTTTGAGCTCGTCTATCCGGCAAGCCGCGCGCTGGCGCGCGAGCAGGGCGATATCTACCGCCTGCTCGACGCGCCCTTTGGCATTACGCGGCCCTTTACCGACCCCGCCGCGCATGCAACCTGGAGCCGCCTTAAGGACGAGCTGCGCCGCTGGCTGGCAAGCGCTTAGCACTCGAGCTGAACCAGCAGCTCCTCAACGATCTCAACGGCATCGCCGACGACCTTGTACTGGGCGGCACCAAAGATGGGGGCATCCGGGTCCTCATTGATGGCGACAATGCACTCCGCCCCACCGATGCCGGCGAGATGCTGGATAGCACCCGAGACACCGATGCTCACGAGGAGCTTGGGCGAGACCGATACACCCGTCTGGCCAATTTGGTGGCGATACTCCAGCCAGCCGGCCTCCACCACGGGGCGCGTGCAACCAAGCTCGGCACCCAGGGCATCGGCGAGCTTTCGCATCAGGGGCAGATTCTTCTTGGAGCCGATACCGCGGCCCACCACGACCAGACGCTCGGCATCGGCAATTGAGGCCTGCTGTCCCCACTCCTCGGCGGGAATCGAGATCTCGACACGGGCCTTAACGTCTTCCGCAAGCATCACCTGGGTGATCGTGCTGGAGCGGCTATAGTCAAACTCGGGCGCCTTAAAGATACCGGGGCGCACCGTTGCCATCTGCGGACGGTGGTTGGGGCAAATGATGGTGGCCATCAAGTTGCCGCCAAACGCCGGGCGCGTCTGCTGCAGCAAGCCCGTCTCCGTATCCATCGAAAGCACGGTGCAGTCAGCCGTGAGGCCCGTCTGCAGGCGCACGGCAACGCCAGGCGCCAGCTCGCGACCAAAGGCGGTCGCGCCGTACAGAATGGCCTCGGGCTTGCGCTCGGCCACCAAATCGCAGATCAAGCGGGCGTAGACCTCCGCGTCGTTCTGACGCAGGCGCTCGTCACGACAGACCAGAACTTCGTCCGCACCGGCGCAAATCAGATGCTCCAGGTCCCCGAGTGAGCCCTCGGGGCTCATGCCGACCAGTGCCACCAGACGGCAGCCGCGGGCATCGGCAAGCTCGCGCCCCTTGCCCATGAGCTCGAAGGCCACGGATGCCACGGCGTCGTGCTCGTCAGTTTGCACGAAGATCCAGATGTCTCGATATGCGTCAAGGTCTGCCGCGCCGGCGGCCTCGTCGCGCTCAATCGAGATGGCGTTGACGGGGCAGGCGTCGACGCACCCACCGCACAGGATACAGCCGTCGGTTACGCGGGCACAGCGATTGGGGCGCTCACCCTCCACCACAATGCCGCCCGAGGCGCAGGCGCGAACGCAGCGACCGCAGCCGATACAGGCTTCGCTATCGATAATCAGCCCGCTCATCTATGCCATCCCCTCGATAATCTTGGCAAGCTTTGCCGCCTGCTCGGACGCCGTTCCCTCAACGGCCTCGCACGTTTGGTCACGGTCGGGCACAAACGAGCGCACGACCTGCGTCGGTGATCCGGCAAGGCCGCAACGCGAGGGATCGGCGTTTACGTCGGCAGCGCTGGCCACGCGCACGTCTGCATCCTCGGCCGCGCGAATACCGGCAATACTCGGCATGCGCAGCTGGCCAATCTCCTTGGCGGTCGTCATCGCACACGGCATCTCCAGGTACACCGTCTCCTCGCCGGCATCGCAGCCGTGGACGAGCGCCAGCGAGCCACACGTCGTAAATCCCGCGCTCTGCACACAGCTCACGTCGGTCACGCAGGGGATCTCAAAGGCGCCGGCCAGCTCGGGGCCGATCTGGGCCGTATCGCCGTCCACTGCCATCTTGCCGCAGATGAGCAGGTCAAAGTCCTCATCGAGTGCCTCGATGCCGCATTTGAGGGCATAGGTGGTGGCTAGGGTATCGGCACCCGCAAAGGCTCGGTCGGTCAGCAGCAGCGCGTCGTCGGCACCGCGGGCGATGCAGTCGCGCAGCAGCGATTCGGTCGCGGGGATACCCATCGACACCACCGTCACACGCACGTCCATGCCAAAGCCGATAAAGTCGTCCTTCAGCGTTAGCGCACATTCGAGGGCACTTGCATCGAAGGGATTAATGACCGCCTGTTTGCCATCACGCACGATAGTATTGGTCTTGGGGTCCATCTTGACCTCGGTGCTTCCGGGCACCGCCTTGACGCACACCACCATATGGAAATCACTCATCTTCACGCGCCCCCTTTCTGGACGAGTTCATCCAAGAGCTTCTCCGTAAACAGGTTGCCGCGACCCAGCTGGCCGGCAGGATCGAGCTGGAGTTTGAGACGCGCCGACTCGACCATGGCCTCGTGGCCGTACATCGTCTCCAAGAAGCCCGCCTTGATCTTGCCGACGCCGTGTTCGGCAGAAACGGCACCGCCCATGGCCGTGACCTCGGAAGCCCACTGGGCAAAGAGCTCTCCACCACGACGGTAGTCTTGCGCATCGCGCGGCAGGATGTTCACATGCAGATGGTTGTTCCCGATGTGTCCCCAGGCAGCAGACTCAAGCCCGCTTTCGGCCAGCGTGCGGCGATAGAGGGCAACGACATCGGCAAGGCGTGCATTGGGCACCGACATATCCGATCCCAGCTTGGTAATGGTGGGGTCGATGCGGCGACGCTCGTCAATGAGCATGTTGACACTCTCGGGGACCGCGTGGCGGAAGAACCGCTGGCACTCGCGATCGACTTCGGTGCGGGCGACCCATGTCGCATCGTCGCGGCCGCCCGCAAGCTCCAGCACCCATCCCAGGTGGTACAGCTCCTCGGTCGCCTGTGCCTCGTCATCGCAGTCGAGCTCCACGTAGACACAGACCTTTGACTCGTCGTCGAGCGCCGGCAGCGAGGCAAACGCTGTCGACTGCTCGCGCTGGCGACGCAGGATATCCAGGGCGCCAGCATCGAAATACTCAATAGCGGCGGCATGGGACAGCACGGGACGCACGGAATCGGTAAAGGACACGGCCTTGTCTTCGCTATCGAAAAAGCAACTCACACCCCATACGACCGAAGGTGCCGCCTGCAGGGCGATCTCGAGCTCGGTAATGACGCCGAGCGTGCCGCACGCACCGATAAAAAGATCGATGGCGTCCATATCGTCCGCAACAAAATACCCCGAGGCATTTTTGGTCTTGGGCATGGTGTAGTCAGGAAGATCAAGCTCGAATGTATGACCCTCTGCCGTCACGAGCGACAGGTGGCGGCCCTGGGCAAAAGCCTCGCCGCGCTGAAGCTCAAGCAAATCGCCATCAGCCAGCGCGACGTGAAGTCCCGTGACATGCGGGCGCATGGGACCGTAAGCGTAGCTGCGGGCGCCGGAGGCGTTGCATGCCGCCATGCCGCCCAGACAGGCAGATGCCTCGGTGGGATCGGTGGGAAAGAACTGCTCGGGGGACTCTTGGAACTCCTCGTAGGCCTCAAGCGATGCCTGGTCCCAACCAGCGGTCGGCAGTACCTTCTTGCTCAGCTGCTTACGCAGCTCCGAGAGCACAACGCCCGGCTCCACGCGCAGCAGAAATTGGCCTTGTTCATCGCGGCGAAGGCCCAAGTAGCGATTCATACGGGAAGTATTGAGGATATGCCCACCGTGGGGCACGGCACCGGCGGCAAGGCCGGTTCGGGCGCCCTGAACCGTTACCGGGACACGCTCGGCATGGAGCGTTTCCAAAATGGCACGGACCTCGTCTTCCGTTGTCGGAAACGAGATGCTCGATGCTTCGCCCGATGCGCGAGATTCATCGCGGCCATACTCTTCGAACTCGTCGGTGAAGGGTTTGATGGTTGCAGACACGCGAACTCCCCCTTTAGCTAACTACAGTGTTTGCAGGGAGATGTTACCGCATCGTTTCGTCGACGTGTTCGAGACCGTCTCCATAATTGGCGATTTTTACGTTCGTGCAATTCGGCGAGCGGCAAGGTTTCCTCGGCAGACGATGCTTTTGACACATATCGCCCCGCCGTCGCCGATCGCGTAAATGTCGCTCGAAAAAAGTTGAAGTAATTTTTACTGCCTTTTACCTGCGGAGATGTCAATCCGTCAAGCATTTGGTCAGAAATTGGTCAAGTAGCGGCTGATACGGTCGGCGTCGACAGCCAAAACCGATAGAAGTTTTGGTCCCAGAAGCAGGGAGGTTCCCATGGCATATTACTGGCCCCAGTACGGCGTCGCCATCGAGGTCGACGACGATCCCTATCTCCTGCCTTTCGACGAAGAGGCGTTCCCCGATACGGCGGTCTACCACGTCACCACCGATGTTATCTGCGACCCCGAGTCGTTCTCGGCGCTCGCCCACCACATCGCGCGTATCCACGATATCGAGCTCCCTCACGACTTCGACGAGCTCATCTACTCGCGCCGCCTGATGCTTCACATGCTCTTTGGAGCGGACCCGTCCACGTTCGCACGTGTCTACACCACCAAGGACGCCGCATGAGTGCGAAGAAGCCGCCCCGCCTTGCAGGACTGGGGCGTCGCAAGAAACTCGTCGTTGTCTGCCTGGCTATCGTCTGCGCCCTTGTCGCCGTAGGGCTATACGCCTGGCAGTCGCAGCCCGTGCCCGAAGCGGGCGCCTCAGTCACGACGGCAGAGGGTAAATCGCGCCAAGAAATCCAAGATGAGCTCGATGCCATCGTCCGCGACAACATGATGACGATTTCGGTCGCGCCGGTCGCTCAGTTGCAGGAGAACGGCAAGCTGCGCGTCAACGTGCAAAACGTCCAAGACAATAAATTTCCCCAGCGATTCCGCGTCATCCAAAACGACGAGACCATGTACGAATCCGGTGTGGTCGAGACCGGCAAGACAATCGAGACGTGCCCCGCCGGCGACATCAAAGAAGGCGAGGCGTACATCGAGATCCAGGCACTCGATGCCAAGACCCTCGACAGCCACGGCAATCCGACACGTGTCAAGGTACGGGTTGAGCAAACCGAGAACTAGCTTTTTCAGCCGACGCGGCACCGCGCGCAATTCACCAGCATTCGTCCAATCATCGCGGGGACGGCCCGCGGCGAATAGAAAGGAACGACCATGGACATCACCAGGAACATGAACGGAGCCAGAGCGCTCGTCGTGGGCGCAGGGCTTGCACTCGCGCTCGCAATGGGCGCCGCCCCGACGCCAGCTATGGCAGCCGGGCGCGCTGGAACAACGAAAGTAATGGTCAGGACCGAGATCGACAACGTTGAGTTCAAAGTTCCGACGGTTATTCCCTTCGTCGCCAAGGCCGACGGCACGCTTCAGGGCCCCTCAGAAGACGCGACCACCATCGACAATCATTCGGCCTACGGCATCCATGTCACCAACATGAAGATCGACGCCATGAACACCTGGACCATTGCCGCCGATGCCAAGGCCGGAACCGCGCAGAACTCCATCGACTTTAAGGTCGGCCCCGACGGCGCACTCCAGAACGCCAGCGCCGCAATGCAGGGGACGGGCCTCGATCTTTCCAAGAATGCAGCCTTCGACATGGGCTACCAGGGCATTGCCGGCGGCACGGACAAAATTAAGCTCAAGACAAGCGGAAACGTCGCCCGCGTCACGCGCGACATCTTCCACGTAACCGGCGAAGGCGATCAGGTTGCAACGATCACCTGGACGGTCGAGCCCGGTGCGCACACGGCATAAGGCCGTCGCCCTGGCCGCCGCCGTCAGTATCCTAGCGTTTGTGCCAGCCATGGCCTTTGCCCAGCAAGAACAGGCGCAGGCCGCCACGCAAGTGACGGTCGACCTCTCGGAGCTCGACCGCGGCAACCGCGAGGAACCGTTGGCACAGACAGACGACAGACGATGGCTCTTGGCAGCAGGCGCCACGGCAGCAGGCGCGGGAACCGCCGGTCTCGGTCTGCACATCAAACGCAGCCAGAAACGAAACACGGACAGGCCGCACTAAATTAGCTAAGGAGACCCCATGGCATCGAAGAACCTTTTGCCCGTCGTCGCACTCTGCGGCGCGCTCGCAACCGGAACGCCTGTCGCCGCTTGGGCGACTCCCGTCATGGCAGGCTCCTTACCATCGGCCCTAAGCTCCGCACCAAATCCGTCGAGCGCCATTGTGTGCAAGCGTTTCTCGATCGCACAGGCAGCAATCTCAATCTCGGGATGCCTTCGTCGTAATACGGATGGCTCGATAGTCGTGGATATCAATCGTTCGAACAAGGCAAACGGCTCCCAGGCGGGGTGCGCTGTCTGCACATGGCGCTCGGTTGCGCTCGATGCAGATGGCGATCCATGCAATTTAGAGCTGCGCATCGACATCGCTTCGGTCGATGACTCGGCGAACGGAGCGAAGGTCGCCTTCGACGGTGCGTTTTTCGAGAAAGGAGGCGGTATATGTCTGGGCTGCGCCGCCGCGAATGCAGACGGCACGCAGCCCACCCTCTCATTCACAGCATCGTTGCGGCTGACCAAAGCCGACACCGATGCCATCGCGGCGGGAGAAGCATCCCTGCTGTTCTACGCCGTCAGCACCAAAGACACAGACGCTCATTTCGAGAAGTCAGCCGGATCACTCAGCCTTACACGAGGGACAGAGGCAGGCCCTATTGAAATCGATGCCCACGCTCAAAGCAGGCAACGCATTCTTGCCGACCCGGCGCTTCTCGAAATGGAGTGGAACGGATCCGGAGCCATCGGAATTCTCCCCTCCGCGCTTGACGCCAAGACGCTCCCCTCAAACGACGGACTCATCAACGCAACCATACAAGAAGGGAGCACGGACAAAGAAGCAGGTGCGGGCGACACGCCGTCGCCGACAAACAGCGCCCCAGCTTCTTTCGAAGCACCGAATGAGCCCGCTACCGGTCCAAACGATCCCGAGCTCGCGGACAGTCTGGGGCTTGCTGATCCTCAGGAGATCGATGAAGGTAACTGCTGCGTGCTTGCCGCCCTCGACCACACAGAGGTCATCGACGCCGCGAACATCGAAGTTGCCGCCGCCAATCAGCCCGTCCGCAAGTCGGCCATCATCGCATTTCCTGAATCCATCGAAGTCGTCTTTTTGCCATCGGGCGAGGTCGTGGCCCCAAAACTGCTCACCTTGTTGGGCGCCAAGAATACTCGAAACGAAATTAAAAAGGTCACGGTTGTCGACCCTGCAACCACCGCTAAACTGCGTCTATACGCCGTTGCCCCAGACGGAAGCAAGACCTTGGAATTCGATGGCGACACACTTCTAGCCTGGCGACGTCTGGACATTATGCAAGACGTCTCGTATCAGATCGAACTCGAAGGGTTTGATCGTGCCCGCGATGCCAATATCATCGCCGCGGCCATTGAATCCCCACAGCGGCTTATGACACTGCGCTTTGACTACTATCCCTATGTCCCGACAACCACCTGAGGCTTAAATGCTGCGCATCATTTCTAATACCACTTATATAACGTATTAGATGAGTCGCGATGTGCCTCGCATTTCGTTCTGCTACGATTGCCACGTTGGCATCAATACAGGAGGGCTCATGCCGGGCTTGGGAACAATCATCAACGTTGCGCTTTTAGTTGCGGGCGGTCTTTTGGGATTAGCGGGCGGCCGCTTCATTACACCGCGCATCCAAGACACGCTCATGAAAGCATCGGGGCTGTGCGTCCTGTTTATCGGCCTGGGCGGCACCATGCAAAAGATGCTCATCATCGATGGAAAGGCGCTAGCGACCACCGGTACCACCATGCTCATCGTCTCGTTTGCGCTCGGTTCGCTCATCGGCGAGGCCATCAACTTGGAGGCCGCCATCGAGAACCTTGGCGAATGGCTCAAGCGCAAGACTGGCAGTGAGGGCGATAACGAGTTCACCAACGCTTTTGTCTCGACTTCACTCACCGTGTGCATCGGCGCCATGGCCATTGTGGGATCGATCCAGGACGGCCTGCTCGGCGACTGGTCAACGCTTGCCCTCAAGGGTGCACTGGACTGCATCATCGTCTGCACCATGACGGCCTCGCTTGGCCGCGGCTGCATCTTCTCCGCCCTGCCCGTCGCCGTGTTCCAGGGGACGATCACGTTGTTTGCCGGCGCGCTCTCCCCCATCATGACCACAGCTGCCCTCAACAGCCTTTCGCTCGTAGGCTCCATGCTCATCTTCTGCGTCGGCGTCAACCTCATCCGTCCTCAGACCTTCCGCACGGCCAATATGCTTCCCTCCGTCGTCATCGCCGTCATCTACGCCCTCCTGTTTTAAATCTATCAACGCAGCGGTATCTCGAACATCTGTTTGATGCTGTGCTATGATATGAGGTCACCGTAGCTGCGTTCGAGAGGAGGAGCGGTGGCCGACCAGGACATCAAGATGCTCATCGAGCGCATTATGGCCGAGGCCCGGACCCATCAGTCCGCCCGCTTCTCAAACGAAACCTACGCAGACGAGCCGATTCTCAAAACCGGCCGACAGATGCAGAATTTTCTCCCCGACCAGTACCGTAAAATGCGCGAGATATCGCGCTGGCAGGATGACCCCAAGGGCGGTGCGGGCCGCTGGCTTTCGGAAGCCGAGCTTTTCTACCGCCAAGGCCTGCTGATGGCCGACTTTGAGGACGATTGCCCCTACAACGGCACATTCAAGTCGTACTTTCCCACCTACAACGCCATGAGCGATCGGCAACTACGCGGCTATTTTACTTGGCGCGCCCAAGTGCGCCGCGGAACCGTCGAGGAAACGTCTACGTCCTTTGCCTTCCTGTATCTCTATGAACTGATCTGCGGCATTGGCGTTGATGACCCGCTCGATGGTTTTAATAAAATCAAGGCCTTTTGGGATGCCTATCGCACCTTTGAACCCGGCATCGACCGGTTTGCGCGCGTGTGGCTGCAGGACTACGCCGTGTTCCACGGACTCGACCCCAAGCTGCTTCGCGACTCTAAAACCGTCGCATTCGACAACGCCCTCATCGAGCTGCGGCGTGCGGCGCGAGACCTTGCGCCTGCGCCGGCGACGTCAGACCTGGCGCCTGCGCGTCGCAAGACCTCCGAGCCCACGCTCCCCCTTCCGCCCGACGAGGCGCGCGAGGAGCGACTCATGGCCGCCATCAACGCCCTCTCCACGTATAACCTCAATAACTCAAGACTCGATCGCAGTCACCGTCGCGACCTGCGCCACGTGGCATGTGCCGTGTACGTCCGCATGGCGCGCTACTATGACACACACCGAAAGAGCGGTATCGTGGCGAGCTTGTTTGGGGAGGAGACGGCCATGCCCTATACCATGTTTGCCTCGGCTGTGTTCTTTGCGCCTAATCGCCACGAGGATTGCGAATACCGTCTGGACCCCATCCATATTTACCGTTGTCAAAACGGCTTTTGGGAATGCATGCGAATTCACGGCAGCAGGCAAAAAAGCAGCAAGCTCGGTGAGATGATGCGCGCCTGTGACCAACGGCTGCGCCTGGCCCTAGACCCCACCCATCCCCTGAAGGAGGAGAAGGTCCCCAAATATCTGGCCAAGATCATCGATGACGAGATCGTGGCATGGCTTTCGTGGGATGCCGCACATCAGCCCGTCAAGATCGATATCGATTTGAGCCAGCTGGGGCACATTCGGAGCGCTGCCGCACAAACGCGCGAAGCGCTTTTGATCGACGAGGAACGCGAGGACGGCGCGTCCGCAGAAGCCGAGGCAGCGGACTCAGGGCAACCGGAAGCCGAGCCCGTAGCCGACGCGACGGTCGAGGCGGTCGCGGCGGCTGCAGGGCAGGACGAGTCCGACGAGCCGACCATATCCACCGAACAGTTTGGTGTCGTGGCACCGCTTCTCGCGCCGACGCCCGCGTTCGCAGCTGCTGCGCCCGCTGACGCCACGAACGAACTCGCGCCCGCCGCAGACGCCTATCTCCGCGCGCTGCTCGAGCACAACGCAGTACAGGCGGAATCGGCGGTAGTGCAATCGGAGCGGAGCGAGGACATGCTCGTCGATACCATCAACGAGGCGCTCTTTGACCTGGTGGGCGACACCGTAATTGAATTTAGCGCGGCAGGGCCGCAGATTATCGAGGACTACGAAGCAGACGTGAGAGGATACCTAGACCATGAGTGATACCGCATCCGCAGCACCTCGCGTGCCCAAGCGCGTCGCTGCCGTCATTCTCAACTCGCTCAAGGGCGGCGTGGTCCCGCGCATCGGCCTTCCTTACATCACCGTAGGGCGCGAGGTCGAGATCCGCGCCCTGCTCACCGATCTGAGTCTCATCGCCGACGGTGGCGCGAGCTTCCGCTTTCTGGTCGGTCGCTACGGCGCCGGCAAGAGCTTTTTGCTCCAGACTATCCGCACGCACGCCATGGGCGAGGGATTCGTCGTCGCTGATGCCGACCTGTCGCCCGAGCGCCGCCTGCAGGGCGGTCAGGGACAGGGCCTTGCCACCTACCGCGAGCTCATCCGCAATATATCGACCAAGACGCGCCCCGAGGGCGGTGCGCTCAACCTTATTCTGGATCGCTGGGTCGCCTCGTGTGCCGACGTCGACGAGTCGGTCGTCAATGCCCAACTGGCCCCGCTCGAGGAGATGGTCCACGGCTTCGACTTCACCCGCATGCTCCGCCGCTATCGCATGGCCGCATCCGGGGGCGACGAAGAGGCCATGAGCCGCGTGACCAAATGGATTCGCGGCGAATACCGCACCAAGAGCGAGGCACGCGCCGAGCTGGGCTCCTCGACCATCATCAGCGATGACGACTGGTACGACTACGTTAAGCTCATTGCGCGCTTTTTGGTCTGCAGCGGCTACAAGGGCATGCTGGTGCTCATCGACGAACTCGTGAATCTGTATAAGATTCCCAACGCCATCACGCGCCAATACAACTACGAGAAGATCCTGACCATGTACAACGACACACTTCAGGGCAAGGCGCAGTACCTGGGCATGATCATGGGCGGCACGCCAACCTCCATCGAAGACCGCCGCCGCGGCGTGTTCTCCTACGAGGCCCTGCGCAGCCGACTCGCTCAGGGCCGCTTTGCGCGCGAGGACCTTAAGGACATGCTCGCGCCCATCATCCGCCTGCAGCCGCTCACCTACGAGGAGCTACTGGTGCTCATCGAAAAACTCATGCAGATCCATGCCGGCTACTTTGGCTGGACGCCCACGCTTACCGAAAACGACTTGGTGGACTTCCTCAAGATCGAGTTCGGTCGCGTGGGAGCCGCCACGCATCTGACACCGCGTGAAGTCATTCGTGACTTTATCGAGCTGCTCGATATCCTGTGTCAGAACCCCGATGCAAATGTGGCCGAGCTGCTGCAAAGCGTCGGCGGCGGCGCGCTGGCGCCGGCAGCCGCAACAGGCGACACCGGCACCGCAGGCGGCGACCGCAACTTCGCCGAGTTCACCATCTAACCTACCAAAAAGGGACAGGTTTATTTTGGCAGGTTTTATCTGGGCAAACGTTGAAGCAGTAATGCAGCAAGCCGTTGCCAGCCGCGTTGAGAGATTCGTTGTTGAAAGGAGGCCCCGTGAACGCATTTAACCGCTACGCCCCGTTTATCCAAGACTTCATCTACTCCCACGATTGGGAGAGCTTGCGCTCTATCCAGGTTGCGGCGGCAGATGCCATCTTTAACACACAGGACAATGTGCTCCTGACGGCATCCACGGCTTCCGGCAAAACCGAGGCGGCCTTCTTTCCCATCCTGACCGAGTTTTGGGAGAACCCGCCCGCAAGCGTGGGCGCCCTCTACATTGGCCCCCTCAAGGCGCTCATCAACGACCAATTCGTCCGCCTCAACGACCTGTGCGAAGAAGCCGACATCCCCGTCTGGCACTGGCATGGCGATGTCTCGCAATCACACAAGGCTAAGCTCATCAAAAAACCGAGCGGCATCTTGCAGATTACGCCCGAATCACTCGAGGCACTCCTGATCCACAAGCACATGGCAATCCCGCGTATGTTCTGCGACCTGCGCTATGTGGTCATCGACGAGGTCCATTCGCTCATGCGCGGCGACCGCGGCGGGCAGACGCTCTGCCTTATCGAGCGTCTTTCGCGCATGGCGGGCGTGCGGCCCCGTCGCATTGGCCTTTCGGCCACCATCGGGGACCCGAAACGCACGGGTGCCTTTCTCTCACAGGGGACGGGACGCGACTGCGTTATCCCCCGTTTTGAGGAACCGCGCCGCGTGTGGCGTATCTCCATGGAGCACTTTTACAACTCGGGTCCCCAGGCTCAGCAACGAGGATTCGTAGGCACAGGCCCACAAGAAGCCGAGGTGCTTGCTTGCGAGCGTATTGAGACGGCGGCGCCCGCGGCGCTGCCCGCATCCGGACAAGACATGCGCCACAGCGGACAGCCTACACAGGAGGAACGCCGTCAACGTCGCGAGCAGGCGCGGGGCAAGGCCGCTCCCAAAGACCGTCGCACTTCCTCGGCCCCCGAGGGCGAAGTCGACATCCCACGAGCGACCGAACAGGCGCTTCTCAACCCCACCGACACCGCACCCGACAACGCCGACCCCGGTATGGGCTATATCTTTGAGCATACGCGCGGGCGCAAGTGCCTGGTCTTTGCCAACTCGCGCGAGGAGGCAGAGGCCGTGTGCTCCATGCTGCGTAGCTACTGCGAGAGCCGGCACGAGCCCGACCGCTTTCTCATCCACCACGGCAATCTTTCGGCATCACTGCGCGAGACGGCAGAAGAGCTCATGCGCGACGAGGAACAGGCACGAACGACCGTCACCACCTCTACGCTGGAGCTCGGTATCGATATCGGCCGCCTGGAACGTGCCTTCCAGATCGACGCGCCGTTTACCGTCAGCTCCTTTTTGCAGCGAATGGGCCGCACGGGACGCCGCGATCTTCCGCCCGAGATGTGGTTTGTCATGCGCGAGGAAGAGCCCGAGCCGCGCACGATGATGCCCGAGACCATTCCGTGGAAGCTCCTGCAGGGCATAGCACTCGTACAACTCTATCGCGAGGAAAAGTGGGTCGAGCCGCCCGAGCTCGATCGACTCCCCTACAGCCTGCTCTATCACCAGACTATGTCGACCCTCGCCAGCACCGGCGAGCTCACGCCGGCCGAACTTGCCCAACGCGTGCTCACGCTCAGCTATTTCCACCGTGTCTCGGCAGACGATTACCGTGTGCTGCTACGTCACCTCATTAAGATCGACCATATCCAGGTCACCGAAGGTGGCGGGCTCATCGTGGGTCTCGCGGGCGAGCGCATCATCAACAACTTTAAGTTCTACGCCGTGTTTCAAGAAAACGAGGAGTTTACCGTCCGGAGCGAATCGGCCGAGCTGGGCACGATCGTTAATCCGCCCCCGCCCGGTGAGCGCATCGCCATCGCCGGCCATTGCTGGATTGTCGAGGAAGTGGACTGGAAGCGCCACACTGTCTTTGCCACGCAGGTCAAGGGCCGGGTGCCGGCCTACTTTGGCGACTGCCCCGGCGACATTAACACGCATGTGCTCGAGCGCATGCGCCAAGCGCTCACTGAGCACGCAACATATCCGTACCTTATGGGTAACGCACGGGCTCGCTTGGCGCAGGCTCGTCATACCGCCGAGATTTCGGGCGTGGGAACTAAGCCGCTCATCAACCTGGGTGGCGACACCTGGGTGCTCTTCCCCTGGTTGGGCAGCTACGCCTTCCTAGCACTCGAGCGCATGCTTAAAATCAAATGCGCCGCTGAGCTGGGCCTTCGCGGACTCGACCCGTCGCGCCCGTACTTTATGCAGTTTAAGATGAAGGCCGACGAGGAGACGTTCTTTGAGGTGCTCGCCGCCGAGGCAGAGAAGGACTTCGATCCCATCGAGCTCGTCTATCCTGGCGAGGTGCCTTACTTTGACCGCTACGACGAGTTTGTTCCCGAAGAGCTCGTGCGTAAGGGCTTTGCCGAAGGCGTGCTCGACATAGAGGGCATGAAGCAGCGTGTCCGCAGCTGGCGCCTGGCCAAGAAGTAGCTAAAAAGCCCTGTCCAAAAAGACTGGTCGCAGGAAGACGCGCTAGTCGTGGAGGGCAGCGCCGAGGAAGTCGGTGTCGAAGGGCACGGCTTCGGCAAAGGCGTAGTCGCCGTCGCTGGCGATGAGCAGGTAGTTTTCCTCGCCGGCGAACTTCGCATCGCCACATGGGACCACCCAGGCGTGGACGAATACCTCGAGTGCCGTGGCAGCGCAGTCGCGAAGGAACGTCACATCGCTCCCCTCGTTTGCGCTCACAATATTGGCCACGTAGATACCCCCGGGGTTCAGGCTGCCTCGCACCAGGCGCAGCGCCTCAACCGTCGCCAGCTCGCGAACGGGCTCGGCACCGTCAAAGCAATCGCTCACGACCACGTCGTAGCGACGATGACCCACGCTCGTCACACCCAGATACGAGCGAGCCTCGGCGGTAATCACCCGCAGGCGGTCGCCCACCGCGCGCTCCAGCTCGTCCAGGTAGAACCAACGGCGCGCCAAGCGCGTTATCTCTCCGTCATACTCGATAACGTCCATACGCAAGCCCTCGTGCGACACCAGCGCATATTTGGGATAAGCAAACCCGCCGCCACCTAGCATAAGCATACGGCTGATACCGTGACCATAAGCGTCGTGCATCGCATCCTCAGCCTCAAACACGTCGTCAAACGCGCGATAGTACGCAAAGACGGGCTCCGCCCAGCGCTCGCCAACGTAACTCGCGCTTTGGTAGACGCCGCCTTGAACCAATACGCGAACTTCGTCGCCGCCCTCATCGTGCACGCGCTTCACACGCGCCAACCCATTGCGGGTTCGCGCAACCTGCAGACAGGCAGCACGAACAGCGACGGCGGCCGCACCAAGCGCCGCGGCTCCCAGAGCAACGCCGGCAACGACGCCAGCAGAAACACTCGGCTTGTTCATTTAGAGCTCCTTTTGCAGATAGAGTCCATGGTCGTAAAAACCCAAATGGCGATAGTACTCGCGCGTACCGATCGCGCTGATAACGTTGATGCGCGCATAACCCGCATCCCGGGCAATCTCGCACGCACGCTCTACGAGCAAACGCCCCAATCCATGGTGCTGGGCTGCCTGGCCTTGATCCCCCACGCGCGCCGCCATGCCATAGACGTGCACCTCGCGAATCATCGCCTCGTCCGGCGGCGTCGGCAACTCGTCCGCATGCGCGGCAACAAAAGCGCGATCGGGCAGCGACAACCGCAAAAAACCCGCGATTTTGCCCTGCGGCGTCACCCACTGCAAAAAGCGCTCGTGCGTCACCGGCGTCTCGTACGCCACGCCCTCGTCAAGGGTCAACTCGCCCAGGTCGGCGCCCGCCGTGCTGATCTCGCGATAGCGGATCTCACGCACCGTCGCACCGTCACCCCGAGCAGCCAGGCGGTTCTCGACGAGCTGACGCAGGTTGGGCTTCTTGTTGCCCACCATGATGTCATCGGAACTAAAGTCGCGAATCATGCGGCTGATGCGGCAGAACGCCGGCGTCACCACGATGTCATCGGCCAGCACATCGAGCAGTTCTTCCTCGGTATAGGGGCGCCACTCGCCGCGCTCGTAGCAGCCCACCAGGCGCGAGCCCTCGATGAGCGCACACGGGTAGACCTTGACCTCGTCGGGCATAAAGGCGCTCTCGGTCATAAAGCGCTCGTAATCGCGCTTGTCCCCTTCGGGCGTGGCGCCCAGCAAGTTGAGCATAAAATGTGCGTGGATCTTAAAGCCAAACAGGCGTGCAAGCGAAAACGCCCGCTCGATCTGCGCCACCGAAATGCGACGCTCGTTGATATCGAGCAAATGTTGGTCGAGACTCTGAATACCCATCTGGATCTTGGTGCAGCCCAGGCGGCGGATGAGCGTAAGCGCCTGCGGCGTTACGGCATCGGGGCGCGTCTCGATAACGAGTCCCACCACGCGATGCTTCGCCGTCTCGTTGATGCGCTGCTGACGCTCAAGCTCCTCCATCGTTGCCGCCTGCCACTCGGCAACCTCGCCCCACGGCGTACCGGGGCCGTACAGACGACGCACCGCGCGGTTATACCCGCCCACGGCAGCATCCACACGCTCCTGTTCGTCGACAACGCCGGCAGCAAGCTCAGCCTCGTCTGTCGCAATGCCGGCAGCCCGATAGCGCTCGCGACGCTCCGCCACCACCGGCGGCAGCGCATCGGTGGGCGCGTCATCGAGCAGGCGCCCCGCCTCGGCACGGCTGATGCCCGGACGCGCCAACATGGGGTTAGCCGCCACACCAGCCACGGCATCGTCATTGAGCGCGCGGAAGAGCTCCGACATAAACCATGTCTGATAGCCTTCCGGATAGTCGCTCCAGGTACCGCCAAGCACAATGAGCTCGATCTTATCGGTCGCATGCCCCATTTGCGAAAGCGCCGTCAAACGGGCACTCACCTGCAGATACGGGTCGAAGCAATTTTGCTCCGCACGGGCGCATGCCGGCTCGGCGTGCAGATAGCTTTTGGGCATGCGCAGATCGTTGGGACAAAACAGGCAATCGCCCGAGCACGGCCACGGCTTGGTGATGACGGTAATGGTCGCCACGCCCGAGGCCGTTCGGCGCGGCTTCATACGCAGCACCTGCAGCAGTTGACGTTCCAGATCGGAATCGACATTCCACGCAGCCCACCGAGCCGGCTCCTCACGTTTAACCCGCTGGTAGAACGGCAGCAGACGGCGCTTGGCAAGATCTCGTTTGTCGGCACCCTCGCGGCGCGCCTCGGCATGTATCAATTTGACGAGCGCTTTGTCGTCCACGGTCTCGCCGCGACGCAGAGCCCCGAGTATGTTCAAGATAATCTGTTCCATGCCCCCATTGTAAAGGCAAAGGCGCCGGAGCCAGTCACGGCCCCGGCGCCTCCATCAAAGAGCATGCCTATATGCACCGATCTCCGAAAACCGCATGTCACTCCGGATCGAACGACATGTCACCCGAATCGACTTCAAAACGATACGTGGCAGACTTATCACCGTTGTCGAATTCAAGATTCAATATGGTCTCGCCATCGTAGCCAAGCGGAAGGAAATCGCTCTCGAAGTCACCGCTGCCCACGGTGAGGCTCGCCTTAAAGCCCGTAGAGCTCGGAACCGTTATCTCCACATCGCCCGAGCCCACACTCACGTCCATCGACTTCGCGGGGGCCTGGTAGAGCTCGAACGTCACATCGCCCGAACCGACCTCAGCACTGAGCGCATCAGTCACGCTGCCCGTAAACTCTACATCTCCCGCACCCAGGAAAAGGTCAAAACCATCACAGATGACACCGGCAATCTGCAAATCACCCGAGCCCACGTGCGCGTTGATCCCCTTCAGATGTTCGGCAACACGGCGCGGCAGCTCAACCGTAACCGAGCGATCGATTGCCTTACCGTCATCACTTCCAAACTGGGAAATCTTGAGCGTCGAGTCCTCGACGGATGCGATGTGTTGCGCCGCGGCCTTGGAGGCATCCATACCCTTGGCAACGCGCCCCCGCTCGATAACGCGAGCCTTGTTGCCATCAACAACCTTGACGTCCACCGAAGCCGCATTGATATCGAAATCGAGGTAGCGGAACTCATCGGCATCAAAAGTCGTGCTCGAAAGCTGCTGAGGCTGAGCGGAATAGTTACCGTCATCGCTCATAAAATCGTCATCGTCAACCACATCGTCCCTGCCGGACAGGCCGGATACAACATCGTCGAGATCCCACGGGCCATCAAAATGAATCAATGTCCGCGAAACGCCAAATACAAGCCCAACAATGAGCACAAACGCTCCGATACCAACGCCCAGGCGCACCTTGGATTCATGCGATAGCTTCATCATTCCTCACCTTCTTTGGCGCTCGGCTCTGTGCTGGTCGAGGCAGCGGCGTCAGCATCAACCGCGGCGGAAGCGTCTTGGACCTGAGCCTTAGTCACCACCGGCGCCGGACCAACCTGAATATCCCCACGTGCCCAATCGCCATCGAGGGCACGCGCCACCCAGTGGTAAATGGGAATCGTAAAGAAGATCAGCGCGGCAAAGGGGCCAGCCCCAAACAGGAACATCAGCAAAAAGAACAGCAGCCAGCACACAGCCCAATACGGAAACGACTGGAACGGGCCTTTCGCCGTAGTCGGATTGACCGCGCTGGTGCTCGTCACCTGCGCTGTTGCCGCGTTGGCGGCTTGCGCGCTCCAGCTTGCCGCCTGTGCCGCCTTGGCCGCCGCATCGCTTGCCTGCGTTGCCGCCTCGGTCGCACGCGCCGCCGCCTCATGGGTGCGGGCGCGCTCTGCCGCCTCGGCCTCGCGCTGACGAGCGCGGTCCTCGTTCTCAAACTCGATATCGTCCTCAATCTCATCGCTCGGATTGAGCAGCTCGTCCAGACTCACACCATAGAGCTTGGCGAGCGAGATCAGGTTCTCGGTATCGGGCGAGCTCTCCGCGCGCTCCCATTTACTGACTGCTTGGCGCGACAGTCCCAGCTTTCGTGCCAGCCCTTCTTGGCTAAAGCCTTTGCTTCGGCGAAGGTCGGCGAGCCGCTGCGCAGTTTCTACATTCATGGTTCCTCCTATGTGATGCCAGCCGTGCCGCCGGACCGTTTTTGTTCTTAAGGCGCCTTGCACAGTTAAAAATCTATCCGCCACCGCCAAAAGCATGCCACCTATTCTAGTGAGATTTTTGACAACCGGCGGTTGCGGGTGCATATGAGCTGCGGAAATGTGTCCAAACAAAGCAATGACCCGTAGCTTGGTTGTCCCCGTTGCGGCGTTAACGGTAGTATGGTCGTACTGTTAATTCCGCACCGCCAACGGAGGGAGTTCCGCGCCGTGAACCGCGATTTCGCCTCATCGCTCATCCAGCTCAACAACACGTTCTATCGCGAGCACTCCGCCTCCTTCTCCGATACGCGCCAGGCCCCGTGGCCCGGCTGGGTGCGCACCATGGACATCGCGCTCGAACAGCTCGATGTCGCCACGATTGAGCATCCCGTCCGCGTCTTCGATCTCGCCTGCGGCAATATGCGATTCGAGAACTTTGCCGCCGGCGGCGCACTTGCCGCCAAGGGCGTCGACGGCGCAAACCCCTCGGCGGATGCCAGCTGCCCGTTTGAGTTCTATGGTGTCGACTCGTGCCAAGACCTGGCCATCGATGCACGTGGTCACGCCCTGCGCATTCCCAACCTGCACTTCCAGGAGCTCGATGTGCTCGATGCCCTCATGAAGCTCAACCCCGCCGAGACGCCCGACGTGCTTTTCGACGCCCCACTCGCCGACATCTCGGTCTGCTTTGGCTTTATGCACCACGTACCGTCATGCGAGTACCGCGTACGCGTGCTCGACGCCCTGGTGCGGCAGACGCGCCCAGGCGGCATCATCGCCATCAGCTTTTGGGAGTTTATGAATGACGAGCGCATGGCGCGCAAAGCCGTTCGCGCCGAGGCCCGCGCCGAGCTCACCCCGCCGTTTGAGGGTTACGACTCCGCGCAGTTTGAAGCCGGCGACCACCTCATCGGCTGGCAAAACGACCGCCACGCCTACCGTTATTGCCATCACTTTGACGATCAGCAGATCACCGACCTGGTGCGCGGCGTCCGCACGTTCTACAAGAGCGGCGAGGTCCCCGTGCGCGAGCTTGAGCGCTTCCATGCCGACGGTCGCAGCGGCGAGCTCAACCGCTATGTGATTCTCAAGCGCCTGTAGGCACCGACGACTCGCCGTCGAGCCGCATCGCATCTTTCGGGCAAACTATGCCCACCCTTTTTTCAACCCATTGACGGAACGTGCAACCATGCGTTCCACACTTATGACCAAGGAGCCTCATGGGAGCCGTCCACGTTCGCACGCCTAAGAACTTTGTGCTCGAAGAGCGCCTGGAACGCTACGCCGATGCGATTGAGACGAGCCCCGAGGCCTATGCCGGAGATTGGCGCAAGGCCTGTGCGCCCACAGGCAGCAAGCCTTTCGAACGCCTTCACTTGGATCTTGGCTGTGGCAAGGGAACGTACCTTGTAGAACGCGCGGTCCACGAGCCAAACACCCTCTTTATCGGCATGGACCAGGAGCCCATCTGCATCGCCTATGCCGCGCAGAAAATCTGCGAGCAGAAGCTGTCCAACGCACTCGTCCTGCCCCGAGGCGCTGCATCGCTGCCGCAGCTATTTGCCGCAAGCGAGCTCGACGCCATCACCATCAACTTTCCCACGCCGCAGCCCAAGGCCAAGTACGCCAAAAAACGACTCGTCCATGTCGACCACCTGATGCTCTACCGCCCGCTCTTTTCAGCCGGCGCCACCGTCACACTGCGAACCGACAGCAAGCCATTGCGCGACTACGCCTTGGGGCAGTTTGCCGCGGCCGGCTACGACACACTTTGGGTAAGCGACGACGTCCGCCGCGACCATCCTGAGCATCCCGAGACCGAATATGAATGCCGCACGCGCGAGATGGGTGCCGTCGTCTATGGCATTTGCGCCATGCCCGGAGCGCAGCCAACCGACGAACAGCTCACAGTAGGACGCGCGCAGGAGCAAAGCCTTGCCTGCTACCTGCCCGATAACCTCGATGAGCTCACCTATGTACCTCTGGGCATGGAAGAAGCCGTCGAGAACTTTAGAAACCGCGCCCGCAAAGGCAAGAAGCGCCTGCCGCAAGAGCACTAACTTCACGCGCCCATTTCCTGCATTTTCTCGCGCGCTGGCACCCCGCGCCGCCGCTACGCCATAATAGTTGGCGGACAAACGCGAGAGAAAGCAAACCACATGGCACAGACCACGACAGATACTTCCGCCAGCACCGTTTCCGGCGCCGGCGCCGCCAGCTCATTCTCGGGCGGCACGGGAACCGAAGCCGAGTTTGGCTCGCTCGGTGCGCTCTCCCCCACCTGGTGGGAGCCCGAGGATGGCAGTGAGCCCGAACCGTGGCTCACGCCCGATCAGGCCTTCGAACGTTTCTTTGAATGGACGAGCGACCGCGGCATTGAGCTGTGGGACCACCAAGAAGAAGCCCTCATGGACCTGGCTGCCGGCGATCACGTCATTTTGGGAACACCGACCGGATCGGGTAAATCGCTCGTCGCGCTGGGCATGCTCTTTATGGGCATGGCGCAGGGCAAGCGCTGCTACTACACGGCTCCTATCAAGGCTCTGGTCAGTGAGAAGTTTTTCGACCTTGTGCAGGTGCTCGGCCGCGATAACGTCGGTATGATCACCGGCGACACGCATATCAATACCAAGGCGCCCGTCATCTGCTGCACGGCAGAGATCCTTGCCAACGATGCAATGCGCGAGGGCGAGGGCGCCGACGTGGGCTGCGTGGCCATGGACGAGTTCCACTACTTTGCCGACCCCGACCGTGGCTGGGCATGGCAGGTGCCGCTGCTCACCCTGCCCCACACGCAGTTTATGCTCATGAGTGCCACGCTCGGCGATGTCACCGCCATCGCCGCCTCGCTCGAGGAGCACACCGGCGCTGCTTGCGACCTGGTTGTCGACGCCCCACGCCCTGTTCCGCTGAGCTACGACTATGTGACGACCTCCCTCGAGGGCACCGTCGAGCTCGCCATGCGCCGCGGAGAGGCCCCACTCTACATCGTGCACTTTAGTCAGGACGCCGCGCTTGCCACGGCACAGTCGCTTGCCAACTTTGGCATCGCTAGCAAGGAGCAGCGCGAGGCCATTAAGGAAGCTGCCAAAGGCACGAGTTTCTCCACCGCCTTCGGCAAGATTCTCAAGCGCCTGCTCGGCTGCGGCGTCGGCGTGCACCACGCCGGTATGCTGCCGCGCTATCGCCTACTGGTTGAGCGCCTGGCGCAGCAGGGCCTGCTGCCCGTCATCTGCGGCACCGACACGCTCGGCGTCGGCATCAACGTGCCCATCCACACCGTGGTGCTCACCGCGCTCACCAAGTTCGACGGTTACAAGATGCGTCGTCTGCGCGCCCGCGAGTTCCACCAGATTGCCGGTCGCGCCGGCCGCTCGGGCTTTGACACCGAGGGTATGGTCATCGCCGAAGCCCCGGAGCACGAGATTGAGAACGCCAAGCTCATGGCCAAGGCGGGCGACGACCCCAAAAAGCTCCGCAAGATTAAAAAGAAGAAGGCCCCGGAGGGCTTTGTCACCTGGAACAAGCAGACCTTTGAGCGCCTGATTGAGACGCAACCCGAGACGCTCAAACCGCGCCTGCGCATCACGCACTCCATGGTGATCAGCGTGGTCGAACAGGGTGGCGACGCTCGCGCCCGCGTGCATGACCTCATCGAGACAAGTCTGCAGACCCCCGAAGAAAAGGCCAAGCTCGAGGTTCGTGCCGACGAGATCTTCGCCACGCTCATCGACTCCGGCGTCGTCGTGCGCACCGAGGTGCCGCCCGCGCCCGACGCTCCGGCTGACGCCGCGCCTGACATCGACTACGCGCTGACGGTCGACCTGCCCGAGGACTTTGCGCTCGACCAGCCGCTCTCGCCGTTTTTGCTCGCCGCGCTGGAGCTGCTCGACCCCGAGAGCGAGACCTACACCATGGACCTCATCTCGATGGTTGAGGCTACACTCGAGGACCCCAAGCAGGTGCTGCGCGCACAGGAGCGTGCTGCGCGCGATCGCGCCATGGCCGAGATGAAGGCCGACGGCGTCGAGTACGAGGAGCGCCTGGAGCGCATCCAGGATGTGACCTATGAAAAACCGCTCGAGGACTTGCTCGATGCCGCCTTTGATAAGTACTGCCAAGAAGTGCCCTGGGCCAACGACTACCAGCTCTCGCCCAAGAGCGTCCTGCGCGACATGCTGGAGAGCGCGAGCGACTTTAAGGGCTATATTCAAAAGCTCGGCATCGCCCGCTCCGAGGGCATCCTGTTGCGCTACCTTGCCGAGGCTTACCGCTCGCTCGATCGCACCGTGCCCATCGAGAAGCGCGACGAGCGCTTGCGCGACATTATCTCGTGGCTGGGCTTTGTGGTGCGCTCGGTCGACTCGAGTTTGGTGGACGAGTGGGAGAACGCCGGCAACCCGGCCGCCCTCGACGCCGCGCCACCGCAGGGCATCGACGAGGTCGTGGCCGATCGTCGCGGCTGCACACTGCTGGTACGCAACGCGCTCTTCCGCCGCGTGACGCTTGCCGCCCGCGGGCACGTACGCGACCTGGGCGAGCTCGACGAGGACTGGGGCATGAGCGAGGTCCGCTGGCAAAAGGCGCTCGACGCCTATCACGAGCAGCACGAGGAAATCCTCACCAACAGCGACGCCCGCAGCGCCGCGATGTTTACCATCGACGAGAGCGATGAGAAGACCGATCACGTATGGCACGTGCACCAGATTTTTGCCGACGAGGATGGCGACCACGACTTTGGCATCATGGGCGATGTCGATCTCGATGCCACGCAAGACGGCGGCGAGGTCATCTTCACCCACTACCGCGTCGGCTTTATCGAGGACCTGCTCGAAGACTAGCCGGGCGCAATGGAACGAAACAAAGCGGGGCCGCTGGCAACATCGCCGGTGGCCCCGCTTTTTGCGCTATACGCTATCCTCTACTCGGCATCCTCGACCTCATACGAGTCGGCCTCGGCGGGCTCATCGCCCGTGCCCGTTGCCGTCTCGCGCGCCTCGTCGAAGGCCGCCTTCATGGTCTTGTTGCCCCAGGTGAGCTTGCGGATTGTAAGCTCATCAGCCTTGTTATGGGCAAGGCGCAGGTTCTCGGTGCTGCGGCGCAAGTCGTCCTTGGTCTTCTCAAGCTGCTTGATGGCAGCATCGATTTCTTTGATCGCCGATTCGAATTGCTTACTCGCCAGGTTGTAGTTGCGCGAGAAACCGTCCTTGAACTTTTCCATCTTGGCTTCGAAGTTCGTGACATCGATGTTCTGCTGTTTGTACTCCGCCAGCTCCTGCTTATAACGCAGCGAGCCCATGGCAGCGTTGCGCAGCAGCGTGATCATGGGAATGAAGAATTGCGGGCGGATCACGTACATCTTCTCGTAGCGATAGCTCACGTCCACGATGCCGGCGTTATAGAGCTCGCTCTCGGGCTCGAGCAGGGTGCAGAGCACCGCGTACTCGCAGCCTTTCTGGCGGCGATCGTGGTCGAGCTTCTTAAAGAAGTCCTCGTTCTTGTGCTTGGTCGCGGTTTCATCATTCTCGTTTTTCATCTCGAACATAATCGAGATGATCTCGTTGCCGCTCGCGTCGCACTCACGGAAGATGAAGTCGCCCTTGGTGCCCTCGGACGCATCGTTGTCTTTCTCGAAATAAGCGTTGGGAAACGCCGTCATGCGCAAGCGATTGAACTCCGTCTCGCAGTGCTGCTCGAGCGACTCGCCCACCATCTTGGTGGACAGGCGCACCTTCATGTCCTTCAGGCGCTCAATCTCTTCGTCCTTGTAGCGAATGAGCTCGTCACTCGCGCGCTTTGCCTGAGCAAGCTCGAGCTCGTGGGCCGCCTTGGCCTGCTCCTCGCGAGAATCGCGCACTGCCAGCTCGCTCGTGAGCTTCGCGCGCGCCTCATCGCGCTCACGCTCCGCCGCGGCAACCGCCTCCGACAGGTTCATTTTTGCCGTCAGCTCCTGCTCACGCAGCTGGGCGCGCAGACCCTCTGCCTCCTGCTCAGACTGAGCCTTTGCGGCGGAGAACTTCTCCTTCACCTTCGCCTGATAGTCGGCAAGCGTGCGCTCAGCTTCGCTGCGAGCCGCAGCGAGCTCGCGCTGCGACTCAGCCGCGGCAGCGGCAAGCGCCATCTCCTGAGCTTTGTCCGCCGCAGAGAGCTTCGCCTGCAGCTCGGCAATCTGGGCATCGCGTGCGGACAGGTCGTTTTGAGCGGCATTGCGCACCGCGGCCTCGGCAAGCTTGGCTTCGTCGTCCTTGCGTCCCAGCTGCGCACGCAGGTTGTCAATCTCGCGCTGGAGCTCAGCATTCTCCTTTTGAGCATCGGCACGGGCCTCAACAGCCGCACGCTGGCTTGCGCTCTCGCGCTCTGCGGCAGCGCCCTCGAGCTTGGCGCGCAGCTCGGCAAGCTCGGCGTCGCGCTTGGCAACTTCCTGCGCCAGCTCCTGAGCCGCGGCGTTTTTCTGCTCAACAAGCTGAGCGTTGCGCTGGGACTCCGCCTCCTGCAAGGCAGACGCCGAACGCGAACGCTCAAGCTCCAACGCCTGCTCGCCTTCGCGCTGGACAGCCTTCACACGTTCGTAAAGGTCATGCGAAAATTCAGCATCGCGCACCTGTTTGACGATGTCTGCATAGCCGGACGCATCGACCTTAAAGACTTGGCCGCAATGCGGGCACTTGATCTCGTTCATAGCAGCTCCTGGATGGACGCAAATTTTAACCGCCTACACTCTACCGCGCCATGCGGACAAAAAAAGGCGCCGCCGACAGAATGGCAACGGCGCCAGATCCACCGCTAGGGTGCCTATCCCCTTTGTGGTGGCTTGGGTCCTTACAGGTCGCGATAGTCGATCAGACGAAGATCGGGCTGAGCCTCGAGCCACGCCCGCAGCTCGGGGTCGATCAGTGCATCGACCTCCTTGGTACGATCGGTCGTAAGCGAGCTATTCTCTAGGATAAAGCGATCGAGATAGCCCGGATGGCACACGAAGACGACCGTCTCGCCATCGGCCATCTCGCGAACCGTCTGCATGATTGCTTCCTTGGGCTCGTAGCCCGGCTCCATCGAGCGCATCACCATACGCAGATCGGTAACTCCGCAGCGCACCACGGCCGTGGGGTCAAAGCTCGCCTTTTGCTCCTTAAGGCCCAGCTCCTGCGCCACCGCCGAGATCGCTCGATTGAGGTTTTTGCTCATAACGGCGTGGGCCTCAAAGTAATCGGGCTCGCGACCCACGATCTCGACAAAGCGGTCATGCTGCGCACGAATCTCAATGCAGGCCTCGTCGAAGTCAATCAGTTCCTCGCCACGCTTAAAGTGCTCGCGGAAGGTACGGCTGCTATGGAACTCGCCGTTGCCGTCGAGCAGACTCGGGATGAGCGCCGGGTCGGCACACGGCTTTCCCAGGCACACATTGGTATGCTGGCCCACCGCAATGCCTGAATCCGCTACGAGCGACCAACCACGCTCGGCCTCGGGCATATTGGGCATAAGGCCCACCGAACGCACCAGGCCCTCGTTGACGCTACGGGCAATCCCCAGGTCAACGGCGTACGAATAACCGATATCGTCGGCACGAATGAGCAGTTGCCTCATAACGACTCCAATCTAAGGAAAAAACACCATAAAGGTGCCTGTCCCCTTTATGGTGGCTTGAGGGTTACAGTCCAAAGAAGCTCAAGATCTGGTCTCGGCTTACGGGCTTGTAATTGTTGGCGTCGAGGCCAACATCGTAGCGGTAAACGGGGCGCTCGCGGTCTCGGTTGCGCGTGTTGGTGCGGTCTCCTCTACTGTGAATGTGACCGTGCAGCATGATGGCGCCGCGCGCTTTACCGTTCCAGCTGAGCATGGGGTAATGGCTCAGAACCAGACGATATCCCTTGGCATAACCGGGAGCAATCTCCAGGTAATCGCGCACGTCATCCCAAATTTGCGGTGCGTCCGGATCCTCCCAATCGCCGTCATGGTTACCACGTATGAGCGTGACGTTTTGGCAGGCAATACGCTCGCGCAGGCGCACGGCCTCCGCCATGGGCAAGCGATACGTAAAGTCTCCCAGGATGTAGAGGCGGTCGTCCGCAGCAACGCATTCGTTAATGGCATCGATAACCTTACGGTTCATTTCCTCGACCGAGGCAAACGGTCGATCCATATCGTGCAGGATATTCGTGTCGCCCAGGTGCAGGTCGGCGGTAAACCACATCATCGTCTGTGTCCTCATTTCGCAACGCGTTTTACTGAAACAAGTATACAGACGCTTTAACAGGACCGCCTAGCCAAAGAGCCCGCCAAACAATCCACGGCGGCGCTTGTCATTCTTTTTCGATACGTCGACTTGCGCGTTCTTATCCTTCCGCTTTTTGCGATCCTGCTCCAGCTCGTCGTCATCGAGCAGCAGATCCCACTCAAATGGATCATCCGTCAGATCGAACAGGTCGTCGTCATCAAACATGGCAAGCCCTCCTAGATGCCGGAATGTCCGGCGTTTGACCTTACCGAGAAGTCTAAAGGCACGTGCGGACACAAATTCACCCACCCGGGCCTTTTCGACCGTTCATCGCAACGATTGCATGACGGAGCGCTTGCAGATAAGATAGGGGCACGGATGGCACCCGTTGCAGCGGGTCTTGCCAACTCCAGTACACGTTTTCATCGTGAGAAGTGGCCGTCTTCGCTTACGCGGGGGCGGCCACTCTGTTTGTCCCCTATCTGCTGTCTTTTTCTAATGCACAAACATGCGCACGAACTTGTGTTTCCAGCTTGCGTAGGGCGCGTAGCGGAACGGCACGTCCAGCCATGTCGCCTTGTTCACAATGCTCTTCTTGTGGCTAAACGTATCGAAGCTCTCGCGACCATGGTACTGCCCCATGCCACTCGCGCCCATGCCGCCAAAGCCCATATGACTTGTGGCCAGATGCATGATGGTGTCATTGACGCAACCGCCGCCAAAGGGCACGTAACGCACAAAGCGCTGCTGCACCGAGCGGTCCTGGCTAAAGATGTACAGCGCCAGCGGCGTCGGACGATCCGTAATAAACGCCTCGGCCTCATCCAGGCTTTCAAACGTCAGCACCGGCAAGATGGGACCGAAGATCTCCTCCTGCATCACGGCGTCATCGGGGGTCACGCCGTCCAGGATCGTCGGCTCAATCTTGAGCGAGGCCTCGCGCGCAGCACCTCCCAGCACAACCTTGTCGGGGTCGATCAGTCCACGCACGCGCGCGAAATGCTTGGCGTTGACGATATGACCGTAGTCCTCGTTGTCGAGCGGGTGCTCGCCAAACATGCGGCGGACCTCTTCCTTGATAAGACCCAACAGCTCGTCGTGCACGCGCGCATCGACCAGCAGGTAGTCGGGCGCTACACAGGTCTGGCCCACGTTGAGCCACTTACCAAAGGCGATGCGGCGTGCTGCCACGCGCAAGTTTGCCGTGGCGTCCACGATGCAGGGGCTCTTGCCGCCCAGCTCAAGTGTCACGGGCGTGAGGTTTTTGCTCGCGCGCTCCATGACGAGCTTGCCGACCGGAACGCTGCCGGTAAAGAAAATCTTATCCCAGCACTCATCGAGCAGTGCCTCGTTCTCGGCACGACCGCCCTCGACGACTGTCACCAAGCGCGGATCGAACGCTTCCTCGCAAATCTGTTTGAGCACGGCGCTCGACGCCGGCGCATAGGCACTCGGCTTGACAACCACGGTGTTGCCCGCGGCAAGGGCACCGGCAAGCGGTTCGAGCGTCAGCAAAAACGGATAGTTCCAAGGCGCCATGATCAGCGTCACGCCATAGGGAACCGGCTGCGTCTTGCACACGCTAATAGCATTGGCGAGGTCGCACGGGCGCAGGTGCGCACGACTCCACCGGGCCACATGCGCAATCTGGTGGCGAATCTCGGAAAGCGATGTGCCGATCTCGCACATGTACGCCTCGTCATGCGACTTGCCCAAATCGGTCTTGAGCGCATGGGCGATATCGTCCTCGTGTGCCCGAACCGCATCGCGCAGGTGCATGAGCGCGCGGCGGCGAGCATCGACATCAAACGTGGCATGCGTCTTAAAATAGGCGCGCTGGCCGCTAACGATGCGCGCGATTTCCTCGGTGTTCATGGACCCTCCTAGTTCTCGTCCTCAAACATACCACCCGCGACGACCTCGTACATATGCTCGAGCTCCACACGGTCCATCAAAAGCGGGACAGGATACAGCGGATTGGCCTCGGCATCGGCATGGGCGGCCATTTGCGGAATATCGGAGCGGCGAATACCCAAGACGTATTTAGGAATTCCCAAGGCATCGTTCATGCGATCGACCCAATCGATAAAGGCCTCGGCAGCCAAGCCGTCCTGCGCGTTAGCCGGCGCAATGCCCGCCATGCGAGCAAGATCGGCAAGCTTGGGAGCGGCAGCTTCGCCATAAGCGCGAAGCATGTGCGGCAGGATAATGGCGTTGGCCAAACCGTGCGGAATGCCGTATCGGCCACCCAGACTGTGCGCGATGGCATGCACGTATCCGACGTAGGAGCGCGTAAATGCGACGCCCGCCTTATACGCCGCCGAAAGCATATTGCGACGCACACACATGTTGTCGCCATGCTCATAGGCCTCGAGCAAATTGTCGTGGATGAGCTGAACCGCTTGGCGCGCCATCTTGCGCGTGTAGGGCGTGGTGCTACGGCCGATAAAAGCCTCGACGGCATGCGTCAGAGCATCCATACCCGTCTGCCCCGTAATGGACGCCGGCAGCCCACGCGTAAACTCGGGGTCGTGCACCGCAAAGCGCGGAATAAGCACAAAGTCATTGATGGGGTACTTATAGTGCGTCTCGTCGTCGGTAATCACCGCCGCGAGCGTGACTTCGCTTCCCGTACCGGCGGTAGTGGGAACCGCGATAAGCAGCGGCAGGAGACGGTGAACACGCAACAGGCCGCGCATCTTGTTGATGGGTTTGTTTGGCTGCGCAATGCGCGCGCCCACGCCCTTGGCGCAGTCCATGGCCGAACCGCCACCAAAGCCGATAATGGCCTGGCAGTCGCTCTCGCGATACAGCGCCGCCGCTTCCTCCACATTCGAGACCGTGGGGTTCGCACGCGTTTCGGCATAGACCGTAACGCCAATCCCCTTGGACGCGAGCGCGCGCTCGAGCGGCGCCGTAAGCCCCAGACGAGCAATGCCAGGATCCGTCACGATAAGGACCTGCTGTATCGAGCGCTTTTGGAACACCGCGGGCACATCCTCGGCATGCTCCAAAATGCGCGGCTCGGTATAGGGCAGAATCGGCAATGCGATGCGAAAAACCGTCTGATATGTTCGGCACCAGGCACGACGGGCTAGATGCATAAAGGAAACTCCTTCATTTGTTGATGGGTCAACATTTGCTCGACCGATTGTACTCATCGTGGGACGCAGGCAGCACGGTAATCGTTAATCAATCAACATCTTCATATTGTTCGGAGCTTCCCGGCGTCATCCGGTGTTAGTCTTTCAGAGTCCATTGGATTCACGTCCGCCGCAAAGGAGGCGCAAAGGTGCATGACATCTGGAACCCCTGGCATGGCTGCACGCGCGTCAGCGAGGGATGCGACAACTGCTACATGTATTACATGGACGGACAACGCGGTATCGACCCCTCCGTGATTAGAAAAAGCAAGTCGGGCTTCACCTATCCCCTCCAACGCCGACGAGACGGCAGCTACAAAGTTCGCGCCGGCGAGCTTATCCGCATCTGCATGACAAGCGATTTCCTATTGCCCGAGGCCGATCCCTGGCGACCAGAAGTATGGGACATCATCCGCCAAAGGCCCGACGTAAAGTTTTTCATTCTGACCAAACGTCCCGAGCGCTTTAGCGAGTGCCTTCCCAGCGACTGGGGCGATGGTTGGCGAAACGTCATGCTCAACGTAACCTGCGAAAACCAGCGCAGGGCAAATGAGCGGATTCCCCTCCTGCTCGCCACGCCGGCCGCACACCGCGGCATCATGTGTGCGCCGTTCATCGGAAGCGTATCGGTCGAGAAAGCCGCCCCCGGTAGCCTTGGAAAACCCGATGGAATCGAGCAGGTCATCGCAGGCGGAGAAAACTACGCGGGAGCGCGTCCCTGCCATTACGAATGGGTGCGCCAGCTGTATGCCGAATGCGTAGCGGCAAATGCGACGTTCGCTTTCATCGAAACCGGAAGCACCTTCGTTAAGGACGGGCGAACATATCACCTTCGTGGCAAAAATCTGCAAAGCGAACAGGCATGGAAATCAGGTCTCCAGCACCGCGGCCGCCAAATCGAGTGGGGCCTAAGGGACCCGCTCGGCTTGGAAATCCCCAGCTCGGAGCTTTGGGATCCACCGTATTTTGAGTGGTGCGAAACCTGCGGAAGCAAGTTCATCTGCAACGGCTGCGTCCGCTGCGGACTATGCGGGCGCTGTTAGATGACAGCGTCAAAATTGTTTTATTAAAAATCATTCCTAATAGGCTTCACATTCAGTCTCATTTATGGATAATAGAGCTCGTCAAGACGCGCGTCCGGAGAGGGCCCTTACGGGACCGGACAAGCGCCCCATCGCCATCGATCGAAAGGATCGAATCATGAAGTTTGTTTGCCCCGTTTGCGGTTATGTGGAAGAGTTCGACGGCGACCAGCTGCCCGAGGACTTCAAGTGCCCCCAGTGCGGCGTCCCCGGTTCTCGTTTCCTGAAGCAGGAGGAGGGCCAGCTCGAGTGGGCTGCCGAGCACGTCGTGGGCGTCGCCAAGATGGAGGGCGTCTCCGAGGACATCGTTGCCGACCTGCGCGCCAACTTTGAGGGCGAGTGCTCCGAGGTCGGTATGTACCTGGCCATGGCTCGCGTCGCTCATCGCGAGGGCTATCCCGAGATCGGCCTGTACTGGGAGAAGGCTGCCTACGAGGAGGCCGAGCATGCCGCCAAGTTCGCTGAGCTGCTGGGCGAGGTCGTGACCGACTCCACCAAGAAGAACCTCGAGATGCGCGTTGAAGCCGAGAACGGCGCTACCGCCGGCAAGACCGACCTCGCCAAGCGCGCCAAGGCCGCTGGCCTCGATGCCATCCACGACACCGTGCACGAGATGGCTCGCGACGAGGCTCGCCACGGCAAGGCTTTCGCCGGCCTGCTCAAGCGCTACTTCGGCTAAGATAGCTGTCTGAGACATAACCTCTAGCTCAATGAGGCCCGGACCACACGGTTCGGGCCTTTTTGTGTCTCGAGGACTCGTTAACGCCCTGAAATAGGACCGCCTTAGGCATTGGTATCTCGTCAAAAACTAAGTGAGTAGACTTTTTGGAACTTGCCGAGCACACCATCCATATTGCTTTATAAAGCCGCAGGCAAATGACTTGTTGCAAAACGGCCTGGTCGCCAAAGTGCCAAAAGTCTACTCACTTAGAACCGCAGCCGTCCACGATCGAGCTGTTTTGCGTCTAACGGGCATCTTTCCGTCAATTACTCCCAATTTTGTCCAGTCAACGAATAGTTCAGACCGAAGTAATGTCTCAGCCCTTTGCTCATCTGAGCTTTTATCACGATATTCAGCATCGAGCATCCTGCATACGGCCTTAACAATCGCGCGGAATCTACCCTCATCGGATATCTGTCTGTGTGTCAGGAGAAGTACATCGTAGCCCATGGCCTGAAGGGCTGTCATGCGGTCAGCGTCACGCAAGCCATCCCCTGCGCGTCCGTGCGAGGCCTTCCCCTGACATTCAATGGCCACCTGTCGCCTGCCGTCCGGCGAAGAAAGAAGCAGGTCGATATATACACGGGACTTTCCCACAATCGCTCGAGCACTTGTGCTTAGCGTCACTTCGACATTGAGCTCTATGCCGCAGAACCCTTCGCCTCCCAGGGCTCGCGGCAGTCCAAGCAACAAATACGCCTCGACCTCAAAAGGCGACGCGGCACCCAATGGAACGAGTTGCGATACCGCCATAAATCTATTGCCGTAACGCATCCCGCAAACATCTGAACAAAAACGGTCAAGGTCTCTGCCCAAAACCAAAGCGTCTCGACGCCATAAATTTGAAGCGGTGCCGTCTTCGGACGGGCAGCGCACCCAACCGAACGTTGTCGAAATCGCGCCCGAATCAATTGCGCGCGTAAGCTCCGCCTCAAGCGCCGCCGGCAGAGCGCACACCGCAAACAAGCCGCACATCTCCGCTAATACCAAAAGAAGCTGAAGATCCGTCAGATGCCGCAACATGATGAATGCCGTCAGTAGAGGAGACGTAATCAAAAATCCATGCTCCGTTTCCAGCACGGATTCCCTGGGAAGCTCACCGAGGAACAGCCGCTGCCTAATGCTGGCAGGACAAGTCCGCTTGTTTCTCGTCCGAACCAATGTATACAACGGAAAGCCGAGCGCAACCGCAGCCGTCGGGTTACGGGCAAGATCATATCGCTGCCGGTCTTCTTCCGGCCGTGGAAGCGGCGGACACAAAACGCGGACCTGAGGGGGCAAACGCCAGTACCTAAAAGCCGATATGTCACAAAGTAGATCCTTCATAAGCACAGGAAAACACGAATTTCAACCCAATCGGTCTCGCATTGGCGCGAACGCACCAAAAAATGGCGTCGAACGGACTGCTAAGTTTTCAACAGCCCTCCCCAACTGACCAAAAGCTTACCGAGAACTGGACGAAGCCCTGTTGAAAACTCCTTTTATTTCTCACGCCGAAGCTTTGCGCGGCAAGTGAGTAGACTATTTGGAACACCCCGAGCAGACCGGTCATTCTGCTTCTCAAAACCACAGGTAGATAGCTTGTTACGAAACTGCCTGGTCGCCAAAGCGCCACAAGTCTACTCACTTAGGTTGCAGAGCGCCCCGTTAGCTGCAATTCCAAGGTATTAAGCACTTTTGGACTCAGATCGTCATACTGAACAAGAATTTGACTTGAGTTTTCAGGAACAGATGCGCCATCGGCACACCAATAACAGTCACTGATATCGATGAACGGGATGCTTAAGCGCGTAAGGGTCCGCATAAAAGAGCTTCCGCCCGTGTCACGCTCCACGGCCACGACGCAGTAAAGGCCCGCATCTGCATGCTCAATTGAGACCTCCCCTGTTGGAAACGCCTTCCGTACAAGCGACGCCAGGCCATCGCGTGTCTCGCGAGCGCGAACGCGGACCCGGTTTACATGGCGCTCGTAATCGCCTGATTCCAGTAAACGAGCCAAAGCGACCTGGTCAACAGAACTCACCGACGAGGCGTAAAAACCAAGGTTGCGCCTAAACCGTTCCATCAGCTCATCAGGCAGGACCATATACGCCAAACGCAGGGCCGACGACAGACTTTTTGAAAAGGTGTTGGTGTAGATGACCGATTGGGCGGCATCGATCGACGCGAGCGCGGGAATCGGCTTGCCGGCAAGGCGAAACTCACAATCAAAGTCATCTTCGATGAGATACCGGTCCGACTGCTCGGCAGCCCAGCCCAGCAGGGCATAGCGACGCGCAATGCTCGTCACAAGGCCGGTCGAATACTGATGGGACGGCATCAGGTGAAGGACATCGGTCCCGCTTTTCTGCAGAGTGCTCAAGTCCACGCCCTCATCATCCAATGGGATATGTCGAACTTTGCAACCCATAGCCTGATAGATGCGCGTCAGGCGCAGATAGCCCGGATCCTCAACGGCATACACCTTGTCGGCCCCAAGCAACTGAACCAACATGGTATCGAGCAACTGGGCGCCCGCACCGATAACGATGTTGTCGGGGTCGACATTCATGCCCCTTGTCCCACGCAAATGGTGAGCGATAGCGCGTCGTAGCCGAGCGGTGCCCTGCGCCGGCGCGGGCGAAAAGATTTCACGTTCGTCTTCGGACGTCAGTGTCGCCCGTAGCGCGCTTTGCCAAAGCCGCGCCGCCTCCAAAGCGGAAGGAGAAAGAGCCCCGAACTGCTCGGCCTGTCCGTCGGAATCATGCGCGCTGGGGCCAACAGAGACAGTATCTCGGTCGATATCCCCCGCGGCCAAAGACAAAACCGGTGCATCGGGAAGCTCGCACGCGTAGTAACCACGCCGCGGCTTTGAGCAAATATAACCCTCGGCAAGCAACTGGCTATATGCATTCTCGATGGTAATGACACTGATTCCCAGATGACTGGCAAAGGCGCGCTTAGACGGAAGATGCTCCCCCGCCGCAATACGTCCAGCTACGATATCATCTCGAATTTGCTGGTAAACATACTCATAGAGCGATGCTTCGCCGCGGTTTTCCAAATTATAGTCAAGCATGAGTTTGTCACCTGACCTTATCGAGTCATCCAATCTGGTATTAGTCTGACCTTGTTATTATCTCGAAAACTGAGTATTTCGCCATACCCAGCTCCCCGATAGGATGTTCCGTCAAGCAATACACATGCCAACCAAGGGAGCAACCATGGCAGAACAGACCAGCAAGGCCGATCGCGTCAAACTCAATCGCGAGCTCGCGCAGATGCTCAAGGGCGGCGTCATCATGGACGTCACCACGCCGGAGCAGGCACGCATCGCCGAGGAGGCGGGCGCCTGCGCCGTCATGGCTCTCGAGCGCATCCCGGCCGACATCCGCGCCGCCGGCGGCGTGTCGCGCATGAGTGACCCCAAGATGATCAAGGGCATTCAAGAGGCCGTCTCCATCCCCGTCATGGCCAAGTGCCGCATCGGTCACATCGTCGAGGCGCAGGTCCTTCAGGCCATCGAGATCGACTACATCGATGAATCCGAGGTTCTCTCCCCCGCCGACGATGTCTACCACATCGACAAGACCCAGTTTGACGTCCCGTTTGTCTGCGGTGCCCGCGACCTGGGCGAGGCGCTGCGCCGCGTCGCCGAGGGCGCCACGATGATCCGCACCAAGGGCGAGCCGGGCACGGGCGACGTCGTTCAGGCCGTGCGCCACATGCGCAAGATCCAAAAGCAGATCTGCGACGTTGTCGCCCTGCGCGATGATGAGCTTTTTGAGGCAGCCAAGCAGCTGCAGGTTCCGGTCGAGCTGGTGCGCGAAGTCCACGCTACGGGCAAGCTTCCCGTCGTGAACTTTGCTGCCGGCGGCGTAGCGACCCCCGCCGATGCCGCGCTGATGATGCAGCTGGGCGCCGAGGGCGTCTTTGTGGGCTCGGGCATCTTTAAGAGCGGCGACCCCGCCAAGCGCGCCGCCGCCATCGTTAAGGCCGTGGCCAACTTCACCGATGCCAAGCTCATCGCCGAACTTTCGGAGGACCTGGGCGAGGCCATGGTGGGCATCAACGCCGACGAGATCGAGATCATCATGGAGGAGCGCGGGCGCTAGTCCGGCAGAAAGGATCGCACATGAGCGATTACGCAGACCAGACGGTCGCCGTGCTGGCGGTCCAAGGCGCTTTTGTCGAGCATGAGGCAAGGCTATCCGAGCTGGGTGCACATTGTATTGAGTTGAGGCAGGCGACCGATTTGGAGCAGAACTTTGACCGTCTGGTACTTCCCGGCGGCGAGTCTACCGTTCAAGGGAAGTTGCTCGATGAACTAGGCATGCTCGAGGAGCTCCGCGGGCGCATTCTTGAGGGCATGCCCGTACTGGGCACCTGCGCCGGCTTGATTCTGCTGGCCCAAGACCTTGCCACCCATGACGATAAGGGCACGCCACGTCTTGCAACCATGGATGTACTTGTCGAGCGCAATGCCTACGGCAGACAGCTCGGCAGCTTTCGAACCAAGGGGCAGGTAGCCGGCATCGACGGTGAAGTGCCGCTGACGTTTATCCGCGCGCCCCGCATCGTCGAGGTCCACGGCGACGCCAAGGCCCTGGCAGAGGTCGATGGCCGCATCGTCGCCGCCCGCCAGGGCAACCAGCTCGGCGTAACCTTCCACCCCGAACTCGATGAAGACACCCGCCTCCACGAACTGTTCCTACAAATGTAAGCAGATATAACGAGCGTGGATTTTCGGACACTTACAAATTGAGAGTGGATAAGGGACCTCGGACAAAATCTCGGACCCAATCTGGGTCCAGGAGGGAGTCCGATGTATACGAAAGAGGAGCGCGAGGGGATTCTCTGGGAGTTCCACCGGAGCGGCCTGTCCGCCCCCGCCGCCTGTAGGAGCCTGCCGCTTTTCCCGAACAAGGACAACCTGTATGCTTGGCTCAAGCTGGAGGAGGCGGGCGAGCTGACCGCCCGCGAGATGCCCGACCGGGCGGAGCGGATGCACTGCTCGCACGGCGAGGGCAGCCCCGCGTTCGCCGCGAGGCGCGCGGGCGCCGAGCCCGCCTCCCCGCGGAAGCGTCGAGCCGAAGGGGGCGCGGGCAGGATGAAGAGGACGGGGCGCGGAGGGGCCGGCGGCGAGCCGCCCGAGCAGACCGACTGGCGGGACTGGGGCCTGGAGGGGCTCCCCGACGACCCCGCCGAGCGCGCCCGCGAGGCCGAGGTCAGGCTCGCCGAGGCGCTGGCGGTGTTGGACGTCCTAAAAGCACCAGGCCCTGGCTCTTTGACGAACGAGG
>ERZ827108.356-NODE-356-length-79201-cov-5.823415_pt1 | contig 79201 bp, 83 predicted proteins | sample MGYA00519921_ERZ827108 | MGnify/ENA primary metagenome ERZ827108 (study PRJEB31778, sample SAMEA3449258) | human gut metagenome | biome: human gut; feature: human-associated habitat; material: faeces | place: United Kingdom | collected 2010/2012 ... | reverse complement strand
GCTTATCCTTGACTTAAAACCGCGCTCCGCCGGTCTGAAATTCGGGAGTACTATAGTATCTTGTCAGAGTTAAAAGTTTGGTGCAAAGTTCGGTAGTGATTGCATGGTGGAATCGGCCACCAAAGCGCCACCATCGTCGATTCGGGTCAAATCGTAGGCGGCGCAAGCAGATCATCCAGTTCTTTGCGCGAGATGTAAGTGTATTTGCCTCTCTTGGTACGGGGTATCTTGTAGGTCTTGACGTAATGATAGAGCTGGTCTCTCGTCATCCCATATTTCTCCATAGCCTCAGCGATTGAGTATTCTTTGGGAGGCTCAGGCTCGGCAATGCCCTTGGCAATGTCAAAATGTTTCTTTGAATATCGAGCCTCTATACCCACTTTAATCTTTGGTATCCCTTCCTTCGATACGAGCGAATATATCGCCGATAGAGTCATTCCGAACTTCTCTTGAATCTCTGCGACAGTGTACCACTCGGTTATCTCTTCCGATGGATTTCGCTTCTCGAAATATTTGTCGATATGAGGTTTGCTCCATAGAGTTTTGCCACGGCTCTGGGTCTTGGGGAAATTCTGAGTCTGCGCGATTTTGTAAAGACCCGAATTTGAAATTCCATAACGCTTCAGGATTTCTTGAGTGGTATAGAACTCCGTGATGGCTTTTCGCTCAATTCTGACAGGCTCGAATTTGCCAGGAGTATTGAACAAGTTTTCAATATCCTCTCGGGCTATCAGATACTTCGACCCCATGCGCTTGGCTGAAATTTCACCGTTGCGCAGGTATAAGTAGATTGTGGGACGGCTCACCCCGATATAGAGGGCTGCCTCAGTGATTGAGATAAACGGCTTTTCCTTGATTTTCTCAATCGGTTTCTCCGCCATGACCTTCTCGGTTACGGCATCATGCGCTCTCACCTTCGCCTCCCTCTTACGTTGCTTGTACAGGAGACTTGAACATCTGTGAGAGCAACATGTGGTTGTGGTTTTGTGGGCGATGAACTCCATGCCACAGAACGCACAAATCTTCTTAAGATTGATGTTGCTGCTCATCGTTATTTCGCTTTATTTCGCCCGAAAAATGTAAAATCCCGTAAAATGGCGTAAAATGGCGTAAAGATTGTCCACCACCTTTCGGACGATTTTATCCCGGCTGCGAGCGAGATACAACCGGGATACAAAAATGGGCGAAAAAGGGGTCAGAATCTGTTAGAATCCGTCAGTAAGGGCATTAAAAAAGCGTGCTGTAAAGCACGCTGTACTAACGGATTGTGACGGATTGTGACGGATTCTGACAATTATGTCATTTGCCGATGCAGAAACTCAGGAAATTCTCTTAACTATCTGATATTTACTTTCTTAGATTGATATTCGAGACCTTTCAGCAACAGAATAGCAACAAATATCTGACAACTCCTGAAAAACGCCATTTTTCGCCTTATTTTCCCACACAGAATCTCGGGAGTGGGATTCAACTGTCAGACAGTCAGAGGGTCTCGGGAAAGTGATTACGGGAATCGCAACAGAATAACAACAAAAATGCAAAAAAGAGGGGTTTTCGCCCCTCTTTCAACCCTGTTCCGAGAGGTCTCGGCACAAAGATAGTTATTTTTTCAAAATACGCCGCACAATCGCTCCAAATAATTTCTTGCGGTAAATTATCGCAAGGAGGAGCAACAACGCCCAAAAGCCGTAAATTTGAGTTTTCTGAAACCACGTCAGTTTTTTCTCGACCTCGACCGTTTTTGTCTCCGTTACCCTGAGTTTAACGATTCGGTCTTTGTAAACGATACTGTCCCGATACTGAATCTCCTTTTGGGTCGGGACGGGTTTCGCCTGAGGTTTCGTTTTCAGGTCATGGAACAGAGAGCCGTCCTGATTGATTCGGGCATTACTCTCGGCAAAATCATTTTCGAGGTGGCTAAGACTGTCAGGCGTGGTTCGCTCGGCTGTCTGAGCGGGAATCTCGACAAACACGGTATCAGGAACGAAAACGGTTTTCTCCCGATATTCGATTCGGACGCTGTCTCTCCCCTGAGCGGAGGAATCCGTCGAGGAGGTCGCCGCCTTGCGGGAGGAGGCACACGCTGTCAGGAGGACAGCCGTCAGAACGATAAAGAGCAGATGTTTCATTTCTTGACGGTGTTTAGGTATTTGACAATTCCCTCGACGTGAGCCTCGACGAGCGTCTGTTTGCCCGATTCCGAGAGGAGATAGGAAACGTCCTGAACATTATCCTGAAAGAGATTCTCTGTCAGGACAGCGGGACAGGAGGTTTTTCGGAGAATCCAAAAGTTCGATTCAAAATCGGGGTCTCCGTCGGCGAAATCCGCCCGCATAGGCTTTTGATTGCCTGTCCCCGAGAATGTCGCTTTATAGGCTGACAGTCGGGCGTTCATGGCGTTCCAAATCGCTGTGGCGAGGTCGTCCGCTTTTGTCTGTCCGACCGATGTCCACACGCTCCAGCCTCGGGCGTTGTGCCACTTGTTATCGCAGGGAGGAGCGGCATTGCAATGAATTGAAACGAGGATTACGTTTCTCGTCCCGAGACGCTGACAGATGGCGTTCACACGTCGGGAGCGTTCCCCGAGAGGAACGTCGGTCTCCTCCTTGACGATTCGTTCAGCATCGATTCCTTTCTGTTTGAGAGCCGATTCGAGGCGAGAGGCTATCTCCCTCGCCCATTTGTACTCTCGGAGAGAGCCGTCGGGCGAACGCTTTCCCGCCGTGTTCTCTCCGTGTCCGTTGTCGATTAATACTTTCATAACGAAATATGTTTTTAAGATTCTGAGTTCTCCTCCTCGATATGAGGGGGCAGAGCATACGTTTTGCCTTTGAGTTTGCTGTTCGGCGGTCTCCTCCCTCGGGGGTCTTGACAGTCGCCTCTCTCGCATCGCCATTCTTTATAGTGATCTGCGAGACGGAGCGCATTTCCGAGCCGTCGTTCGAGGTCGGCTGTCTTGTGCTGTTCCTCAGTCAGAGCGTCGTTTACCCGATTCGTCTCCTGTTCCGCCTTGTATAATCGGTCTGAGAGTTCCCGATTCCTGTCGATATGTTTGTCGATAGCAGCGTTCGCATGAGACAGACGGGCGAGGAGATTGTCGTTTAACTCGTTCGCCTTATCAATCGAGGCGTGGAGTTCGGCGATTCGTTTTTCGTCGAGGTCGAAATCTTTCTGTTTGACCTCGATGTTATTCAGCCGACGTTCGGTTTTTCGGTTGAATACCCATTTGATAAACTCGAACCCTCCGACAGCCCCGAGAATCAGGACGAGAGTTTGCCACCATGATGTCTGTTCCATTTCGATACGATTGGTTAATTATCTGCAAAGGTACTCAAATATGATTATATTATAATCACTTTGAGGGCGTAAAATTACAGTTCCGCCTCCAATTCGTTGATTCGGTCTCTCTGAGCCTGTCTCTCGACGTGGAGGGTTTCAACGTCGTAAGGGAGTTCAACCCCGAGCATAAAAGCCTCGTAGCATTTTGTTATCTGATAGTCCGATTCGGCGAGTTTGTCTTTCAGGGATTGAATCTCCGTCCTGATTCGCTGAGTGTCCCGTTTCCTGTTGTAGTGATACGAGATTCGGTCTCCCGCGTCATAGGGCTGCGGGACGATAATATACTCCTCGTCCCCTGAATCGAGCCTCTCAGGGTCGAGAGGCTCGACAGGTTTCCATTCGGGGGAGAGTTCGGCGATTTGACTTTCGACCGAGATTTCCTCAGTTTTCGGGAGACCGTGTTCGTCGAGATAATGTCGAACTATCGGCTCGATGAAACGAGAACGGAGATACCCGTTCTCCATAAATCCGTATTCTGTCATAACTGTTTATATTTTAGAATTTCCAACGAGAAACTAACCACACCTCGACGTTTTCGCCGTTGATAGCGGCTTTAACGAACGTGAAAACTCCGCCCTGTCCCTCGCCGAAATCATAGTAATCGTTCTGAGAGGTATCGTCGTAAATTTTCTGTCCGCTGCGAGGATAGATTCGGAGAGACCCGTACCACCATTGTTTGACGAAAATCGTCTGTCCCTCTCGGGTCGCGGCGGGGAGATATACGTTCAGGCGAGACGAGCCGAACCCGACGACGTTCGAGATTGAATCTGTCAGGTAGGTTCCGCTCGATGTGATGTATTTCGTGTTGAGCGAGATTCCGTTCGCTTTCAGGTTGTGGAAATAACCTCCGTAATAAGGGGCTGTACCGTTATTCGAGGCGTTTCCGTAAACCCCCGCAATCAGGTTGAAATCCGCTCCCATTGACCACGCCTCTTTATTGAGGTTGCCGAACCCGAGACCGCAAATCGAGGCTCTCTGTGTCGCTCCTGTCGTCGCTGAGACGCACTGAGTTCCCGCCCTGTTTGCGAATATGCCTGTCGGGGACATATAGGCGACGGAGGAACTGTTCTTTGCCCTCGCCTCGACGATTCCCTGATTCGCGTCGATATTGATTATAGAGCCGAGGTTTTCCTGAGAATATGCGCCGCCCGAGGTCGAGGATTCAACCTTGATTTGGCTGTTCTTAGCGTCGAGGATTATTTTGTTACCGCTTAACAGAGTGGAGACGATTCGACCCTCGGAGATAAACCAATCGCCGATATTCGCTCCCTCAGCCAAGAGGAGATTCGTGGCGATACTCTCGAACGACGCTCCGAACGAGTTCCATTTCGAGGAATCAGGGGGAGCGGGGGTCGAGAATGTCCCCGCGTCGATTCGGGCGATGTAATATACCTCTTTCCCGTCGATTGTTATTTTAACGCAATCTCGGCGTGTCTCAGTTCCATAATAAGTCTTAGAACTATCATAGCGACCTCGGAACACCATAACAGGGCTTTTCCCGTTCGCTCCGTCCTTGCCGTCGTAAGGGGTCATTCTGACAGGTGTACTCCAATTCGAGATTAGGGCTGTCCCGTCTCCTGTCTTGACGGCTCGGGTCAGCCAAAGGTAATAACCCTTGTTTACCGTCGGGACGGTCGTCGTCCACCCTGAGGGATTCAGGCTCGTATTTGTCAGGGCGGGGGGTGTCGTCGTCGAGCCGTTGACAGCGAACCGCAGCTCAGTGAATCGTCCGTCGTCGCCGCTGTCTCCTTTGTCGCCCTTATCTCCGTATTTGGCAAATAGAGCGGCTTTGGAATGGTCGGAACTTGAACCGATGAACGAACCCCACACGCCGTCCGTTTTCTTTCGATAACATATCCAACAGTATGGGTTAGCCGCCGAAATATCGAGCGGATCTGCCGCCCAACCGCTCGGGACATAGCCGTCGTTTTGGCTGTTCGTCGTCGGGGTCGAGGGGGCGGCGGAACTTGATGTTCGTCGATAGATATATTCGTAACCGAAACCGTCCTCGCCTCTCCACCTCGTCCACTGATACAAATTCCAATCGAGCCTGTCGGCGGCTTGATTATCGGTATAAACGCCGATATAGGCGGCGGGGGTCTCGCCGTTGTTGGCAGACCAATCGTTTGTTGTCAGACTGTTTGCGAACTTGATATGGACGTAAGCGTTCAGACCGTTCGTTCCTTTGTCGCCCTTGTCTCCCTTGAACTGTCCCACGTCTCGCCAACCGCTTTCGTCAGCCATATACAGGTGTCCGTCTGATTGCATAACGAAAGCGTCTCCGATTTCGGCTTTATGGTAGGTTAATTGATAACCCACACCGAGCATCAATCGGCTCGACCGTGTCGCATACCACAGAGCCTGATTCTCCTCCGCCTCGTCGTCTTTGATGTCGAGCAGGGCAGTCTCGCCTCGACCAATCGGAGACCCCGCCTCCGTGAACGCTGTCGATGTGGCATAATGGGCGACGCAAGTTCCTTTGACTTTCAGCGACGTTCCGTCCTGACCGTTCTCTCCTTTGATTCGGGAGATTTGCCAAGATTCCCACACGCCGTTGCTCTTTTTCGAGGTCGCCATCCATATTGTCGATTCGTCCGACTGATTGCTCCACTGAGCGTTCGTATTCGGGTGTCCCGTCGGGGCGGACGGATTCTCGGCAGAGGAGAACTCCACGTCGAAATCGGCTGTATCAGTCATTTGTCGAGGGGCTGTCCATGTCGATTGCTGAGGGCTGAGACCGTCGGAGGAGAAAATTCGGGTCGATGCCCATAGTTTCTCCTCGCCCGAGGGGATTCCGTCGCTCCAACCGCTCGGGACAGGATTCGCATAACTGCCGCCTGTCGGGGTCGAGGGGGTCGGATTCGAGCGGAGGAAAACGGTACTTTTGAACGCTGTGTTCGGCGAGATTCCGTCCTTGCCGTCCTGTCCGTTGTCTCCTTTTGAACCCTGAGCGATTACCTGCCAATGAGTTGACGAGGTCGGCGCAACGCCTCGTGACGGGGTCGCATAGATGTAACGATACGTCGAGGTCATTCCGTTCACGGTATAGGAGACCTCGTCGCCCTGATAATATGTGTACGACGGATTGTAAACGCCACGGTAACAGCCGATGTATTCCGTGTCTCCGCTCTCGCTCTGAACCAATGTCCCTCGGAGAATCAGTTTCCGAGTTCCGTCGGCATTGAACGAGAGAGCGTCTCCGAGTTTGAGGCGGTTTTGGAGCATATCGAAATAACTGTCTCCGTCGCCCGAGACGACTCGTTCTGTCGTAACCCGACCTGGCAGAACCTCCGTGTACCCATAGAGGGTTACGAAACTCCTCTCGCCGTCGTATTCGCTGTTCAGAACCCCGACGAGGAAATAATATACTCCCGCCTCGGATTCCATTTTCCGAGCGGTCTCCGACAGAATAAACTCCGCCGCCTGAGTGTTCCTGTTCGCTTTGATATACAGGTAATATTTCTTCGACCCGTCGTCGAGGTATGAGGACGTGTAAGCCTGAACGCCCCAAAATTTATACTCGTTCGCCTGATGCTGAGAACTCAGGGAGGCGATTCCGAGCGTCATGTGCTGAATGATTCCAGCGGGGGCGGTCAGTTGTCGGGTCTCGTTGTTATACTCGATTCCGTCGGAGACAGCCGAGGGCGATGTCGTATTATTGACGAAACGGAATTGGAGGCTCTTGTCGCCGACGAGCATTGACATGGTCTGAACGGCGATAGGGTTAATGCTGTTCGTGAAATTATCCAAGAGAGCCGATTCGAGCATTGAAATCGTCTCCTTTGCGTCCCTGAATCGGCGTTTCGTGAACTGAACGGCGGCTCGATAGTTATCCTCGACCGTTACCTCCTTGCTTTTCAGGGTTTTCAGTTCGCTCGATACGCTGTCCCCAACGGTCTGATTCGAGAGTTCTATCGTCGGGCTGTGTGGATTGTTGATGTAATCTTTAATGCCCGTGATACGAACCAAAACGCCCTCCTGTTGGAAATTCGCGTCTCGGAACAGGACATACCCGCCGAGGCGGATTCGCCCGCCGATGTTTTCCCAATCCTTTTTCGCCCACAGTCCGTCGAGTTCGCCCGAGAACGAGTATTTCTGTTCCTCAGCGTCGAACAGGTGTCGGACGGCGACTCTGAACATATCCCACGAACCGCCTGTTTTCGTCTCGTCGTCTCGGATATATGAATCGGGGAGCATACAGTGGAACACGGCGTAGGAATCGCCCTGTTTCGGCTTGAACGTCTCGTTCGGCATGGTAACGCCGTCGATTTCCTGAGGGAGAATCTCGAACCGTCGGGCGGCTTTCCCGCTGACTGAGTTATGATAGTATTTGACCTCGAACTCTTTCCCCGCGAGCATTCCCGACTGAAATATAACAGTCATAGTCTCGCCCTCGATTAGGCAATCCTCGTAATTGAGATTCGAGGGTATGTCCTTATCGACGAAATCGTAAAAGTTGCTTTCGGGCTTGACAGGGACGACAGAGGAAATCCACCCGACACGTTTCGGATAGATTGAGGAGGCATCGAGACTGTCTTCTGCGAGAGAGGTCAGAGGTTTGTCTGTCCGACGGATTGAGAGACCCAAGTCGTCCACGATATAAGAGCGGGCGTTAGCGGGAACGAAACCGTCCTCGTCCTCGAATTTCTCGCCGTCGAACTGAATCGTCTGTCCTTTCGGGAGGAGGAGTTCGGCGTTTCCGTATTTGCTCGGGTTGATGTTATCCGTTCCGCCCTGAACGAACAGAATCTCGGTCGGAGGCTGTTCGCTGCTGTTCGAGCGTCCGACCCCTGATTTGAACCCGTTTCCACAGCCGTAAGCGAGAGGGAGCGGGTTATTCTTGTTATACTCGACCTTTTTCAGGGAGACCCGTTTCCCGTCGATTTCGTATTCAGTCTCGAACGTCGTCGCCTGTCGTTTCAGAGCGTCGATACAGAAATCGTGGTCGTAGTTGATTAGCGTCTCCGTTCCTGAGATACATTCGCCGACAGTCCAGCCCGTGTCCCGTCGGTTCATATTATCGACGAACATTTGGAGGTGCTCTCTCGGGGTCGCTGTGAGAGAGAATTTCAGACGACCGTCCACGGGATTCCTGAATTTCCAAATGCTTGCTTTCGCCTGATAGGATTCAAACGTAACGGTATAATCGAAACGGCGGTTATGCTGTTTCTTGAAAGCCTCGGGACGTTCGAGGGTGTATCGCTGTCCCTGAAACTGACAGTAAGAGCCGACAGGTATCTCGACGTGTTCGGGGAGGGAATATTTCAGGACGATGTTATTTTCGCCCTTGATAACCCTGTGGCGATAGGAACTGTCGTCCACGTCGATGTCGATAATCAGTTGGTCGATGTTATTGTATATCTTCATATCAAAAACGGAGTTATTTTTGCGAAATTTTCTCTCTGTGGCTCTCTTAAATCCAATTGGATATATTGCTCCAATGAAAAACAGAAACGCCACAGAGAGCGGCAAAATCGCTTTTGCCGATTAGCGGATTCCGAGGACGGCGCAATCAGCGTCCACCTGTGCTTTCAGAGCGGCTCGATATTCGAGGAACTCTTTGTAAGCGGCGATGCGCTGTTTTGCCTCGTCGCTCGACTTTGAACCGCCGACGAGACCGAGGTTCGCGGCGTTGAACTCGTTGACGAGTTTCTGTTCGTGCGAGGCGGGACAGATTGTCGCGATTACCGCCTCCGTGATTTTGTTCGAGGTCAGGGGAGACCACACGACGACCTCGTCGCAGTCCCAAGAGGTTCGGGTGCTGACAGGTTCGTCCGTTCCCTCGGCGTGGATTTCCGAGGTCTTTTCCTCGATGTTGAAACGATAGAGGAATGAGCCGTTTCCGACTGCCTCCAAAATGGAGGGCTTTGCATCATAGTTTGCCATAAACGTCTTGTTTGATGATTGTTTTTAATAAATGTTTTGAATCACTGTATTTCGCCCAGCCGAGCCAAGAGCAAATTCCCTGTTTGTATTCCTTGACGGGGACAGGAGGATTTCGCCTGTTCAGGCGGGCGGCTGCTCGACAGAAATTTTTCTTGATTGTCTTGCGGATCTGCGTCTGATTGTGATAGAACACGAACCCGACAAAATCCAATCCCCGACCGTGTTTGTCGTATCGGTTCTCGGCAATCGGGAATACTTGATAATTCCCTTTCAGGGTCAGTTGGAGTTCTCCGCTCAGATACTCGTCGATGAATCGGCAGAGTTCGTGGAGAGCCTCTTTCGACCTCGAAAAGAAAACCCCGTCGTCGGCATAAATTACTCCCTTGATTCCTTTTCGCTCGTTGATTTTGTGGACGAGGTAAGAGAGAATCAGGTTTGCGAGATACTGACTGAGATAATTCCCGATAGGGAGCGAGCGTCCCTGACAGGTTTTCTCCATGTCGAGAGCGTCGGGGAATCCGTTCACGCTGTCGATTATCTCGTCGAGCAGGGCGAGGGTGTCTTTACATTTTATCTTGCGACGGATTATCCGTTTTGCGACGCTGTGGACGACAGACGGGTAAAATTTCTTGATGTCGATTTTAAGGCAGTAACGGCTGTTCTCCTTATCCCTGAGAATCTCTTTTACCCGTTTCATTGCTCCGTGGATTCCTCGTCCCTTTATGCAACTGTATGTGTTATACGGGAACACTTTCAGCCAAATCGGTTCGAGGACATTCATAATTGCGTGATGAACGATTCTGTCGGGATAGTAAGGGAGACGGTAAATTAGCCGTTCTTTCGGTTCTCTAACGACGAACACCTCGTAAGGCGATGTCCTGAATGTTTTCGTTAAAAGAGCCTCGTGGAGCGCAAGCAAATTCGCCTCTCGATTGAGGTCATGGGTTCTGACCCCATAGGTGTGGAGTTTCCCCCGACGAGCCTTGTCGTCAGCCCGTCGGAGGTTCTCCAGTGAGATTATTTTGTCGTATAAATTTGTTATACGTTTCATTGCTTTGCTTTTCAGGTGGGGCGGTCGATAGCCGATACAAAGGGCGTTTCTACTAACTCCGTTTGAGTTGATAATTTTTTCGCCAAGAGGCGAGGTCGTCGTTCCATAATATCTTTTGACAGGCGATTAAACCTGTTTGAAAATCAATTGCGAGAGCCGATGTTCGCATTCGTATTCGAGGGGGCGTTATTCGAGTTCGCATAGGCGAGACCCGCATTCGCACCGTTATTCGCGTTACCACCGAACAGAACACCACGGGAACGACCAACCTTATATTTTTCACTCGAACCAAAAACGGTTTCCGTTTCCTCTGAGAGTTACTTTTCGCGGGAATTTGTTCAGTCTCTTAATCTCTTTGAGGACGTAGAGAATGTCCTGAGAACCCGTGAAAAACTTTCGAGCCTCCGATTCGGGGCTGTCCCTCTCGGGGCGGATTTGGACGAGTGTCTGACCTGTTGTTCCTTTGGCTTTCGAGAATCGGGTCGGCACATCTTCGAGAAAAGCGTGAACCCAAAACGAGGTGTTTACGATTCTCGACTGTTTGACCTCCTCTCCTTGTAGGCTGCGGCTATGTTCGTCTCTCGGGATTCTCAGGAACGCGAGAGAACCGTCGTCCTCGACCTCGGGAGTTTCGTTTGTCTGATTGGTTTCCATTGTTTCTTTCTTTTTGGTTTATAATTCCCCCGCTCCTCAGAGCGAACCCCGAAAAGCGGGGGACGGGGGACGATTATGCGGGTATAAAGCAAAGGCGAGAGCCGATGCTCGCATTCGCAGCCGAGGGGGCGAGATTCGAGTACGCAGAGGCGAGACCCGCACTCGCACCGAGAGACGCGTTACCACCGAACAGAACACCACGGAGCGTCTCTGTGGTCGGAATGTTGGTGTAGTGATAATCGCAGAAATAGGTCGTCGAACCTCCGCCGACAGCCGACGGCATAATTTCGCCGTATTCGCCTCCGATTATCTCTTTGACATAGCCCTCGGTTCGAGCCTCGTTTCCGACATGGCTGTAACCGTCGTAACCGTTGTCCTTGAATTTCGCGGGGTCTTTGCAGACGAACACTTTCGAGAGACCGTCGCCTCCGTTCTCCTCGGTCGGACTGATTCGGACGTTAATTCCGTCAGTCCATTGCCACAGGTGTCCGAACGGGTTCTCGATACCGCGATAGCGGGGAACATTCGTTACGACAGGAGCGGTCGCGTCGGGGTCGTATTCTGTGGGCATAGTGAACGGAACGACCCCTGTCCTGTTTCCGAGGCTGTCGGTGTAGCCGCAGGGAATGAATGGATAGTAACCGTTGAGATTGTTCCATTTCGTTCCGTTCAGGTCGGTAACGCCCGCTCCGAGACCGCCCTGTCGGAATCCCTCTGTGGTCAGTTCGGGATTATACGCCGCCTGAGTGTTGAGCGTTGCATACTCGACGACAAAGAGCCAATAAAGAGCCTTATGCGCCTCGTATGTCATACAGTTCCACTCGGTCGAACCCGCCTTGCGGTTGCGGGCATAGGTGCGGAAATTGGTTCGACTGATAGCGGTCGCGGGGAGACCGAGGAGCGAACGATACGTTCCGTCCCAAGTGGCGTTATTGTTGCCGCCTCGGAAATCGACGGAGGTATTGACGACGGACGACAGTTTGTTCCCTGTCCTCTGAACAGTCGCCTCGTAAGCCGAAATATACATTTTCGGCACTTGATGATAGCCAGGGAGGGGGAGTTCCGAGAGACGGACACGGAAAATACCGCCCTCGTAAGAGAATTTGCGATAATGGAGCGGGATTTCGACCATAACCTGACCGCGTGAGCCGTCTCGGGTCTGTCCCGTCCAATCATTCGGGGCGAGGTATTCGGTTACGTCGCCGTTGTCGTCGAGGAGACAACCTTTCAGGCGGGAATGGATAGGCAGCGACTTGTGGAGGGTTACGTCGCCGATTCGGGTACAGGACGGAGCGGAGACCGACAGAGAGCGTTCAACGCCGTAGGAGCATTGTTCTTCGAGGTAAGGGAGGAGCGAGGCGAGAGCCGCTTTCTTGCTCTCGCCGTCGGTGTCGAGAACCTCGACGAGGAGGTCGAACGGTTTTGTTCCTTTCACGTCGGGCAGATCGCTGAGACGCTTTCCGTTTTGGAACGCCTCGATTATCTGAACGAGGGTCTGTTCCTGAGCTGCTGTTAGAGCCATGTTGAAATTGTTTTTTAATTGTGAAACTTGATTGTTAATTCATTCGGAACGCACCCGACGCTGTCAGGCGGATTCGGTTTCGGGTGTTGACGAGACGGACAGTCGGTTCGCCGACCTCGACCTCGATAACCTTTGCGAGGGCGGTGTTTATGGTCGGTATTACCTGAACCACGGAACGACCGCTCCCGATGATTCTCAGACGACCGTCAGGGGCGACGGTAACGGCTTTGTTGTCGCTGATGAATATAATGTTCTGCCGAACGCCTGAGGGGGACAGGACGGCGTTTATATACACGGGAGCGACATTTCCGAGGGTCAGGTGGGGAACGGGTTCGACGGACAGGGCTGTCGGGAGGATAGTCCCGAGAAAATTCAGGAGGCTCTCTGTCGCCTGAATCGCGTCCTCGGTTGCGTCCTGAGCGTCGGAGGTCGCTCCGTCGGCATCCTCCTTTGACTTGTTGGCTGCTGCGGTCGCCTCCTGAGCCTGAGCCGTCGCCGCCTCTGCGTCCCCTTTCGCTTTCAGGGTTTCGGTTTTGGCTGTGTTCGCGGCTGTCGCTGCGTCGTTCGCTGACTGAGCGGCTGAATTTGCCTGTCCCGCTGCGGTCGTCGCCTGTCCCGCCGCCTGAGCAGCCGCAGTTGCTTCCGTGTCGGCATTTTGGGCGGCTGTTGTGGCGAGAGCCGCCGCGTCGTCGGCAACCTTAGCCGCCTCCGCTGTTTTTGTCTCGACGAACTCCAACGAAACCTTGACGGAGCGGTTATCCTTATCCGTTCCGAGCGTAAACAACCCTTTCATGGAGTTATACAGGGGGAGTTCCGAAATTTTGACTTTCTTCATTGCTTGACTGTATTTTAATTGTTGAATCTGATAGAGCCGTTTCCTGTCAGGCGGAGAACCGTTCTGTTATTGACGAACCGAACACTCGGGTAAGTGAATCGGTCGGGGAGCATATCGATGGCGTTAATATCGTCCTGAGTGAATACGATTGTTCCGTCCTCGGTGGCGAGAACCACGTCGCCGTCCTCGATTCTGAACGAATGGGTAAACGTCAGGGTCAGGGTAAATTTGAGCCAAATTTTATCGTCGGGATAGAACTCCTGAACCTGACAACTCTTATAGTGGAACGGAAACTCCTGTTCCAACTCGTCCACCCTGAGGAGGTGTTCGTCGGGTCTTATCAGGTCGAACAGGAGAGCGTCGTAATTGCGCCACAGTTCGTCGAGAGAATCCGCCCGCATAAGGCAATAGACTTTCACGTCCTTTGCCTTGTAGCGAACCTGAACGCCGTCGTAAATCGCTCCTGACAGGGAGGACAGGTTTCGGAGGAGATTCGTTTTCACGGTCGAGGGTTTCAGAACCTCGGCGAGCGTCCCTTTGAGAACCCGAACGCCGTAATCTGTGAATTTCCACCCGTCGAACTTGTAATCCTCGGAGGAGGGGACGGAACTGTCTGGTATCCGATATTTATATCCGTTCAGAGGAAAATCGTCGGCGAGTTTCAGAGTAACCGTTCCGAGAGCCTGAGCGACAGCCATATTCGGGACGGAAACGAGCCTGAGCCTGAAATCTCGTTTGATGTAAACGCACTCGAACCTGTGATACGCTCCGTCGGATAACAGGTCAATCAGGGCGGGGAAACGGCTGAACTCGCCTCCGATAGCGATTTTCAGTTGCACCTCTCGGGTGTTCAGGACAGGGTTCGACAGGTCAGCCTCGATTCCGTCCTCCTCTTGCCAATCGTTCGAGGTTACGGATTTCAGAGGGGGAAAGGCGACGAGGTCGTTCCAGCCGCCCTTAACGACGTAAACTCCATACTGTTTGTATGCGTCGTTACCGTCTATGTATAATCGTCCTGTCAGCATATTATTTCCTGAGTGTTAAACCTTTTATCGAAATATCTTCGAGAGCGTCTCGGGTCTGTCGGGAATAACTCTCGACCCTCCCGAGGCGTTCTTCAATCTCAGACGTGTTACTCTCGATGTTCAGGACGGATTCGAGAATCAGACCCGAGACGGCGACGAGTTGTTTCGTGCTTTCATTGATTGAATAAGTATGTCCCTGAATCGCCGTGGCTCGTCCGTTGAGTTCGTCCACGCTCTCCTGAGAGGCTGTGGCGATTCCTTTCTGACTTGCCTGTCTCCCGTCCTCGTCCTCAAAAATGGTTATGCCCTTTGCAGCCGCCATTTGCTGATACTTTTCGAGGAGGGCGTTATAATTGTCCTGCTGTCCGAGAATCCCGCTCGTCATAGCGTCGAGAATCGAGATATACCGATTAAATTTCTGCTCCTCAGTCAGGGATACGTCTGTCATTGTCGCCAACATTTCGTCGTTGGCTTTCTGAATAATACCGCTGAACAGGGTCGAGAAAATTATTTGTTTCCCGATATTCTCCAACATTTCGGCGACGCTGTCTCCGAACGCCTCCGCTGCGTCTGTCCCGTTCTTGAACGCATCGACGAGAGCGTCCGACATTGTATTTCCGAGGTCGCCAAAAATTCCTGTGAGATAATCTTTAACCTCCTGATACGCTTTCTCCGCCTCGTCGTACAGGTCAATCATATTTTGGAGAGCCTCTTTACCCTCGCCTGAGAATGTTCGGGTATTTAAGATACTCTCGGCTAATTTCCGATTGAAATTGCCCTGTTTGTCAATCAGTTCAGGATATACGTCGAGAATTGAGGAATATATGTCCTTACCCTTACCCCAGCCGAACAGACCCGTTTTTTTGTGTCCCGTCTTAATTTGAATGTCGGCGAGACCTGAATACAGGTCTCGCCGAGAATAATTATAATTGGCAAGACGATTCCAAAATGAATCGCCAAAATCCTTATATGAGAATTTCCGCTGTTGCTCTGCCGTTCCGACGATTTCCTGTCTCAGGGCGGCGTAAGCGTCTTTCATAACGAGGACAGCGTTCGTCGCCTTTGCGTAATCAATCGTTCCGAAAACCGTGTTGGCTTGCTCGTAAGCGAGACGCTGTTCGAGGAGGGCAAGATTATAGGCTCGTTGTTGAGCCGTCGCCTCCTTTTGAATCTCTTTGAGAGCCTTAGCGTGTCGGGCGTTTGCCGAGAATATCGAGCCAATGAGGTTAATCGCCTCGCCCGCAGCGGCGGCGATTCCTCCGATGAGACCTCCCTGTGCGAAACCTGAGGCGATATTCGACACGGACGACATAACTGTTTCAATGGTCGAGAACGCCTCTGCCGCTCCGTCATTGCCCGCCGCCTCAAACATGGCGGAGAGTTTTCCCGCGATTCCGCCGACCATATCAGCGCACTCGGTCGCAGCGGCTCCGACCTTTTTCAGTTTCGCCTCTACGCTCTCTCCGTTCTTTCCGTCCTTAGGTTTCTCGAACAGGTCTTTCAGAGCGTCGGAGAGAGCCTTGAACGGATTACTCCTGTTCGCAACCTCCTGTAACTTCTCGACCTGTTCTGTTATCGCTTTGATCTGCTCGGGCGATGATTTGAGCGTCCGCAACTGTTCAGCCGTGAACCCGAACTGCGGAGTTATATCAGCGTCCTCGGTATTCGTCAGATATGAGAGCAGATCTCTCGTTTTTTGATAACCCTGTTAATCTCCGAGGTACTCTTTGTCGATGCGTCGGCGAACAGTTCGACGAACAGAGAGGAGGTTTTCTGCAACGATTGAACCTCCTCGTCGTTAATCGACTTTATGCTCTCCCTCCGCTGTCGCTCCAATTCCTCGATAGCCGCCTGTCTTGCGGTTTCATCTATCGGAGCAGCCTCCAACGCCCGACGCTCGGCATCGAACTTTTTGTTCGTCTCCGTGCGACGGGTCTCGTAATCCTGATATTGAGCGAGGAGTTTTTTATAGAGATTCTCCTTGCCCTTAACCTCGAACTGTTCGGCGATAGCGTCGTATTGAGCCAACATGGACTGTTGACCCGCTGTCAGGTCTGAACGGGTCAAACGATTCGGGCTGTTCACGTCGAACAGAGAGTTCCGATATGCGAGTTGCTCTGTTTTTGTCGCTGTCGGATTGAGGTTCAACCATTCGCGGAGTTTATTATCAGCGAGAGATTCGAGCAATTCCTGCTCTCTCTGTTTGTTCTCCTGAATCAGGCGGCGATAGTTCAGGTTCAGTTGCGCCAATTCTCGGTCGAACCCCTCCTCCTGTAATTCGAGCCTCTTTTGAGCGATGTCTAATTCAGATGCCTCGACAGCCTCCTCGACTGACCGAGTGTAATCCTGAATTTGACGGGTTCGGTCGGCTTGTTGGTCGGCTAATTGTTTCGCCTCCCTTTCAGCCTCTTTACGTTTACGTTCAGCCTCCCGAGCCGCAGCCTTACGCTTGCGCTCGTTCTCTTTCGCGTTCGCCTCAGCCTCCCGAGCCGCAGCGTCGGCGGCGGTCTGTTTATTTTCCGCTGCCTGAGCATAATCTGCCCCTCGCTGTAATAGTTGTTGTTTCGTCCAAGTCGTGCCGTTGACGGTAAGGGTCTGACCGTCCTGTAAAGCCGCTCCGTGCGACGTGAACCACTCCGCGAGACGTTTCAGTTCGGGGAGGTCTTTGCTATTCATCCAAGCGGGAACTTCGGCGTTAAATTTGATTGTGAACCCGATTGTATTCTCGCTATACTGAGACATAAGGTCTTTAATCCGTCGATACAGTCCGTGAACGTCGTCGTCCGCTCCTCGGACGCGAGACCCGATAGCGGCGACCTTTTCCTCGAAAGTCATTGTGCTGTCGGCGGCGGCTTTCTCGGATTCATAAACAGTACGAACAGATTCCTCGTATTCGTTCAGTCGATTTTTCGCGTCCAAGACTGTCTGAATATAAGACTGCCAACCTGTTTTCCAGTTGTCCTTTGTCCCCTGAGTTCTCCAATCGAACTCCTGTCGAATTGTCTCCTCGCTGATTCCCATCGTCCGCATACGCTGGGCGATTTCGTCATACATTTCGCGGAGACCTTTTATATATTCCTCGCCTGTTTTTCCCGCGATTTTGTCGATATTATTTTGAACGTAATCGGCAATAACAGTCGTGATTTCGGCGGATTTCTCTTTGAGTTCTTTATGAACGTCAGTCAACCCAGCCCAATCGCCGACCCAAGTATCCTCGATGTCCTCTTTCAGGGAGGATTGCGCCTCGTTGACTTTCGTCTCGTAATCGGTCTGTCCCTGAGATATGTTATTTGCAAACTGTCGGGCAAGAGCCTCCTCCTTAATCAGTTCGATTGCTTGCGCTCTTTTCTCGTTGATAACGTCGAGACTGTCGCCCTCCTTAACGGCGGCGATTCCCCATTCTTCGAGAATGGAGTTCAGGTCTCCCATAACGCTCTGATACGTTTTTGTCCCTGATGTCAGCCCGCTAAGGGTCATTGTCAGAGAATCCAATCGAGAGAGGGTCGTCGCCGCTTTCTCGCCGTATTTCTGAGTTATCTCGGAGGCGGCTGATGCGCTGTTATGGAACAGTCCGAAAGCGGCGGCAGCGGCAGCGAGGAGACCGATTACGAGACCGAGAGGATTCGCCTTGCATACGGTGTTAAACAGGAGCATCGCGTCCTTTGCGGAATGAACGTATTTCGTCAGGGAAATAAAAGCCTGAACCGTCCCCAAAACGGAGGCGATTTTGTGAGCTGCGGCGACAGCCAAGACTGCCGCTTTATATGTTCCGAAAGCGGCGGCACAAGTGATAATCACTTTACCGATAGTCTCCCAATGTTCGATAACTCCCGAGATAACCGAGAGAGTGTCGGAGATTGCGTCCTCGGATTTCTTTCCGAGTTCGTTGAACATTTGCTCGATAGCGTCCTCGATGTTAGCCATCTGTCCCGCGATGGACTGAGACTGTTTCTCCATAAGTCCGCCGAACTTGCTCCCCTCGCTTGTCAGAGAAATAATCGCTTTCTCGACCTCGGGGAAACCGACCTTGCCCTCCTCGACGAGGCTTTTGACCTTGCTCTGAGAGACCCCGAACTGTTTTGCGAGTTCTGCTGTCAGGGGGATTCCTCGACCGAGGAACTGATTCAGGTCTTGCGTGTACATTCGACCCTGAACCATTGTCGTTCCATACAGGAACGCAAGGTCGTTAATCGGAATCGAAAGTCCAGCGGCGATGTCTCCGAGGCGTATCAGGGTTTCGTTCACTTTGTCAGCCTCGACCCCGTAGGCGAGGAGTTGTTTCGCTGAATTTGCGATGTCTGACATATTGAACGGGGTCGTCGTCGCCGTCTGAATAAGTTGATTCATTAAATCGTCGGCTTTCGACTTGCTTTGGAGCATAGTCGAAAACGCGATTTCCAATTGCTGAAACTCGCCTCGAACCTTTGCGACCTGAAACGCGAAATCTTTTAACTGTGAAACCGCAAACGCTCCAGCGACCGCCGCTCCGATTTTTTTCATCGATGCGTCGATTGCGTCGCCCTCTCGGGTCGCTGATGTCCCGACCCCGTGGAGAATCTGAGTTGCCTCGGCTGCGTCGGCTCTCAGGCTCGAATTATCGAGCCGAGCGGCGTAATTTAGTCTGCCTTCATCTACGTTCATGGCTTATTCGCAATTTTCTAAAAATGTCCTTAATGCCCCTCGATTCGCGGGGTCGTCCGCTTTGATTACGTCCTGTTTGTCTCCTTTCCCTGATTTCCTGTCAGGATTATAAGACGGGAGAACCGCTCCCAACAGAATCATATTCGCATAACTGAGGTCATAGAGGACATATTCGAGAGTGAAATTATATGCTTTTACGATTCCCGCGATTATTGCCCACACGCTGTCGTTTCGTTCTCCACTTTCGTCTGTCGCAGGAGATTGATGTCGTTCAGGAAAGTGGTAAGAGCGAAAAAATCCGCCAACTCCATTCGAGATAAAAGTATCGCAATAAGTCCGTGGAGCTGCGAGGGAGAATACGTTTCGAGGATTTCTCTCGACAGTTCGGATTCGCGGTCGATTTCTTTCGTTACAGGGACGGAGACCTGATGTTTCCATAACCCCCACAGGCGCGATTTGCAGACCGTCTCCCGCGTTGTAACTGTCTCCCTGATATTCTTTGCGCCGAGAATAAGAATCGCGGCTATATCGCCGAGGAAACGGCAATCTTTAGCGACGGCGAGACTGTCCGAGACAATTTTTTCACTGTCGAGGCTCAGTCGGGGTAAATGCGAGACAGCCTCCGAGACGAGAATCAGCGTTGCGACGCTCGGCGGGGCGGTTTCGTATTCCTTGTCTCCAATTCTTATTTTCGTTGCCTGTTGGAGAATCGTTTCGGCAACTTTCTGTTCGAGTGTTTCAGCCATTTTTGAAAAAATTTATTTGTCGCGGGAGGAGGAATCGAACCTCCAACGGCGGGCTTTCGTCTCCGCTGATTCGCCTGTATCTGCCCCGCGAAATGGAGGCGGGGGTTAAATCCCGCCTCCGTCGTTAGGAGTTTCAGACGAGCGTTTAATTGCCCGCTGTTTTGGTATAGGGCTTTACCATTTTGCCTGTCGCGGGTTTCAGAACCTTTGCGACATAGTGTAACAGGATTCCCTCGGCGGTCGAGTAAGAATCTTCGAGGCGGAGAGTGCAACGGTCAATCAGGATACCCTCGCAAGTATCGTCCTCGGGGGTCAGGCGGAATGCGTGTTCGCCCGAGATTACGCCGTCGTTATCTTCCCACGGACGAGTGCCGCCCTTTTTGACGAACAGGTCGAACTCGAAAGTATATTTGTTCTTGCCCGTTCGGGAATCGACAGGTTCGCCGCCCTCTTCGAGAGCCTCGCTCTCCTCGCCCGCTGTCGGGGTGAGTTTGGTGGTGTCCTTTTTCGGAGTGTCGATTTTTGTCCACGTCGCAGACGATGCGGGAGCACCGTTCGTTGACGTTGTCGTTTCGATTTGGGGCTTGCCCCAGCTGAGTACAGACATAATTTTATTGATTTTGAATGTTAATTTTTTCGATAACAGGCTGAATCTCGATGATAGAGCCGTCGTCGGTTTCGAGAACAGGAGCGTAACCCTTGTCGTCCTCCGTGTCCTGAGCGTCTATCATTGCGGGCTGAGGGACGAGAATCGGGGCGTAATCGTCGCCATAATATCTGTATCGGAGTTTTACGACGACAAAATGCTGACTGATTTTGGATTCCTCCTCTGTGTGGATAGTATTCTGTAACTCGAATTTATAACAGGAGACCTCGGCTGTCAGGGAATCGACCCAAGCCTGTGCGAGACGTTCGAGTTCCTCCGTGCGCTGTCCGTCCTCGACCATAACCCCGTTGTCGTAAGGGTCGATGTCAGGGACGAAAATGTTCACGGTTACGACCCCCTCCTGAATCTCAGTCGGGATTCCTGTCGTAAACGTAACGACAGCGTCCTCGGCTCGACTGTCTCGGGGACGCATACCGTTCCGATAGACCTCGCCCGAAATCATCGAATAAAGGGTGCTATCTCTCAGGAGTTGGTAAACGTCTCCCTGAATCTGTTTGCCTGTCTTTGCCATAACCTGTTTATTTTAATCCGAGTTGTTTAAGCATTTGGGGTATAAGCCGTTCAGCGAGTAACTCTGAACTGTCGAGAACGTCGAGACCTTTCGCCGAAACATAAGAGGCGTATTTCATTCCCGCTACGACCAACAGGACGATTCCTTTCGGATATTTATCTATCAGTTTTTGCGCATACGTCTTGCCTGTGTTCTGTCCTGTCGTCTTATCCGTTCCTCTCTCGGACGGCTCGAAATCGCTCATTCGGACGACCTCGCCGTCGATGGCGACGATATATCCGACAGAACTGCGGAGGTTTCCCGTTTGGTCTTTATACGAATTGGTCGAACGGGCGGCAATCAGCACCTGTTCTCCGATTGCACAGAGGTTATAAACGAGAGCCTCTGTCAATCGCTCGACATGGTTTTCGAGCATTCGTTCAATTTCCGCACGGGGGGTTCGACATTCGATTGGCATATCAGAGTTATTTTTTGCGAATTTCGCGTCTAACGGCGTTTGACGTTCGAGTGGTGTGTTTATACCATAATCACGTTTTGCGTCGAAATACGGGCTTTATACGCTTAAATCAAAATCCTAATCTCACAAACGGCGGGCAGAGGCTCGATTTGGATAACAGAAAACTCCCCGACGACCGCTCCCGACAGGTCTTTCAACCTGATTTGTTCTGCGTCGAACGGCTGCTCCTCAATCAGCACTGAATACTCGGCTGTCTTGAAATGTTCGCCGTTTACCCGTCCGAGATTGCTGTACTTGTTTGCCGAGTACTGACAGGGTATCGGGGCACTCCACGAAACGTCCGTCGGTTTTTCGGGGTAGCCCGTTTTCAGGTCTATCCGTCCGACAGATTTCCGTTTCGTTTCGATTGTTCCGTTTTCTATTATCATAACCGTGAGCCTTTGTAACCGTAAGTCGGTTCGTCCGACGGCGTGTCCTCCTCCCCGAAATCATCGTAAAGAGCGTTCGCCCGATTCCTGAGACGCTGTCTCTGTTCCTCGGAAAACGAATACGACTGTCCGCCCTGAGAGACGTTCGGGGCGAGAGACAGCCACAGGAGCAGATCTGCGACGGCGAGATTATAACTCTTGCCTTTGAGGTCTGCCTGAGTTGCCTCGGCTGTCAGCGACAGACCCCGTCTCTCTCCTGTCTCGACGAGAGTTCGGAGAGGAACGGGATATGCGCTAACACTTTTCAGGGATTCGAGAATCGTTGCCATAATTCACATTTTTAGCCCCACGCCTGACCGTCGGTGCGGAGATAGATGTTTCGGTAAACGGTGTCGAACACGGGGACGGCATCCGCCTGACCGATTGTTACCTCGCCCTGAGGCTCGATTGTGCCGTATTTCTTTACGATTGTGTGGGAACGCTCGGCACGGAGAATCAGGTCGCTATTCTCTTGGAGAATATCGTACTGAGTTGTGCCGAGTTTCTCGGTCTCGGAAAGAATCAGGCGACGGTTCTCGAACGGGTTGCCCGAGGTCTGAGTTCCGTCGGCAAATTCGCGGGTGATTGTTTGGTCGATAACACGGAGCTGCAGCCCGTTGAGCCACGCCTGCTTTGCGAGCATGGAGTTCACGGAGGCGAGGTCGGGGGTCTGAGAGATTCCGAGAGCGTTCGAGGCGAACGAGGCGCACTGTTTGATAATCTGTTCGGCGGAGCAGATTCGATACAGTTCGTCGAGGTTGATGAACGCGAATTTCGGGTTCAGGCTGTGGTCTTTAGCGAACTTGACAGCGGCGGCAAGGTCGCCGATAATGTCGGCGGTGGACTTGTTGTTCCAGTCGGTCGTTACGGTTCGTTTCATTTCGTCGTCCACGTCGTAATCGAGGTCGAACTCGTTCGCATAGGTTGCGTTGGTGGTCGGCGTGAACGAGATTTTACCCGCGTTCGAGGCGAGTTTCCACGCGATGTATTCGAGTTCGGACTGAACGCCGTTGAAACAGAAATCCACGTCCTCGCCCCAAAACTGAACGAGTTTCGTTGCGTCCTCGTCCTGAGCGAAAGCGAGGGCGGTCTGATACTCCTTGATTTCGGCTCGGGTCATTTCGCGGGAAATCGAGATGAACGGAATGTCGCCCATAGCGGTCTCGAACACGGGACGACGCTTGCGGAGGATTGTTCCGTTATCGGTGTGGAGGTCGGCGGCGACGTTCTTTTTCGTCAGCTGGTTTTGGAGGGTTTTCCACTTGAACCCGTTGACCTTTTTAACGGGAAAATGAACGCCGAACAGGAACGGAGTTGCGTCAGCAGAATTCACGCGAGACTGAACCATCTGCTGAGTAAGACCCTGAATCAGGGTGTTTACGATTGTTGCCATTGTTTAAGCGTTGTTTGTTAATAATTTACGATACATTTGAGGTGCTTTGCGACACACTCGGGGACGGGGTTTCCCTTTGTTACAGCGATAACCCAAGCGTCGGTGTCGAGGTTGGTTTTCGGCTCGATACGCTTGCCTGTGCCGACGACGGCGAGAGGAACGTATTTCAGAGCCGAGGTCTTTGCTTCGGCGGTCGAGGCTGCGGCGGCTTCGACGACCTGAGCACCTTTCGAGATTGCGCCGAGGGCGGTTGCGACTGTCAGCGTGTCATACGCTTTGTTGCTCTCGTCGATTGACGAGATTTTCACGGCGGCGGAGTTCACGTCGAGCATCACGAAATCGCCCGCTTTGAAATTGTGAAATTTCTCCACTTTGATTGTCTTGTCGGCGGCGGCAACGTCGGCGACAACGACGGCGATTTTGACGACGTGGCAGATACCGTCCACGGGTGCGCTGAGGATTGCCCCCTCTCGGAGATAATCGCCTCCGAGTTCCGAGACATTCACGGAAACACCGCCGCGAATGTCTGCGACTTTGTGCATAAGGACTTTGGGGGTCTTTGTGTCCTTTCTGCGGTTGACTGTCATTCCCATGTTAGTGAGAGTTTAACGGTTGAACATTAGAACGGCTGCTGACCGTCTTTATGGGTGCCCTCTCGGAACGAGATTGCCTTTTCCTGTTCCTCGGTCAGTGCGCTCGGTTGAGTTTTTGACCCGTTCGAGGCGGGTCTGCCGAATACAGCACCTTTCGCTGCGATTGAGCCTGAAATCGTCTCGACCTCGGTCGTGATTTCCCCAACGAGTGTGTTGAAATCATCGTCCGAGAGATTCTCGATTGCGGTTCGCTCGTAAGGCTTTCGGAGTTCCTCGGGGAGTTTCGCGATTACCTCGGAGAGTTTCTGTTTTCGGGTTGCGGTTGTGCGTTCGCCCTCCATTTTGGCGAGACGTTCTGTCAGCGTCTTGTTGCTGTCGAGTAACGACTGCGCCCAAGCGGGAACGGTTTCAGCACCCCCAGCGGGAGGATTCGACGACGCGCCTCCTGAGGGCTGTCCCCCTGTCGGCTGCGGGTTCTCGATAGGTTTTCCGTCTTTGAGATTGTGCTGGGTCTCATAGTTGCGGACGGCGGTCTGAGCGGATTCCGTAGCACGGGAATCCCCGTAACCCTCGATAATGCTTTGCAAGGTTACCCCCTCGACAGCGGTTGCAACCTGTTCAGCCGACGTAACAGTCTTGCTCAATTTAATGGCAATCCTGTTCAGGATGTCGGCACTGACCCCCTGAAATTTGGCTTTCAATGCCTCTAAAATCTGTTGTCTGTAATCCATTGTTTGAAAATTAACTGATTGTATGATTCGTTTTCTGCGGCAAAGGTAATGATAATTTCTGAGAGTGATTATATTAAAATCACTTTATTTTGCGAAATCGCCTGAATTTTCTTGCTGATTATTTGGTCAGGTGAGAAAAATCGCTATAAAGGGGATTTTGGAGGGGTAATTAGTTAATAAGCGTTAAAAATAACCTGTTCGGTTAAAATTTCTGCGAAAAGATGAACTCTATTCAAAATAGTTCACTTATATTTGCAACGTGATTTCAATGTAATCACATTTAACCTCAAAAAACAGAACAGAAATGAACGCAACAGCACTCGCATACAAGTCCTCGACGATAAATCGTGATTTCCGAATTAAAGCCGCTGGAATCGACCCTCAGGGAAACCGCATCAATACCCTCGTCGGCGTGAGCGGTCTGATAGCCCTTATCGGAATCGAGTTCGCCAACAAATTCCTGAATCGGGCTTACTCGAACGGGGAGGACAAATGCTGCTGCAAACTCCGTCGCGGAATCCGCATCACTTTTTATTGGAAATAATAACCCTCAAAATAACAGGATATGAATTACCAAGAACTCTTAAAGAGCCACCGAGAGAATTTCACGAAAGGGGGCAACCCCGTATTTCGTTCTCTGTGTCGTCGTATCGATGCACTCGCTTACAGCCTGACAGGAGAAAAAGTCGAGGGAGCGAAAACCATCGTCGTAACCAAAAGCACAATCGTAAGAGCCGCCGCAAAAATCGGTTTCGATTTCGACGGGAAATTCACTGTCGCCGCTTATGAATCGGCACTCGAATTTTTAGGCAATCACATTCTAAACCCCAATCAGGTATGAACGACATTATCGAGGCTGCTTACCTCTCAGGATTCGAGCCGAGTTCCGACGAACTGTCAGCCGAGGAACTCGCAGAGGAGGCACACAAATTTCTGACAAACATTCAATAACTCAAAAATAACAGAAACATGGAAACTGCAATCGCAACTCCGACGACCCACCAAGAGGGTCTGAACCAAGTCGTAATCAACAAAGTACAGCGAATGATTGACGGTAAAGCCGTCGGCGTTCAGGCAACGATGGAACGCCTCGTAAACGAGGGCAAAATCGCTCAGGACTATATCGCTCCCCTCGGCGTGAACCTGAAACTGAACGACCACGCCCCCGTTATCACGTTCAACGGTCAGGGAGACCGTCTGTCGATGAATATGCCCGACGGGGCATTCTCCCTCCACGATAACGCCATCGGGCAACTCGCAGATCGCCTCGGCGTTCCTCAGAGATACCTCCGTTCTCTCGCTGGGGGGGAGGCATGGGCGAGAGACCTCGCCGCAACGCTCCTGAACGAACACTCAGGGTGGACGCAGCGCAGCCGTGTTCTCGTCCGCACCGTCGGCTCTCAGGTTCGAGGAATCCTCTCCGACAGTTACCGTCGCCTGAACTCCGTCGAGATTCTGACCGCTTTCGTTCAGGAGGCAGCGGGACAGGGAGCGGTTATCTCCGACGCTTATATGAACGACACGAAAGTTTGGGCGGAAACGATTCTCCCGCAGCCGCTCGTCGTCCCGACAGCCAAGAACGGAAACGTCGTAATCTTTGCGGGAGCGAGATTCTCGACCTCCGACTACGGAGACGGGGCGGTCGATATGCGAGCGTTCCTCCTGAACGGAGCCTGCCTGAACGGAATGGTTCGGGAGAGCGTGATGAAACAGGTACACCTCGGCTCGAAACTCCCCGACACGCTCCAACTCTCGCAACAGACATACGAACTCGACACACGGACGACCGTCTCCGCTGTCCGAGACCTGACTAAGGGTCTGTTCAGCCGAGAGACCCTCGAACGGAAAGCCTACGAGATTCAGGGAGCGTCGGAAATCGAGGTCGATATGGAACACGAAATCCGCCGTCTCACTCAGAGCGGAAACCTCCTGAAAGCGGAGGGGAAAGAGGTCGAAAAGATTCTCATGCGGAACGACCCCGAGGACGGCGTTCAGGGAGGCTCGACCCTTTGGAAACTCACTCAGGCAATCACGGCTCACGCCCGAGAACTGTCGCCTGAACGCAGTCGAGAACTCCACGAGATTTCAGGCAACCTCCTGAACCGTGTCAAACTGAACTAAGCGAGACCACAGCCCGCCGCTCGACCGATTGAGGACGGCGGGTCTGTGTTACCAAACAGAGCATAACGAGGTTATAACGGTTATATAACCACCTTATAACTCAAAATAACATAGTAAAGTAAAGAAAAGTATAGTAAAGAAAAGTAAAAGAAAAGATATATAAATCCCTAACGGGATTTTGTAACCGCCGACTTTTGTTCAAGAGAATTTCGCCTCCTGTTCAGGACAGGCAAAAATCGAAATCAATATGGCAAAGAAAAATTTCAAAATCAGGGCGAGGCTCGTTTTCAGCGGCGAGGTTACGGTTCGGGCGAACTCCCGCAAAGAGGCTGAGGAACTCGCAGAACGTCTTATCGGGGCGACCCTCGGAGAGGTCTCCGTTCAGACCGACGAACAGGCGGAGGCGATAACAGACTGGGATTTCCGCCTGAAATCCGAGACCCGTATCAACCGCAAACAGGAGGAGGGCGAGGAATGAAACGAGTATATAAATACCCCGTTGAGATAGCGGACGTTCAGACGATTCTCCTCCCTATCGGAGCGCAGATTCTGTCGGTTCAGGAACAGAACGGGAATGCCTATCTTTGGGCGATTGTGAATCCTGAAACAGATTCCGAACCGAGGCGTTTTCGTCTGTATGGAACGGGGCACAATATCGAGACCGAGAACCTCCTGAAATTCGTCGGGACATTCCAACTCCTCGGCGGTCGCTTAGTTTTCCATCTCTTTGAGGAGGTCTTGCGATGAAAGAGGGACAGGAGTTTATTTACAGGGTTGCGTTCTCAAAACCGCCCCTGTCAGGAGACGAGCGTCGAGAGTTTTTCTTTCATTCCCTCTCGGCGATATACGAGACCTTTACGCCCGAGCAAGTCGGGTGTCGGGTCTCCCGCCTGTGGAATCTCGGAATCGCTCAGGGCGAAACTTATCGGGGACGGCTCTGTTCAATCTCGAAAGAGCCGATAATGCGGAAAAAGCGCAGAAACGCCCCGCAAATCGACGCAAATTCCAAATGCGATAACTTACAGCAAGACGAAAAGTAATCGCCACATAGACGAAATTCGCAGAAAATAACTTAACTTTGCAGCATTATGGAAATTACAGACGAACAGTTCGACCAAATGTGGGAACGAGCGAAAGCCCGAGACGAACGAGAGGAGGCGGAGTGGAACACTCTGTCCCCTGATGAAAGAAACCGCCGCCGAGCGATGTTCGACGACGGTTTCGCAGAGAGGGTCTCCGACGACCCGACAGGAGGAATCGACGAGACCTCCGAGAGCGACGAGGAGGGTCAGACCTCCGAGAGATAGAAAACGAAACGGTCTCCCTCCTGAGCGACCCTGTCGAAACGGATTCGGAGACCCTTATCGAACAGAACCTCTCGCTGATTCGCTTTCCCGTCGAACCGTCCTCCGAACTGAGAGAAATCCTGAATCGGGTGTCCTGACTTGCTTTGAATAACGAGCAGAACGTCCGATTCATTTTTTTTGCGTCCTCCCGATTTCGCCTGAATCATATTCTCGATTACAGAGCGGTCGAGGCTCGTCGAGGTAAAGCCTCGGAACGTCGTCTCCTCCTGATTTGTCGCCTGATTGACCCACGCTCGGAGGTTCGTTTTATTCAGGCGAACAGTTCTGTAAACCGTCCCCTGAACAGGCTCGATTTTGCCGAGGGCACTCGACAGGAGCGACGAGAACGCCTGATTAAATTCCGAGAGTTCCCCCGTGCGGAGTTCTTTGTTCAGGCGACGATACGCCGACGTGTCCCCACGGGTGTAGTGGAATAGGGCGGCTTTTTCGGTGTTCGGTATCTCAGGATAACGGCTCGACAGATAGATTCCGAGGCTCTCTTTCATTGCCGCAGACGTGCTCCTCGCCCGAGTGAATTTCCGCTCCTCGGGGGAATATGTATCGACCTCGAACCCTTTGACGTATTGAGGATTGTCCCTGACAAAATAGGGCATTGACGACCACCCTTTCGCCCGTTCTTTGTTGTCAGCGACCCAAGCGTTAAACTCCTCGGGAACGGAATCGACCCTGTTCTCGCTGTTGCCGTCGGTCGGCTCTCCGTTCAGGATTCGACGGGTATCCTCCGCCATTTCCTCCTGTGTTTTCAGTATGGGGATTGCGTGGCAGCGACAGTGTGGATGCCAACCCGTGAATTTGAAATCTTTCGGGTATTTCCCTGCGAGTTTGTCGCAAATGTCTTTGAATTGATGCCGTTTCCCGTCTCCCCCGAGGCAAGTATGATTATTCGACAGGCGAACCTCTATCCCGACGACGAAATCCATCTGTTGCCAACGGGTGTGGTCGCTCGTCCTGTAAGCGATATTTGCCTCCGTCGAGGCGAGCCGTCGGGCGTTCCGATAGGAGGAACGGTAAACGCCCGCACCTGGGTGGAACTCCGCAGCCCGTTTCGACAGTTGCAAAATCCCGTGTTCGTCCCTGACCCGTCGGAACAGTTTGTCAGGGTATCGGAGGAACTCTCGGAGGTCTCGGGACAGGTCGTCGGCAGATCTGCCGTTTCGGATTCCGATGTCGAGACCCAATTCGATTTCCCCTTTGAACTGATTCGTATATCGCCAAACTCTGTCTGAGAGATTCAGTCCTGAGACCTTTCGTTCGAGAAACGCCTGTCGAGCGGAATCGTTCGTCGAGAAATAACGCCGATACTGAGCCTGAGAGAGCCGCCCGACGTTATCCCCGAAAACCATTCGGGACAGTTCGTTATTTTTGTTATTCGACAGCGTCCATTCAGCACATATACCGTTGACGACAGCGGCGAGAACCCGAGAGTTCAGGGTCTCGAACAGTCGCTCGACACGTTGACGCACGGTCGGGTAATCGGAGAATCGGAAAATCCCGTTCCCCTTGACAGAGCCGATAGCAGCTCCGATTCGAGCAGCCTCCCCGACAGCGTCCCAATATAGGTTTTCGACACGCTGTTCATAGGCTGACAGGTTTCGGAGGTGCTGTCGGTCGTATTTATTTCGTTTCGCCATTGTCTGTTTCCTCCCGTTTTATGAACTGAGGACAGGCGGGGTCGGAGAGGAATTTACACCATTTCCCGAACTCGCTTTTTGCGTCCTGTTTACAGCGGCACAGAATCAGATGCCCGTCGAGGGCTTTGTTATGCCAATCATAACTCAGGCGACAGTCCCGACATTTGTAGGGAGAGGATTCCTGAACCGCTTTCGTTCGTGCTTTCCTTATCTGTGCCATAACCCTGTTATTCCGTTAGAGCGAATGAATCGAGTTTGTTCTGCTCGGCGATTTCGTCGAGGGTTTTGTCCACGTCGTCGCTCTTGCCGAACTCCTCGATACTCTCTCGCTGAGACATAATCGGGAGACCTCCGTTCGCTGTCATAAGCGTATCGACGGTTTCCTTGCGGTCGGTTATCGAGAACGGGGTAATCTTTGTCTCGACGGGCAGAGCGTCGATGTCGGCGTGGTAACGCTCGGGGAGCATAGTTTTGAGGAACGCTTTCAGGACGTTCGTCTCTCGGTCGAAAAATTCGAGGAGACGACCGCTCTCGTCATGGACTTTCATCTGAGCGTCGATGAACAGTTGCTTGCGGCTCTCGCCTGACAGAGCCTGTTGCGACATTTTCTCGTAACTCCAATCGGGGAGTTGCAACTGAGTGAAAAACAGGGAGCGGAGTTCGTTGACATAGAATTTCAGGTTCTCGACAGCCTGTTCCCAAGTGACATACTGAGCGTTCGCCCCCGAGGGATATTGCATAACAGACTTGAACTCTTTGTTCTCGCTTTTCTCGTTGCCGTATTTGATTATCTTATCGGCGAATACGATGAATATCGGTTTCGAGTTCTTGCGGAGATAGTTTCCGTTTCGGCTTAACGTCCACTCGATTTCGCAGACGATACTTTTGAACGTGTTCTCCCAAATCGGGGTCGGACGCTGAACGTAAACGGCGGGGATTTTGCCGAGGGTTATATCCTCGTTTTCGACCTCCTCCCAGCCGCCGTTAGCGTTCGAGTATTTGACGTGTTTGTTCGCCGTGTAAGCGTCGAGGAACTGAACATTCTTGCGACCGATTTTGCGGGTGTAGCCGATTGACATTGCGGTCATATCCCCGTACTCGTCGAACAGGGGATAGAGGTCGTCGCCGAGCATAGGAGAGAAACTCCGACAGCGGAGTTTCAGGGGGGAATCGAACCCGTAGAGATTGTTCCGCTGTTCAACGGCATACCACAGAGTTACGGTCTCGCACGAACCGAACAGGAAATTCAGACGCTCGACGTTCACGCTGTTTATGCGGTTGCGGCCGTAAATCGCCTCCATGTATTTGGCGATTTCTTTCTGAGTGTCGTTCTCGGGCTTGTAGATTCGCTGAGGGGGGATTCCGCAACAGAGTTCCGTCGTGCGCTTAACGGCGAGGCGCGGCAGATCTACGACGACACGGCTAACGGGCTGAATCCCGTCGTCGGTTACCTCGTCGGGGTAAATCGACTTATCCATAACAGGGTGTTTCGTCGGGTCGAACTCCCGCTGTAAGCCGTTACGACCGCCCCAAATCGGGACGGTAATCGTTTTCTCTTTCAGGGCGGCGACTTTCTCCGCTGGAGAGAGTTCCGTCGATTGCAAAATTTCTTCGATTGTCATTTTGTTGTGGTATTTTGAGTGAATTATTAAACCATACTTGCGAGCCTGTCGAGGTCTATCTGACTGCCGACAGACTGAATCGGATAGAATGTATTTGCGAGAGCGTCGAATTTATCAGGGGAGCGTCCGAGGCGTTTTTTGATGTCCTCTTTCGGCTCGATGATGATTCGACCGTCGGAACGGAATCTCCAACGGATTTCCGTCGCCTCCTCGACGAACTGTTCGTCAGGCGGCAGCATAGCCCCCGTTTCATTTTTCGGGTTGAGCCAATCTCGGACACACCAAAAGAGATACGCCCTGAGATTGGTAAAGCGATACTCTCCCGTGATGTCCGAGAGTTCCTGATTCCCGTCCTTTGCCGCCTCGGAGTATTTACAGGAAATCAGGTAATTCTCGTCGTCGAGTTCGAGACAGCGAGAGTAAACGCCCGCTCCCTCTCCGATTGTGTCGATAGAGACGAGCATTTCAGGCTCTCTACGACGACGGGCGACGACCTCTCCCGCCACCGCCATGTGGTCGGCTGCGCCTCCTGAGTTCCGAGCGATGAACGGAGCGACCCAGCGACCCTTGCGCTCGCAATAACAGGTACAGTCTCGACCCATTCCCGCAACGTCCACGCCGAGCATTCGGGGGTCTCTCGATAGAGGCTCTTTCCCTCCGTACTGTCTCCACCGTTCCTGAGCCGCCTCTATCCACTGAATCGGAATCAGAACGTCGTCGGCGACTTTCGGGAACTTTCCGAGGACTTTGATTCTGAATAAATCCTCGGGGCGATACCATCGACCCTCGAACAGGAAATCGTCGAGTTCCTCGCTGACCTCTCCCTCGGAGATAGGAGAGCACCACAGGTCGAGTTTATCTTTGACCCATTCGTAATCGACCTGTCCGCTAATCAGGTTCTTTCGGGCGAGGACGTTCGGGGCGGTCAGGGAGTTCAGACGGAATTTCGCCCAACGGTCGGATTTCTGAGAGCGGGCGGCATACCCGACAGGGACGTTCGGGTTAAACACCAAAAGAATACGGCTGTCGCCCTGTAAGTTGCCCTCGATAGCGTTGAAAATGTCCTCGGCGATACCTGATGCCTCCGTTACCACGAACATTGTGTGGGCGGCGTGAAATCCCGACCACGCCTCGTGGTTATGCTCGTCCGCCTTGAATCCTGTCAGAAACCATTCGTCGTTGTCGGTTCTGATGTCATAGGAGTTCAGACGACCTGGCAGAATGATTCCCCGCCGTTTCGCTCTGTTGAACAGACGGGAGACCTCGGGGAGCATAATGTTTTTGACCTGTCTGTCGGTCGGGGCTGTGAGAGCGACTTTCGTATTCTCGACGAGTTCCCCTCGACGATTCCAAATCGGGGTCAGATAGAGACAGGAGACGGCGGCACAGGCGGCGACAAAATCCTTGCCTCTCGCCGTCCCTGAGGAGACCGAGGTTCTCGGGTTATGCTGAACAGAGGAGAGAATCGCCTGTTGCTCTTTGTCGAGATTGACCCCGAGAGCCTCTCGGACGAATTTATTCCAATCCGCCCGCCAACTGTTCAGGAGAGCCACACCCCGCTGTCGTATGATTGCGTCCTGTCTTGACATTGAAATTAGCCGTTTATTTGACCGCTGTCGCGTTTTCTCTCAAAAATGGATAAATCCCTCATTGGAGAGATTTGAGAGCCACAGCGACGAAAATAGAGGGTAAATCGGGGCTGTTTTACAATTCGATTCCCTCCGATTGTTTCTCCGCCTCGTCCAACGCCCCGCTTTCCATAAGGAACGAGGCGAACGACATACTCCCCTGAACGTCTTTTTTCTCGGGGGCGTAAAGCCCGAGGAGTTTCCGTCGCTCGGCGAGTTGCTGTCGGATTTCGGCGATGTACGAGGGATTCCCGAGACCGACGACGTTCTGAGTTTTCTCCTCGACGAGGAGGGTTCGGATTCGGTCGCCGTTCTGATTCTGTCCCTCCTGATGTTGGACGTTCTGCCCGTTCTGATTCCGAGCGGCGGGCATTCCTCGACGTTTCATCTGTGTGCGGGTGTAGTCCTCTTTCGACTTTTCCCACTGTTCCCAAAGTTCCCGAACGGTGTCGTCGATTCGGGAGAGTTCGAGCTGCAGAGCGTCGTCCATATCGTCGAGACGGGATTCCCGCCATTCGTCGAGGAGGCAGCGAATATCTCGGTGGACGGTGTTCAGGGAATAGGTCGGGAGGTCGAGGCGACGCATAACCTCCGCCTGAATCTTTCGCTGTGTCCAGCCACGCTTATAAAGCTGCGCCACGATTTCGAGACGAGCCTGTTTGATTTGATTCTGTTTCTGATGTTGTGCCTTGCTCATAACTGTTTCGTTTCGTTGAGAAAATTCTGATAGTATTCGAGATTACAGGAGGACAGTTCGATATAACTCCGCCCGAACTCGGGGAACGTGTGAACGGCAAAGTGGCTCTCGCATAATAGCCATAGGGCGGTATAGCCCTGAGGTTGGAAGTGGTGTTCCGAGACGTTCAGCACGTTAAACCCCGAGCGGCGGAGGATTTCGTCAAACATTCTCCTGAGTGTCGTCGGATTCGTCTCCTGAATCCATTCTGAAAAATTCCAAATCTTCGCTTGCATACTCAATCTTCGGATAGTTCTTTTTGATATTTTTCGGGTTGCCCTTGTAGAATACGAGGACGTTTTGGTGCATCTTGACGACCTTTCGAGCGTCCATGTATCGGGCGGCTCTGATAGCGGCTGTCGCCCCGATTTCTATCAGGACGATGTCGTTATAGAACTGCATTCCGCCGTCCTTGAAAATCTGTTTCACGTCGCCGACGAAATCGTAATATACCCCTGTCCGTTTGTCTCGAACGTCGCCCACGCAGATCACGGCGAAACTGTCCTGTTTGAGACAGCCAATCGCCGCCGTGAAAGCGTTGCGGAGAATCGCGATAAAATCCTCGTAGGTTCCCTGATTCGAGGCATCGTTCGGGAGGTCGGAATACTTTTCGAGGTCGAAATACGGAGGACAGGAGAACAGGAGGTCTTGGCTCTCGGGTTCGAGGTGCTGACCGACGTTCTGTCCGTCGTCGTTGATGTATCGGGCGGACATTCCCTCGACCCGCTCGTTATTGATTTGAGCCTGTTCGGGACGGAGTTCAATCCCGACAAACTCGTTCCCGAGGTGTGCCGAGACATATCCGAACACGGAATCGCCCGCGAAACAGTCGAACGTCTTGCAGCCCTCCCGACCGAACCAACGACAGGTTATCTCGGCGAGGACAGGGTCGAGGATTGAAACGCCCTGAGCGACGATTTTCGACTGTTCTTTTTCGAGTTCCTCCTGAGGGACGTATTTCTCGATGTACTCTTTGAAAGAGATTCCGAGTTCTTTCCTGTGATGTTTCGTCCGCTGGTAGAGGTCTTTGTATTTCATTTCGAGCGACGTAACGAGAGTGTCGTTTCGGCTCTCCCCCATATCGCCGATTAGGGCGTACCACTGTTTCTTTCGCTCCTGCCAATATCCTCGGCGGGTGTCGAGGATTGAGAACGGGGGAACGACATAGCGGTCATTCAGGGAGAGGTGGTCGGGATTGTCGCTCCCGCTGTTTCCGCCGCCGTCTCCCTGAGAACCGCTGTCTGTTGGCTCGTTCCACGGGATTTCCACGCCCCATTCTTTGAGTTCTTCGTTATCCCATTCGTTTGCGAGCATATCCGTGTCCCATTCGCCAAAACCCACGTTGTCTTTGATGATGAACTCCCGACGCTCCTCCTCCGAGAGTTCCGAGGCTCTTACTATTTCGACGGTCGGGTTCTGAACCCACGCCCGCCAATATTCTCGGAGGTTCTCTCGCTCCGCCTCCGTTTTCTGTGCGTAGCCGCTGATTTTCCCGAGGGCGATGTTTATTTCGGCGGGAGACATATCGGCGATGGCTGTCAGCGCACGGAGACGCATATTCCCGCCGAGGACGACGAGAGAATCGTCCGTTACGACAGGACGGATTCGGAGCATTTTCGGGAGGGAGAGAACCGATTTAATCAGTTTCTCGAAACTTTCTTTGGAGATGGTTCGGGGGTTCGCCTCGTTGACCTGAACCTGTGAGAGTTTGACGATTTCTGTTTTCATTGATTGGCTTGTTTTGTTATCATACTGCAAAGTTACCAAAATGATTATAATATAATCATATTTTGGGCGAAAAAAGGCTGCTTTCAGGCTCATAAACCCCAAAAATCGCCTGTTTTATCATTTTCAGGGTCGCCGTTCGGACGAGTTCTGTCGGGGTCGTCCTGAACACTCTCCACCCCATAAGCGTGGCGGTATTGTATTTCTCGATGTCTCCGAGGAATCCTTGCGGGCGGGTGTGCCGACCGTTCGTCCAAACTCCTCCCTCGACCTCGACGGCGATTTTGTGTTCGGGGATTGCATAGTCGAACCGCCAGCGTCGGGAGGGGTGGAACTTGAACTCCTTGACACACTCGACGTGGAGGTCTGACTGACAGAGGACGGTAAAAACGTCCCTTAATTTTTGCGAATTTTCCGTTTTACGGGCTTTCGGCTTTTTGTGGTTAGATTGGTTATCCATAAAATTTGCGTCGATTGTGGAGGCGCAATGGAGCGCACAGGAAATCGGGGGCTGTCAGACCCCCGACCTGAACGGATTGCCGCCCTCCTGAGTGAGCGTTTGAGATTGTTTAGAACGGGCAGCCGTCGCCGTCGAACGCATCCTGTCCGAGAGTGCCTCCGACATTCATCTGAGGCTGCTGAACGGCGATTGCGTGGAGACCGCCGAGAATGGGTATCGCCTTTTGCTCCTCGGGGGTCATTGCCTCCCGCTGCTCTCTTGGAATGTCGGGTTTGATACAGTGGGTGTCGTTGAACTGTGGATTCTGCATTTCGATTGCCGTCAGGTTCAGGTAAACGCCCTTTTCGCCGAAGAATATCCCGTCGCATTCATCGACAGGAATAATCAGGCAGCGTTTCGTCGCTGTCTGTCCTTTGAGGTTTCGCATGAACGCTCCTCGGAGTTTGAGGAGGTCGAGTTTGATTCCGAAATTTGCCATAATTTTTCCGATTTTGTTTCTGATTTTTTGTTCGATTTATTTGCGCTCTCCCTCTGTCTGAGGGTTTCCGTTCTCTGATTCTGTTCCTGTCCGCTCCTCGTATCTGAGAGCGATGTCGGTCAGGTTTCCGTCGTCGTCCCGTCTGAATCGGACGGCGAGGAGGTCGAGGTTCAATTCCTCGGAGGCTTGCCGAGCGAGTTCCCTGAGCCGTTCTCGGACGACCTCTGCGGGGTCTCTCGGGGGTTGCTGATACGCCCAGCCGACGAGCCGAGCGAACGGGAGTGCTATCCCGTGCTGAGAGCCTGTTTTGAACAGGGGGAAATCTCCCTCGTCGTCCACCTGTCCGTCGGACTGTCCGTGGTAAATCTCTCCGTTATCGAACAGGAAAATCGCCTCCTGTTCCTCGTTGATGTCGCAGAGGGTCTGTTTATCCCTGAGCGAGTAACGCCGACCGTCTGTCAGCGTGATTTCGATACCCTGAGCCATGTCGGGGTCGAGAGTGATGTTTGAATTTTCCATAACCTTGTTATAAGGTGGTTAGAATAATGTTAATTGCAGAGGCTTTCGGGGATTGTTCAGGGCTTTCTCGACGCTCCGAGCGTGAATCGGGCAGCGTTCCGTGTAAGGACATTGACCCGCTGCAGCTCTGAGGTGTGCGCCGTGCCATTCGTCCCAATCTTTGACCGCGTCCTCTGTCAGATATTCAATCAGTTTCATACAGCCGAACCCTCGCTCTGTCTGTTTGCTGTCATGGAGTTCGACGATTCCGTTTCCCTGTGGTTTCATAGGCTGTCCTCCTTTCCGTCGTCGAGAGCCGACCCGTCGAGTTCAATCAGAGCCATTTGGGTTGCGAACGTCTCGACGTATGTCTGTTTCTGTTTCCTGAACCTGTCTGAAATCGGTTTGTCGCCGACGAACTGAGGAACGAGTATCGAGAGACGACGGAGTTCGGACGGGAGAATTTTCCCGATTTTATGCCCGACGAGCCTCTCGACCTTTTCCGTCTGTTTCTCCGTGTAACGGAACAGGGACAGGAGCGTAATTTCACATTGATAGACAGCGACGAGGAAATCGACGAACTCGGGACGGAGGTCAGGGTATTCGCTTTTGAGGTCGATTCGGATATTCGTCAGGAGGAGTTTGGTTATATCCGAGACCCCGTCCTCGAAAACGAGCATATTTTCCTCCTCCGATTCCTTGTGCGTCTCGTCGATGTATCTCGCCCTGAATCTGTCGTAATCCCGTTTCAGTTCACGGATAGCCCGACAGAGAGGACGGGTCTCTCGGAGTCTCATCAATGCCGAGAGGTCTAAGAGGGTTTCCGCATAATCCCAAACGAGCCGAGCGATAACGAACGGAACGTAAGCGAAACGGAACAGGCTGTCTCGGTCGAGGATTTTCGAGAGTTTTATTTTCTCGATCTGCTCGTCCTCCTGAACAGGTGTCAGGCTGAACAGAGGTCTCCCGAGATTCCGCTGCTGCTGAACGAGCATCTGTTCCCGTGTCAGAGGAGCGGAGGAGAACTGTTTGAGTATTTCGGTCTGTCTCATTGCCCGTAACGAAATTTCGTGAAATGGATAATGGCGAGAGGTTTCGAGAGGTCGTAACCGTTGAACCAAAAGAACCAATCGTCGAAACTGAGACCGTCGTTCTGAGCGAGAACAGGGAGTTCGACCCGAGTTCCGTTTATGGTCGTCGGTCTCATTAGGTCGGTCAGTTTGAGTTCCTGAATCCCGACCCCGTCCTCGGCTGACAGACGAGCGATTTCGACCTGTTTACTCCGATAGGGTTTCCCCGTCCATTGACGGACGGACAGAACCGCCTCGCCGTTCTGAATCTGAGCGATTCTTTTCTCCCACAGGGGATAATTCGCCCGTATGGTGTGTATCTTTCGGATTGAAAAGCAATCGCCCAAACAGAGGGCGGGATACTTTTCCTTGCATTTCCGACAGGTCTGTCCGTTCCTGAAAGCGGGAGCGAACGCCGTTCCTTTACCTTTTCTCGGGTGTGTCGTCGGGAACACGCTCGACAGGGTTATTACGAAAGTTTTCATAAATCGAATAGACTTAACTGTTTGGGGTCGTAATGTTGCTTGTATCGCTGAATCTCTTTCAGGAACGCTCTCATGGAGGAGATAACCGCCGAGGATTTCGGTTCTCGACCTGATTCCTCGTCGTCGCCATCGGGGGTGTCGCCCCGCTGTTCGAGAACCTTGATTTTCTGAACCGTCCTGTCCTCTGTGTAGAGGAGACAGTCGAAAATCGCCGCTTTCTCGGTCGGGAATCCTTTCTCGGGGTCGTCGATGAATCCCGCCCCGCAGTGTCGTCCCTCCGTGTGGAGTTCGAGGTTCATTCCATAGTCCCAGCGACCGTTCAGGGATTGAGCCGTCCTGATTTCGAGCTTACAGAAATTTTTCTCTATCCTGACAGGGCGGCGCGGGGTCATACACACGTCCGAGACATTGAACTGAAACTCGCCTCCGACAGTCAGGACGGATTCTCCTAAGGGGTTTTCCTCTCGGAGATAATTGACCCATTCCTCGAACGTGAAATTCCTGTCGAGACAGCGGCAGCGGTGGTGGATTCTCTCTGTCTGTTTCATATCCCGTCTGCGATTACTCGAACGAGTTCCTCGACGTTCACGCTGTCGGGGAGGTGTCCGTTCCATTGTTCACGTTTGAGAATCTCCGAGAGACGCTCGGGAGATACGATGATGATTCGTTTCCCTTTCGGGATTTGGATTGTCAGGAGAACGTCTCCCCAATCGAGGAATGTTTTTTCGGATAATTCGTCCATAACTCTGTTATTTATCGGTTATTAAATTGTTATCAGAATGGAGCCTCGTCCGTCTCGGGATAGCCGAACGGGTCAAAATCGAACGTCGCCGCCTGTTCCGCCTCCTGAACCCGTCTGCGATACTCCTCCTGAATATGGTTCGAGTTATCCCAAACAGGCTCTGTACCGTTCACGAACGGGACGTAACGTCCGTTGTTGAGATTATATTTGAACAGTGCCGTGCCGCACTCTCCGAGGTGTCGGAACTTGACTTTCTGAACGTGAACCTCGACCGTGTTGTCAGTCCTGTTTCTGTGGACGACGAGACCGAAATCCGTTTTGTTGAAAAAGTTCGCAGATCCGCTTATATCGTACAGGGTCGGGGCTTCGATAACTCCGTCCTTGTTTCGTGGTTGCTTTGTCGGGTGAGCCATCAGGATAATCAGAACGTCGTTCAGTTGAGCGAACGTCGTCAGTTTGTCGAGCTGCTCTGATATGTATTGCGTTTCATTCCGTCCGCCCTGTTCGCTTTCGAGACGGTTATACGGGTCGATTACGAGGATTTTGATTCCTCGACGGCGGACGAGATATTTTGCTCTGTCGAGGATTGTATCGAGTTTGAAATTCTCCGAGGGAGATATGAAAAAAAAGTTCTGTTCGAGGTGTTCTTTGACCTGTTTATACTCCCCGAACGAGAGGTGCTCTTTGTCGAATTTTTTGCCCGTGAACTTTTCAATCAGTTTCGAGGCGTGATAGGCGAGAGGGGCGTTTTCAGGAGAGAACACGGCGACACGCCAGCCGTATCTGATATTCAGACGTTCGAGAATCTCGTCGATGAACTCGGATTTGCCCGACTGAGGAATACCCGTAACGACGCAGAGGCGTTTCGTCTCGAACGAACAGAGACGGTCGAAATTCTCATGCCCGATAGTAACGCCCTTTTGCATACCGTTCTCGAACAGAGCGTCGAGGGACTGTTCAAAATCCGAGACCGTGAAAATGCCCTCCAACTTGATTTCAGGAGCGGCGGCGATACAGCCGAGGAGACTGTCTCGACCGAACTTTTGGAGGTGTTCGTTCGCGTCCTTGCAACCCTCCCCGTATTCGAGGATTCGGCAGCGTTCAGCCCCGAAACGACGGACGAGTTCGTCTCTCAGGAGAACCCCTTTCGTGTCGGTGTCCGAGGCTATGTAGATTGTTTCTTTGTCGTCGAAATATTCCTCGATATAGTCGTCGAGATAATCGAGATTCGCGTTCGCTCCGTTCGGGACAGAGACAACGTCATGCCGACCGCATTCATAGAACGACAGAGCGTCCATTTCGCCCTCCGTGATGATGCATTCGGGCTGTCCTTTGATTGCGTCGATGTTATACGGGAGGAGTTCTGCGCCTGAAACGAGTTTGAAACATTTGTCGCCCGTCCTGAACTTTGTGTTAATCAGTTCGCCGTTATGGAAATAATTAAATTGGACGGTGTTCGCCTGTCCGTTCTTCTGAGGCATCCACTCCATTCCCTCGGTTATCTTCATAGCGAGGAGGGTCTGTTCTGAGATTCCTCGACCCTTGAACCACGCGAGAACCTTTGCCGAGAGAGGAGCGGTCGGGCGGGGCTGCGGTTTCTTATAAACGGGTTTCTGTCGGCGGATAGGCGCGTAGTTATGCCACGGGCGGTCGCTCCGCTCCCATGATTCCTTTTCAGCGGCGCACCCGCTGAATCCGCAATAATGGCAGTTGAACTCGCCCGTGGCAAGATTGATTGAGAGGCTCTTGTCTCTCTTATCTCGACGCTGGTCATGGCATTGAGGGCAGAAAACTTTCTTGTTTCCCGATGTCCCGCGTGGAGCGTCGATTCCGTATTTCTCCCAATTCAGTTTCATAATAAAATCCAAGTTTTAGAGGCTGCGTCCCATGAATGTCTCTCGGACGGACGGGGAGGAGCGTCGGCGGGGATTGTGGCTCGTCCTGAGCCGTATGTGCGCCGTCCTGTCGTCTGTTCGATAAATTCTCCCACTCCGAGATTTGCGCCCGTCTGAGAGCCTCTGAGAGCCGCAGAACGAGAGCCTCGGTCGTTGTCGTAATTGCCCTCGACGATTTTAACCCAATTCTTGCCGTTCTCGAACACCCAGTCGAACGTCGCCGTCCAACCGTTCGAGTTATTCCCGCAGAGGAAATTCGAGGCGGAGACCCGCTCGAATAACTCTTTCAGGCGGTCGAGACAGATTTCGGGGCTTGCCCCCATTTCGCCGAGGCGGAGACGGATTTTCTGCCGCCTGTTATCGTTGAGAGCCTTGATTCTCGGCAAAGAGGAACAGATTCGATTCCACAGGTCGGCAATATCCTGATAAGGATAATTTATTTCTCTTTGCTTTCCTTTACTCTCCTTTGCTTTACTTTCCTTTTCTTTGCTATCGGGAGTTATAACCTCCTTATCGGGAGTTATATCGGGATTATTCGACGACCACCGTTTCGCCATACCTTTTTTGCCCGCCTCTGAGAGTTTCGCCCTCCGTTCCAACAACTGACTGAAACGGCGTTTATGGGCTGCGCTGAACAGAACCGAACCGTCCTCGCTCGTTTGGAGGAGGTCGATTTTACAGGCGTAACCGACGATGTCGTTCAACTCCTGAACCGTTACGTCGAAATCGGCGGCGAGGAGTTCTTTGTTTACCTCCCGAAAATCAATCTCGAAATTTTCGGTATCGGTCAGGGTTTCGAGTATATAATTCCACACGGCATATCCTGTGTGGCTGAACCGACGGCGGAGGGCTTTGACTTTTACGTCGTTCCTCATATCCGCATCGTGGCTGAAATACTCGGCGTTATTTTTATTCGGTCGTCCCATAGTCTGAGGCTGTTTTACATGGTCGCTAATATTGATTTCCTGAGTTTCTCGTTTCGAGGATTCCAATCGAACGCCCGTATCATCCATTGATGATAATTCAGGGGAATATTGGCGATTTTTTCGCCCTGATATTTCCCGAACGGCATAACCTGAATAGGCTGTTCCGCCTGAGCGTCGATTGCTTTCGTGTCCTCTCGGCTGTACTTGCCGATGTCATGGATAGGGATTCCTGACAGGAGACGACCGCCTGAACCGAACATTCTCCAAAGTTTTCCTTTCTCGAAAACGATGTCCTCGACGTGTCCGAAACGGGAGACGTTTCCTCCGAGGTCGCAGATCAGACAGTCGGTTTTGTCAGGGTCGATTCGTGTCCCTCGACCGATAATCTGATAATACAGGGCGATAGAGGCTGTCGAGATTCCGAGAACGATACAGTCGATTCCCGTGTAGTCGAAACCCGTCGAGAGAACTCGGACGTTAAACAGGACACGGATTTCGCCCGCCCTGAATCGGGAGACAGTCTGTTCTCGCTCCCGTTTGTCCTGTTCGCCGTAGATAACGGCGGAGTTCGGGTATCGCTCTGACAGGGAGATAGCGTCCGAGACGGACGGAACGAACGCGAGAACGTGTTTCCTTTCGGGGTGGTTGTCGAGAGCGTCGATTACGCTCTGAGTTCCCCCGTTCGCGTCGTATGCCCGCTGAACGCTGTCCTCGGTGTATTCCGACTTTGAACTGTTGAAAACGAGGAGGCTGTCGTCGAACCCCATCTCCTCATACAGGAGGGGAGACCAAAAGCCGAGACGAACCATTTCCTGAACCTGTCCGACGTGGATAATGTCTTTATAGAAATTCCCCTTTTTCGAGCGGGAGGTCAGCATAACGAGTTTGGAGAACGACTGTCCATCTCGGTCTCGGTTGGTCTGTAACTTGACAGGGGTCGCCGTGATTCCGAGGACGTGCGTAATCCCGCTGTCTTGGAGGAATCGCCCGAGCATACTGTCAGCCTCTCGGGGATACAGGTGCGCCTCGTCGATTAACATTTTCGTGAATCCGTATCGCTTGAATGTCTCTCCGAGGTTTTTGATAGAACCGATTGTGGCGTATGTTATCTGAGCGATTTCGCGTCGTCCGAACGAGGCTGAATAGATGCCCGCGTTACAGCCGAAATCCCCGCAGAGGGAGCAATATTTCCGATAGTTCTGTTCGAGGAGTTCTTTCGACGGCTGGAGAACGAGGAGACGGTCTGTCGTATTCTTGGCGACGAACGCTGTCAGGATTGATTTTCCCCACGCTGTAGGGAGGACTATCAGGCTCGGTTTCGGCTTTGCCTCCTGAAAGAACTGTATCGCTTTCTGTATCGGTTCAGATTGATTTTCTCTGAGTGTTATCATTGAAACATAAAAAGCCCCGTGGGTAGGGCTAACCACGCATAACAGTTGCGTCGGGATTCCTTTCGGAGTTCCCACCCATTCACGGAGCGTATATTTTTGTTACTTTTCATTCTGTTTTTTCGGTTATTGCAAAGTTAATATGATTATCTCGTAATCACTTAATTTGCTTATGAATTTTTAACCTTTCAGTCAATTCGTCGGACGAAATCGGCTGTTTCGCGTCGAGCCTCTTTGACAGGATTCGGGCGAGGCGTTTCGTGTTATACGTCCGAGTGTCTGTTCCCTGTAAGGTCTGACAGAGGAGGTCGAGGTAACGGACGATGTCGTCTCGCTGCTTGTTTGAAATCACTATCATGCGACCGATTGACTGAACGGGTTATTTGAGGAGGAATCGTCTCGCCCCCTGAGTGGGGACTGTGAACTCTCGGGTGAGGTCAGGGTGCGCCGCCTGAAACGCTTTCGCGTCGAACTTTGACGAGGGTTTCGGGGCTTTCCATGTGGCGATTGTCTGTCCGCCGAAACTGAGACCCTCTGCGTCCCCGAAAGCGAGTTTGATTTTGTCCTCCAACTCGGTCTTTCGAGCCTCGATAGCGTCGAGTTCACGGCGAACCTCTTTCAGGTTCTGATAGACCTCGAAAATCTCCTCCGAGGTCTCGACGATTTTTCCGTCGGTGTGGCGGTTGAATTTCAGGAGAATGTCGCTTACGTTCGTCGGCTCGGGTTCTTTGTGTCCCTGAACATTATCGACCCAAAAACGCTCGACCTCCTCAATCAGCCACCCGTAGAAATCGGGGACGAAATCGAGGTTCTTATACCCGAACTCTCGACCTGAACAGAGCCACGCGATACTGCCCTGTGTATAGCCCGCAACGCCCAGCTGATACATAACCTGACAGAACCAATGTTTCGGGAGGTCGTCTCCGTCGATTGACATTTGGGTCGTCTTGCATTCGAGGATTCCTTTGTCGCTCGGAGAGCGGCTCTCCCCGAGCCAAAACGTGCGGTCGGGGGAGACTTGGAGGAACGGGCGGTCGTTGTCTCGGATTATCCAATCCCCTGCCGACGCTTTGATGATGTCCCGACCCGTCTCGTCGTGCCAAAACTGAGCCACCGCATCTTCGAGATAGTGTCCCGCTTTCATGGCGAAATTCTCCTGTTTCGGAGCGTCGAGACCGATTTTGCGTCTCCATAACTGATAGGGGGTTTCCCACGGGTTCAGTCCGACGATGGTTGCGACCTCGGACGAACCGATTCCTGATTCTCTGACTTTGAGCCACTCGGCTCTGTCTTTCGGGCGGATTACTGTGTTGCTCATTGCTTTCCTGTTTTGAAATGTTTGTTCTGAATGGTCTGAACGGCGATTGCGACGAGACGGGCAAGAGCCGCATTGTTTTCTTGGAGGGCGGAGGTCAGGGCGAGGACGAGATTCCCGTTCTGACCGTAACTCAGGTTCTGTTGCTCGGCATCGACCCTGACATTCGATTCGTTGACTGTTTCATTCTGTTTCTCGAACGTGATACAGATTACCGCTCTGTTATCGCTGTCCGCTTTAGCCCATTTGTCGAGGGCTTCGATTGCGTTATCGACTGTTTTATCCATTGTTCTGTTATTTTGATTAAATTTTGATTTTACGGGGAGTTCGGGAGGGCAGCGGAGAGTTACCCTCCCGAACGGGTTATCAGCGGCGGAGGAGCCAAAAATCAGCCCATAACTCGATGAACTGTTTGCCGCAGAACGTGGCGAGTTCGTCGCTCTTTAAGCAAAGGCGAGAGCCGAAGATCGCAGACGTAGACGAGGGGGCGCGATTCGAGTGCGCATAGGCGAGACCCGCATATTCTGTTACATAGTCGCCTGTGGGAATCAGACAGCGGTCTCGTTTCCACTCCTCGGACTTTTGGGCGAGTTCGTCGGTCGTCCATAGGATATGCCACGGGAAATACCGAACTTCGTCCTCCGTGAACTTTGGCTCCCAGCCCTCGTTCAGGGCGGCGACGATGATTCGGAGTTTCAGGTAAGCCTCGATGTCGCCTGAACATTCGTCGATGTCCTCGACGGCTCTGTATGCGACGACGAACGGGTGCTCCTCGCTGAGAGCCTCGACAGCGTCCTCGAACGTCCTGATTCTGTCAGTTACAGGGCGATTGTCCTCTGTCAGATCTGCGTCGGGGAACATGGCGCGGAGGACGGGTTTCAGATTCTCGTCAGCGACTGCGTAAGCCGCTTTCAGGTTTTGTTCTTTGAGTTCCATTTTCTGTTATTTTTTGGTTGATTTCTTTGTCTTGATTACCTCCCCTGTCTCGGGGTCGATTTCCTCAGCCTCGACGGTCTCGACGGCGGGAATGGGGGCTGCGCCTGTCGCCTGAGCGATTGCCGCCGCCGCTTTGTCCTGAGCGGTCGTCGCTTTCTTTGCCGCCGCCTGTTGAGCCTTAGCCTCCTTTTCGGGGTTGATGAATGTTTCCTGAACAGTCGTCGTTCCCTCCTTGATAGCCGTCGCCGTGGCTCGGAGTTCAAAAATCATTTTTTTGTCGATTTGGTCGAGCGACTGAACGCCGAGATACAGGAATACCTGCTCCTGAGTTACGCCGAGTTTCTTGAAATAGGCGAGGACGTTCTGTCGGCTCGTTTCGAGGTCTATCGACTGACCCAGCGCGACCTCCTTTACCTCGTTGATGATTTTTTTCGTAACGGCTTTCGGGATAACCGACAGGACGGCGTTTCGGAACGCGATTGCGGAGGCGGCGTTCCCTGTAACGATTTGCATATCCTGAGAGAACGTGTAGCCCTTTTTCGTTACGATTGAGCGGGAGACCTCCTTGCAGACGGCGACGTTCGATTCGAGGTCATGGCACATTGCCTGAGCGGTTATCATTCGCCCGTCGTTCCCGACGATTCGGGTCTGAATGCGGAGGTTGCCCCATGCCGAGGCGATGATTTCCGCCATACGGATTGACAGTCCCTCGATAACGGAATCGTTTCCGTCTTTGTCTTTGCGGCGGAGGACATAGAAACAGTCCTCGGCGGTCTCTTTGTCCATCGTCGCATAGGTGGCGATGGTGTTCAGAACTCGGTTCAGGTCTCGGGGGTACTGCTTTGCGGTCGAAATCTGAATATCGACCTCTGCCCGATTCAGAGCGGAGAGAACCTCCACCTGTTTTACTTCGATGATTTCGTTTTCCATACTGTTGGAATTTAATTGTTTATAAATGGGTTGTTTAATGTCTGAGGACGTAAGCCTGAGCCTGAGCGTCGATTTCGTCGTTCGTCAGGATTCGGGTTTCGAGCATCCATTCCTCCAACTCCGCTTTCTTGAAATAGAGTTTTCGGTCTTTCTTGTAGTGGGGGATTTCCTTTCCGCTCGTCAGCCGATACAGGTGTCCGACGCTGAATCCCGTGAACAGAGCCGCCTCCTCGATGTCGAGGACAGGTTTCGCCGCTAACAGGGTCAGACGTTCGATTCTGTCGAGTTTGAGGTTCATTGCCTCGATTGCGTTCGCCTCCATAGTCAGGGGATTTCGTTTTCGTCGATTTCAGGAATCAGCCCCTTGCGGTCGAGATATTTCCCGAGTTTAACACACACATAGACGACGGCAGCGGCACATGCTTTGACTGTCAGCCAACGTCCGAGCGGGAGGGGGTTCTGAGGGTCGTCGTCGCCCGCGAGAACTAAGAACGCGAGGAATCCGACGCTGAACAGGGTCGAGAGAATCGACCACTGAATCACTTTCTTGCTGTCGATTTTCATGCCTGTGCCTCCTCTTGCTTTAGACGCTCCTCGACACGGCGGCGGATTAGATATACCGTCCCCGCTGAGTGAATGTTGTATTTCTTCATCAGATAATCGACGACGAGGGTTCTGCTCTGACCCTCGACCGAGACGAGTTCCTGATACTCGTTGTAGATTGCCAAGTCTCGTTTCTCCCGCTCGGCTTGGCATTCAGTCTTGAAAACTGGTGTCGGTTTCATATCTTCGTAATTTCGTTAAATGTTAAAATTCCGATTTTACTTATTGGTTTATTTCCGATTTTCTCTCCGATTTCGTATCTTTGTGCGTCGATTAAATCGTAACCGAGTGCAAATATAAACAAAGTTTGGATTTCGGAACGAATAAATCGCAACAAATTTTATACTTTAACATTTATTAAGAATTGTGGACACAACGAGACGCATTAAAAAAGTCATAAATTGGCTTATCTTTCAGGAGGTTGCCGAGAGTGAAACCGCCCTTGCGAGAATGCTCGGCTATCAGAAATCCTCGTTCTCTCAGATAGTGAATGGTAAAGTGCCTCTATCTGAAAAGTTTGTGAAACGCCTCTGTTCTCTCGATGAAAATATAAACGATGTTTGGATTTTGACAGGCGAGGGAGAACTGCTGAAAACCGTTCCCGACGATAACCTGAACGGGCAAACGGACATTACGATTCCCCGTTCCGTGTGGGCTGTTATCGAGGCGCAGTCGGCGAGCCTGTCAGCCCGAGACAAACAGATAGACGACCTGATTTCGCTACTGAAAACGCAGCTCTCAGAAAAAGAAAAAACAGTTGCCCGACGGGGAGACGATGTCTCCTCTGCCGCTGTCGGATAGTCGGGTTCGGTCAATTTCAAAGAATAATTCCCAAATATTAAATCAATATGCGAAACATATTCCTCGCCCTGTGTCTGTCGGCTCTCGTTCTGTCAGGGTGTTCAAACTCCCCCCAAGACCCCGCACAGAGAGCCAAAGAGTTATTGGCTCTAAAAGGGATTTCCACCCCTCAGTTTTCGAGAATGGATAGTCTTTTCGGGTATGGCGACGTTTTTAAGGAACAGATAGAGGCGAACTTACTCGAAATGAGAAAAGATTCTTTAACAAAGGTATATTATAGGGAACAGTCGCTCTCGGAGCATAGAAACGACCTCCTGTTCCTTAATAATACAGTATATAAAATGCGGACGAACACGGCTAAGACAGAATTAACTCGCCGTATGGAACACGCCCCGAAAGAGTTCGTCGGTTATTCCGCTGTTATCGCTGACAGTCTCTCCGATGATATGATAGAGATTCTTTTGGATAAAGATATGGAACACGCAACATATAAAAGAATCAAACTATGAATAACAGGCTGCTCGAAATAATAAAATATAAGACAGGAGGACGACAGACCGAGTTCGCCGCCCTGTTAGGTTGGACGCCTCAGTATCTTGCAAAACTCCTCCGAGGAGAGAATTTCGGGATTAAACCTGTCGTTACCCTGTTGGAGAAATTGCCTGAAATCAGCGGACGGTGGCTGCTCCTCGGTCAGGGCGATATGCTCGAAATCGGAGAACTGTTCAACCTCCAGCGGGAGGCGTTCGCTCAGGTTCAGGCGATACTCGAAATCGAAAAGTATATCCCCGTGATGTCGCCCGAGGAACTCCGAGAATACGAACAGTCTGTCAGGAGCGGCAGAACGCCCGTTTACAGCCCCGAGACGCTCGAAAAATGGAGAGAACAGGCAAACGCCCGCGAACAGGAAATGGAGACGAGATTCGCCGCCGCAATCGCTAAATCGACAGAGTTATGCAATCAGAGGACAGTCAAAAAATAATAGGTCGATTCTTTCAGGCTCTCTATCATCTGAAAGCAATCGGAGTTATCAGAGGGAAACAGACTTTTACGAAAGAGTTCGAGATAAATCGTTGGAATCTGAACTCTCTTGAAAAAGATATGTCGAGGGACATATTTCAGGTGGCGTGGCTGAATTATCTCGTCGAGAAATACGATGTCTCCGCCGAATGGCTTTTGACAGGTCGGGGCGAGATAATGTCCCGACAAAAGAAAATCAGGGAGAACGCCTCCGTTTAGCGTCCTCCCTGTCCCGAGGGTTATTCCTTGCCCTCGTCGCTTTCCGACTGAGACTGTTCCTCGGTCGGCTTTATATCAGGTGGCAGAATCGTCGGAATCGAGGCGACCGCCGCCTGTTTGTTTTTATCCATAACTTTCGCGTAGATCTGCGTCGTCGAGAGGTCTCGATGCCCGAGGAGTTTCGAGACGGTGTAAATGTCCGTCCCGATGTCGAGCATAAGAGTGGCGAACGTGTGTCGCCCACAGTGAAACGTAATCGTCTTATTGATTCCCGCTTTCGCAACCCATAGTTTCAGGGTGTTATTCGTACAGGAGGGCGAATGAATATCGGTAAAGACGTGTTCGTCGGGGAGACCCCGTTCGCCCATGAGTTCCGCCGCCTGAGGAGATATGTCGAGATACTCCTGTCCGCTCGTTTTCTTCTGTCGGAAAATGATTCGAGTAAACTCGCCCTGTTTGTGAACGTCTCCCCACGTCAGGCGGAGAACGTCGCTCCGTCGTAATCCTGTCAGACAGGAGAACAGGAACGCCGCTTTTATCTGAGGGTATTCGCACTCCGTCGCTGCGAGTTTCCGAACCTCGTCGAGGGTCAGGTACATTCGAGTTCCCTCCTCGGGCTTGAATCCGTCGATACCCCGCATCGGATTCGTCAGGATAATTCCCTCCTCGATTGCCTGATTCAGACAGGCTCGGAGTTTGTTGAAATAACTGAGTTTCGAGTTTCGGGCGAGGGGCTTGTCTTTGATTCGTTTCCTGAAATCGTGTCCCCAAGCGACAGCCTCGTTTTCGAGGTAATCTTTGAATCCCTGAACCCACTCGGGCGTGATGTCGGCGAACGTGATTGTCTCCCGCTTTTCATATTTTTTCAGGTGGTGGAGACAGGAATACCAGTTTCCCCAATTCCCTCGGCTCTCTGTCCCGAGGCGTTTTTCGCACATAGCCCTGTAATAATCGAAAAAGCGAATGGAGGGAGAGGTCGTCGGCTGAAACCCGAACTGTCCGTTCCTCAGTTCGACGACACGTTTCGCCCTGACAGCGTCGGCGAGTTTCAGGGTCTCTCGGTTCTTTTCTCTGTCGGCTCTCGTCAGTTCAGGAACGAGATACATTTTCAGGTACTCGTAGGTTCGGCGACCGTTCAGATAGATGTCGAGGTACAGAGAGACGTTCCCCGTCGGCATCTTTCGCTGTCGCAACCTGATTGGTTCTTTTGAATCTGCCATTTTTGTTGCTTTTGTTGTTGCTGATTGTTTCGAGCAACAAAGTAACAACAAAAATTCGACAACTCGGGTATAACTCGGGTTAAATTTCCGAGAAAATCTCCGAAATCGTATATAATTGAGGAATAAGCCGCTATTTAATCTGAATTGTGTTTGGATTATATCTGATTTTTCGGGAATTTTGGAGTCTTACTTTCCGATGCAGAAGTTCTGGAAGATGGAGGTGAGAAGGTCCGGGGTGGCGATGGCACCGGTCACCTGGCCCAGGTGGTGCAGGGCCTCGCGGACGTCCTGGGCCACAAGGTCTGTGGGAATGGCGGTGCGGAGGCCGTCGATGGCGCGGTTCAGGGCCGTGGCGCCCGCGGTCAGGGCCTCGTAGTGGCGGGCGTTCGTCACTATCAACTCCGTCGAGGGGTCGTGGTCGGAAATGGCGGCACGCAACAAGGCTTCTTCAAGCTCCTCGATTCCTTCGCCTGTCTTGGCGCTGATGCGCAGGATATTCCGTGTATCGATTCCTTCGCCTGTCTTGGCGCTGATGCGCAGGATATTCCGTGTATCGATTCCTTCGCCTGTCTTGGCACTGATGCTCAATAAATTATTGGTGCCTAATGTTTCCCCGGTTACTTTCTTGAACTCGGCCGTTAAAGCCGCGTGCGGGTCGGAAGTATCTGCGTCGGAGCCTGCGGTTCCGGCTGGCAGGTCGGCCTTGTTGAGCAGGATTATGTTGACAGCGTCGGGGGAGGGGGTATGCCGCGTCAGCTGGGCGAGTTGTCCGTCCAGCGGCTGCGAGGGGTCGATTACCCAGAGGGTGATGGCTGCGCGACCTATGTGGTCGCGTGCGCGCTCTATGCCTATGCGCTCCACGGTGTCGTCGGTGTCGCGCAGGCCGGCGGTGTCGAAGAAACGGAACAGTGTTCCCCGGATCTCGCGGGTGTCCTCTATGACGTCGCGGGTGGTGCCGGGGATGTCGCTGACTATCGCCTTGTCATCGTCCAGCAGACGGTTCAGCAACGTGGACTTTCCGGCGTTCGGCGCACCTGCTATGGCCACCGGCACACCTTCCTTGAACACCCGTCCGGCCGCATATGAGTCAGCCAGTCGACGCACCACCTCCAGTGTCTCGGTCGCTGACTCAATCAACGCGCTGCGGTCCGCGAATTCCACATCCTCCTCCGCGAAGTCCAGCTCCAGTTCCAGCATCGAGCCGAAATGCACCAGCCGCTGACGCAGTTCCTCCAGCCGGCGCGAGAACGCGCCGGACATCTGCTGCATTGCCAGCCTGTGGGCTGCCTTGGAGCTTGCGGCGATTACGTCGGCCACGGCCTCGGCCTGCGCCAGGTCCATGCGCCCGTTAATGAAGGCACGCTGCGAGAACTCGCCCGGCCCAGCGGGACGTGCGCCCAACTGAACCAGCCGGTTCATCGTTTCACGCTGGATCCAGCGCGAGCCATGCACGGAGATCTCCACCGTATCCTCGCCGGTGAACGAGTTGGGAGCGCGGAACAGCGTCATCACGGCTTGGTCCAGCACCGATCCGTCCTCCTGCAGCAGACACCCCAGATGTGCCGTATGCGACGCGCTGTCCCCGATCGTCTTGCCGCGCCACATCGCGTCGACTATCCGGAAGGCCTCCCGACCCGATACCCGGATCACGGCCAGACCGCCTTGGCCGGCAGGTGTGGCTACGGCGGCTATGGTATCGGTCATTTCCTGTTCCATTCCCTGAAAGATGCTGTTGATTCAACCATGTGCTCGATGTCGTCCGGCAGATTGTAGAAGAAGTCCAGACCGGTCAGTTTCTCCACATCGTCGATGGTGGTGACGTAATTCTCCATCGATCCGGGCGATGACATGTTGGGGAATATGAACGCTATGCCGCGCGGCTTATCAACATAGGGAGCGATAATCACCTTGTAGAATGCGCCGGGCACGCGGACTCCCGTCTGGCCGATGCGCTTTGTGTCCGATTTCTCATAGATGGGTCCTGCCGCAATCACAATGGCCGAGTCACGCTGCGCCCAGACACGCTCCTTGTTCTCCAGAGTGTTCCAGGCGCCGGAATTCAGGGAATGGTCCTGCGGACACATGTTTGCCATCACGAAGCAGTCCTCCATGGCCTTCGGACTCCATTTCTGGTCGGCTGCGGGGCAGAGGTGCCCACGGTCGTATCCGGAGCGTGCGTAGTCCGCGGTGGAGGGACAACCCTCCAGTTCCTGGTCTTGCCAGAAGCGGTTGCTGCGGGCGGTGGTGCCGTCGGTCTCGGTGCCCAGAAGTTCCCAGGCCACCCAGTCCGGCGTCCTGTTGTCCGGGTTGAACGCCAGCCGGAAACCCTCGTAATCCCTGCGGATGCTGGATGCCGGCTGTCCCTTCGCTAAGTCCAGGTCGCGGAATGTGTCCGCGACGCCTTGAGGGGAGTCGGCCACGGTCTCGGTGTTGTCGTTCGGACTTGGCGCCTCGGCCTCGGTACGTTTATGGTTCATGCCCACGGCCATGTATATGGCGGCCATGGCTACTATCAATATGATCAGAAACTTTTTCATTACTGCAAAATTACAACTTATTCGCGATATGCGCAACAGAAAACGGCTGACCCAGGGATGGATCAGCCGTCATGGGAATTATCGGGTTATGGATCAGCGGACGCTGGCCTTCAGTGAGCTCCGGTTACCATCGGCGTCAACGGCTGTCACGATGTAGACGCCGCCCGGAAGGCCGTGCAGGCTCAGGCTGCCGCTGCCTGTCAGCACGCGTGCGCCCGTTGAGCTGTAGACCTCAATCATACAGCCGTCCGCATATACGTTCCGACCGTCGAAGCGCAGCGGGTTCTGCCCGGCCGCCACGTTGCCGATTCCTGACTCCTCTTTCTTCTCTACGGTTATCACGGCCTTGGCCGTCTTGCCGTTGAGGCCGCAGGACAGTTCCGCGGAGCCTTCCTTCAGACCCTTGACGGTCAGCACGATCTCCCCATCGGCATCCTGCTCCACGTTGCCCACTTCGGCGACGCTTTCGTCCGACAGCTCGCAGGTGAAGCCTTCCAGCATCTCCTCCGTCAGTTCCTCGCCTTCAAGCCGCAGCGACAGGGCAACCACCTCGTCAACCTTCACGGAGACGTCGGCAGGAGTCAGCACCAGCAGGCCACCCTCGAAGTAGAGGCAGGGGTTGAACTGGTCGCCGGTCATGTTCCACGGGTTCTCGAAGTCATAGCCGTACAACCATCCCAGGTTCTGGAAGAACTCTATGCCTGTCCGGTCGGCGTCTACGGAGGCACCCTCGGTCGAGGCGGGAGAGTTCTCGAAGTCCTCGTGAGCGGCGCCCAGCGTTGACACGGCGTAGTTGTCCTTCAACGCGGTCTCGGCCGGAGCGGGATCGCCGTAGATGGGCTCCCGGGTCTCCTCGTCGTAGCCGGTCTCCTCGGGCGTGTCGTTCACGCTGCTCCATCCCACTATTCGGTGCATGGTGTCGTTCTGTCCGGCGTACTCCTCGTCCTGGACTGTCCCGGAGAATGTCATGGAGGTCAGGTTCACGTAGCAACCCTGGATCACGGCCTCCGGCTCCTGGGTGTCGCCCTCGCCGGTCTCGTCACCCGGATTTCCGTAGCTGCGGTCCAGCTGGCCTACGATGCCTCCCAGTTTCGGGCCACCGCCCCAGCGCGGAGCCTCCGTAGCCTCCAGCGAGCCCTGCACATGGCAGTTCCTGATGACGGAACGCGCCGAGTTGCCCACGATGCCGCCCACGGTGTTGGTGCCCTTTATCCTGGCGTTGACGTGGCAGTCAGCCACCTCGCCCGCGTTGGACAGGGTCATGCCGGCGATTCCGCCCACGGCCTGACCGCCTGTGATGCTGCCCTTGAAGGCGCAGGCACGCACCGTCGCCGAGGTCATGGTGTTGATCACGATGCCGCCGGCGCTGTTGTCCGAGGTGGTTATGTCGCCGTTGAACGAGCAGTTGCGTATCGAGCCGTACAGCGAGGCCTGTCCCACCAGTCCGGCCACGCTCTGGTCCGAGGTTACCGTGCCGCCGTAGACATGTACGTTGTCCACCAGGCCGCCGGTCATGTGTCCCAGCAGCAGACCCTGTTCATCCCTGGAGGCGTCGAACACGGGGTTCAGGAAGTTCAGGTTCACCACACGGGCGTCCGGGGAATCCGCCGGAGCCTGCGGGTCACGGCTCATGGATGGAATCAGAGCGTATCCTGACAGCCCGAGGTTGCTGACGGTATGTCCCCGGCCGTCGAGCGAGCCCTTGAAGTCGAAGTTCTTCTGTGTCAGGACGTATCCGTCCGCATCGATGTCGGATACTACCGCATAGTGCGCCTCGGGTGCCGTGTGTATCTGTTTCAGGCCGCCCACGGAGTATATCTCGTAGGGATTCTCCGGGGTTCCGTCGCCGTTCTCGAACGATACCAGCGGCAGCTCATGGCTGTCCAGGGTTATCTTCCAGTTGGCGGTGTTCTGGTATATCACCACCAGCCTGGGCTTCTCGCCGTCCAGGTTGGCCAGGAATACGCTGGCCAGGTTGCCTTTCACCTCATCGGGGCCCACGGTCAGGAGGGTTCCCTTCGCCGGGTCGGCGCTGGCCACCATCAGTTCCTCCACCACTCCGGAGCCGTTCGGCGCGGTGCGTTTCACCAGCGCCATGTACTCGCGTGTGTCGTCCAGATTGAATATGTACGGGTCGAAGGCATCCGTTCCGGCGTACAGCTGGGCGTATTCCACATCCGATCCGAGGCTGATGTAATCTGTATCGACTATGCGGCCCGTTTCGGGATCGACGAAAATCACGCTGGTCTTCACCTGCCCCTGTCCGTCGGACGCTCCTCGGGTCTGGGGAGCATAGTATACGTACGATCCGTTGCGAGACAGGCGGTTGGTCTGTGATGTCAGCGACACCTCGGGATTTTCAGGGTCCACGAACGGGTCCAGCTCATGCTCCGTCTCGCCGGTAAGCGGGTTGACGAAGCGGAAGGACATGTTTCCTTCTGTGTCGGATACGATGAACATCACCTGAGGGGCATACCCGTCGATGTCTGCCATGAACGTGCCTCCGCCGGTACCCTCGGCCACGGTGAACTTCTTGACGCCCTGGGCCGTCTGGCCCTTGGGGGCGGCGCTGTAGACCTCGAAGTCGCATGCGAAGGTGTCGCCGCCCTGGGTGGAATGCGCACGGGTTATGTACAGGGCCGGAGTTCCGTCGCCGTTGACCTTGAAGTTCAGGTCGTCGTCATATCCGAAGTTGCCGATGTACATGAAGTAGAGGTCGTCGACTGTCGGATTCATGGGAATCGAGGTGGTGCAGTAGTGGTCGACGGTGCTGGCCCAGGCCGATGCCGGGGCATAGATGTGGATCAGCAGCTCGTTGTCGGCGGTGGGGTTCTCGTTGGAGTAATCGTATGGATTTTCGTACCACGAATACTTCAGATGGTTCACGGCGAAGTAGGGGAGGCCGTTGTCGACGTTGGCCAGGAAGGGAATCGCGTCGGCTCCGGCAAGCGTCACCGAAGGAAACCGTACGTCCACCACGGCGTCGCCCATGCCGCTGTAGCCAGCGGCCTTGTAGGTCCGGAACCGATAGTCGGACATGTTGAGCACGCCGTTCACGTCGGGGGTCTGGGTCTCCTCTTCGGTCATGAACGTGATCCAGAATTTCTCGCTCCAGGCATCCGTGGCGCTGTCTACGGCCGAGCAGTAGTAGCCGTCGAACGTGGCTATCCGCTCGTTCTTGCCGATAGAGTACGCGTAGGTGCGGTAGGTGTTGACGTAATCCTCGGTGTTGAAGGCCACACCCATCATGATCTCGAACTCGTTGTCGTAATTGAAGAATTTCTGGGTGATGTCGGGACCGATGCTGAACTGTGCGATCTTGGTCTCGCCTTCCTGCAGCTCGATGGTGTCCTCCACGGTGCCGACTGCCTGGAACTTGTCGTCGTAGACGGTCAGCTTGAATCCTGTGAGCAGCTGCTCGGTGTAGCCTCCGTGGTCAACGGTCTCGCCTTTGTATTCCATCGTGAAGAACCAGGTTGCGCCCTTGGGTCCGTTCAGGTAACCGGAGGCGTCTGACTGAGGCAGCGACCGGGCGGCTGCCGTCTTCATTGGGCCGGCCTGTCTGCCGGCGGCGGTGAGGGACGCCTTGGCCTTCGGGGCGAACGGAAAGAGTCGGTCTGACTGCAGGCGGTCGGCCCGTGGGGTGGCGGTCGCGCCGAACGCAATTAGCGCAGCCGCGGCTCCGAATAGTAGTTTTTTCATTTAAACAGATTGTTGTTAGTGTCTTAATTTGAATAAATCGGGACGTGTAGCCACGCCTCGGGCACGGAGAGCCTCGGGCGTTTCGATGAATTCAATTTGCAAAATTAGTACATTTTCCATTCCTGCAATAAACCTGAGGGTTAAATTTTCTAAAATACGCAGGAAATATAGGCGGAAATGTGCGGATTTTTGTGTTTGTGGCGTGTTGTGTATGTCGTGGGGATTTATTAATTTTGTGGAGAGTAAGAACACGGCGGAAGGTACCGCGGTCCCGGACGCCGGCAAATGTAGAGAGAATGACAGTAACCGAACGATTTTTGGACTTTGTGAAGTACGACACACAAAGCGACGAATTGACCAATATGACTCCGTCATCGCCCGGCCAGATGGAGTTCGCCGAATACCTGAAGAGCGTGGTCGTGGGGATGGGCCTGCAGGACGTCGACCTTGACGACAACGGCTACCTTATGGCCACCCTTCCGGCCAACACCGACAAGTCGGTCCCCGCCATCGGCTTCATCGCCCACATGGACACCAGCCCCGATATGTCGGGCAAGCATGTAACCCCCCGCATCGTCAGGAGTTACGATGGAGGCATCATCCCGCTGAACGACGAGTACTCGCTGGATCCATACCAGTTCCCCGAGATGCTGAACTACCTGGGCCAGGACCTGATCGTGACGGACGGCACCACGTTGCTGGGCGCCGACGACAAGGCCGGCATCGCCGAGATCCTGGCAGCCGTGGAATATCTGCAGCGGCATCCGGAGGTGAAGCACGGCAAGATTCGCGTGGCCTTCAACCCGGACGAGGAGATCGGGCTTGGCGCGCATAAGTTCGACGTCGAGAAGTTCGGCTGCGCGTTCGCCTACACCATGGACGGCGGCGCCGTGGGCGAGCTGGAGTACGAGAACTTCAACGCCGCCCAGGCCAAGGTGACCATCAAGGGACGCAACGTGCATCCCGGCTACGCCAAGCACAAGATGGTCAACTCCATCCGCGTGGCCAACAACTTCATGGCCATGCTGCCCCGCTGGGAGACTCCGGAGCATACCGAGGGATACGAGGGGTTCTACCATCTGGTGGCCATCAACGGCACGGTGGAGGAGACAACGCTGACCTACATAATCCGCGACCACGACCGCAAGCGCTTCGAGAGCCGCAAGAAGGAGATCGAGCATCTGGTGCGCAAGACCAACACCGAGTTTCCCGGATGCTGCACGGTGGAGATCAAGGACCAGTACTACAACATGCGGGAGAAGATCGAGCCTGTGATGGAGATCATCGGTTACGTTGAGGACGCCATGCGTCAGGCCGGTCTGGAGCCCAAGGTACAGCCCATCCGCGGTGGCACGGACGGCGCCCAGCTGTCGTTCAAGGGACTGCCCTGTCCCAACATCTTCGCCGGCGGCGAGAACTTCCACGGCCGCTTCGAGTATGTGCCCATCCAGTCCATGGAGAAGGCCACGGAGACCATAGTGAACATCTGCAGGATCGTGGCCGAGAAGGCATGACATGACCTATAAGCCTACATTATATGTGATTACGGGGCCGACTGCTTCAGGCAAGTCGGCCCTTGCCGTCCGGATGGCGCTGCGGCTCGGCACGGAGGTGATCAACGCTGACAGCCGCCAGGTGTACACCGGCATACCGGTCGTGACGGCCATGCCGTCTGATGAGGAACGTGCCGCCGTGCGGCATCATCTGCTGGACTTCCTGCCGCTGACGGAGTATTACAGCGCGGCGCGGTTCGAGGAGGATGCCCTGCGGGTGGCGCGCGACCTGATGTTCCGAAACGGCTCGGCGGTGGTATGCGGAGGCTCCATGATGTATGTGGACGCCTTGTGCCACGGTATCGACGAACTGCCGACAGTGCCTGATCAGATTCGCTCTGGCCTGATGCAGGAACGTGCGGAGAAGGGGGACGAGTGGCTGTTGGGTGAACTGGAGCGGCTGGATCCGGAATATTACGGCGTGGTGGACCGGCGGAACATGAAGCGGGTGTTCCATGCCGTGGAGATTATCCGTGCGTCGGGACGGACGTACACCTCGCAGCGTACCGGGGTGCGCCGCGAACGGGAGTTCCGCGTGGAGAAGATGATGATCGACCTGCCGCGTCCCGTGCTGTTCGACCGCATCAACCGCCGGGTGGACATGATGGTGGAAGCAGGGCTTGAGGAGGAGGCGCGCCGCGTGTATCCCATGCGGCATCTGAACTCGCTGAACACCGTTGGGCTGAAGGAGATGTTCGCCTGGTTCGACGGCCAGATGGACCGCCGCACGGCCATAGAGCGCATCAAGAAGAACACCCGCGTCTACGCCAAAAAGCAACTGACCTGGTGGGCCCGCGACCCCGAGATCAAACGTCTCCCGTATAGCGACTTGATCTGATCCCTTCATTTCACAGGTCGTAGATCAGGTTGTAGATCAGGCGGGGGTCAAGGTCGTTGTCCAGCCACTGCAGGCCGAGCATCTTGCGGTGGTAGGACAGGGTGGCCTTGGACTTGGCCACCAGGGTGCTGAGCTGCGAGGGAGTCACCCCGCACTTGATCAGCAGCATTATCCGAAGGTCTATCACCTTGACCTTGCCGCCGGACATCAGTTGCACACGCTTGTCGAAGTCGGGTGACGCCTTCGACACCACCCGGTGCAGTTCTTCCCGCAATGGGCTGGATATGGGAACAGCCCTGTCTTCTGCAACGCACGCCATCAACGAGGCGTAAGCCTTTGATTCCGCTATCACAGGCGAGAGCGGCTTGCGGTTCTTCCGGGTGCGGCACAGCGAGTTCAGTTCGTTCGCGAGCCTGTCGCGGAGGCTTCCCACCGATTCCCCGTCTGCCGATGACAGGTTCTCCGCCTGCGCCCTGGTTTGATTCTCGGCCATGGCTTGTTTCTGCGACTCGTCATGCTCCCTGTCGAGTTGCTCCGCCAGCGAGCGCCACCTTTCAAGAGCCTGGTGCAGTTCAAGCCTGGTCCTGTTGGACCTGTTGCGGTGATACAGCACCACGGTTGCCAGGACCAGTATAAGAATCACGCTGACGGTCAGCCAGCGCTCCAAGGAGCGTTTCTTCTCCAACGCCTTCTCCCTGTCGCGTTCCACTACGGAGTAGTTGTAGAGCGAGTTCTGGATCAACGCGCTCCTGTCGCCGTTGCTGTTCATGTACTTCTCCGTCAGGGTTTCGTATCGGTCGGCATATCCGCGTATGGAGTCAAGTGGTACAACATCTTTAAGGTCGCTGGACAGCAGGATCGAATAGCCGTTTCGTAGATTCCAGGCATCCTTTATCTTGATAAGCTCCAATGCGTATTTATAGGCGGAGTCTGGCATACCCGCGCATCTGTAGATGTCTGCCGCATATGAGTAGACTAACTGGAAATCAAGATTTTTGACGAGAAGGAGAGCGCACAGGCGGTTGCGGGTGTAATCCGCTTGCTGTAAGCTGGTTGCAATGACTGAAAAATGACTGAAGAATGACGGGAATCAAAAACCGTTATTTTCCCGTTATTGAAAATTTGCATTATTGCGCCCAAATTGCATGATTTTGCATCGAACCAATAACCAGCTTAATTCAATTTATGAAAACACTCATCAGAATCGTGGACTTTGTGCTGTTGGTGATGATTGCCGATAAATAATATTCCAATAATCTTTGTTTGTATCAAGGTACATTTGGTCATAATAATCGTTTTGCTATCGGAATGCATACGACATCCAGGGCATTAATCCTAACCTAAAAACTGACGATAAGGCGTTTAATTTGGATTGTTCAAAGAAATTATTGAAAATTCAAATAGTTCAAAACTCACTTTCGAACAAATTGCGTAGGTTTTTCCATTCTTAACCTCTAACTTTGCGGCGTAACCAAACACATATATTATGAAATTAAAACTACAATTAGTGATTGCAGCGTTATCACCTCCGGTGATTTCGACATAGCCGTAAGCGGAACCGAGGCAAGTCCCTCGCCACGGAAAGCACCCGGACAAAATGACTCAAGCAGGCTGACCCTGGCTCCAAACGGTGAAGGCGAGTCCGGGATCTACAGCCTTGACGGCATATACCTGGGAACAGACATCAAGGACCTTAAGCCGGGAATCTACATCAGGAAAACCGATGGAGAGTCGCGGAAAATCACAGTGAAATAAATGGAATAAAGGATTGCAAATGTTTCAGATATGACGATATTTGCATATGTTTGCAATCCAATACAAGAATGATACGGCATAATGCTGGCTGATTGTGAAAGGCGGTTGCAAATTGTAAGGGACTTGAAGGCGCGGCCCATTATAACAGCAATCCCACAATATTGACAAACAGGCAGGACCGCAAGGCCCTGCCTGTTCTTGTTGTTGGAGTGTTCCGGATCATTCTTCGCTGTCGGAGCGGCGGACGGCGCGGGTGGGGGTGGCGGCGGAGGCGTCGTCGCTGGGCATGATGGTGGAGTGGCCCTGTGCCTTGTACTTCTTCATCTTGACCTTGACGTGGTCGAAGCCCTTGCCGTAGACACCGTTCACGGCACCCTGGCTCACGAAGGCGTCCTCGTCGATGCTCTTGATGATGCGGAAGATGGTGACGGACTCAATCTTGCGGCAGTACACCATCAGGACCTTGTGCTCCTGCTTGGTGTACCAGCCCATGCCGTCCAGAACGGTGACTCCACGGTGCGCCTCCTTCAGGATCTTGTCGGCGATCTCCTGCCACTTCGGCGAGAAGATCAGGAACTGCGTGGCCCGGCGGTTGCCGTTGATGATCTGGTCAGTGACGTAGCTGGCCACGAAGGTGATCATGATGCCGTAGACGATGGTCGGGATACGCGCCTCGATGCGCTCCTGGACGGTACCGTCGAAGGGGAGGAAGATGGAGCTGCTGACTATCATCAGGTCCACATAGATCATGGTTCGGCCGATGCTGACGTTGCTGACTTTGGATACCATGGCGGCCACGATGTCGGTGCCTCCGGACGAGCCGTTGTGGATGAAGGATGTGCCGATGCCGACACCGCACATGATGCCGCCCAGGACCACGCTGACCACCGTGTCGGGTACCAGCGGATGCTCCATGCTCATGAAAATGCCCTCGGTGGCGCCGATGCCGATGGCCACGACGGTGACGCCGAAGATGGTGCGCATCACGAACTGTCGTCCCACCAGACGGTAGGCGCAGGCCAGCAGTATCAGGTTGAGGGTGTAGGATGTCACGGCCACGGGAATCATGCCGTCGGTGGCGAAGTACACCAGTGTGCCCACGCCGGACACACCGCCCATCACGATGTGGTGGGGCAGGATCAGCGCCGTGAACGCCACGCAGTACACCAGCAGTCCGAAGACTATGGCCACATAGTCCTTGGAGTTGACCAGCAGCGAGTTGTAGTTCGGTTTGCGTTTGCGGGGGAGAATACTCATAGGGTTTGGTTATTTTGGTTAGAGGATTGATCGGGACTAATCGGGAATTATCAGGATTTATCAGGATTGGGGGATTAATCGGGAGAATCGGGATTAATCAAGATTAACCGGGATTCATCCCCAGAAGATGTATGCGATGATCACGGCGGCGACGGCGCCGGTGATGTCGGCCAGCAGGGCGTAGCCGGCCGCGTAGCGCGTCTTGGAGACACCCACCGAGCCGAAGTAGACGGCCAGGATGTAGAAAGTGGTGTCAGTGGATCCGCGCACAGCGGCGGCCAGTTTGGAGACGAAGGCGTCGGCGCCGTTGGCGTGCATCACGTCCAGCATCATGGCGCAGCTGCCGCTGCCGCTCAGCGGCTTCATCAGCATGGTGGGTAGCGCACCCACCCACTGCGTGTCGAAACCCATCCAGGCAACTAAACCCTCCACGCCTCCGGTGATGATGTCCAGAGCGCCCGACGCACGGAACATCCCGATGGCCACCAGTATGGCCACCAGGTAGGGGATGATCATCACAGCCGTCTTGAACCCCTCCTTGGCCCCCTCGATGAACACATCGTAGACGCGCAGACGTTTCCTGATGCCCGCGCCGAGGAAGGCGATGATCACCGAGAAGAGGATGAAGTTGGCGCCGAAGGTGCTGTACAAGGCCACCTTGTCGTTGGGCAGCGAGCTGAAGAACCAGGTGATTCCGGCCACAACGGCGGCGATTCCCGCCATCCAGCCTAACACCACATGATCCATGCGGATACGCTGCCTGACGCACAGGGCCGTGAGGCCGACAATGGTGGCTATGGCGGTGGCTATCAGTATGGGGATGAATATATCCGTCGGATTGGCGGCGCCCCCCTGCGCCCTGTACATCATGATGCTGATCGGCACCAGACAGAGGCCTGAGCTGTTCAGCACCAGGAACATGATCATGGCGTCGGTGGCGGTGTCCTTGCGGTCGTTGAGCGTCTGCATCTCCTGCATGGCCTTCAGGCCCATCGGAGTCGCGGCGTTGTCGAGGCCCAGCATGTTGGCCGATATGTTCATGAATATGGCGCCCATGGCTGGATGTCCCTTGGGTATGCCGGGAAACAGGCGGGAGAAGAAAGGACTGATCAGGCGTCCGAAGAACTCGATCACCCCCGCACGCTCGCCGATCTTCATGATGCCAAGCCACAGTGTCAGCACTCCGGTCAGGCCCAGCGACACCTCGAAGGCGAAGGCCGCCTGGTCGAACGAGGCGTTCATGACACGGCTCCACACCTCCAGGTCACCGTTCAACAAGGTCTGTCCCAGCGCCATGATGAACGCCAGGACAAAGAATGCGATCCAGATCCAGTTCAGAACCATCGGCCGGCAGGTGGGTGTCTATGTGCGGATTATCAATAGAAGCGGCGGATGCCCATTATGTCGCGGACGTCGGCCAGGGTCTTGGCAGCGGCCTGGCGGGCACGCTCACCACCCTCGCGGACCACGCGGCCCAGGTACTCGTCGTTGCTGCGGATGTCCAGGATACGCTCGCGGATGGGGAGCGTCACCTTCAGGATATCCTCGGCCAGCTGCTTCTTCAGGTCGCCGTAGCGGATGGAGCAGTCGGCGTAAGCCTGACGGAAGTGTGCGGCCACATCGGGCTCGGAAACCAGGTCCATCAGTGTGAACAGGTTTGCCACAGGCTCGGACACAGGGCTGTCAGGCACCTTGGGCCCCTCGTCGGTGACGGCGCGCATCACCTTCTTGCGCAGGGTCTTCTCGTCATCGATCAGGTAGATGCAGTTTCCCTCGCTCTTGCCCATCTTGCCGGAGCCGTCCAGACCGGGGACCTTCACGGCGGCTGCGCCGAAGTTGAAGTTGACAGGCTCGCCGAAGTAGTCCACCTTGTAGAACGAGTTGAAGCGGCGCGCGAACCGGCGCGTCAGTTCCAGATGCTGCTCCTGGTCCTTGCCCACGGGCACCAGGTCGGCGTGGTGGATCAGGATATCCACGGCCATCAGGGTGGGGTAGGTCAGCAGGCCGGCGTTGACGCGCTGGTTGGTCTGGTTGCCTATGATCTCCTTCTCGATCTCGTCGCCGTCGCTGTTTATTCCCAGGGCCTTGCGGGCCTTGTCCTTGAACGAGGCGGTGCGCATCAGCTCGCCGATGCCCACGTGCATGTTCATCAGAAGGTACATCTCCGAGATCTCGGGGACGTCGCTCTGTACGTATATGGTGTTCTTGTCCGGGTCAAGGCCGGCGGCAAGGTATTCCGCCAGTATGTCCTTGACGTTCTCGTGGAGCATCTTGGGGTCGGGGTGTGTGGTCAGGGCATGCAGGTCGGCCACGAAGTAGCGGCAGTCATAGTCGTTCTGCATGCGAACAAAGTTGCGCAGGGCTCCGTAATAGTTGCCTAAGTGCAGGTTGCCGGTGGCGCGGATGCCGCTCAGAACGATTTTCTTCTTGTCTTCCATTTCAAATATTTCTTAAGCCTGTGTTTTAAACTGCAAAGTTAGTGTTTTTTCCAATGATAGACAACATAAATTTTCCATGGAGGATAAAAAACGGGGACGCCACTGTGGCCAGCGGCGTCCCGGTGTGATCAGGAGTATGTAGAGACGTTAATTCAGGTCGAGGGGTGTGTACTCCAGGCCAAAGGCCTCGGCCACGGCCTTGAAAGTGATCTTGCCGTCCACCACGTTGACGCCCTCGGCCAGTCCGGGGTTGCGGCGGCATGCCTCTTTCCAGCCCAGGTCAGCCAGCTTGACGGCATATGGAGTCGTGGCGTTGGTCAGAGCCAGCGTCGAGGTGTAAGGCACGGCGCCGGGGATATTGGCCACGGCGTACTGCACCACGCCGTCCACCACATAGGTGGGCTCGCTGTGGGTGGTGGGGTGCGATGTCTCGAAGCATCCGCCCTGGTCGATGGCCACGTCGACCATCACCGAGCCTGGACGCATCAGGCCGATCATGTCGCGGGTGATGAGGTGCGGTGCCTTTGCTCCGGGCACCAGGACGGACCCTACCACCAGGTCTGTGTCGGGGAGTTGCTCCTCGATGTTGTGGCGCGACGAGAACAGGGTCTTGACATTGCGGGGCATCACCTCGGCGCAATGGCGCAGGATGTCCAGGTTGATGTCGGTTATGGTGACGTCGGCGCCGAGTCCGGCAGCCATCAGGGCCGCGTTTCGGCCCACAACGCCTGCGCCCAATACCAGAACCTTGGCGGGTCTCACTCCCGGGACTCCTCCCAGCAGCACGCCCCGGCCACCCTGCGGCTTCTCCAGGAAACGCGCGCCCTCCTGGATGGACATACGTCCGGCTACCTCGCTCATGGGAATCAGCAGCGGCAGACGGCGGTCGGTGGCGGAGTAGGTGACGGTCTCGTAGGCGATGCAGACGGCACCGCTGGCCAGCATGGCGTCGAGCAGCGGACGCTCCGACGCGAAGTGGAAGTATGTGAAGATCACCTGGCCGCGGCGGCACAGCTTGTATTCTGGCTCGATGGGCTCCTTGACCTTGATGATCATGTCGGCGACGGCATATACCTCCTCGATGGAGGGGAGTATGCTGGCGCCGGCCTTGATGTATTCGTCGTTGCTGAAACCGCTGCCTTCGCCGGCATGGTCCTGTACATACAGCTCATGGCCGTGGGCCACCAGCTCCTTAACGCCCGAGGGAGTCATCCCCACGCGGTTCTCGTTGTTCTTGATCTCTTTTGGAATACCGATTTTCATGGTCGAGATATTGTTAATTGATTTCCACGCGTAAAATTACAAAATCTCACAAAAAAATCATACCCTCGGAAATATGTTTGACAACATATTTTCTCGATGGACATATTCCGGTTGAAAATGTCCGGCCAGCGTGTGGATCAGTAGTTGACCACAACTTCCGACGGCTTGGCGTTGGTGGCGTTGTTCTTAACGCCCCACTCCTCGGTTACATATTCGTAGCCTCCGGTCGGCACATCGTTGCAGTATTCGATGATGCAGTTCGGATCGGCCTCCCAGTATTCCTTGATGGTCTTGCCTCCGGCCACTTTCTCCGGTTTTTTGTTATCGGGGTTGATCATTAGCTTGAGTCCGACGGACGTCTCCATCATCTCCAGGTCTCCGCGCGAGTTTCCACCCACAAACAGCGGGTCGGCCTTGATGAACGTGCGCACCACATCGGCCTTCCCTTCATCCTGCGACACGGGATATACCAGCTCGTCGGTCACCACGCCGCCGGCCCCGACCCTGGACTTGACTCCCAGGATGCGATCCTCCGGCAATCCAAGCTGTTCGGCGCAGAAACGCTGATACAGCAGTTCGGGCGACGCGGAGAGGATCCATACCTCGAATCCGAAGTTCTCCAGGTTGGCGATGAGCTGTTTCATCTCCGGATACATCTTGTTCTGGTATTTCTGATGGAACATGTCGTTGCCCAGGGCCTGGATCTGGTCGGCGGTCATTCCGGACAGAAAACGGACGCGGTTCTGCACGAACTCCACTCCGACGTTGTCACCGTGGAGAAGCGAGTCGACTATCTGCATCTTTTCCTTGGACTTTGGATCGTTCTTGCCGGCGTATGTACGCTTGGCGTAGTCGTAGAGGGCCTCGTCGGCCAGATAGTAGGGCGCCTGGCCGAACAGGGTGCCGTCGCAGTCGAACACGGCCACCTTGCGGGTCTTCATCGGCACGGTCGATTCCAGGAACGCCTCGATCTTGGCGTTTGTGTTGTCCTGGAACCCCTTGATGGGTTTGTACTCGTAGGTCTGGGCATCGGCGGCGATGGCTAACGCGCATGCCAATGCGATAATCAGTAACGGTCGTTTCATAGTATCTGTTTTAAAAGGTTCATAAACGGTTGTATATCTGAATAACATACCTGCACCGTTAAAGTTTGGCGTCCCGACGAAGAATCAGGCGGACTCGATTACTTGGCCCGACATAGTCACGGTATGAATAAAAATTTGTAAATTCGCAGATATTTTAGAAGCGATAGGTCAAATGGATGAAGAAACGAAACTGAAGGAAGAGAAATTGTGGAACGGGCAGTACTGGAAGGTGATGATCAGCAACTTCATGCTGTTCTTTGCATTCTATCTGCTCACGCCGTTGCTGCCGCTGTATCTTGACAGCGAGTTCGCGGCCGACAAGGACACAATCGGCATAGTCCTGTCCGGTTATGTGGTGGCCACGTTCCTGATCAGGCCGTTCAGCGGGTTCATGGTGGACAGCTTCAACCGCAAGACGGTGCTGCTGGTGTGTTTCTTCACTTTCTTCATCTGCTTTGCCGGATACCTGGGCGCCACCACGCTGCTGATGTTCGCCATAGTGCGGACCATGCACGGCATACCGTTCGGCGCGGCCACCGTGGCCACCTCCACCGTGGCCATCGACGTGCTGCCGTCATCGCGCCGCGCCGAGGGAATCGGTTACTACGGCCTGAGCAACAACCTGGCGATGGCGATAGCTCCATCGGCCGGCATCTACCTGTATAAATACACCGGCAGTTTCCAGATACTGTTCTGGATATCGCTTGTGATCGCATTCATCGGGTTCCTGAGCTCATCCACGGTGAAACTGCCTAAGAAGGCGCTTAAGAAAGCCAAGCCGCACATGGACCTGGATCATTTCTTCCTGACCCGCGCATGGCTCATGGCCATCAACATATGCCTGTTTGGGCTTTGCTGGGGAGTGATGTCGAACTATGTCGCGCTGTTCGGACAGAAGGAACTGGGAATCACGGACGGCACCGGCATATTCTTCGCGATTCTGTCGGGGGGACTTGTCATGTCGCGTCTCACGGGACACAAAGCGTTGCGCCAGGGTAAGATGACGTCGAACTGTACGCAGGGCGTCCTGCTGTCGCTTGCAGGATATGTCATGTTTGCATTGACACTCAACGAATATACCTACTATGCCTCCGCGCTGCTGATAGGTCTGGGCAACGGACGGATGTACCCGGCGTTCCTGAATATGTTCGTAAGGGTGGCGCGTCACGACCAGCGAGGCACGGCCAATTCCTCCATCCTGATCTCCTGGGACTTGGGCATGGGACTTGGAATCCTGCTGGGCGGCATAGTGGCCGAATATGTAAGTTTCGGCGCGGCTTTCTGGACAGTTGCGGCAATCCAGGGTCTCGGCGCCCTGATGTTCATAATGTTCACACGTTACTTCTACGAGCGGCGAGCACTGCCCGAATCATAAAAGGAATGTGCCGTCAAACCGTTGAACTGTAGGGATATCCCTTCGGGATATTTGACTGTTTATGTCAACGTGCCAAAGGCACGTCCCTGCAGTTCAGAGGTTGTGCGACACATTCTGATTGTTCATTTCAACGTGCCAAAGGCACGTCCGAACAGTTCGTGGAATGGGGATTTACCTCACCAGGAACTTGTGGCCGCCCACGATGTAGATGCCGGGGGTAAGCCCTTCGAGATTCAGTGCGTCATGCTTCACGATGCGTCCGCATATGTCGTAGACGTCGGCGGGGAAGATGGATTTGGAATCCTGCCCAACGACAGCGATTCCGGCCTCGCCCTCGAACGCGGGGAGGTCAGCCTCGGTCACGATGTGCCAGCGCTGGCGAGCCACGCTGCCGGCGTTCATGCTGTATCCGATGTAAGCAGGCTCTCCGTTTGAGTTTATGGACAGGGCGCGCGGTGTGTCGACTGCCTCGGCCACGGTGACCCAGTATGTCAGTTCGCTGCGGTCGCCCACGGTGACTTTATTGATGGACGGGGTGAGCTGGAACCGCATCAGGTGCGCTTCAGATTCCTCAGGTGCGCTCACCACTGCCCTGCGGGCTCCCTTGGCCATTGCCAGGAAGTTGCCTGTGGCGGCGTTGCAGAGGGTATAGTAACAGTTTACGGGGTCGAACGCCATATACCATGCGGCATGGCCGTCGGTCGTGGCGTCAGAGGCTGTCAGGGTCTCCCAGCCGATCTTGTTGCCGTCTGTCTCCACCAGATAATTGCTGTATGCTCCGGATTCGGGATCCTCAACCTTGAGGTAGTATCTTATGTTCTCGTCGATGGGGAAAGTATATGCCGGTGTATGGAAACGTCCGGCGACAGGAGGCAGCGCGTCCTCGCCAACTGCCTGGGTGACAAGACCGTTGGCCAGATAGAGGATCTCGGTGTGATCGTCCTCGTGGGCTCCGTTGATGCCGTATGGCCACATATGCGTCTTGTCGCCGTGCAGCATGGCTGTCTCGTCGTTCTGGAGGAACCGTATCAGTTCGGTGGCGCGGACGCCGTACCACAGGCCGCTCTCGCCTGTCTCGCGGTAGGGGCTGTCGGGGCCGTACCATACGGTGTGCTGGCCTACGCCTACGCCATGGTTCATCTCATGCATCAATGTGCCGATGGCCTGGTAACTGGCATTGGCTCCCATGCGGATCCAGCCCCCGTACGAGCAGTCGGCCGTCGGTACTCCGGCATTATAGTTCACGGTGATGTGGTATCCGGAGATGCTGGTGCATTGGTTCCAGTAGTTCACGGCGCCTTCGGTGGCCGCCAGGATTCGCTCGCTGGCATCGGCAGGCGCTCCGTCGGGATTATAGGTCCAGGTTATGGTCCCTTTGGGGATGGTGATTACCTTCACCGCGTCGCCGTAGCCTACGGCATAGTCGGTGGTGATGGCATATGCGCGGACATAGTAGATGGTGGAGGGCTCCATTCCGGTCAGGTGGTAGATGTGGCCGTTGTGGTTGAAAGCCTTGGAGGAGCGGAAGTCGGCAACGGTAGGCTCGGGGTCGGTGCTCCAGCAGAACCCGGCTTCAAGCTGCCTGGCGCCTTCCGGCAACTCGATGGTGCTTCGGCCCAGTGCGAATGTGGCGCCACGGGCCACATAGGGATGGGTCGTGACCGTGGGGGCCTGGGCTGTGGATTGCGATATGCGGTACAGCAGGATGGCGTTGTTCAGTTTGCGTACCAGTTCGTCAACCTCAGCCGGAGTGGCCGTGGCGTCCAGGTAGGTCTGCTCTGCCTGCTTCAGCAGGGTCTCGATCTCTTCGGAACCCGGTTGACCCTTGATTTCGTCGTAGGCTGCGGTGATTTCGTCTATGGCTGTGGCTAGGGTCGCGTAGGCTGATATGGACGTCTGTGCGTCAGCCATGGCGGTGCGCAGTGTCTTGATGGATCCGGCTATGGCATTGGCGGCGCCCTGAGCGGCGGCGTTCCTGACTGCGGACACGGCATTGGCCAGTGCTTCGGAACTGCCTCGGTCCATCTTGGAGGCAAGCAGCGCCTCGGCCTCGTCGCAGATGTTTCCTACGAACGTGTTGACGTCGGCGGCATTGTAACGGGTGTAGGTCAGGCGGAAGTTATCCGTGGCGAGATAGTTGCCGGATGCATCGGTGGCCCGGTAACCGATCTCTACGGTTCCGTCAACGCCTACGGTGAAGTCTACCGTGTAGTCGGCCACGATCGTCACATCGGCGGTCTTGTCGCCGGCGAAGACCACGACGCCTGTCTGGGGATCGTCATTTCCCTGACGGATGTTCTGGGCGGATGCCGTCAGGGTGTATCCGCCGGGGATGAGTCCTGTCACCACCTGGGTGACCGAGCAGTTCCCGGCGCCGTTCTCCTTCGACACCCAGCGTTCCACATAGGTGTTGCCTGCCTTCAGGGGGAAGGTGGTGTTGGTCTGTGTCTGCATTCCGGACTGGGTCCAGCCGGAGAATCCGGATTCAAAGCTTGGGTTGGCTATGCAGTCGGTGAAGTCGATATCTTCGGCATTGGAGGCAAATGCAGCCAATGCCGCTACGGCAAGCACCGATCCCGCACGCTTCAGCATGTGTGGGAGTTCTGTCATAAGATTGTCAGGTTAGTTTGGTTAGGTTATTCGGTTATATTCTGCAAAGTTAACACTTAGTTGCGTCTGTTCAAAATTTTTTATCGATTCTGTTTTGGAAAAAACTGTATCGGCGCATTGAGAGGCGCTGCTTGTGAAATAATCGGCTGTGGCTGGTGTTATATTAGCATGGAGATCAGAAGAGAGCAACTGGTGCGGTACATCACTCCGCTTCGCGAGGGTGGATCGCTGCCGGCGTTGGCGGAGGCTGCCGACGAGTTGAAATATGTTGTGAAATTCCGTGGCGCCGGTCATGGAGCCAAGGCGTTGATAGCCGAGTTCATCGGCAGCGAGGTGGCTCGTGCCCTGGGGTTCCGCGTGCCGGAAGTGGTATTCCTGGACATCAGCGAGGATTTCGGACGCTCGGAGGGGGATGAGGAGATTCAGGACCTGCTGAAGAACAGCCAGGGGTTGAACCTGGGTCTTCATTATCTGTCAGGCGCCATGACGATGGACCCGTATGTCAACGATGTGGACGCCTTGACTGCCTCTAAGCTGGTATGGCTCGACGCCTTCCTGACCAACGTGGACCGGACCGTCCGTAACACCAATATGCTGATATGGAACCGCGAGCTGTGGCTCATAGATCATGGAGCCTCCTTCATTTTCCATCATGCGTGGGGTGATCCGGAGAAGGCAGCGTTATCGCCATTCCCTTATATCAAGGACCATGCGTTGCTTCACCGGGCCACGTTGCTGCCGCAGGCCGACAAGGAACTGCGGCAGCGTATCACGCCCCGTACGTTGTGCAGGATAGTCGATGCCGTTCCCGACGAGTGGCTTCATTGGGAGGATTCGGACCTGACCCCGGCGATGATCAGGGATGCGTACAAGAAGTTCCTGACCACACGGCTGGCGAACTCAAGCATTTTCGTTAACGCTGCCGTTGAGGCGCAGAAGGCAAGATGACGATGGATGAGAAGTATGTGTATGAGTATGCCGTGATCCGGTATGTGCCTCGTGTGGAGCGTGAGGAATTCGTGAATGTCGGTCTGCTGATGATGTGCAAGCGGTTGAAGTGGATCAAGGCGGAACTGTATCTGGATGCGGATAAACTGAGCGTATTCAACTGCGCCCACACCGTAGAAGAGATCTGCAGGCAGCTCGATGGCTTCCTGAAGGTCGCTTCGGGCGACCGCGCCGGCGGTCCTATGTCGGAACTGCCCGTAGAGGAGCGTTTCCGCTGGCTGTCGGCGGTGAAGAGTTGTTGCCTCGCCACCTCGCGGCCGCACCCCGGCCTCACCTCCGACCCCGACGCCACCTTCCACCGACTGTTCCAAGAGTTGGTACGCTGACGGATGATGTAACAAATTGGCTCCCGCAGAAGTTCCTCTGCTGTTAAAAATAAAAGGACGGCCCGGGGGTCGTCCTTGTGGATGCGGTCGCGATGGATGGCGGGCAAAGAGACAATTGTGGCTAAGACTCTGACGCAGACTATCCGGCTCGTCACAGACGCGGTCAGCTGTCGGAGTACCGAGGATTCCCCCTCGGTATCCTGGAGTTGAGCCGGATAACAATCCAGAATATGCGGTCCAACCGCATTTAATCCATTGATCCTCCCGAAGGATGATCGACTTTCCTTATAAGCCATAATGTTGGGTTCCCGCTTAGGCGTCGCGTAGAGGTCCGGGACATCCGCGCACTGTCGGAACGCGCCGGACCACCCGCAGCCGCAAGGACTACCCGCCGGGGTCGTCGCAATGCGTCAAACCGTTACATCGGCCGAAGAGGAATCGTTGACATCTTTGTCCTTGCCCAGGGAGCGGAGGTAGTCGAAAGTCGACATCAGACGGTCGGGGATGACGATCTTGAGCTTGCCAAGGCGCTCGGCCTCATCCTTGAGGAACTGTGAGTATTCCTTCATCAACGCTGAGTGGCGACGGTTGTAGTCATCCAGCCTGGCGGAATATTCCTGGAATTCCGCACGCTGCTCGGCAGCCAGCTTATCGTTGAGCTCCGTCTTGGTGCGGTTGTAGGCCGCCTCGTACTCACGGTATGTGCTGCGCAAAGTGTCGAAGTAACGGTTCACCTCCTCGCTGCCAATGGTAGGAGTACTTGTGGTGATCAGGGTGTCGCGGCCATTGCGGTCCACTGACACTGGATGCTGCTCAGTGTCCAGCAATTTCGCGTATGCCTCGTAGCCCGGGCCGTCAGGATGCAGAAACTCGCCGAAAGTGGCGGCATAGGCTTCGTTGCACAGGTATACGCAAAGTTCAGACCTGGACATGTCCTGCTCAGCCTTCTTGTCCATCTTCGGCTCCTCGGGTTCCTCCATCTTGATTCCCTTGTCCTCAAGCCATTGGTTGAAACTGATACGCTTATAGACCGAGGAGACAAGCTCATCCTTATACTTGATGGCCTCGCGGACCCATGCGCAGAACGCCTTCAGGCTGGCTATGGAGTCGAGCTTGCCGCGGATCTGCTCCATTTTCGCCGTGTCCATGCCGTAGCCTATTACATGGGCATTACGCGACGACGAGTCTATGACTTCGATGGAGGTGTCAACGAAGCACACCGATTTGATAAACTCCTCGGCGGACATGTACTCCTGCTTGGCGAGGTTGGCCATATGGTTGGCGGCTGTGGATGTAAGGCCCTTGCCGCCGGGCTCGCTGAAGAAACTCATGTTATTCATGTCAGTAGTCTTTTATAGTATGAACAGAAAATAAATGTGCATTTTCCATCTATGTTTTCACGCATGTCAGAACATAAGTCCATAAGGTTTCATAAGGCAGCCATCCGGCAGTCATGACATAAGCGTGACATGGAGCTGACGCTCGACATAAGGCCGTCCGGATGGCTTATGCCGACCGCCTGCGGTCCATGTGGCCTTGTGTCGGTCCATCCGGATGGTGGACAATCCACTCCTGACTTATGGAGACTTATGCACTTATGTTCTAAACAGAACATATAAAGCATCATGCATAAAATGCACAAATACTTTATGTTCTTACTATAGGTTCGTAATCAACGTCTGGCATACCACTCGGCGAAGCGGCGCAGACCGGTTCGGAGCGGGGTGGAGGGACGGAAGCCGAAGTCGCGCTCCAGCGGGGCGGTGTCGGCGTAGGTGACCGGGACATCGCCGGGCTGCATCGGCACAAGCTCGGTGTGGGCGTCGAAGTCGTAGTCCGCCGGAAGGATTCCTGCGCGGATCAGTTCCTCCTGCAGTATGCGGACGAACTCCAGCAGGTCCTCGGGGCGGCTGTTGCCGATGTTGTAGACGCGGTAGGGAGGTATGGGCAGTCCGTCCTCGCCGTCGCGCCGCTCCGGAGCGCATTGCATCACGCGGACCACTCCCTCCACGATGTCGTCGATGTAGGTGAAGTCGCGACGGCAGTTGCCGTAGTTGAAGATCTGGATCTTCTCTCCCCTGACCAGTCTGTCGGTGAATCCGAAGTACGCCATGTCCGGGCGTCCGCAGGGGCCGTAGACGGTGAAGAAGCGCAGCCCCGTGGAGGGGATGCTGTAGAGCTTGGAGTAGGCGTGGGCCATGAGCTCGTTGCTCTTCTTGGTGGCGGCGTAGAGGCTGACAGGGTTGTCCACCTTGTCGTCGGTGCTGTACGGCACCTTCCTGTTAGAGCCGTAGACACTGCTGGACGAGGCGTAGACCAGATGGTCCACAGGGTGATGGCGGCACGCCTCCAGGATGTTGTAGAACCCGATCAGGTTGCTCTCCACATACGAGTCGGGGTTGGTGATGGAGTAGCGGACGCCGGCCTGGGCGGCGAGGTTGACCACCACGGACGGACGGTATTCGGAGAATACGCGCTCCACGGCATCGCGGTCGGCGATGCTGGCGTGGACGAAGGTGAAACGGCCGCCGAACATCTCCAGGTCGCGGAGGCGCTCGTGCTTGAGACTGACGTCGTAATAGTCGGTGATGGAGTCGATGCCGATTACTCGGCAGTCGGGGAAGTCACGGAGCAGGCGCAGCGCCAGGTTGGCGCCGATGAAGCCTGCGGCGCCGGTAATCAATATTGTCTTGCCTTCAAGGCTTACATTAGTCGGTATCATATCGCAAAAGTATAAAAAAAATCCCAATCGGCCAACAAGGTTCCGCTTGATTAAACCAAAGGGGCAATGTATAGTCTATGTTAAGGAAGTTTTCAGAGCTTATTCAACTTAAGACTTGCAGAACTATGAATAAAACAATCCAGAACATAAAGCGGTTCTTTCCTTCGGTGCTTCTCGCCACGGCTGTATCCGTGATGTCGCTGACGTCGTGCGGCAACGGCTCCAAGTCCGACAGCCAGAAAACCGACCGTATACCGGCCACGGTCGAGCTGTACCAGGAACTGAAATCGGTGGACAAGATGGTTTTCGCCTCCATGAGCATAACCAAGAGCGTGCAGATGCAGTCCGACGCATGGTATAAGGTGGGAAAGCGCATAGCGGTCTATTCCTACGACTCATATATGCGTGCCTACATCGACATGTCGCAGCTGCAGGAGTCGGACATGGTCTTCGACGAGGCCAACCATACGGTTCAGATCACTCTGCCCGCGGTGACCACGGAGGTGACCGGGCGCGACATGACCATGCGCAAGGAATACGAGAACATCGGACTGTTCCGCTCGGAACTGGACAGCAAGGAACGCGCGGAGATGAAGGAGAAGGCAAACGAGTCGTTCGTGCGCGAGGTGCAGCGGAATCCTCAGTTCAGAAAACAGTTGACGGAGGCGGCCCAGCGAAAGGCACGCAAGTATTTCGAGGCAATGTGTGAGTCGGCCGGTTATGTGGCGAGCATAACATTCAAGTGACAGGAATCGGTTACAAGTCATGATGTAAGGAAAACAGTAGGATGAAGAAATTTTTAATCGCGAAAATAGCGGCGGTCGCCGCAGTGGCATGCCTGCTGGTGGCAGCGGGGATATATGTGGTGCATAAAGTCAAGACTTCGGGTCCGGAGAAGACCTATGAGGTGGCGGAGGGAAAGGTGACGGACCTGCGCCAGCTGGCTGAACTCTGTACGGTGGATATCTACAGCGAGGTGCCTGTGCTGGACACCATAAACAGCAAGGTGCTGTTCGGCATCCAGAAACAGCGCGGCAGCGTGAGTTTCGACCTGGAGAAACTTCAGGTCAACGCGGAGGGCGACACGGTGCGGGTAACGCTGTCGCCCGAGATTGTGGAACTTTACGAGTCCACAGACTCCAACTCTTGGGAAGTGGTGGACACGAAGTCGCTGAAACTGCTGGGCAGGGGACGTCTCACGGCGGATGAGGACAACATGGTGAAGAGGCATATCAAGGCAAAGTCCATACGCGAGCTGTACAGGAACGGCACAATCAAGCGCGCACGCGCCGAGGCCTGTGTAAACCTGCGGGAAATGTACTCCAAGGTCTACAGGAAGCCGGTGGTGGTGACTGATCCTACTCCGGCCGGCAACGCGGCCACGGCGGTCAATAGGTGATCAGTCCCAGGTCCCGGTTTTCGCGGGTGCGTTAGATTCTATAGGTCGTAGAACATATCAAGCAACTGCGGCCGGTAGACCTTGCTGATCTTGATGTCGGTTATGTTGTCATATGGTGGCACCAGCCGACATTCGTTGCCTGAGATCATGGATATGAAGCCTATATTCACAATGTAACTCTTATGCGTGCGGACGAACTGCGGACCGTAGTTCAGGATCGTGTCGGCGGTGGTGTTACGTTTCAGGATGATATGCTGCAGTGTGCTCAGCACCACCTCCCAGAGCTTGCGGTTTGTGTCATACCGGAAGAACACCACGTCGCGGGGGAACAGTATCATCCTGTCGTTGGTTATGGTGGTCACCGAGATTCCTGTAGGCACGCCCTGAGCCGCCCGCATGCAGGCCAGACGGTCGGCAGGAGGAGTAGCCGGCGTGTTTCTGCGCGCGCATGCCAGCTTGTATCGGTTCATTATCAGGTTCAGTTCGTCCGGATCGTATGGTTTCAGCAGGAAGTCGAACGCCTCCATGCGCAGGGCCTGCATCAGGTACTTGCTGTAAGTGGTATAGAACACGAAACGAGTGTCGGCACCGCCTAATTCCTTGAGTTCGTCCAGGATGTCAAGGGCAGAGACGTCGTTGAGCTCAATGTCAAGGAACACCAGGTGGGGAGTAAGCTCGCGCATCATCTCCACAGCCTGCCGCGAGTCGGAAGCCTCGCCGCATACGGAGACCCAGTCGTATTTGCGGAGTCCGTCACGAAGCAGCCTGCGTGACGGAGCATCATCGTCAACTATAAGAATCTTGGGATTTTCCATGGATAACAAAATTGAAGTTAGTGGGTATTGTAATCGCGGCCAGGTAACCAGCATGCTGCGGATTGTCGGTCCATTGACCTATGTCGCAGCGGATTACCTCGCGTTTCTTCTCGTTCAGTATCTCCAGCGTGCCCATCACGATCTTGAGACCCTGGCGCGTGGAGTCAGGCGACGGGGAGGCGTCGGGACTGCAGTTGTTCAGCACCTCGATGCGGATTGCGCCGTCGATATGGAACGCCTTGACCATAAGCATCCGTACCTGGTCCTGCGGCAGTGACCTGAAGCCATGCTTGAAGGCGTTCTCGACAAATATCTGCAATACCATCGACGGCACATTCACCTGAGCCGGATCCACATCCTGCGCTATGTCGCACACATATTCCAACGGAGCCGTCATGCCTTCGCTCTCTACCTTGATGAAATCGTCCAGGAACGCCAGGTCGTCTGCAAGCGATACCGAGAGGACGTCGGCCATATACTGCTGGCGGCGCAGCAGCCGGACCAGTGCGTCCAGGTTTGACGGCTGTCCGTTCTCGCGCGCGGCGATCTCATGGTTCAGCACATTGTAGATGAAGTGGGGGTTGATGCGTGCGCGGAGGCTTTTGAGCCGCAGCGCTATGATGCGGTGCAGCATCCTTTCCTCGCGGATGCTTGACATCCGGCGCATCAGCAGAATCACCATGACCAGCAGCAGGATCACGATGAGGGCAACGATAGCCAGCGCCAGGTTGCGGCTCTGCACCTTGCGGTGCATCTCTAGGTCTTTGCTGAGTTCCAGCACCTTTGCATCGCGCTCATAGCGCATCTGCCGCTCGGACATGCTGAGGCGCTGGGCCTCGCTCCGGATCGAGTCCTCGTAGGCGCTGTAATCCTTCTCGGCGCGGAAAGCCTTCTCCCACTGGCCGGTGCCGGCGTAGTAGTCCTTGAGGAAAGCCAGACGCTCGGTCTTCTGTTCCGGGCGTGACTCGGCCCCTGAGGATTTCAGTTCGTCAAGCATCTTCGTGACCTGGTCGTAGCGGCCCTGTATGGTGCTGAGCTGCATCTTCTGGGTGCGGATATGTTCCTTTATGTATTCGTTGGGCTGGATGTCGGTGAAGTAAGGCTCGGTCCTGGCAATCAGCTCGGCCGCCTTGTCGGGCTGATTGAGCTTCAGGTAGAGGTCCGTCATGTTGGCGCGGCAGAAGTAAGCCTCCCATTCCAGCGAGGGATTGGCCTGCAGCAGCGAGTCAAGACGCTGGAACATCACCAGCGACTCCTGGTAACGCTGCTGCTCGTACAGGTCATGTCCCTGGTTGTTCAGGTAATGGAATTTGTCGTCGACGGTCATCTCGTCCCAGTATTGTCCGGCGCGTTTCCACCAGATGCGGCTTTGGTCGAAGTCGCGCATGTCCGTATAGGTTGACGCCAGTCCCAGATAGGCTATTATCTTTGTCTTTGCCTTCAGGTCGGCTGAGTCGGCGATCTGGATGGCCCGTGAGAAATAGTCGGCTCCAAGGTCGTACATTCCATTGTTGCGGTAAGCGCCCGCCAGATTCGAGTATGTGGCGCTGCGCAGTTCCGGACTGGACCCTTCGGGCAGGAAGTCCAGAGCCTTCTTGTAATAATATATGTTTGAGTCGGGATTGTAATGGAACCTGGTGTAATATCCGGCCTTGATGGAGTACATCCGGCTTCGCATCAGCCTGCGGGCGTTGTTGTCGGTGTTGGCGTCGAGATACCGGGCCAGGGAATCCACCTGCCTGATCAGGTCCTCGGGACGGCTGGCATAATATGACACTATGGCCTGATGCGTCAGGCCACGGTAATACATGTCGGAGTCGCCGCACGCCAGACCCTGCTGTTTCTCATGGAGAGTCACCCTCAGCGCTCCGGCTATGGAACCGGCGGCAATCGAATCGTCAACCTGACTGTGCAGGTCATTCCCGCCGACCGTATCTTCCCCTCGGCTATGGCATGATACGGATAGGCTGAGCAGTGCGGCGCCGCCAATAATGTAAGTTATCCAAGTTTTGAGCAACTTCATAGTTAGTGTCAAACTGTCCAAAAATGATCCGGTTATACTTATTTGAATGTGGTTATAACATTCTTTTGCAAATTTAACAATAAATTTGCAAATATATAGGTGTGGAGTAACTATTCAGCGGACACGCTGATGCAGTCACCCCTTAGAAAAGGGCGAGGATA
>ERZ827108.353-NODE-353-length-79423-cov-11.292586_pt1 | contig 79423 bp, 65 predicted proteins | sample MGYA00519921_ERZ827108 | MGnify/ENA primary metagenome ERZ827108 (study PRJEB31778, sample SAMEA3449258) | human gut metagenome | biome: human gut; feature: human-associated habitat; material: faeces | place: United Kingdom | collected 2010/2012 ... | reverse complement strand
AAGAGCGTTGCTGCCTAGGCTAGCCCCTTGTCACACAAACTACCGAAGCCTCGAAAATATCGATTCGTTAATGATACTCATTCTCACTAAAGAAGACAAGGACGGCGTCAAGATAGACCAATTTGCAACCTCTTTCTCCACGATAGTCCCTTGCCAGCAATGCGCGGGCAGAAAACAGGGGGTAACTGCCAGATAATCGGCAGTTTTCATCATTTGGCAGGCAATTCGCCGCCCAATCCAGCCCACCTCATGATATTTTCCCGCAACGCAGAACCAAAAGACCAGGTCAAATTACTGCACGTGCCCGAGATGTTCTCCCCATCACCCACCCCACCCCTTCCAGATGATGAAAACCACCCGATTTCTGGCAGGTCTCCCCCTCCGTTTGACAAGGCAAGGGAAACGGCCGCTTAACGGCTCGTCCTACAAGTCACGCCAGCTGGTATCATCATCGGAGCATCATATGCGAGAGAGGGAGCGCATGATTATTCGACCGGCAACCCATTCCGACGTTGATCGTATGGACGAGATCTGCGAGGCGGCGAAGGCAGCCATGCGGAACATGGGCATCGATCAGTGGCAAGACGGCTACCCCAACCGCGCATGCTGGGAGGCGGATGTCGATGACGGCTTCGCGTACGTGGCGGAAACCGACGAGGGAACGGTTGCGGGAATGTTCGCCCTCGTCACCAACGCCGAGACGCGCGACCCAGAGCCCTCGTACGGCGTAATCGACGGCGCATGGCTCACATCCACAGCAAACTACGCTGTCGTGCACCGCGTTGGCGTGGCCCCAGAGGCGAAGGGCCGAGGCGTCGCCGGCACGATGCTCAACTTCGCGTGCGACAAAGCCGCTCAGATGGGGCTTGCCTCGGTCCGCATCGACACTCATGCCGACAACAAGCCCATGCAGCGTGCCCTCCGTAAAGCCGGATTCAGCTTATGCGGCGTCATCACCCCAGTGGAGGGAAACGATGCGGGAGCGCAACGGATCGCATTCGAGAAGCTCGTGTAAGCGCACCCGCATAGCAACCGGCGCCTGTCTGCGTGATGAGTATAGCAAGCAAAACCACCGAGCCCACGGCATGTCGCGCGACGCCAAGCGAGGCCGAGACGCCCGTCGTCCGACGCTCGACGACAAGTAAGGTCCTGCCGAGCTCGCCTCCCACCGCCCGACGGCGAGCCAAGCCACCGAGCTTGCCGCCCGTTACCAAACGAGGCAACCGAACGATGACCCGTCACGCATAGGGGCTTCACCGCGGAAGCTTCGACCGCAAATAATCGGGAAAATAAGTTAGATTCCGTAGAATTCAGGCTTCAACGAACGGCTCGTCAAATCACGAGCGAGCGATTTCGGGTCAGCACCCTCCCACACCACGGAGCGGACTGCGTCAGCGATAGGCAGATCGACGCCGTAGCGGTCGGCGAGCACCTTCACGTTGCGGCACGCGTTGGCGCCCTCGGCGACCATGTGCGTCTCGGCGGTGAAATCATCGAGCGTCTTGCCAGCTGCAAGCATCTCGCCGAACGTGCGGTTGCGCGAATGGTGTGACATGCACGTAGCGACCATGTCCCCCGTACCCGCAAGCCCCATGCAGGTGATCGCGTTGCCACCGCACGCCACCACGAGCCGGCTCATCTCCGCCAAGCCGCGCGACACGAGGAGCGCCGCGGTGTTATCGCCGAACCCAAGCCCGTAGGACATGCCCACGGCAATCGCGACTACGTTCTTGAAGGCGGCGCACAGCTCCACCCCGCACGAGTCCTCGCTCGTGTAGGCGCGAAACGACTCACACGCGAACATCTCCTGGAAAAACGCCGCCGTATCAGGCGATTCGCTCGCGATAACCGTAGCAGCGGGAACGCCGCGCACCACTTCTTCGGCGTGGTTGGGGCCCGAAAGCACGGCGAATCGGCTGCGATTACCCATCTCGGCGTCGAGGATATCGATGGGGAGAAGCCCACTGCCCTCCTCGATGCCCTTCGAGCAGACGATGACGGGGAAGTCGGAGTCGACCACGTCGGCTAAGGCGCGCGCCGCCCCGCGCACGAGCGTCGAGGGCGTCACGATAACGGCCGCGCGTGCGCGCAGCAGCGTATCGCGATAGGACAGCGTGGCAACGATGTCGGGGTTCAGCTCGACATCGCTTAGGTAGCGAGGGTTCCTGTGCTCGGAGTTGATCGCTTTCACCACTTCGGGCTTGCGCGCCCAAAGCCCCACGTTATGGCCGTTGTTCGCAAGCACCTGCGAAAGCGCGGTGCCCCAAGAGCCCGCGCCGATAACCGAAACCTTCATGCGCTACTCCTTTGCCTTGTCTCCGATGCGGCGCTCGGTCCCCGTTGCAAGACGATGGATGTTGCCGCGATGCGCCCAAATAACAACGAGTGCAGTGACCAGGCACAACACCCATGCAATCGGGTCGAATGCCTGGAAGAGGAAGTAGTATGCCGCAAAAATCGGGCACACGATCGCCGCCGCGAGCGAACCTGCCGACACGAATCGCGAGATAGCGACCACCACGGCGAAGACGGCGATCTCCAAAAGCGCGCCCATCACGCCGAAGGTCACGAACAGGCAGCCAACCGCGACCGCAATCCCCTTGCCGCCCTTGAACTTGAGCCAGGGGCTAAAGATGTGCCCGAGCGTGCAGCAGAGGAAGGCAAGCGCCACTACCGTAGAAGCGCTCACCGGCGAATCGGCCGCCACGCCGGCACCCGGGATGAAGTTCGCCAACACGAAAAGGGCAATCAGGCCCGAGAGCAGGCCCTTGCCAAAATCGAGCACGAACACCGCGACACCGCCCTTCTTGCCCATGGTGCGCATGGCGTTGGTGGTCCCGATGTTGCCGCTGCCGTGCTCGCGGATATCGGTATGGAACACCGACTTCGAGATGATGAGTCCCCAGGGAATCGACCCCAAAAGGAAGCAAACGACGACAAGCAGCGCAAGCGCGACCAAAACAAACTCCTTTGCAAGACTGACGACACAGATGATGGCGCCCATGCCCAAAGCGATGGCCGCAAGGAACGAGAAATCCGTGTATGACCAGGGCGATTCGGGATAGGACATAGGCGGCGGCTAATCCTTCTTCTTGAACTTGAGGCGGATGGGCGTGCCCTCCAAATCGAACGTCTTGCGCAGGCGGTTCTCCAGGAAGCGCTCGTAGTTGTCGGTCACCAGATCCGGGCGGTTCACGAACACCGTGAAATGCGGCGGACAGGTGCCCGTCTGCGTGACATATTTCATGCGCAGCACTGCCTTGCCCTGCGACACCGTGTGACCGGTCTCGCGGATGGAAGACAGCCACGAGTTGAGCTTGTTGGTGGAAATCGTCTGGCTGAAACCGGCGTAAGCCTTGTCGACGGCGTCCCAGATGCGGTCGACCTTCTTGCCCGTGAGCGCACAGGTGGCGACGACGGGCGCATAGCCGACGAATGTCATGCGGTCCTCGATGCGCTCGCGGACCTCGGCTTTCGCCTCGGGGCCTTCCACGAGATCCCACTTGTTCAGCACGATGATCATGGCACATCCGCGCTCGGCCGCAAAGCCCGCCACGCGCTGGTCCTGGTCGGTCAGACCGATCGAGCCGTCGATCACGAGCAGCGCGACGTCGGCGCGGTCGATGGCGCGCATCGCGCGGACGAAGCCGTAGTACTCCACGTCCTCGTCGATCTGGCTTTTGCGGCGCAGGCCCGCCGTGTCGACGATGCGGTACTTTTTGCCGTCGTGAACAACCACCGTGTCGATGGCGTCGCGCGTGGTGCCCGCCACGTCCGAGACGATGGAGCGGTCGTTGTTGGTGAGGCGGTTGGTGAGCGAGGACTTGCCCGCGTTCGGGCGGCCGATGATGGCGACGTTGATGATACCCTCGTCGTCTTCTTCATCCTCGAAGCTGCAATCGACTTTGCGCAGGTGATCGACTACTTCGTCGAGCAAATCGCCCGTGCCATGACCGTGCGTGGCGGAGATGGGGAACGGGTCGCCCAGGCCTAGCTGGTAGAATTCCCACAGCTCATCGAGCTTGTTAGGGGTGTCGAGCTTGTTAACCGCGAGCAGAACCGGCTTGGAAGTCTTGCGCAAGATGCGCGCAACTTCCTCGTCATCGGCGTTGATGCCGGTCTTGCCATCCACGATGAAGACGATCACGTCGGCCTCGTTGGTCGCTTCGAACGCCTGCGAGCGGATGGAGCCCTGGAACTGGTCCTCGGTGCCCATCTCGATGCCGCCGGTGTCGATCAGCTTGAACTCGATGCCGTTCCAGTCGGCCTTGTGGTACGAACGGTCGCGCGTGACGCCGCGCATCTCGTGCACGATGGCCTCATCGGCCTCGGCGATTCGATTGACGAACGTGGATTTGCCCACGTTCGGGCGGCCTACGACCGCAACGATTGGTAATGCCATATTGGTCTATCCTTCAAAGCTCTTGGCGCGCAAATCAGCGGCCAGGCGGGCGATTTCCGGTAAAAATTCCGAACCGTTACAGGATACCACGGCCACATGCGCACCTGCGGCTTTTTCGATATCCGCAAGCGTCATGTCGTCGAGCGTCACCCCGTCATCGTTGAATACGACGCGCGGGATGCAGAAGAGGGCGAGCGGCGAGTCGCTCGGAGCGGGCGAGTCGGCGTCTTCAAGCGAGGCTGGCTCGTCAAGCGGCCCCTCCCGCAAAGCGTCCTCCCGAATCGCGCGCACGATGTCGCAGCCGCAAAGAAGCCCCGTCACGTCGACGTTTCCGCCGAAGAAGTCATTTTTCACGAACAGCGGGCGAACGATCCCCGCCACGGCGCTTTCCCCCAGAAGGCGTGCCGCGAAACCGCGCGTGGCGTAGCCGAACACCAGGCGCACGGTCACGTTCGACTCGCGAAGCGCTTGCGCGCAAACGGCATCCGCGCCCGATTCAACGGCTCGCCGCCAATCGTCAGCAAACGAGCGCACGATTCCCACACCGTCCTCGAACATCTCGAACTCGCCATAGCAGCTGGCGGGCGGAAGATGCTCGAGCAGCGCGTCGCCATAGGCATTGCAGTAGAACTCGTCGGCAGCGAAGGCCCAAAGGGTCCCCCGTTCGGCGAGAGCACGTTCCTGAACAGGCTTTATAACCTCCATCGCGCGATAGGCGGCGTCGGGGTCGTCGAAGCTTTTCGTGAAGCACGTCTGATGCTTGGTGAATCCGAGCGGAACGATGCAGACGTCGAGGATCCCCGGCCGCGCGTAAGCCCACCCGAGCGTCTCGCGCAGCACTTCCCCATCGTTCTCATCGGGCATGAGAACGATCTGCGCATGGAATTCGATGCCGGCGGCGAGAAGGCGGTCGAGCACTTCGATGCCGTGGGCGGCGTGCTTGCCGATGATGCGACGGCGCACTTCGGGGTTCGAGGCGTGCAGCGACACGCGCAGGGGGCTGATATGCTGCTCGATGATGCGCGCCTCGTCTTCGGCGGAGAGGTTCGTGAAGGTGACGAACGTTCCCGCGAGGAAGCTCAGACGGAAGTCGTCGTCGCGCAGCGTGAGGGACGCCCGCATGTCATCGGGGAGCTGGCGCATGAAGCAGAAGATGCAGGCGTTGCGGCACTGCTTCACGCCGTCGAACACCACGCCGTCGAACTCGAAGCCCCAGTCCTCGCCCTCGTCGCGGAAAAGGTCGACCTCCCCCGCCTCGCCGTCGAGGTCGATGTATCCCACCGTAATCTCGTCTTCGGCAGAAAGCCAGCGCCAGTCGATCAGGTCGCGCACAGGCTCGCCGTCGACCGTGGTGATGAAGCAGCCGGGTTCGAATCCTGCGTCGTCGGCAGGGCTTTCGGGGGTAACGAACGCAATTTCGGCGCGGGGCGGAAGCTTTTTACGCGCACGCGAACCTGCCGCGCGCGCATTGCCCGCAGCTTCGCGATCGATATCTTTCGAGGGGTATACCGCCACCCGCGCATTCCTTTCCCGCTATGTCGTAAGACGCCTAGCCCTAGAGCGCCCGACGCCTTTCCCGAAGCTGCCTGCTCTTAATACGCCTGCCCCGTGGTCCTTCAACGTTGCCTGCCCCTTCGGTAACTGCTCTATGCTAAACGAGAATCGGCAGCGCGGGAACAACCTCATTCAAAGCACGCAAGCTGAAAGCGGGCAGATACGCAATGACGTGCAATGAAAATTCAGGTTGCAGTCGCACAATAATTGCCTAGACGAAATTGCAATTCTTCGTATCGCCATCATTTCGCCGCACACGCAACAAAAAAGCCCGCTTTCGCGGGCTTTGGAATTCGAGTGGCGGGATGTACGAGACTTGAACTCGCGACCTCCGACGTGACAGGCCGGCGCTCTAACCAACTGAGCTAACACCCCATTCGGGCGACTGAAGAAAATGGCGGGATGTACGAGACTTGAACTCGCGACCTCCGACGTGACAGGCCGGCGCTCTAACCAACTGAGCTAACACCCCGTGCTTCAGCAGCCTGATTAGAATACACTAGCCTCCAAATGTGCGCAAGACCCTTTTTCAACTTTTTGCCAATCGCGACCCGCGACTGCCCTTCGGCACGCCCCCCGCAGCCTCACCCAACGGCACACCCCGCGCCCGCCCCACGAACGCCCGCTCGCGGACCTCTGCGCGCACTCCAAGAACAAGCCGTTGGTCATATTGTGGTGCACCGAGCACGCTCGAACAGCTGGGGTATACTTCCAGGCATGGAATCCACAGCGAACACCCAACCCATTCTCACCCGCACAAGCGATGCGCCCATCGGCATCTTCGACTCCGGATTCGGCGGGCTTACCGTCGCGCGCGACATCGCGAAGAAGCTGCCGAACGAATCCCTCATCTACCTGGGCGATTCCGCGCGAGGCCCCTACGGTCCAAGGCCCCTTTCCGAGGTCGACGGATTCGTGCAGCAAATCGGGTCGTGGCTCGTGAGCCGCGGCGTGAAAATGATAGTGATCGCCTGCAACACGGCGACTGCGGCGGGCCTTTCCCACGCACAGCAAACGCTGCCCGTACCCGTGATCGGCGTGGTCGAGCCAGGTGCGCGTGCCGCCGCCCACGCAACGAAGAACCGCCGCGTGGGGGTCATCGCCACGAAGGCAACGGTGGAATCCGACGCCTACACCAAGGCGATTCGTCACATCGACGCCGGCATCACCGTCTTCTCCACGGCAACACCGCGCTTCGTCGACATCGCTGAGCAAGGCATCAAGATGGCGGAAGGCCCCATCGAGGAGTTCACCTCGCTCGCGTCGAAAGTCTACATTCGCCCTGCGTTCCAGGAAATCGCGCAGGACTACCTCGACCCGCTGCGCCGTTGCGAAATCGACACGCTCGTGCTGGGCTGCACGCATTTCCCTCTGCTGAAAGCGCTGATCGGAGGCGTAATCGGGCGCGATGTCACACTTATCTCGTCCGCTCACGAAACCGCGATCGACGTGGCGGAGATACTCGCCCGCCGCGGAGAGCTTGCCAGCCCCGACGCCGTCGCGCATTACGAGTTCAACACGACTGGCACAGACATCGAGGGCTTTGAGCGCTTCGGCGGACGCGCCTTCGGACACGCTATCGGCCAGGTCAACCACGTCGATTTACCGTAAGGAAACCCCATGTCAAACCTGAAAACCGTCATCATTGCGAGCAACAACGCCCACAAAGCGGAGGAAATCGCCCACGCCCTCGACTTCCCTGGATGGGAATTCCGCACGCTCAAAGAAGCGCACATCGACTCCGACCCCGCCGAGGATGCCGACAGCTTCCTCGGCAACGCGCGCATCAAGGCGAAGGCAGCCTGGGAAGCCGCGAAGGAAGCGCTCGGGCATCCCGTTGCCGTGCTTGCGGACGACTCGGGGCTCGAGGTCGATGCGCTCGACGGCGCGCCGGGCGTGTTCTCCTCGCGCTACGCCGGCGAGCATGGCGACGACGCCGCAAACAACGCGAAGCTGCTGCGCGAGCTGAGCGAAACCCCCGATGAAGAGCGAACGGCGCGCTTCGTGTGCACGCTTGTCTTTTTGGATGAGAACGGCGACGAGACGGATGCGCATGGCTCGGTCGAAGGCCGTATCGGGCACGAGGGGCGCGGAGAGCACGGCTTCGGCTACGATCCGCTCTTCTTAGCCGAGGTTTTTGACTTCAAACGTACGCTGGCAGAAGCCCTACCTGAGGAGAAGAACGCCATCTCGCATCGCGGGAATGCCCTTGTTGAGCTGCGCGAGAAGCTGTCGAGGTAGCGGCACCGGCAGGACTACAGGCCGCAAGCCTCACGACGTGCGCCTTGTTTTCCTACACGAATTGCCTGGGCTATCATGGGGAATAAAGAAATGCGCCATTTGCAAACGACACGCGAGTGGCGCATTTTATTAGGTCACAAATTTTTTAGCGAACCGCTTATTTTTGGAAAGAGACAGCTGCTTACCTGCACAAAGAAATGGCGCGCCCAGCAGGACTCGAACCTGCAACCGTCGGATTAGAAGACGCATTTTCTGGATACAACAGCGTATATCCGCGCATCGTTACGCCCGTCCAACCTGCAATCATGTACTAGTACGATATGCGGCGATATTGTGCGTTGTGACCATATTGTGACCAATAATCGGCATGCTTCGGCGGCTACCCGAAAGGAGAAACCGCTATGACCAACCAAACGAGAAGCGCCGTCCACGACGCGGCGACGAAGGCCGAGACCCTGGCGTACAACCTCGCGAACGCGAGCATCCTCGCCCTGATGCTGAGCGAGGTGCTGGACGAGGAGATCGGCGGCAGATCGAGGGGCAATCCCTCGCGGCGCTCATAACGCTGCTGGGCAAGCTCAAAGAGGACGGCGATGAGCTAAGCGGCAATCTGTACGGCCGCATCGCGACATGTACGGCAGAGCCGCCAACAAGGCCCCATCGACGGGTGCGGGCACATACGGAGGAAGGAGGGGTATGACCCAGACCCAAGTAACGGAGGAGTACAAGAAGGCCGTAGAAGCTTACGAGGCCGCTTTCGGGGAAAAGCCGCCGTACTGCGTCAAAGACCCCGAATACATCATGGAGTGCGTTAGGAGAGGCGAGCCGTCGGACCACGTACCCGACCCTAACGCCTGCTACTGACGGGAAGGCTCCGCCTCGGCGGGGCCTTCCCATGCCCTCGTATCCTTCCGCGGAGCGGCATTCGCGTATAATGCCCCTCGCGGTGCTTTGCTTGTTGGGCGGCATTTCCGGGATGATTGGAGGTGTTGCCGATGGATACGAACACGGTTTTGGCGCTTTGCGCGATCTTCACGGTGGTAATCGGTATCGTCGGCCTTGGCCGAAACAAGTGAACAGCATTTAGGCAAAGAAAAACCCGGCGTGCCCTAGGAAAGCTAGCCGGGTAATCTACGCACGATGCCGCCCGATAGGCCGGGGCACCGCACCCCGTATGATACACGCCGACCGCCGCACGCGCAACCTCGCATGGCTACCGCCCCAGCGTCCGCCTTCGAGCATCCGAAAACCATCAGTCTACCCTGGCATAACCCAGACAAAGCGATCAGAGACGGGGCCTGTCGCCTGCGAGCTGCCCGCCCCAGCCGACTCCCTGTGGCGCTTAATCGCCCTGACGGTTTTTGGACGGCGCGGGCCTGGACTACTCGAAGCCCGTCACGGCGCGCAGGGCGTTCTTGAACTCGTTGGCCAGCGCCTTCATGGCATGACCGCTTGAAGCGAATCGCATGAGAAATAGTAGTCGGAGCCATTGCCTGCCTCCCTCGCGGTTCCAAAGGCCAGCAGGAATCGTGAATCCTCTTCAAGACAGCGCCCGCAGTCCGTTTTCGCGCACAGACTGCGGCCATGCGGACGCCAGCATGACGCTCAACTGGTACGCGCACGCCATGCCGGGCAACGACGAGCAGGCCGCGGACCTGCTAGCCGCCGTCATGGAGAAGCCCGAGAAGGCCGCGAAAACCGCCTAGGCCGAGGCATTGTGACCATATTGTGACCAAAGCCCGAAATCAGGCTAAACGACAAAGGAAAAGAGTAGCCGAATCAGGCCGATGAACTGGGAAAATCTGGCGCGCCCAGCAGGACTCGAACCTGCAACCGTCGGATTAGAAGTCCGATGCTCTATCCGTTGAGCCATGGGCGCACATGGCGGGCAATCGAATGGTCGGGATGACAGGATTCGAACCTGCGACATCCTGCTCCCAAAGCAGGCGCGCTACCAAACTGCGCCACATCCCGACGCTGCACAGCGGCATCGATTATAGCAGAAGAATCGTAATCCGCAGGAAAGACTTTGCAAGGGAGCAGTCTCTGCTTTCTCCGCCGCGCCTTCCCTTCCCTGTTGCCCCGCCCTTCTCGTCACGTCTACCCCGCAATCATCGTCCCCTAACGAAATTGGCGGGCCTTATACCGCTTTCAACCTGGCTCACCAAGGTCAGCGCAACCACTCACGTATATACACCACGCCTTCTCCCGACTTTTGCAGCATAACTGAATAGATTCCAGATTGTTCGCCCAGTTCAACGGGCTTTTTCTTTGTCAAGTTTTACGACTTTATATGCCGTTGTATGGCTATGTATGGTATAATCAGGCATCGTGTAAACCCAGGTCAGGACGGCTATATGTACCTCAGGAAGTCGAAGAAGCCCAACGGGCGCACATGCCTCACCATCGTGCAGGGCTACCGCGACGAGGACGGCAAGAACAGGGCCAGGACGGTCAAAAGCCTCGGCTACGTCGACGCCCTCGAGGCGGAGTTCGACGACCCCGTCGCCCACTTCGAGGAGGAGTGCAGGCGCATGACCGCCGAGGCCGCGCGCGCCGAGGCGCCCATCGCCGTGGAGTTCACCGCCTCCAAGAAGATAGACAAGCGCGCCGAGGGCCGCGTCGAGCTCGGCGCGGCGGTGCCGTCCGCCTACCTCCACCGCGACCTGGGCGTATGGTCGTTCTTCGAGCGCAAGCGCACCTCGCGCGGGTTCTCCTACGACCCCTGCAGGATCCTGGAGCTGCTCGTGTGGGACCGCATAGCGCACCCCTCCTCCAAGCGCGCCGCCTGGGAGGCCAGGGGGAGGTTCCCCCGCAAGTGCGGCTTCACGGCCGACGACGTCTACCGCTGCCTGACCTACCTGGACGGCAACGCCGACGCGCTCGTGAGCTCGATGAACGCGTCGCTGGAGGAGTCGCGCGGGCCGCGCGACGCGTCGTGCCTGTACTACGACGTCACCAACTACTACTTCGAGTGCGACGAGGAGGACGGCTTCAGGATGCGCGGCGTCTCCAAGGAGCACAGGCCCAGCCCGATCGTGCAGATGGGGCTGTTCCTGGACTCCGACGGCCTGCCCCTGGGCTACGAGCTCTTCCCCGGCAACCGCAACGACATGACCACGCTGCTGCCGGCCATGTCGAAGGCGGGCGTGCGCGACCTGCCCTGGGGCGAGCGGGTGGTGGTCGTGGCCGACAAGGGCCTCAACACCTCCGCGAACATCGCCGCGTGCGTGCTCGACGGCAACGGCTACATCTTCTCGCAGTCCGTGCGCAAGGCGACCAAGGGGCTCAGGTCGTGGGTGCTCGACGACGCTGGCTACGAGGAGAGCGCCTCCGGCTCCTTCAAGATCAAGAGCCGCATCTCGGAGAAGGCGGTCTACGTCGCGGGCGAGGACGGGAAGAAGCGCAGGGTCACGGTGCCGGTGAAGGAGGTGGCCTTCTGGTCGCGCGACTACTTCGAGCGCAGCCGCCGCGAGCGCGCCAAGGTCGTCGAGAAGTCCAGGGCCGCCGTGGCCCGCGGCGACCTGTCGTCGGCGGCGGCGAAGACGTCGGTGCGCTACGCGAAGGACGTGCCCGTCGTGCGCGAGACCGGCGAGGCCGCCTCCCACAACTGGGTGGTCGACGAGGAGAGGATCGCCGCCGACGAGGCCATGGACGGCTACTACTGCATCGTCACCTCCGAGCAGGAGATGGACGACCGCGACGTCATCGACGCCTACCGCGGGCTCTGGCGGATAGAGGAGTCCTTCCGGGTGATGAAGGGCGACCTCGGCGCGCGCCCGGTCTACTGCTCCACCGAGTCCCACATACGCGCACACTTCCTCGTCTGCTACGTGGCGCTGCTCGCCATGCGGCTCATGCAGCTCGACACCGGGCGCAAATACTCCGCAGCGCAGATATCGGAGGCTCTCGCCGGCGTGACGGGCCACCTCGTGGACCGCAACCTCTACCTGTTCGACTACCGGACCGACCTCACCGACGAGCTCGCGGGAGCCGTCGGGATCGACCTGTCGCGCCAGGTGCTCACCCGCGGGCAGATCCGATCCATCATGGCGGATGTGAAGAAACCGAGGAGCTAGGGCGTACCACGCCGGAAAAAGTCACAAGAAAGAGGGCCGTTCTCCCAGCTCAGCGTAGGAGAACGGCCCTCTTTGGCTGCAAAAGTTAGGTTATAGCAGAAGAATCGTAATCCGCAGGAAAGACTTTGCAAGGGAGCAGTCTCTGCTTTCTCCGCCGCGCCTTCCCTTCCCTGTTGCCCCGCCCTTCTCGTCACGTCTACCCCGCAATCATCGTCCCCTAACGAAATTGGCGGGCCTTATACCGCTTTCAACCTGGCTCACCAAGGTCAGCGCAACCACTCACGTATATACACCACGCCTTCTCACGCCAAATATCACTTGACGGGTTATCTAGGCACACTGTTAGTAATTGCGCTAAGCCATTCCATCGGAATGAGATTGCGAACACTCTTTGACAATCTCATTCTTGCTGGGGAAAGGGAGGCGGACACCATGAGATATCCAAGACCGCCGTAAATGCCGAGAGCAAGTGCGTGATCCTCATCAGCGACAGTGCGACTTACCTCTACTGCAAGGACGACGACTTCGAAGCTACCACAATGGAGGACGGCACGCATCGCTTCACCCTGAAGTACCAGGTTGGGAAAAATGAGAAGCTCACGCTCACGCTGAACGAGGCTGTCGTGCGCCGCTTCGAGCTGGAGTTCAAGTCCAAGGTTCTGCCCTACGGCGCGGAGCGGCTGCGTACCGACGACGCGTACTACCTCGGCATCTGCTCGCGGGCTGACTGCGGCAGGGACGGGTTCCCGAAGCTCCCGAAGGCGGACGCGAAGCCCGCCGAGCTTCAGGGCTTCAATTACGCGAAGAGCACGCCGAACGACCAGAAGCGCGGCAAGGGGTGCCACTTCTTCATCGATGACTACCAGTTCGAACGGCTGTGGCAGCGACCAGAGCGCTACCTGGACGTTCTGCGCGGCTACGACTGCGTGCTCACGCCAGATTTCAGCCTGTATATGGACATGCCAGACCCGACGCAAGAGTGGAACCGCTACCGCAGCGCGGCGTTGGGCAAGTACTGGGCGGACAACGGTATAGCGGTCGCCTCAACGCTCTCGTGGGCGCAGCCGTCGAGCTACGCGTTCTGCTTCAAGGGAATCCCCAAGCACTCGACCGCGGCGACATCCACCGTCGGAGTGGCACGGGATAAGGATGCGCAGAAGGTTTGGCACGACGGCATGCGCGAGGCCATGCGGCGATTGCAGCCGTCCCTCGGGGCGGCTTTTTTATTGCCGATTCGAGATGAGACATGCCGATAACCAAGCCCCCGGGCATCGAATCGGACGCGTTCAAGTCCGCCAAATGGGACGAGCTGACGGCAGGTCGGAGCTTCTCTCAGTCGGACGCGCCCGCGCTCTCGCTTTTGTGCCAGTGGTACAAGATAGCCGATACCGCCCAGGACGAGCTGAGCGGCGTGCGCAAAGGCAGGCAGGAGCCGAAGCTGCTGAAGGTGCCGTATTCTCGCTTGTTTACAATTAGGGACGCCGTTGATATCTACTCGGAGCAATCAACACCACACCGGGTATTTACGCTTGTACAAAAATGACGATATGTTGTGAAGGAATTGTGCATCACTCCTCAAAGACAATATAAGTGTGGAGTAACTAATCTCAGCCATGCTCTAACTGCGATATTTTCGGTACACTCTAGACGCTTTGAGAGCTATATTCACTATTCTCCATAACTTATCGTCATTTTTGTACAGAAGCAGATCGAGCGAGGCTTATCGACAAGTTCGCATCCAGACGAGCAAGTGCATGATTCTATTAAATCGCAGGCGAACCATACGTTTGCCCAAAGGCAAAAGCAACAGCGCCGCGCCAAGCAATTAGCAGCATACCGAAGCGACCGAAAACAATTTCGCAACTTATTATTGAGACTGTCCGCTGGACTAAAAAAGGCCAGAGACTTAGAGCCTCTGGCCTGGTGTTTCATGGAGCGGGTGACGGGAATCGAACCCGCGTTATCAGCTTGGAAGGCTGAAGTTCTACCATTGAACCACACCCGCGATTTGCAGCGTTAGCTATTGTACCGCAAGTTGCCCCATTGCGGCGAAACTTTTCCCGAAGAAGCAATTTGCCCATACGCGATACCGTGCGCGAAACGGCTTTCCCTCGATGCAACCAGCCCAACATCAAAAACTGAGCGCACCCCAGCCCGACAGCCATCATCGCGCTCAGTGCCTGGCAACCCGCAACGCGCTCCCCTACTCCTGCGCGATTCGCGTGATGTTCAGGATGCGAAGCGCATCGTCGTCGCAGCAAGGCAAATCGAGCCCACGCTCGGCCTTCTTCGCAATCATCGCCTCTGGGGCCACTGCGTTCTCCACCCAGGTCACGCCCTGAACAATCTCCCCCGAAGCAGCCAAATTGTAGTTGTCGACCGCCTCACGCAAAAGCAAGTCCGGACGTAAGCTACCCGTCGGCTTCGCCTCCAACTTGAAGGTGGCAACGGCACCCGTGAGTTGGAAGTCCCCCACGAGGAACTCGGCAGGACGCAGCACCTTCTCCTTCTTCTTGCGCACCACGTGAATCTCATCGGGCAGCGGGAGCACTGCCGGCGTGCACGACAGAAGCGCCCGATACGTGCTCACGGGAAACGCAACCGAAGCAGCAGCAGCCTTGGGCTCGATGTAGCGACAATCCTTCACCATGAGGTCGGCCACACTCGCCTCCTGCAGAGCAGAAAGCGCCTTGTCAGCGGAAACGTAATGCGTCAGGCGGACGTCGGCGATCTCGTGCGTCCCTCCGACGCCGACAGGCAGCGCCGCGCCGAACGCAATGAGCATATGGGGCGAGAAGCCCTGGCTCACCGCATAGGGCAAACCCGCACGGCGCACGGTGCGCTCAAGCGCACGGGCGACTTCCAGATGCGACAGCATCGCGAGGCGTCCCTGCTTGGCAAACGTCAAGCGAAGGCGAAATACTTGTTGCGGCTCGCTCATCGCGCACCCCCTTCGGACGCGGGAAGCGGGCGCTCGTCGCTCGCCGCCTCCGCGGAACTATCGTTTCCCAATACCTCAGCGGCAGCAGGAGAAGCCGCAGCAGATGCGGGCGCGCCGACAGCTTCTGCCCCCGCAGGAGCAATCTTGGACGCGGGCACGTCGCCGACCTCGACCCCCGCAGCAGCCTCGGCCGACACCTCAGCAGCCAGCGCAGCCTGAGCAGGCGGCACATCCGCCGCGGCCTCTCCAGCCGCGGCGGCAGGCGCACTCGGCGTGGAACGAACGCCAGCTAGCATGTTGTCGCAATCGAGCGCCTGGCACGCACCGCAGCCCGTGCACTTCTCGAAGGTGCAGTCGGGTGTGGTGGTCTCCGCCGCCGCACGTTTGCGCTCGAGCGCCAGGTAGCGCGTGGTCACGCCCGTGGAAATATGCGCCCACGGCATGACGCGCGAGGTATCCCACTGCGCCTGCGCGATTTCCGCAGGATCGATTCCCACATCGGACGCAGCTTTTCGCCAAGCTTCCTCCAAGAAGAGCTCGGTCCACGCGTCGAAGCGTGCCCCTCGGCGCCACGCAGCCTCCACCCAGTCGGCCGCCTGCCGCCCGCCGCGGCTCATGACGGCCTCGACGAAGCTCGTCGCCGGATCATGCCAATGGATATCGACCGCCTTGTACTTCACGCTGTTGCGCAGCAAGTTCACGCGGCGCAGTGCCTCCTCGGGGGGAATCTGGCCGTCCCACTGGAAAGGCGTTTGCGACTTCGGGACGAACAGCGCGACCGACGCACTCACGCGCACGTTGCCACGATGCTCGGGCGGCACGGCGGCCTTCGCCCGATCGTAGGCGCGCTGCACAAGGCTCGCGATGCCCTTGATGTCCTCGTCGGTCTCAGTCGGCAGGCCAATCATGAAGTAAAGCTTGCAGCGGCGCCACCCCGCTTTGAACGCGGCATCGATAGCCCCGAACAAATCGTCCTCCGTCACGTTCTTGTTGATCACGTCGCGCAGGCGCTGCGTACCCGCCTCGGGCGCGAAGGTGAGACCACCCTTCTTCTGCCCCGCGACAAGCTCGGCCATGTCGACGCCGAACGAGTCAAGACGCTGGGAGGGAAGCGAGATGCGCACACCCTTGCCGTCGCAGGCATGGTTCAGCTTGGTGAGGATATCGGCAATCTGGGAATGGTCGGTCGAAGAAAGCGAGGTCAAGCTCACCTCGTCGTATCCAGTGTCGGCAAGACCCTCGAGCACCGACGACACCACGTTGTCCGCAGAGCGCTCGCGCACCGGGCGATACATCATGCCGGCCTGGCAGAAGCGGCACCCGCGCGCGCACCCGCGCAGCACCTCGACTGAGAGGCGATCATGCACGCATTCGGTGTAAGGGACGATGCACGGCTCCCACCCGGAGCTTTCCGAAAAGCCCGCGAACAGGCGCTTCTCGATATGCTCGGGAACGCCCGGCTCCACAGGCTCGACCCATGAGCCCACGAGCTGCGCCTCCTCTTCTTCCCGCACGCGATACAGCGAGGGAACGTAGCACCCAGGAAGCGCCGCAAGCGAGCGAAGGATATCCTGACGCGTTGCGCCCGCACGACGGCACTCGCGCACGCAGAGCAGAGCCTCGGGCAGCGACTCCTCGCCTTCGCCGATGAGCATCGCGTCGAAGAACGGCGCATAGGGCTCGGGGTTAAAGACACAGGGCCCGCCGCCGAGCACAATCGGATCGTCCTGCGCGCGATCGACCGCACGCAGGGGGAGGCCCGACAGGTCGAGCACTTCGAGAACATTGGTCGCCGCGAGCTCATGTGGTAGCGTGATACCGATGGCATCGAATTCCGAAAGCGGAGCGCAGCTTTCGAGCGAGAACATCGGGACGCCCTCTTCGCGCATGAGGTCGATCAGGTCGACCGCAGGCAGAAACGCGCGCTCGGCAGCGAGATGCTCGGTCGCGTTCACCGCGTTCACGAGGATGCGGACCGCCTGGTTCGGCTGCCCGAGCTCATAGGTGTCCGGGTAGACCATGCAATAGTTGAAGTCCGCACCTTCCTTGCGCGTGCTTCCCCATTCGTGGTCGAGATAGCGCGCCGGTCGCTCAACGCGCGCAAGCAGCGGCTCAAGCCGCGGCCACAAGTCGATCATGTATCCCCCTCGATATCCAAACCGCAGGTGCGGCCCTTATTCAGTCTTCTTGAGAACCGACGCGGCGCCTTGGCGAACCGCCGTCTTCACGGTCGAGAGCACGCGAGCCCCCGCAGGAGTGGCCGCGACATCGCCCGCAATCTGCGTCGCCTTCGCCGTCGCCGTGGAAACGACGCCCGCAAGCCCTGCGATGTTGCCGCCGCGCTCGAAGTACTCGACAACTGCAAGGCCCATCGCCTTCGTGCCCGCATAGCCCACGCCGGCCTTCACGGCACAGCCGATGGCGGGCACCGCGCCCGCGACCTGGCGGGCGACGCTGCGACACGCGAAGGCGCCGCCGACGATGGCGGCGAGTTCCTTCACACGCGCGACGCTCATGGGTTCGCCGTATGCGGCGGCGATCTGGAGCAGCATCTTCGCCTGGTTGAGCGTCATGAGCGGCATGTCGGCACCGGGAATGAAAAGCACGAGGCCGATGCCCGCATTCTGAAGCGACGTCGCGCTCACGGCCTCGAGCGAGAGCGGCCTGCGCACGAACGGGAACGACAGCGCGAGGGCGAGGCGCTTCTCGCGGCACGCCGCCACAACCCACTCGCCCATCCGGCAATCGAGCGCTGCCGCTGCGGCGGCATCGATGGGAATCGGAGCGTCGGAGACATCAGGCGAACTCGCCGCCGCGCCCGAGGACCCCGCGGCTGCACCCGTGCCCGCTGACTTCGCCGCGCGTATACCCGCGAACACGCTCACATGCGCTCCCGCGACTTCCCCGCTCTCGCAGGCGGCATCGCCGTCGGCCTCGCAACCTTCAACGCCTTCGGGCGCGACCAAGTCGCCCTCGGGAATGGGGTTGCCGTACGCGCTTGCCATGTCGGCCACAAGGCGCGGCATCGACGTCACGACCATCACAGGAACGCCCGCAGCGCGAATTTCCGCAGCGCGACGCCCTACTTCCTCAGAGAAGCCGGCGACGATTACCGCCATGTCGTCGCCCTCGTAAGGCGAGAAGGCGGGACCCACGAAATACCCCACGGTCACGCGAGCATGCGCACCCGCGCCGACGAAGGCCGAGCGGACATGCGCCGCGACGTCGCCCGGCGCCGAATCGTCGATGAGCACACTCACAGACACTGGGGTGTTGCGGGCGCTTTCGATGTCGGTCGCCGCCTCGATGACCGCCTTAAGGTCGATGGGAAGTTTCATAGCCGCCCTTCTTTCTTCTTGTCGATGTTCGAGCCGCGCCAGACCGAGCCGATAAGTCCCAGCGCCATGAAGCTCATAATCATGCCGGTCGAACCGTAGCTCACAAACGGCAGGGGGATGCCCGTGATGGGCATAAGCCCGCAATCCATGCCGATATTCTCCAATATCTGGAACAACCACATGCCGACAACGCACATGACTATCAAGGTTCCGAAGAGGTCGTTCGAGTTGCGTGCGATGCGCATGCTCACGTAGATGAGCGCACCGTAGAGCGCGAGGAGGGCCATCGACCCCACGAAGCCGAACTGCTCGGCAAGCACGCAGAAGATGAAGTCGGTCTGCGCCTCGGGCAGAAAGCCGTGCCCCGACTGTGTGGCGTTGAACAGGCCCTTTCCGAAAAGCCCGCCCGAGCCGATGGCGATCTTCGCTTGCTGGAGGTTATACCCCGACGACGACGTGTTCGAGCCGTCTTGGTCGAGGAACACGAGCAGGCGGTTGCGCTGATACTGCTTGAGCAGCTTGTACTCGCCGGTGGAGTTGTAGATGACCTGGTCGATCGCGAACACCGCCGCGATGGCCGCGATTCCCAGCGCCAACGTGATGAGCAGGTACTTCGGACGCGCGCCGCCTGCAACGAGCGCCATCGCGCCGATTGCAAGGTACACAAGGCCCGTGCCCAAGTCGGGTTGTGTCATGATGGCCAAGAAAGGCACCAAGATGAAGAGGATAACTTTCAGGTATTCCCGCAGGTCATCGAGGCGGCCGCCATAGCGTGCAACGAGCGCCGCATCCATGAGGATGATCGTAATCTTCGCGAACTCGCCCGGCTGCACCTGGATGCCGAGCTTCAGCCACGATTGGGCGCCCATGCCGGCGTCGGTGCCGAGACCCGGGATATGCGGGGACAAGATGAGCGCGATGTTCAAGATGAACAGCGGCATGACCGCGTTCGCGAAACGTTGGTAGTCCACCCGCCACATGAGTATCATGACGACAGCGCCCACCGCGGCGAAGAGGAGCTGGCGCGTGAAGCTGTAGGTCGTGTCGTTCGACCCCTCGATGGACGACCAGCATACAAGCAGGCCGTACCCCACGAGCAGCACGATAATCGCAACGAAGGGGAGGTTTATCAGGGGGAGCCTCCCCCTGCGCGGGCTCGCTGCACGCGAAAGCGACGCGTCGGGCGTCTTCAAGCTGTCTATCTGCGGCAATGCCATGTTATTTCACCTCGCTTCCCTAGTCGGAGCGGCTTGCGCTCTTGGTGCTGAAGCCTTCGATCTGGCGGCCCGAAGACCCAGCGATGCGACCCATCGAGGACGCGTCGTTGCTACCTGCATCGGCAGCCATGACCGCTTCCATCACCTTCGCACCCACCGGAGCCGCCACGGCAGAACCGCCGCCGCCCTGCTCGATAACGGTCGCGACCACGTACTTCGGGTCGTCGTAGGGTGCATAGCACACAAACCATGCATCGTCGCCCTTGTCAGTATGCTCGGCGGTGCCGGTCTTGCCCGCCGCCTTGATTCCCGACTCGGCGAACAGCGACGCGATACCCTCGTTCTCGGTGACCACGCCGCGAAGGGCGTCACGCACGATTTCGAGATACCGCTGGTCGACGTCGGGCTCGGTGACGACCTCGGGCTCGTAGCTGACGACCGTCTGGCCCGAGGCGTTGCGCACTTCCTTCAACAGATGCGGCTTCATGATCTTGCCCGTCGCGATGCCGCCATAGGCCGCCGCGACCTGGATCGGCGTGACCTGCACATCGCCCTGGCCGATGATCACATTGGTATAGTCGCCGCCCGTCCACGTAGCGTTCGCGGGAACGTTGCGCCAGCGCGTCGCTTTCCACTCGGGCGTGGGCACGAGCCCCTCGACCTCGCCGCCGATGTCGATGCCCGCTTTCTTCCCGAAGTCAAACCGCTGCACCATCTCTTGGATGGCGGTGTCGGACAGGTTGCCGCCTTGGCTTTTCGACGCGTAGAAGAAGTTCTTCGCAATCTCGTAGAACACGACGTCGCACGAGTTGACGATGCCGCCGCGGAAGTCAAGGTACCCATGGCCGTTGTGGTTCCAGCACCATTGGGGCGATCCGGTGTTGAAGCCGTCCCACTTGCCCGTGCAGTCCCACGAGCGTCCTTCCGCGAAGCCGTATTCCAAGCCGGCAAGTCCGGTGAAGGGCTTGAAGGTGGAGGCGGCGGCATAAAGACCCGCCGTCACGCGGTTTTGCAGCGGCGCGTGCGCGGAATCGGAGTTGTAGACGTTGTTCGCCTCGGTGGAAAGACCTCCGACCCAGTTCGTCGGATCGAACGTGGGATAGCTCGACAGCGCGATGATGCTGCCGTCGCGCACGTCCATGGCCACGACCGCACCACCGACGCCCTTTCCCGTACCGATAACGCCGTCACCAGGCGCGATAAGGCTCGCGAGCGCCTCGTCGGCGGCGTACTGGACCGAGCCCTTGATCGTCAGGTACACGTCCGACCCGCGGGTCGCCTTGGTCTCGCTCACCACGTCCACGACGTTGCCCTGCGCATCGACGGTGACGACACGCTGTCCGTGGTCGCCCGCGAGCAGGTTGTCGTACGCGCTCTCGATGCCCGATTTGCCCACATCGTCGGTCAATTGAATATCGCGGTTGGAGGGCGCATTGGAAACCTGGTCCTCGCTCGGCGTACCCGTGTAGCCCAGGGCATGGGCGCACAGGGCGCCGAAGGGGTAATCGCGCACGGTGCGCGTCTCCACCGTCACGCCCGAGAAGGCGTCGGAGTGCTCGGCGATGAAGGCGACGTCGCGCAGGCGGACATCGCTCGCCACGACGCGCTGACTCTGCGCGCCCGCCGTGGTCGACTGGATGCGCTGCCGCACGATCGCCTGAGGAATGCCGAGGACGGCCGAAAGCCGGGCGACGACGTCGTGGTCGTCGACCACGTCCGCATCGGCGAGGACGGTCTGGCTCGATCGGTTCTTCACGAGCGCGATGCCGTCGGCGTCGTAGATGTAGCCGCGCGGTGCGGGCGTCGACACCGTGGTATAGAGGTTGCTCGCTGCCTTGTTCGCGTAGTCTTCGCTCGAGAGGATCTGCATGCTCCACAGCTTCGCCGCCAAGGTTCCGAAGACGGCGACGGAGAAGATGCTGACGCCCGTGAAGCGACCCTTCAAGCTGTCAGCGGGCTTCTTCGAGTTGGCATGGCCGCTTTTCACCTGCACGTCGGACTCGGGGCGAGAAGAGGTGCCCTTGCCACGGGCGAAGCCCCCGCTCGAGCCGACGCCAACGGTCGAGAGCTGCTGCACCTCTTTCTTCCCGCTGTTCGCGTAAGGGGTCTTCGTGCGGTTGCGCACGGAGAGCACGACGACGATGATCGCAGCCGCAACGAGCGCCGCGACCACTGCTGCGATGATGGCTACCAGCATGCGGGCCCCCTAGCGAAGATGCGGCGTTCCAGGCTGCTGCTGAATCGGCTGCGCCAGGAAACGCACGACGATCGGGTAGAAGATAAGCGCCGCAAGGAAGTTGTAAACGGTGCCCGGCAGCGCGCGGAAGACGAATGCATCGAGGGCGCTCACGCCCGCGCCGAAGGCCATCATAAACGCAGCATAAAGGAGCTCGATGACGAGCGTCGATATGGCGGCAAGCAGCAACGGCATGAAGAGCGTGTCGTTGTTCACCAGCATGAAGATGCGCTTCGCGAGAAACGACACGCCGGTGAGCAGGAACGCCATAGCCCCCACAGGGCCCGTGCCCAGAAGGTCGAACAGCAGACCCAGGACAAACGCGAAGACCGGGCCAGACTGGTCGGGGCAGACGATGGATACGATGAGCACATAGGCCATGATGAAGTTAGGGACCACACCGAAAAGCGCGATGTTAGGAGCGAGCGCGATTTGGAGCACCACGGCGATAATCGCGCCGATGACGCGGGGCACGACGGTGATCGGTTCGTTCATTACTGCGCACCTCCCGTGCTCGAAGACGATTTCGATTGCGAGGAAGACGAGGAAGACGAAGACGAGGAGTCCGACGAGCTCTCGGAAGCGCTCGTGACGACGAGGACCTCCTCAAGCGACGTCGCGGCATCGTTGGGGGAAACGACGATGCGGCGGCTCGCGTCGTTTTGCGCGCCTTCGATCTTCACGACGGTGCCGATGAGCAGCCCACGGGTATAGCTTCCGCCCAAGCCTGACGTAAGCACGACATCTCCCACCGAGACCTGCACGTCGGAGTCGATGTTCTCAAGGTAGAGCAAGCCGTCGAGCGAGCCTCTGACCACGCCTTCCGCACGGCTCGATTGGATAAGTGCCGCCGCGCCCGAGCGCGGGTCGCTCAAAAGGCGCACCGTCGACGAGCTGGCCTGCGCCGAGACCACCTGCCCGATAACGCCATTCGGCCCCATGACGGTAAGGCCCGTCGACACGCCGGAGGAGGTTCCCACATCGATAGTGACCGTTTGGTTCCACGCGTCGGTGTTGCGCCCGATGATGCGGCCGCCGATGCCTTCAGCGCCCGAGCTCTCCTTGAGATCGAGAAGCCCCTCGAGGCGCTCAACTTCCTGACGGTACTCCTCGGTCTGGGCGACGAGTTCGCGCAGCTCGGCATTCTGCTCGCGCAGCTGCGAGAGCGTCGCGTCGTCCGCGGAGGCGTCGGTGAGCGCATCCTGGGCATCGCTCATGCCCGAGGAAGCAGAGGCGCCGACGAATTTCAGGGGCGCGGCGATCGAGCCCACGGCACCCTGAATCGCGTGCAAAGGCCCCGACTCCCCTTCGCGGGAATACACCGTCGCCATCACGAGGGAGACGACGAGCAGAACGATAAGGAGCACCCGATTGGCGGATGCTCCGTTTCTGTTTTGGAAATTAAGCGACATAAAAGCTGCTCAGCACCTATTTCGAGCGCATGAGCGTCTGTTTGAGCGCCGTGGGCGTCTCAAGCACCTTCAGGCAGCCCGTAACGACGTTGGTCAGCGCCGTCTCGCTCACCCACACGGGAATCTCGAGCTTGTCGGACAGATAACGGTCGAGACCGGAAAGCAGACCGCCGCCGCCCGTGAGCAGAATGCCGTTCTGGATGATGTCGGAAGCCAGGTCGGGGTTCGTCTTCTTGAACGTTTCCTTGATGTGGATGACCATTTCCTCGCACGGCGCTTGAAGTGCCTGGCGCACGTCCTCGGACTGGATGGTGACTTCCTTCGGCTGCTCGGTGAGCACGTCTTGGCCGGAGATGATCATGTCGCGCTCGCGCCCGTCCTCGAAGGGCAGGATGGAGCCGATCTTGATCTTGATGACCTCGGCCGTGCGCTCGCCGATCTTGATGCCGAGCAGATCGCGCAGGTGCATGGCGATCGTCTCGTCCATGCGGTTGCCCGCAAGGCGAAGGCTCGAGGACGTCACGATGCCGCCCAAGGAGATGACGGCCACCTCGGTGGTGCCGCCGCCGATGTCGACGACCATGGAGCCTGTCGGCTCGGTGACGGGCAGATCGGCGCCCATCGCCGCAGCCATCGGCTCTTCGATGAGGTACGCCTGGCGGGCACCCGCCTGGATGGCGGCCTCGAAGACGGCGCGCTTCTCGACGGACGTGGCACCGCAGGGAATGCAGATGACGATGCGCGGCTTGGCCTGCCACGGGTACTTGCGGACCGCCGCCTTGTTGATGAACGCCGAGAGCATGGCCTCCGTCACGTCGTAGTCGGCGATAACGCCGTCCTTGAGCGGGTGCTCGGCGGAGAACGCCTCGGGCGTGTGGTTGATCATGTTCTTCGCCTCGTGGCCGACGGCGAGAACGCGATGGGTGCTCTTCTCGATGGCGACGACCGAGGGCTCGTTGATGACGATGCCCTCGCCCGTCATCGCGACGAGCGTGTTCGCGGTTCCAAGGTCGATGGCCATGTCGGTGCCCATCTGGCCCGTAAGGTTCGAGAACCAATCCATAAACGACATAAAAGCAAAACCCCTTGAGGTCACAGTTGTTTCAAGTAACGACTGATTTTATCACACGGCATTTCACCTGATTGAAAATCCACGAGGGGCACAATCACCAGACCCGCCCGCCCATCTCGGAAGCCAGCTTTCGCCTTTAGTGAACGCTGCAGGAGAGGCAGGGGTCGTAGGCTCGCACGAGCTCTTCCACCCGCAAGCGGATATCGGCCTCGGCGGCGCCTTCCGCAACCATCTTCTCGGCGAGAACGCGCATGTCGCCTTCGAGGTTCGCGACGTTTTGCGCCGTGGGCGTGAGTATTGACGCATGCTTCACACGGCCTTCCTCGTCGAGCTCCAGGTCATGGAAGAGCACGCCCCGCGGAGCCTCGGTGAACCCGGTCGCGCGACCGGCGCGCACTGTGAAGGGCACAGGCTCGCTTGAACCCGCAAAGCAGCTGTCGCCCTCGGCGAGCCTTCGCGCTATGCCCGCGCAGCGATCGAGCGCATCGACGAGCTCGACTGCCTGCGCGACGTTGTTGCGGAAGGGATTGCGCTCCGGCGGACGAAGCCCCGCCTTTGCAGCGGCAAGTCGAGCACGCTGACCGAGCTGGCCCCACGACGCGTTGATGCGCGCAAGCGACGCCGTCATGTACGGCTTTCGGGACAAGCGAGAACGCGCAAAGAGCGCGCCGGAATGCGGCACGGCGTATTCCTCGACACGAGCCTCGTGGTCGTCGGCGTCGAAGGTCTCCCCCGTGCCCACGAACCGCGCGTCGCGCGAGGTGCACACCGGGTAGTATCCTTCCTGCACCATGGCGAGCATGTCGCCCGCCGTTTCGATATCGGGAACAGGGAAGCTGTTGAACAGGTCGACCGTCTGCTCGGCGAAGGGCAGCATCGCCTCCATCTTCTCAGCGAGCGCCAAGTACTCATCGCGCGAGATCTCGTTCGTGAAGCCGCCCACGACCGCCGTGATCGGGTGCACGGAGCGTCCGCCCACCTTCGTGCACAGCTCGTTGCCCAATGCCTTCAAGGCAAGCGCCTGATTAAACAGCTCGGGTGCCTCGGTGGCCAGCGGGAACACGCTCGCATGCCCCGTGAAGTCGGGCGCGGCGAACACGAACAGGTGCGTCGCGTGGTTCTGCAAGTACGACCCGTAAATCAAGAGCTCGCGCAGGGCATGCGTGCGGTCGCTCACCTCGACGCCGAAGATGCGCTCGATGGCCAAAAGATCGGTGACCACATGGCTTGCCGAGCAGATGCCGCAGATGCGCGAGGCGATATAGGGTATCTCGGAAAACGTGCGGCCGCGCACCATGCTCTCGAACAGGCGCGCCGGCTCCACGACGTTCATCTCGCAGGTCGCGACCGCGCCATCCTCGATCGCGAGGTGGATATTGCCGTGGCCCTCGATACGCGCGATATGGTCAACGTTGATCGAACATCTCATCTTGCGTCTACTCCTCGCTCGCCTCGGAAAGGGCTGGGTTCACGTAATTGAACATCTGAAGGGCCTCGTCGAAGGCCGCAACGCTCACGCCCGACTCGGCGCACACCGCCCGCGCTGCGGCCACGTTCGCATCGGGGGAAAGACCCGCGCAGCCGTTGCAGGGACGGCCAAGCGACGTGCAGCGCGCACCGCACCCGCAGCGCGTGACGAGCCCCAGGCACAAAACGCCGCGGCCGAAGAAGCACCCGCGGTCGTTGTGCTTGCACTCGCCGCACAGCGTCGCCGTCTGCGGCAAGCGGTTCGAGCCGTAAATCGCGCGCTGCAGCACGTCGATGAAGGCGAAGGTGTCGATCGGGCAGCAGAGCACCTCGAAGTCGACATCAATGTATGCCGAGATGGGCGCGGGATCGACAAGCTCGCCGCACGCCTCGGGCGCACCGGCCTCGCCGTAGACGGCAACGGCGCCGGCTTCCACATTGCCCGCTGCCATGCCGGGGATGCCCGCCGTTGTGGCACATGCCCCCACGGCGATCACCGCGCTCGCCTTCTTGCGCACGGCCTTGAGGGTCTCGACGGCCTCGGCGGTCGTCGCCGCGCCCTCGACCACTGCCACGTCGAATTCCTCGGGCATGGGATCGCTCGAGGCAAGCTGCCAATAGCGCAGGTCGATCTGGCCCAACACGTCGAGCAGGTAGGGCTCGGCGTTGGTGATCTGCAGCTGGCAGCCAAAGCAGCTCGCCAGGCCCACCACCACGACGCGCGGTGCAGCCGGGCGCTCGCGCTCGAATTCAAGATTGCTCATGCTACATCGACCCCTGGATGTTCTTAGCTTCCCAGTAGTTGAACACGGGCCCGTCGATACAGCAGTACTGGTGCCCGATTTGGCAGTGGCCGCATTTGCCCATGCCGCATTTCATATGCCGCTCGAAGCTCATGTAGATGTGGTCGTATGAAATGCCCTTCTTGCGCATCTCCTGCACGACGAACCGATACATCACCGGAGGTCCGCACAGCGCACCAAACGTGGTGTCGGGATTGATCTCGAGGTGCTCGAACGGCTTAGTGACCAGGCCTTCCTCGCCGTCCCAGGTCTCGTCAGCATGGTCGACGGTAAGATAGAGGTCAAAATCCTTGCGATGGCGCCACATCTCGAACTGATTGCGGAACATCACTTCCTGCGGCGTCTTGCTGCCGTAGATGATGGTGACCTTGCCGAAATCGGAGCGCTCGTCGTGAATGTTGTTGATAAGGCTGCGAAGCGGCGCGATGCCAAGGCCGCCCGCCACGAGCAGGATGTCGTGGCCGCGCATCTTCTCGAAGGGAAAGCCACGCCCGAAAGGCCCGCGAATACCCACGATGTCGCCGCACTGCATCTTGTGAAGCGCCTCGGTGAAACGGCCCGCACGGCGCACGCACAGCTCGATGAAGCCGCTCTTCGACGGCGAGGACGAGATGGATATCGGCGCCTCGCCCACCCCGAAGATGGAAAGTTCGACGAACTGGCCGGGCTCATGATGGAACGCGTTGCGGATGCATTCGTCGACCAGGCGGAACTCGAAGAGCTTCTCGGTCGCGGTGAGCTCGGTGATCGACGTGATGCGCGCCGGCCACGGGCGATACGGGTTCGCGGCCATACGCTCGGCGCCGGTCATCGGAGACCCGGCATCATGGAAGGGATGCACCTCGATTGCGGAGGCTGCAACGTTATTCGGCATCGTCTGCCCCCTTTCGCTCGAAGAACTTCAGCACCTCGATGGGATTGATGTTGGCCTTGCAAGCGCGCACACAGCGCCCGCATCCCACACAAAGCATGCGGTCGTGCGTGGCAAGAAAGCCGTTGAGCTTGTGATACATGCGATGGCGCACGCGGTTGCGCCCGTCGGGTCGGAAGTTGTGCCCGCCCGCCACGACGGCGAACTGCGGGTTCGTGCAGCAGTCCCACACGCGCTCGCGCGAGCCGTGCTTTCCGTCGGGGGTGCGCACGTCGCGGATATCGAAGCAGTAGCACGTCGGGCACGCCGAGGCGCACGCGGTGCACGACAGGCAGCGTCCGCCGAGTTCCTCCCAGAAGGGGTCGGAATGGAAGGCGTCCATCAGCATGGCGACTTCCTGAATGTCGGGAATTTCCTTGTTGAAGGCCTCCTGCCGACGGCGCGTGACATGGCGGAACTCCGCCCGCTCCTCATCGGTCGCCTCACGAGGAGAGCATGCCGCCTCCAGGATGTTCGCAGCCTCGACACTCGAGATGCTCACCAGGTACTTCCCGCCAATATCCTGCAGGAACAAATCGTAACCGAAGCGCGCCTCGTCGGAGCCCCACAGATGGCAGAAGCAGGTGTCGGTCGGCATGCAGCTGATGCCCACGATAAGCGTGGCGTTGCGGCGCGCCGTATAGTATGGATCGGGGTACGGTCCATCGCGGAACACCAGGTCAAGGCTGTTGAGCGCATTGATGTCACACGCATGGGCGCCGAACACGACGCGCGGTGCGACGGGCTCCGAATACTCGGTGACGTCGTTGGTCTCAGTGTCGAAGGTGAGAAGCGTCTCGCGCACCGGCAAGAAGAGCTTCTTCAGCGGGGTGATGGTGGTCGTGTAATCGAGCGCGATTTCCTCGAACGATTCAACCGTAGAGTACGCATGACTCATGCCGCTCTTGACGGGTGCGATTACCTCATAGGTTTCCAAGAAGGCCGACACAAGCGAAGGGAGCTCGCTCGCGTCGATAACTCGATAGAGCATACGCACGCATCCTTATCTCGTCTGGGATTACTTCGTGCGCGTATCATGCTACTCCGACAAGCGCACCCCAAGAGCAACGTATCGACCAATGGCGCGTTTCCCCGACTCGGGATGGATGGGATTTCCTGCCTGCGCGCTACCGTCTCACCCCTCGAAACGCAGGAAAGCCGGCGAGCTATGAGGGCTTGCCGGCTTTCGGATGCGCTTGGGAGGCGCGAGGGTGCGCCCGAGGACGCTCGCTCAATTGCAGCTTATGCGCCGAAGAACACCTTGATCTCGCGCTCAGCGGACTCGACGGAGTCGGAGCCATGGATGACGTTCTCGTCGACGGTCAGGCCGAAGTCGCCGCGGATAGTGCCAGGAGCAGCATCGGCACAGTTGGTGGCACCCATGAGCTTGCGCATGGTAGCCACGGCATTCTCGCCGGAAACAACCATCTTCACAACCGGGCCGGACGTGATGTAGGAGATAAGACCCTCGTAGAACGGCTTGCCCTTGTGCTCGCCGTAGTTCGCCTCCGCCTCTTCGAGCGTCACCATGCCGAGCTCCATGCGCTCGATCGTGAGGCCAACGCGCTCGATGCGGGAGATGATCTCGCCGATGTGGCCGTTGCGCACACCGTCGGGCTTGATCATGTTGTAGGTCTTCTCGATTGCCATGCTTGTTACCTTTCTTGTTCGCTACGTTTTATTCCCACGCGCCCAAAGCGCGCGAAATAGCTAGTTTTGGCTGGGGAAATAAAGCTCGACGTTCGAAATCTTCCAACCGATGAGGTCGCGAACCATCGAAATCTTGTACTGCATTTCCCCACCCTGATCGGTGGTCGCCTTCACGTAGACGGTCGAGTTGCTCATCGACTTGTCGACACCGAGCACCTCTGCGGAGGAGTCGGTCACGATCGGACCCGTGAGCGAATCGACGTCCTCGACGTCCTTCGAGAACAGGGCATCAGAGCCGGACGGGTTCGCGAGCAGCTCCTTCGCGACGCTTTCCTGCGTCGGGAAGCCGTAGCCTTGGGTGTAGGCGAACACGGCGGCGCCGAGCGCGAGGATGATCACGATGATGATGGCCACCACGATCTTGAGGCCGACGTTTCTGCGCTTGCGCTCCTGCTTGGCGATGCCGCGCGACCACTGCTCGAGCTCTTCGTCACTCGCGGTGAAAAAGCGGTCGTCGTTGCCGTCCGCGTAAGCTTCCGGATAACCCGGCGCGCCTTCCATGGGGCCGTCGTCGTAATAGTACGGGTCCTGAGGAACTGCTTCAGCAGGGTAGCTTTCAGCCTCGGGATATACCGCCGTACCATCGGCGACCACGTCGAAGCCCGACATGTCGACAGGCGCGAGCACCTGCGTGGGCTGGGAAGACGTCCCCTGAGCCACGGCACCTACCGCGCGCTGGTAGTCAACGCTCGCGGAGTCGGAGAGATAATACGTCTTGTCGGCGATTGCCGACTCGAATGCGGTGACTGCCTTCGCCATCTCGCCGCACGCGACGTAGGCCTGGCCCAGATTCGCGTTGAGCTTGTTCTTCATCGCCTGAGGCATATCGAATTGGAACGCGCTCTCGTAGGACGCGACCGCATCCGCCGGACGATTGAGAGCCATGAAGCAAACACCCAGGTTGAGCAGCGCCTTCGTGGGATCGGGATTGCCCTCGTCGAGCGCAGCCTCGCGAAACGCGACGCCCGCCTCCGCGGTCTTGCCCACCTTCATGTAGGCGTTGCCCATGCCGATGTAGGCCTTGTAGCGCGCGTCGTATCCCTCGTCGGCCACTGCGGCCTCGAAATAGCGCACCGCGTTGTCGTAGTCGTGGAGCGACGCGTACGCCATGCCGAGATTGCAGTCGACCGCGCCCTTCATGTCGTAGGAGGGATCGGCCACGGCCTGCGTGTAGGCCTGGATGGCCTCGTTGGCATCCCTCAGCTTGATCAGGCAGTTGCCGATCTGGTGGTACAAACGCCCCGTCTCGCCAGGCGCCGGCGGCATAGCCTCATCCTGCAGGCACTGCGTGAACGCCATGAGCGCGCCCTGGAAATCCTTGGCGTCGTAGAGAGATTGCGCTTTGTTGAAAAGCTCGTAGTTCATCTGGTTCCTTCGATCCGGGCAGAATGCCGGGATATCGGCTTATTCGTTGGCGTTCTCGATCTCGATCTTCTCGATCACATCGCCCACGCGGAGCTGACCGATGACGTCTTTGCCCTCGATGGTCTGGCCGAACACGGTGTAACCGTCATCGAGGAAGGGCTGCGCGCCCAAGCAGAAGTAGAACTGGGAGCCCGCAGAGTTGGGGTTTGACGAACGTGCCATGGCGAGCGTGCCGTCCTTGTGCACATTGTTCGGGTTGGTGGTGTACTCCTCATGGATGGAGTAGCCCGGGTTGCCCGTGCCGCAGCCGCGACGAGAACCCTCTTTGATGACCTGCTCGGGCGTGAGGTCACGCGTGTTCGGGCAGCCGCCCTGGATGACGAAGCCGGGAACGTAGCGATGGAACTTCAGGCCATCGTAGTAGCCCTTCTGGGAAAGCTCGACGAAGTTGCCCACGTGGATGGGAGCATCGTTGCCGGCGAGCTGCACGCGGATAGTTCCCTTGGTGGTGGTGAGGACGGCGATTTCGTTGCCGTTCGGCTTGTATTCGGGGGTGTACAACGCCATAAGGCGGCTCCTTTGCGTTTCCTTGACTCGCAGGGCGGCCTACCAGGCTGCACGACGAGCAGATGATTGCATACGAATCATTATTCTACCAGTATGCGGCAAACATGATGCAAAAACCGCAATGTTCGCAAACGAAGGCAAAACCAGAAGATACGCGGGTAAGGGGCAAAGGAACAATTGCCGCCGTTTTGGCGCGCATACGAAAAACGGGCTGGAAGATAACTTCCAGCCCGCTCGTTTTGAATGGTGCCCCCAACGAGAATCGAACTCGTGTCTCAGCCTTGAAAGGGCCGCGTCCTAACCTCTAGACTATGGGGACGAAGTCGCTTCCTTACGAAAGCAGCCAGGATATTATCGCAAAGGTCGCGGCCCTTGGCAAGAACTATTTTGCATTTTTCTGCACAAAAATGCTCACGACCTCGACGTGGTAGGTCTGGGGGAACAAATCGACCGGCTGCGCGTAAAGCAGCTTGTAGCCATTTTCCTCGAATCGGGCCACGTCACGCGCCCAAGTCGCAGGATTGCAACTCACGTACGCCACGCGCTCGGGGCACGCTGCGGCGATGCTCTCCACCACGCCGTCTGCCAGGCCCGCACGCGGCGGATCGACGACGAGCGCGTCGAGCTCGCCCAGCTCGGGAAGCTCGCGGGCCGCATCGCCACCGATAATCTCGATGTCGACCCCGTTGGCATCGGCATTGCGGCGCAAGTCGCGCACGGAACTTCCCGCCGACTCGACGGCGATCACATCGGCGCCCGCCGCTGCGAGCGGAATAGAGAACGTGCCGCCGCCCGAGTACAAGTCGGCAATGAGCATCTCGTCAAGGCCGACAGGCCCCTCATCGCCCACTTCCCCACCGAGCCCGTGAATGACCTCGCCGATGAGCTTTTCCGCCTGCGCGGTGTTCACCTGAAAAAACGAAGGCGCCGCCACGCGGAAGGTGAAGCCGAGCAGCTTCTCCTCCCAAAAGCCCTTGCCATCGAGCACCTCCACTCCCTTGATCTTGCGCGCGCGACCCGGGTCGGCAAGCACGCGCACGATGCTCGTGGCCTTAAACGACCCCTTGAGGATGTTTGCCACATGGCCGCGCGGGAAGGCGGCGGGCGTCGTCCAAAGTGCGACCTCGGTGCTGTGGGTGCGCACGCTATGCCGCACGCCGACGCGGAAAATACCCAGGTCGTCTGCACCTTGTGCGAAGCGGAGCGCCCCGCGCAGCGCCTTGGGGGCACGCTCGATCTGCTTGTAGGCAACCGGGCACGTGGCGCTCGCCACGACATCCTGGCAGCCTTCATCGTGGAAGCCCAGCTGGAACATGCCCGCCGCATCGAACGCCGCGCCGAGCTCGATCTTGTTGCGGTACCCCCACTGCCGCTTGCTTCCCAGACAAGGGCGCACGAGAGCAGCCGCGCGCTCGTCCCCGAAGCCGGCCGTGCGCGAAAGCGCCGCAACGACGTTGTCGGTCTTCGCGGCAAGCTGGGTCTCGTAAGCGAGATGCTGCCAGGGGGCGACTCCTTGCGAGGACGGCTCCGCCCAGGTGGGGGCCACGCGGCACGCCGCAGGCTCTTTCACCTCGACGATGCGCGCGCGGGCGAAAGAGTGCTTCTCCTCCGTCAGCTCGATAGCGAGCACGTCGCCCGGTGCGCCGCCTTCGACGAACACGGCCTTCCCGCTCTCGAGATGCGCGACCGCCTCGGGGCCGAATCCCATGCGCTCGATCGTTACGATTTCTCCCATGCCCTTGCCCGTTCTCCCTCATTTTCGATATCGATGTTTGCGATTCACCCATGATAGCGTATAATTCCTTGGTTGTGCCCCTGTAGCTCAGGGGATAGAGCGTCTGCCTCCGGAGCAGAAAGCCACAGGTTCGAATCCTGCCAGGGGCACCAGAGTAGAATGAAAACGCCAGGCCGCAAGACCTGGTGTTTCTTATTGCGAGGCTAACCGGATAATACGGCGACAGGATTAAGACACCCGGCCGCGCTCGACCGAGTAGGTGGCATCTGCGATGGCAGCGGCGCTTGGACGATGGCTCACGAGCAGCACCGTCTTCCCCGCTCGATTGCCGGCGAGCGCCCGCAGCACGGCGGCCTCGTTCAGGGCATCCAGGTTGCTCGTGGGCTCGTCGAGCAGCACAAAGGGGGCGTCGTGCAGGAACATGCGCGCGAGGCCCAGCCGCTGGCGCTCGCCGCCCGAAAGCGCGTCGCCCAGCTCGCCCACCTGGGTATCGAGACCCGAAGGAAGCCTGCGAACGAAGTCGGCGATGGAGGCCTTCTCGCACGCCGCCATGATCTCCTCGTCGCTCGCGCCCGGTTTCGCGAAGACAAGGTTGTCGCGCACAGTGCCCGCGAACAGATGCGTCTCCTGCGTCATGAAACCCTCCACCTGGCGCAAGCTCGCGGTGGCTACGCGGCGAACGTCGTGCCCCGACACCTCGATGGCGCCGCTATCGGCGTCCCAAAAGCGCATGAACAGTTTGAGCAGGGTCGACTTCCCCGACCCCGAGCGACCCGCGATGCGAACCACCTGACCGGGCTGGATGATCAACTCGACATTGGAGAGCACGCACGCATCGCCGTACGAGAAGTCAACATGGCTTGCCGCGGCACCGTCGAACCCGTCAAGCGACGCGCCTTCTTCTATCTCCTCGGTCTGCGGGCTCTCGTCGAGCACATCGAGCACGCGAGCGCCCGATGCGAGCGTCTGCTGCAGCGTCGAACCCAGGTTCGCCACGGCAATGACCGGGCCGAACGACGACATGAGCACCGCACACGCGATCGCCGCCGGACCGAAGGCGATCATCCCGCCGTTCGCCAGGTGCATCGCCGCAAGCAGCATGCCCATATCGAGCGCGAGCACCACCGCACCCGTCGCCGCCATGGCCGCCGCCGTGCGATCCTTCAGGCGGCCTTCCACCTTGGCGAGGCTGCTCATGCGGCATGCCAGCTCACGCGCGCGGTCGTCGGCGCGCCCGAACTGCAGCGTTTCGCGCAGACCACGCAGACTGTCGAGCACGAACGCGTTCATGGAGCCGATGGCGTCGCGCACCTCGCGCCCGCCCGTACCGCTCGCCTTCGACGAGATCCACGGCACCGCAATGCCCACGACCGCATAGGAGAAGGCGGCGTAGACGGCCAAAAGCGGCGAGAGCGTCGCCGTGAACGCCACCATGACGACCGACACGACAAGGGCAATCGCGGCGGGCGAGAGCGTGTGCGCATAGAACACCTCGAGAAGCTCGATGTCGCCTGTGAGCAGGGACACAAGGTCACCCTTGTCGCGGCCCTCGAGCTTTGCGGGCGCAAGCGTGCGCATCTTGCCGAACACCTTGTCGCGCACAAGCGCGAGGATCTTGAACGCCAGGTAGTGGTTGCACAGCTGCTCGCCGTAGCGAAGCGGCCCGCGGACCACGCCGCACACGGCCACAAGCGCGCACGCCGCGCCCATGGGGAGCGCACCCCACACGCCCGCCGCGCCGAGCAGGCCGTACGCCGCGAACACAGTGAGGAAGATCGCCGCGAGAAAACCGAGCACGCCCAGCACGATGGCAAGCGCCATCACGGGAAGAAGCGGGCGCGTAAGCCCCACAAGACGCGCCATGATGGAGAAATTAGAGCGGCGACGCGGCGCTGCGGCGCCCGATGCCCCGCGCCGGTCGGCACCCGTGGCGCAAACCGGCTCACCGGCTTCGCCCGGCATCTCCAGAGCGTCCACGCCCGAAGCCGCACCCGGGGTCACCGCACTCGAGGCGGCATCCCCGTCGCTCTGCGCGAACGCCTCCAACTGCGACTGGCTCTCCCACAGCCGCGCATAGGCGCCTTCCCGTGCGAGCAGCTGGGAGTGCGTGCCATGCTCCACGAGTTTCCCCTGTTCAAGGACATAAATCGCATCGGCTTGCTCAATTGCCGACAAGCGGTGCGAGATCATGATGACCGTGTGCCTGCCCGCAAGCTCGCGCGCGGCGGAGATGATAGCAGCCTCGCTTTCGGCATCGATATTGCTCGTGGCCTCGTCGAAGATGTAGATGGGCGAATCGTGCAGCAGGGCCCGAGCGAACGCCAGGCGCTGACGCTGGCCGCCCGAAAGGTTCGCGCCCTCGGCTGCAATCTCCATGTCGAGCCCACCCGATTCGCGCGCGAAGCCCGCCAGCCGGCACTTCGCGAGGGCCCCCCACAGCTCCTCGTCGCCCGCGTCGGGCTTGGCAAGCAGCAAGTTCGAGCGAAGCGTTCCCTTGAACACGTAGCTCGAAAACGGCACCGTGGTGATGGTCTTGCGCAGCGACTCGGCCGAGATGTCGCGCAAGTCGATCCCGCCAATACTGACCTCGCCCGCATAACGCGCGTTCGCGCCCGACAAAATGCCCGCAAGCGTTGACTTGCCCGAACCGCTCTCGCCCGTCACGCCGATAAAGCTGCCGCACGGCGCCGAGAAGTCAACCCCCTCAAGCACCCGGCGCTTCCCGTCGTAGGAGTACCCGACACCGCGGCATTCCACGCGCGCATCGTGCGGATCGACCTCGCAGGCGCCGTCGACGGGCAGGGGCGCATCGAGGATTGCGTACATCTTCTCCGCCGCAGCCATGCCGCCCATGGCCGTGTGGAAGAACGAGCCCAGCGTGCGCATGGGGATGAAGAACTCGCTCGACAAAAACACGATGGAGAATGCCGCTGCGAACGTCGCCGCGCCGCACGAGAACTGCCACAGCACGGCGATCATTCCCACCGCCGCGCCGCCGAACGCGAAGAGATCCATGACGGTGATCGAGTTCAACTGCATCGTGAGCAGGCGCATCGTCGCCTTGCGGAAGCTCTCCGCCGCCCCGTTCATCTCCTCGTGCTTGCGCGCGTCGGCGGAATAGATCTTGAGGGTCGTGAGGCCCTGAATCGCTTCGAGGAACATGCTGCCCAGATCGGTGTAGCTGCCCCAGTAGTTGCGCATGGTGCGGCGCGCAATTTTCTGCACGCAGACGATGGATGCGGGAATAAGGGGCACGCACACGAGCAGCGCCACGGCGGCGGGAAGCGACAGGGGCGCAAGCGCCACGAACAGCGTCAAGGGGGCGAGCAGGGCGTAGAAAAGCTGCGGCAGATATTGGCCGAAGTAGCTCTCGAGCTGCTCGGTGCCCTCGACGCTCACCTGCACGGCGACGGCCGTCGCCACAGTCTCGCTGTAAGCGGGCCCGAGCGCTGCGAGCTTGTCGTAGACCTGCTGGCGGATGGAACATTTCGCGCAAGAAGCGGCCTTGCGGCCCATGCGCTGCGCGGCCGTCTGACATACCATGCGCACCACGATCGCCACCGCCGACACCGCAATCACACCGATCGCCATGCCCGCGTCAGCCGCGCCCTCGAGCGTCGCCTGCAAGAACAGGCCGATGACCACGAACAGCGCGATATTGCACGCAAGGGCCACCCATTGAAGCGCCACATCGGCGACGATGAACTTGACAGCGCCCGGAACCATCGAAAGCAAACGTTTATCGAACACGTCTTCCCCGTTTTCATTCATGCGAAGCTTGAAAGTTACACGTGGCTAATGGTAACCCACGAGATACTTTTTGGGGAGAGGAAGGCGAAATGACTACTCAGACGGCACAAAACACCTGTTAGGAAAGCCGCAGTTCGCCTGCAATCAGATATGCCGCCGCGTTCCGATACACAAAGAGGGTTGAAGCCGCCGCACGCTGAGCGAGCACACGGCGCGGGACCGCCTGGGCACGCTCGACGCCGTCACCTGAGGCTGCGGGCGCGGCGGGACGCTACCACCAACTTATTCCGCAGCTATGCGTGCGTGGTCTTGCCGCATTCCTCGTAAATGCGCGTGACCTCGAGCTCGTATTGCTTGCGCGCTCCCTTCACCACCGTGTCCAGAATCAGGCCGCACGAGAACGACATCATCCCCAAGAAGATGAACGCCACGGCCAAAAGCGCGGTCGGCAGCTTCGGGACGAGCCCCGTATGAGCGAACTCCCAGATCACAGGCACGCCGAACAGAAGGCCGACCACGCACAGCAGAAGACCCAGAAGCGAGAAGAGCGCGAGCGGGCGGTAATCCTTGAACAGCGAGAGAATCATCATGAGCACCTTCATGCCGTCGGAGAAGGTATTGAGCTTGCTTTCGGAGCCCTCGGGACGGTCACGATAATCGATAGGAACCTCAGCGATGCGCCATCGCTTGTCAACCGCGTGGATCGACAGCTCCGTCTCGATCTCGAATCCCGGCGAGAGCACCGGCATCGACTTCGCGAACACCTCGTTGTAGGCGCGATACCCCGTCATGACGTCGGAGAACTCGAACCCGTAAATCGCCTTGATGAGGAAACGGACGAGATTGTTTCCAAAGCCGTGGAAGGCGCGATCGTTTTCCTCGCCGTAAGTGCCGTTCGACAGGCGGTCGCCCACCACCATGTCGGCCTCGTCGTTCATAAGCGGCGCCAAAAGCTCGGGCGCGGCCTCGGCGGGATAGGTGTCGTCGCCGTCAACCATAATGTAGTAGTCGGCGTCGATATCGCGCATCATCTGACGCACGACGTTGCCCTTCCCCTGGCGACGCTCGACGCGAACCTTCGCACCATGCTCGCGCGCGATGTCGCCCGTGCCGTCGGTGGAGTTGTTGTCGTAGACGTAGATTGAAGCGTCGGGCAAGACGCGCTTGAAGTCGTCGACCACCTTCGCGATGGTGAGCGCTTCGTTGTAGCAGGGAATGATGACAGCGACGGAGGGCTTCCCCGTGCGATCGGTGGTGTTATCGGCAGCCTCAAGGCTCATGTAGGTGCTCCTCGCAAATATGTGCAATCAGCCGCGCCGCAGCGCGCAACTCAAAACTTCTAACCAGTGAATGCTAGGGGATGAAAGCCCGAACCGAGGCGGCGTCAAGGGAAAAACAGGGAATCAGAGGAGAACGCGCCGCGAGCAGCTCGCTGTGATAGAGTTCACGCGGGTTGAAACCGCCTGCGCGCAAGATTTGAGCGCGCTTATTGGGACCGCATAGGGGGCGCACGCTTGAGACGCGCGCTCGAAAGGCACTCGGATATCGTGAAGAAACTTATCGCACAGCTTATGAAATTCGGCGTCGTCGGCGTGATCGCCTTCATCATCGACTACGGCCTGCTCGCTCTTTTGACGGAAGTTTTCGGCGTGAACTACCTGGTGAGCGCCACGATTTCTTTCACCGCGTCCGTCATCTTCAACTACCTGGCCTCGATGCGCTACGTTTTCACCCACAAAGAGGGGATGAGCCGGCGCCGCGAGTTCATCATCTTCGTGACCTTGTCGGTGATCGGCCTTATCATCAACAACCTCTGCATGTGGGCAGGCGTCGAGCTCGCGCATATCCACTACCTCATCACTAAGATCGGCGCCACGTTCATCGTCATGGTGTGGAACTTCGTCACGAGGAAGATCTTCCTCGATGGCGGAGACGCGCCCGCCGAAACGCCGAGCGAGAGCTAGGCCACAGCGTTTACGATGGAAACTATGGAACACACTGGCGAAATGGACAACGAGCTCGCGCAGCAGCCTACCACGCCCGAAGGGGCATCGGGGGTTGCGCGCAAAGATGCTCCTGAGCAGGTGCTTACCGACACAAACGAGGGCTCGCCCGACAACGCGCCCGAGCAGCAGCCCGGGGCCAGCACCCCCGGCGACGCAACGCGCCCGACGGTCATCGTGATGCACGCCTCCGTCGGCTCGGGCCATCGCAGTGCGGCGAACGCTGTCGCGCAGGCGCTCGAGCTTTTGCGCGACGACCCGTCCCTTCGCGATGGTGTCCCCTGCCCCGAGGACCTGAATGTCGAAGTGCTCGACGTGCTCGACTTCGGCCGCATGCGCATGAACGGCGACAAGATGGCGTCGATGTTCACCGGCCCGACGCGCCCCATCTACGACCTCACCTGGCGCTACACCCTCACGGGGCGCCTTCTGTGGGCAGGCGGCACCGCCTGGTCGCGCATTATGTTCCCCCGTTTCACCGAGCACGTGCGCAAAGCCAAGCCCCTCGCCATCGTCTGCACGCACATCACCGCCGCCAACGTCGCCGTCGGCGCGCGCATGATCACCGGGCAGTCCTTCCCCATCGTATGCGTCCCCACCGATTACGAGACCGAAGGGCTGTGGCCCCATCTGCACAGCGACCTTTTCTGCGTCGCGAACGAGTCAATGGCCGAGACCCTGCGCCCGCGCAAAGTGCCCGAAGAACGCATCACAATCACGGGCATCCCCGCGCGGCCCGCGTTCCGCAAGACCTACGACAAGGCCGCAGGGCGCGAGAAGTTCGGGCTGCCGCAGGACAAGCGCATCGTACTGGCACTCGCGGGCGCGTATCTCCCCACGCCCTACGTGCGCTTTCGAGAGGCGCTTGACAAGATGCTTCCCTACCTGCACCGTTTCAAGAACACCCACCTCGCGATCGTGGCGGGCGCCGACGCGGAATACGCCGCCCATCTGCGACGGGAATGCGAGGATCTGGGAATTCTAAACGCCACGGTACTCGAGTACGTGGAAGGCATGGCCGAGCTCATGGCCGCGAGCGATCTTGTGATTTGCAAGCCGGGCGGGCTCACCGTGACCGAGTGCCTCTGCGCGAAAGCGCCCATGATCCTGCTCGGACGCGCCTATGGCCAGGAGAACATCAACGTACGCATGCTAACCTCGCTCGGTGCCGCCCTGCACGTGACGACCGCCCGCGAGCTCGTCGGAGCGATGGGGCATGTCGATGCGAACCCCGCCATCGTGGAGGCGATGCTCACGCAGGGCTCCTTCCTGCGCCGCCCGAACGCGGCGATTGACATCGCTCACAACGCGTTGCGTCTGGCCGCAGCCGAGCCGAGCACTGATGCGCGCATGCGCAAGAAGCACTTCCTCCACTTCTACTGGGGGCACACCCCCGCACACATCCGCTAATGCACTCGGCATCGCGCCGAGATGGAAAGGAACAACCGAACGATTATGGCTTCATTCGACGATCTGGGGCTTAGCCCCAAGGCGCTTGCCGCCGTCGCGTCCCTCGGCTACGAAGAGCCGACCCCCGTGCAAGAACGTGCGATCCCGCTTGTCCTCGAAGGACACGACATCATTGCCGCCGCGAAGACGGGAACAGGAAAAACCGCCGCTTTCTCGCTTCCTTCGATGGATAAGCTCGGGCATGCGAAGGGTGAGCGCGGGCCGCTCATGCTCGTCGTCACCCCGACGCGCGAGCTCGCCGCACAGATTGCAGAGGTCTGCGAGGCCGTGGCGAAATCGACCCACCACCGCGTGCTTTCCGTCGTGGGCGGCGTGTCGTACAACCCGCAGATCAGCGCCCTGAAACGCGGAACCGACGTGCTCATCGCCACGCCGGGGCGCCTGATCGACCTTATGGAGCAGAAGGCTGCGCATCTCGATCGCGTGGAGGTGCTCGTGCTCGACGAGGCCGACCGCATGCTCGACATGGGCTTTCTGCCGTCGGTGAAAAAGATCGTCGCCGCCACGCCGAAAACGCGCCAAACGCTTTTGTTCTCCGCCACCATCGACCGCTCGATCGAGGGGGTTGCGGGCACGTTCTTGCGCGATCCCGAAGTGGTGGAGATCGCGCACAAGGGCGAGACCGCCGACACGGTCGACCAGTGCATCGTGCATGTGCCGCAGGTGCTCAAAGCCGATCTCCTGCGCGCAACGATCGCTGCATGGGGGCACGAGCGCGTCATCGTGTTCGCCCGCACGCGCAGCCGCGCCGACGCGACGTGTCGTCGCCTGAAGCGCGCTGGGTACTCGGTGGAGGCCATCCACTCGAGCCGCACGCAGAACCAGCGCCGACGCGCGCTCGAGAACTTCGCAGCCGGGACGACCGACATCCTGGTGGCCACCGACGTGCTCGCCCGCGGCATCGATGTCGACGAGGTGAACTACGTCGTGAACTACGATTTGCCCACGCAGGCTGAGGATTACGTGCACCGCATCGGGCGCACGGGGCGCGCAGGCGCGAAGGGCCGCGCGATTTCCTTCGTCGCACCCGAGACGAAGGAAGCGCTCGCCGACATCGAGAAGTTCACGAAGCGCGAGATTCCCGAGGTGCGCATCGAGGGTTTTGACGAGGAAGCGTGCGCCGTGGCCGCCGCCGAGCGCGCCACGAAGGCCGCAGCGAAACGCGACCCCGACATCGCCGAGGCGAAGCGCGAGATGGACAAGCGCGAGAAGAAAAAGAAGAAGGCGCAGGCCCGCGCCGCTGAGGAGCGCGAGGAAGCGCGCAGCGGGAACGGCGGACGCAGCGGGAAGGCGGCGGGCAAGGGCGCCAAAACTCACAACAGCAAGAAGGCGTCGCATGCTGACGGGCAGCGCACCCGCAAAAGCTCGCCTGAGACGAGCAGGCCCGCCAAGGGCGCGAAGGCGCAGGCCGAGCGTTCGCGCAAGGGCGCACAGGCTCAGAATGAACACTCGCGCAAGCCGCAGGGTGGAGCCACACGCAAGCAAGCGGGCACCACGAAGCCGAAGGGAGACTTCCGCCCCGGCCGCGCACACCGCGCCGAGGTGGCTCGCCAGCACAGCAAACGCCGCTAGGCGCTTTCGCCTCTGGAGCGCAAGCGCCTATGCGCTCCAGAGGTAGCCGACGCCGCGCACGGTTTCCAGACGTTGCGCCAGTTCGGGGCCGAGTTTCGCGCGCACGCGCCTCACGTGGACATCGACCGTGCGGCTGCCGCCGTAGTAATCGAAGCCCCACACGCGGCGCAGGAGCGCATCGCGGGAATACGTGCGGCCAGGATGCGTCACCAAAAACGCGAGCAGCGCATACTCCAAATACGTGAAGTCGAGCGGCTCACCGTTCACCTTCACCTGATAGGTCGCCAAATTAATCGTCATGTTGTCGACGGAGATGTAATCCGAGGTGGAGCTCTCGTTGCCGGGCCACAAAAGCTGGCGGATGCGGGCAGCGCATTCCTCGGCGGATGCGCCATGCACCACGAAATCCGCCTTGATCTGCACGGGAAGGCGGAACTCGGACAGCTGCGCCTCGTTCACGATGACGAGCATCGACGTGGAGCCGTCTTCCACCAATAGCGACTCGGCCTGCGCCACCGTGTCGAGCGCATCACCGCGAGCCTCGTAGATCACGAGGTCGTGCGAGGGATGCTGGGCGAGCAGCTTCTTGAACTGCGCAGACGAGCCCGCCACCACGTCAACATCGAGTCCCGAGAGCACGGACTGGAACTTATGGGCGTTGTCGAGACTGTCGGCGATGAAAAGAACCGTCTTCCTTTGCATCATGGCTCAACCTTTCCCGCATGCAGGGCGCACATCTAGAGGACCTCGAGGTAGCGATTGCGCTCCCATTCGGAAACGGTGCCCTGGTATTCGTTCCACTCGGCGCGCTTCGTCTCCACCAGATAGCCGTGGATATGCTCGCCGAGCGTCTTCTTCATGAGCTCGGACTCGGCAAAGAGCTCCACCGCCTCGCCCAGGCTCTCAGGCAACGTGCGGACACCCTGTTTGCGCAGGTCCTGACGCGAAAGCTCGAACAGGTCGAGACCCTCGGTCGGATCTTGCAAGGGCAGCTCCTCTTCAATGCCGGCAAGGCCTGCGGCAAGCATGCAGGCGAATGCCAAATACGGGTTCGCCGCCGGATCGGGGTTGCGCAGCTCCACGCGGCACGCGACTTCGCGATTCGGACGATATGCGGGGATGCGCACGAGCGTCGAGCGGTTGCGGGCTCCCCAGGAAATGTAGGTGGGCGCCTCCCCGCCGGAAACCAAGCGCTTGTAGGAGTTCACGTACTGATTGGTGATGCAGCAGAACTCGGGAGCGTACTTCAAAAGACCGGCGATGTAGTGTTTCGCCAAATCGGAAAGGTTGTAGCCGAGCGGATCGTTCGGATCGAAGAAGGCATTGTTGCCATCGAGGTCAAACAGGCTCTGGTGCACGTGCATGCCCGACCCGGGGGCATCGGCTAAGGGCTTGGGCATGAACGACGCGTACACGCCGTGCTTCATGGCGATTTCCTTCACGACCAGCTTATAGGTCATCACGGCGTCGGCCATGGAGAGCGCGTCGGTGAAACGCAGGTCGATCTCGTGCTGGGAAGGACCGTTCTCGTGGTGGGAGTACTCCACTGGAATGCCCATCTTCTCCAGGGTGAGCACCGTGTCGCGGCGCAGGTCGGAGGCATAGTCGAGGCTCGTCAGATCGAAATACCCGCCGCGGTCGAGCACCTCGGTGGAATGCTGGTCCTTGAAGTAAAAGAACTCGAGCTCGGGCCCGACGTTGAGCACGTAGCCCATGTCGAGCGCGCGCTGGACCTCGCGCGCGAGCACCCGGCGCGGGTCGCCCTCGAAGGGCTTGCCGTCGGGTGTGCGGATGTCGCAGAACATGCGACCGACGGCGTTGCTTTCGGGGCGCCACGGAAGCACCTGGAAGGTCGAGGCGTCGGGGAAGGCGAGCATGTCGCTTTCCCGAGTGCGGCAAAAGCCCTCGACGCAACTGCCGTCGAAGCCCATGCCGTCATCGAAGGCGTTCTCGAGCTCGCTCGGGATGACGGCGAACGACTTCATGTTGCCGAGAACATCGGTAAACCAGAAGCGAACGAAGTGGACATCGCGGCCCTTGATGGTCTTGAGCACGAAATCTTGTTCCGGATTCGATGACATGGCATATGCTCCTTGCGTTCGGTCGTTCTTCGCGGTGTGCCCCGCACCGCTCAAGCGCAGCCGTACAGTAGGCCACGCCCAGTGAATATCCTCCTATTATATCGACCCATGTTTCGATGGGGTTAACAGCTTTGTAAAGCTTCGGCTCCTCCCCTTCGCGTCGGGAAAACGGCGCTTAGTCGGGGCGACATTGCCTGGATATCGCGAATTACGATATCCAGGCATTTGTTTTTCGAACTACCACTTATTCCGCGCTCGCGATACTATGGGGAACATCCAATGGAAGCGAACGCGTTCCCCCGAGGCAACGCGTCCCAGGAAAGGACATCATCAATGGCAATCAATTTCAAAAAGAAGAAGGCAGCGCTCGTCGCAACGCTCGCCCTCGGCGCAGTGCTCGCGTTCGGCCTGGCAGGCTGCGGCGCGCAGGGCGCAAGCTCCGACAAGTCGGCAGGCTCTTCCGACAACAAGACCATCACCGTCGCGGCAACCCCCTCTCCCCATGCGGAAATCCTAAACGACGCCGTGAAACCGCTGCTCGAGAAGGAAGGCTACACCCTTGAAGTGAAGGAGTTCACCGATTACGTGCAGCCCAACACGGTGACCGAGGAAGGCGAGGTCGACGCCAACTACTTCCAGCACATTACCTACCTCAACAACTTCAATGAGGAGAAGGGCACGCATCTCGTGAGCGTCGCCGACGTCCACTACGAGCCGTTCGGCCTGTACCCGGGCAAGACCAAGAGCCTCGACGCCCTGGCTGACGGCGCGACCGTCGCCGTTCCCAACGACGCCACCAACGAAGCGCGCGCGCTGCTGCTGCTCCAGGATGCCGGCCTCATCACGCTGAAGGACGACGCAGGCATCAACGCCACCACAAACGACATCGTTTCCAACCCGAAGAACCTCCAGTTCAAGGAAGTCGAGGCTGCAACGGTTCCCAACATCGTCGCCGACGTCGACATCGCCTGCATCAACGGCAACTACGCCATCCCCGCAGGTTTCAAGACCACCGACGCGCTCGCAACCGAGTCCGCCACCTCGCTCGCCGCTGAAGCTTATGCGAATGTCCTCGTCGTGAAGGATGGCAACCAGGATTCTGATAAAATCAAGGCTCTTGTGAAAGCACTCACGTCCGACGAGGTTCGCACCTACATCAACGACACCTACGCCGGCGCTGTCGTCCCCGTGTTCTAAGGGACGCCCACAAAGGAGTTAGAAAGCGAATGATAGAGCTAGACCATCTGGAAAAGGTCTACCTCGCTCGCGAAGGCTCACATCGTGCCCTGCATGATGTGAGCCTTACCATTGGCGAGGGGGAGATCTTCGGCATCATCGGCCAGTCGGGCGCAGGCAAGTCCACGCTCGTGCGCTGCATCAACCTGCTCGAGCGTCCCACGTCGGGGCGCATTCTCATCGATGGCGTCGATGTGACGAACTACCAAGGTCGCGACCTGCGACGTCTGCGCGAGGGAATCGGCATGATCTTCCAGAACTTCAGCCTGTTCCAGCAGCGCACCGTACTCGACAACGTAATGTTCCCGCTCACCATTCGCGGCGAGAAGAAAGACGCCGCCAAGAAGCGCGCCCTCGAGCTACTCGACGTGGTGGAGCTGGCCGACAAGGCGCACCGTTACCCAAGCGAGCTTTCCGGCGGCCAGCAGCAGCGCGTGGCAATTGCGCGCGCCCTCGCGAACAACCCTCGCATCATGCTCTGCGACGAAGCCACAAGCGCACTCGATACGCGCACGACGGTGTCGGTCTTGAACCTGCTCGCGAAGATCAACAAAGAGCTCGGCGTGACGCTCGTGGTGATCACCCACTCTCTCGCCGTGGCGCGCCACATCTGCGACCGCGTCGCCGTGATCGACGAGGGTGTCATCGTGGAGGAAGGCCCGACGCGTCAAGTGCTCGAGAACCCGCAAAGCGAGGCAGCCCGCGAGCTCGTTTCCTTCGACAGCCTGGAGGTGAAGTAGGCCATGTTCGATTTCTCCGCCTTTTTCGCCCAATACGGCAACCTGTTTTTGCAGGGCACCGTTGCCACGCTCATCATGACGTGCGTGGCAACCATCTTGGCATACGTCATCGGAATCCCCCTTGGCATCCTTTTGGTGGTGACCAGCCCGAACGGGCTGCGCCCTAACCGAATCGTCTCGACCATCGTCGGGTGGATTGTCAACATCGGCCGTTCGGTGCCTTTCATTATCCTGCTCGTCGCGCTCATCCCGTTCACACGCTTTATCGTGGGAACTTCGCTCGGCGTGCCGGGAGCCGTCGTGCCCCTTGTGGTGACGGCTGCGCCCTTCGCCGCGCGCATGGTCGAGCAGAGCCTTGAGGAGACCGACAGCGGGCTTGTCGAGGCAGCTCAGAGCTTCGGCGCCTCCACCTGGCAGATTGTGTGGAAGGTGTATCTGAAAGAGACGCTGCCCTCGCTCGTGCGCGGCGCAGCCATCACGTTCGTCACGCTGTTCGGGTACTCCGCCATGGCGGGCACCGTGGGCGCCGGCGGCTTGGGCGATATCGCCATCCGTTACGGCTACCAGCGTTTCCAGACCGACGTCATGATCTTCGCCGTGCTTTTGTGCGTCGTGCTCGTCATCGTGTTCCAGGCGGTCGGCGATGTGACCGCACGCAAGATCGACAAGCGCCGCAGGTAACCTGCATGAGTAGCTGGCGCACGCCAGCAAAGACACGCATCATCAAAAGAAGCCGCATCCTTTGGGAGGCGGCTTCTTCGTTTTGGGAAATACGCAGTTGGACCCAACCATCTTCCTGCGATCGTCCGAGGCTCATCTCGCTATTCGCCTGGTAAAGCTTTAATCGACTCCCCTAAATCACAACCCCGTTGCAGTGGTCGATCTCGTGCTGAACGATTTGCGCCTCGAAGCCAGAAAGCGACTTTTCGCGCGGTGCGAACGATGCATCGAGATAGGCGACCTTTATACGCTTGAAACGCGTGCAGGGGCGTGTGCCCTCAAGCGACAGACAGCTTTCCTCGGTTTGGTACTCACCCGACGCCTCGATGATTTCCGGATTGCACATGAGCACCGCGCCGCCTGCGCACGCCGCCACGATGATGCGCTTGCGCACACCGATCATGTTCGCCGCAAGCCCCACGCATTCGTGCGCATGCGCCGCAAGCGTGTCGAGCAAGTCCTGTCCCACGGCAGCATCGAGCGGCGTGGCGTCGACGCTCGGAGTCGAGAGCAGCACAGGCATCTTCACGATAGGGCGAATCATCAGGAGTTCCTTTCAAATGGTTGGCGAGGCGGGCTTGAAGCCCACAAAGGCGCGAGAAGCTTCACGCTCGCAAGATTGGTCGGCCCCAAGGGCGCCAGCTTTTGCCAAAAGCTAGTTGGAGGCTTCCTTCACGTCCCCGTCTTCGGGCTCGACATAGACGCCGTCCTGCTTGAAGATGACGTAGAACGTGCGAAAGAACACCTTCACATCAAGCGCGAAGGACACGTGGCGCACATAGTACACATCGAGCTTCAAGCGGTCGCGCCAGGGCAGCGAATTGCGTCCGTAGACGGCAGCATAACCCGTGATACCAGGCTTGACCAGCAGTTTCTCACCGTCGTCTCCCTCGTAGAGCTCGGTTTCGCGCCGCAAGTCGGGACGCGGGCCCACAACACTCATGTCGCCTTTGAGCACGTTTATGAACTGAGGCATCTCGTCGATCGACGCCTTTCGCATGAACGCCCCGATGCGCGTCATGCGCGGATCGTCGGCGCCGTTGTAGGTCGACCCGTCTTCCATCACCAGGTCAGGCGCGTTCACCTTCATCGAGCGCAGCTTGTACATCGTGAAGTCGCGGCCGTCCTTGCCCACGCGCGGCGCGTTGTAGAAGATGGGGCCCTTGTCCTCAAAGTAGATGAGCGGAGCGCAAATCGCCACAATAATCAGCACAAACGGCAGCGCAATCAAGCCGACGACAATGTCGCAGACGCGTTTTCCGAAACGCAGGTACATCTAGCGCACGCCCTTCGCAGAAAGCCTTGCGAACACATCGTGGCACATTGCGATCACGTAGTCCACGTCGTCATCGGAGAGCTTTGTGTGCAGGGGCAGCGTGACCTCGTTTGAGAACTGCGCGAGCGCGTTCGGGAAGTCGGCGATGTTGAAGCCGAGGTCTTTATAGGCGGTGAGCAGGGGCAGCGGCTTGTAATGCACATTGCAGGCGACGCCTTCCTCCCCCATCTCGTTGATAAACGCGTTGCGGAACTCCTGCGAAGCGCCCTCAATGCGCGCGAGCATAAGGTGCCCCGACGATGCGAAGTCATCCCCGTAATGCTTGATCAAGGAAAACGGCAGGTCGGCAAGACCGCGCTCGTAGCGCTCGACCATTTCGCGACGGCGAGCGAGAAGACCCGGGTAGCGGCGCAACTGCGCCAAACCGAGCGCTGCCTGCAGGTCGGTCATGTTGCACTTCCAGCCGCAGAACGCCACGTCGTATTCCCATGCGCCGACGCGCGTTTTCGCGAGCGCATCTTTCGTTTGGCCGTGAAGCGACATCAGCATAAGGTCGCGATAGAGCTCCTCCGAGTCGAGCCCGGGGATATCGCGCCAGGTGAGCGCGCCGCCCTCTGCCGTGGTGAGATTCTTCACCGCGTGAAAGGAGAACGTCGTGAGATCGGCCGCCTGTCCCGAATGAACGCCATGGCGCACCGCACCGAGCGAATGCGCGCCGTCGGCAACGATGGGCACGCGATCGAAGAGCTCCTCGCGGGGCGTGCGCGGACGCCACTTGCCGCTCACGCTCTCAAGCACTGCCCGCAGGCGGTCGTAGTCGCACATGACACCCGCCACATCAACGGGGATGACGGCGCGAGTCTTCTCCGTGACGAGGCCCGCCACCTGGTCGTAGTCAATCTCGAAGGAGCCAGGCGCTACGTCGCAGAGCACGGGGGTCGCGCCCACGTGCACGATCGGGCTCGCTGACGCAGTGTAGGTGTAAGCGCTCGTGATAACCTCGTCACCTGGCCCGATGCCGAGCGAGCGCAGGGCACATTCGAGCGCCGCCGTCGCGGAGTTGAAGCAGGCAAAGCGCGTCGTGTGGCTGAATTCCGCCAAATCGCGCTCGAACTGCTTGGTCTTCGGACCGGTGGTGATCCAGCCGCTTCGGAGCGCATCGGCCACCTCGTCGATTTCAGCTTGGGAAATATCGGGAGGGGAAAAGGGAATGTTGCGCTTCACGTTCACGAGCATGCCGTCCTTTCGTCGCCCCTTCGCGCACGCCGCCGCTCTGCCGCGCGCGGTCATGGGCCAACAGATTGAGCGCACGTGCGCCCAGGTTACTTCAAGCACTTAATTGTGCAACGAACCTACCCGCTTGATGTGCGCTTAGAGCAAATTGCGTATCAATTCCACTATCGCCTGGTAAGAATGAGCCTGATCGAACTGGCGGCACGCAATGTCGCGCGCCTTCGCCCCCATAATCTTGCGCGACGAGGGGTGCGCGGCAAGCTTCACGATTGCCTGGGTGAGCTCGCTTGCGTTTCCTGGGGCGACATTCACGCCGAAGTCATCCGCCTCCACCTTCGAGCAGAACTCAGGGCTCTCCCCCGTGTTGATCATGGGAATGCCCGCAGCCAGGTAATCGCCGATTTTCGTGACGATGCTCTGGGCGGCGCCATGTACAAGCGAGTTGACCGTGATGTCAGACGCGGCGAGCCAGGCCGCCATGCGATCGTAGGGGGTGTAACCAAGGAAATCGACGGGCGCGCCAATCGAGCTCGCGAGCTCGGTGAGCTTATCGCGGTCGGGGCCATCGCCCAGGATCTTCACGCGCAAGCCGCTCACCTGCGACTCCGCGAGCTTTGCAGCTTGAACGAGAGTCGAGAGGTCGTAGCTTGCGCCGAGCGTGCCCGCATAGGTCACCCAGAACTCGCCCGCTGGTTTCACGACCGCGTCTGCGTTCTCGCGCACGCCCTCATCGAACGCGGCAAGGTTGTTCCCCACGTACACCGTCACGCGCTCGTAAGGCTCCTCGCGATCGGCGGCGGGGCGTGCGGCGTACTCATCGGAGGTTCCCACCGCGCCGGAGAGCAGTTCGTAGACGCGATGCGCGTCGCGCGCGAACGGTCGGAAGGCGATGTCGCTCACGACCGGCACGTTCACGACCATGCGCATGGCCTCGGGCCACAGATCGTTCACGTCGGCAACGAAGGGGATGCCGTGCTCGTGCGCCGTCTCCGCGCACACGCGGGCGACGTCGTTGGGCGGAATCTCGGCGTAGATGAGATCGAACGCGCGGGCGTCAGCGGCGAAGCGTTCCGTGAGCATGCGACGCAGATTCTTCGCAGCCTTACGATGGCTCATGATGCGCGCGAGGTCGAGGTTCTTCTTGTAGCCAGGCTCGGGAATGAAGACGACGCGATACGGAAGGTCGCGATAGCACGCCTTCTCAATGTCGCGCTGGGCCTTCTCCCAATGCTGAAACGACGAGGTGAACAGCGTCACGTCGAAGCCCTCGCGCACGAGCAGCTCCGACAGGAAGCGAAAGCGCGTGTAGCCGCGCGTTTCGTCGCCGAGCTTCACGCCCATGGTGACGACGGCGATGCGCTGCTTGCGGGCAGGCGCGTGGTGTGTGTTCGATAATGTGTTCATGGTTCGGAAGTATAGCAGCACGGATGGGAACGCCCGCCCTCGAACTCGCGAAAGCGGGCGTATCACGGTTTTTTGTTCGCGCTGGCAGATTCCCTGATTGACAAGACGAGGGCAGCCGATGGGACAAGGGCGGCTAATCCGAAGAAACGCCGCCCTCGAAGCTATATGCCGCCTACCCCTTCGAAGCGTACACCACGTTATCGGCGGCGTTTTCCCAAGCGGGAAGCTTGAAGATGCGGAAGCCCCGCTGCCGCAGCGCCTCGCATTCCCCTGCCGCGGCATCGCCAACGGAAAGCGCCCCGTTCGGGCATGCGTTCACGCAGTAGGGAAGCTCGCCCTCCGCCAGCCGCCCGCCGCAGCGCACGCAGCTCTTCGACCAGATGGGAATCCAGCTCATGTGCAGGTCAGGCCACACCCCCGCGGGCCGATCGATGCCCTCGCCGCTACCTTCCGTGCGCACCGTCAGCCAGAATTTCTCATCCGGGAGGCCGTTTCCCACCTTGCAAGCAAGGGAGCAGGTCCAGCATCCCGTGCATCGCTGCAGGTTCACCAGAATCGTCTTCTCATCCATGTCGCTCCCCTATTCCTCGACCTTGCGCACGTCGCATGCGCAATCCCAAATCGTATCCCAGGCACCCGCCATGCCCCCGATGCCGCCAGTGCCGAACCCAGGCTGGAAACCGCCGATCGCTCGCACACAACTGTCCCAATGTTTGGACACGTCGTTGAGGGTATAGTCGCTGCCGAGCGCTGGGATGAGCTCGGAGTACATGCCATCCTCGAACGCGTCGTGGCGCCAACCGAACCAACACTGCACGGTTCCCGGGGGAATCTGCTGGTCGAGTTTCATCTCGATGGTCACATGCCCGCGCTCGTTGTAGATTTCCACCTTGTCGCCGTCTTTGATGCCTTCCGCCTGTGCGTCCGCCGGGTTCATGCGGCCCGTCGGATACCCGCCCGACAGATCGGCCATGACCGGGTCGTCGGTGAACATCGACTGCATGAAGAAGCGCTGGCGGCCGCTGAAGAAGTGATACCTCCCCTTCGCGGTTCCGTTCCCCAAGCTCATCGGCGTGGGAGCCTCAAGCGGCTCGCGGTACGCGGCCATCTGCGCCCCGACGGGAAGCAGTCGCTCGCAGTAGAATTCAAGGCGCTTGGAGGGCGTGTTGAACTGCAACCCCATGAACGGGTCCCAGTTCACCGGGGGCGTTGCCGCGCGCACGAGCTTCTCCTTCTTCAGACGCTCGTAGGTGAGCGGCGGCTGGATCCCCGCGATCATCGGCCACTTCGACTGGATGCGCACCTCGATCCATTCCTCCGCTGTCTTGTCAAAGTACTCGCCCAAGCCCACGCGCTTCGCAAGCTCGCTGTAGAGGAACGTGGGGTCGCGCGCCTCGCCCTGCGGCTCGATCGCCGGCTCCTGCAAGACGATGTGGTTGTACGCCGCCGACGCCACCAGCTCATAGCGCTCGAACGGCATGCAGTCAGGCAGCACGTAGTCGGCATACTGGCCTGTGTCGGTCATCCAGATGTCCACGTCGACGATGAGCTCCATCTGCGGGAATATCTCGTCAATCCACAGACCGCGGTTCGGGCAGTTGTGCACCGGGTTGCCCGCGATCACCCAAAACGCTTTGATCGGGTACGGCTCCTGGCTTTTCACCTGATTGATGAACTCGTTTTGACGCAGCATCTTCGCCTTGTAGCCCTCGCGGCCAAGCGGCATGGTGATGGGCGTGTCGTTGAAGATCATCGGGAAGCCGGCCGGCAGCATCTCGCTCGTGACGCCGGCGCCAGGGCGACCCAAGTTGCCCGTCAGCATGCCGAGCAGATAGAACGAGCGGTAGCTTTCGCCCTGATTCTGATAGCGAAGTCCCAGCGCGCCGAAGATGTAGGCATTCGGGGCTGCGACGTACTCGTCGGTAAGGCGCCTAACCACTTCGGGAGCGACGCCCGTGACGCCCTCCTGCCACTCGGGCGTATAGCTTGCCACATGCTCGCGCAGGCACGCGAACGCCGTCTTGCACGCCACGCCGCCGACCTCATGCACGCCGTCGAGTTCCATACGCGCCACAGGAGACGCCTGCTCACCCGGGGTCATGGGCGCCGCAGCTTCGGCGTCGGCATCCCACACCAGGTAGTTTCCTTCCGCATCGCGAAGGAACTCGCCCGTATCGTCGCGCACGAGGAACGGCGCCACCGTGTAGGACAAAAGGAAGTTCTCGTTGTAGCGCTTGTCCTGAATGATGAGGTTCGCCATGGTAAGGGAAAGGGCTGGGTCGGAACCTGGCTTCACAGGGATAAACTCGTCGGCAAAGCCCGCCGTGCCGTCGAACAGAAGCCCGATGTCGACGATTTTAGCGCCGTTCGAACGCGCCTCCACCAGGTGCTTTGCAATGCGCTGCTGATTTTCGATAGGATTGGCGCCCCACACGATGATGTAATCCGACGTATCGAAGTTTGCCGGATCGGTCGTCATGTACTTGTAGAAATCGCCCATGTCGAAGAACGCCGCGTAGAACGGCCCGTTGTCGAGGCCGTACCCCTGAATGGGGTCGGTCGCGCCCCAAAGCCCCATGAACCGCGAGCTCAGCACAGCAGCGAGTCCCTGCGAGGGCGGCACCGACGCCACCACGTCCCACATGGCAAGCGACTCGGGGCCGTAATCGTCGCGCAATTGCAGAAGCTTCGCGGCGATTTCGTCGAGCGCCTGGTCCCAGCTGATTTCCTCCCACTTACCCTCGCCGCGCTCGCCCGCGCGCTTCAGCGGATGCAGCAGGCGCTTCGGATTGTACGGCTGACGGCACGACATAATGCCCTTTTGGCAGATATAGCCCTCGTTCGCCTCCGCGCCAGTGTAGCTCGGCTTTTCGGTGCGCACGATCTTGCCGTCTTTGACGATCGTCTTGATCGCACAGAATTCATGATCGCCCCACCCAGGACAACAGGTGTAGACGAACGACTCCCCTTGCGTCATGATTAGGCTCCTCTCGTTTTCTCCCTCTTGGCGACGTCCCATCCCAAATGCTCGACACAAGATGTATCCAACTTGCGGCAGGCGAAATGGACGGCGCTCATTCACCCTGGGTTCATTATGAAAAGGAATTACAGCAACCGAAAGAAGCCTATAATTGCTTTCTAGACAACGATTAGTTGTGTACGAGAGCGAGAACGCATGAACATCGAAACAATCCGCTACTTCGAAGAGGTCGCCCGAGCGGAATCCTTCTACGGTGCCGCAAAGCGACTCGCCGTGTCTCAGCAGGGGTTGAACAAGGCGATTACCTCGCTTGAGCGCGAGCTATCGACAAAGCTGCTCGAACGAAGCCGCAAAGGCGTCACGCTAACGCCAACGGGAAAGAGCTTTCTCGCGTTTGCACAGAAGGTAACTGCAGACTACGGGGAGTTTCTCGATGCGCTCTACAACCCCGACGAGGAGCATAAACGAGAAGAGGACCCCTTCAATATCCACGTCACGCATTACTCGGCGCAAATAGCCTCGGCGACGCAGGCGTACGTCGACCTACTCGCGCAGTGCTCGTATATCGAGGAGCCTTTCGAGAAAATCGTCTCGCGCACATGCCTCTCGGACGGCACCGACCTCGGGTTTGTCGACCTTCACTCCAACAGCGCGCTCGATCTCATCGCAAGCACGGAGCTTGCGTTCGACCCCGTCCTCCGCACGCAATTGGGAATCGTGTGCCATGCGACGTCATCGTATGCCCGAAGAGAGTCCCTTCGTCGACGCGAGGTGGCGGGCGCACCCTGCGCGACAGACGCTTCACGAGAAGCGGCGCAGCAAATCGAGTGGCTATTTCGCGATTATCCGCTGCGGAATGTGAGAATGAGCGTCGCAAGTCCGCGCATGCTCATCCGCTTCGTCCATTCGCGCGATGACGCTGTGGCTTTTTTTGACTCGTTCAGCTATCGCCTAGCGCTCAAAGACGCAGCTATGCCAACAGACGGCCTCGCCTTCGTTCCCCTATCGACCCCGGAATCGATGAGCTACGTGGGATTTCTTTACCCCAAGCATATTCGCCAAAAGCCACGCGTGCGACACGCCGTGAGATTGCTCAATCGGTATCTTAAGGAGAATCAAGCCGACTACCTGGCGCAATACCCCGTGTAGAGGAAGCGTCACCCCCCGACCCGCCCTTTTCCCACTGACTTTCTTCTTAAAAAGGGTATGTGGCATTCTGGTTTGTGATGTGTCAGAGGCATCGCCGAAACCGCGTGTCGATGGTTCGTCATCCCGCGGCACATCAGGGGTATCGCCGAAGTCATCACGCGCCCTCGAGAAACGGGTCGACTCGCCAACATCCGGAACGCCGTCTTTCCTCCACCCTTCTTCTCGAAAAACAGAGCGCGGTGGACAATAATCGGCGATATGTGAGTCCTCGGGTCCGAAGGAAACCGTACGCTCGCGCTTCTGTCAGCATTTTCCCAGGTCAGTTTTTTCAAAAGGAAGTTAGCCTTCCGACACTCCTCACATATCGGCGATTTATGTCCAAGGCGAGCCGATTTCGAGAAAGAAAGAGGGGCGACCGATTGGCATTAGCCGAAACTTTGAGGAAGCAATCTTGTTCCATGGTGGACGAAGTCCAGAGGCAGGCTTCTTGAGCGCGCGATGGCATCCGAGGGCGAGAACTGCCTATTGCGAAATTCGCGACGCTCGCCGAGATGACCGCGAGCCGCCCACCGCGCAGTCGAGAAGCGCCCGCTGAGCCTTACGATTTACGCGCTCCATGCGCAATCGCACGCCAAGCCCCTTCGCCACCTGAAATGCGAGTTGATCCAATCCGGGAATGCTTGTCACCTGGTTCTTTGTGGCTGTGATAACCATGAAGCCAAGGGACGCAAGGGCATTTCGCCGCCTCGCATCGCGCGCGATCTTCTGCGAACCAGTGTGAAACATGTCGCTATCGTACTCGACGCAAAGACTCGCTGTCGGCCATAGCAAATCGCATCTGAATTGCCGTCCGTATGCAACCCTCCAATCCCCCTTTGGAACTTCGACTGCTGCATTAAGCTGCGGCGACGGTAGCCCATATCCTCCTTTCGCCTTCGGCATTGAAAGCAACATGGCAAGCGCTGTCTCCATCGGCGAGGCGGACCCCGAAGAAACGAAACGCAGGGCATTTCTCGCCTTATTTGCACCGGGAAGATTGCCCTGGGAAGAAACCGAAACCAACGCCGAGTGGGATACAAGCGGTGGCGCCGAAAAAAATCCCTGTTCAGAGTTCGAATCCAAGCGATAGCTGCCCGTTATCTCGTACCCCAGCAGGACCAGCTCGGCGAAATCAAGCTCGACCGCCGAGCGGGTAAATGCGAAAGCTGGCGAGCATGCATACATGTCGTCGCCCAAGAATATAAAAGCCTCGCTTGGGAGAGGCGATCCGAATACGCGGCACTTGACGCCCTGAATTCGGCAGCGCTTAGACTGTTCGCTCACGAGAAGGCGAGGCGAAACGAGGCTTGGGAACGATTCCCGGGCGCTCTTCAGGCTTGCTAGGTTCGGCGAACTTGCCGCAAACTCTCGAGCGTAACGTTTCGGCGCACCGACAGACGCCCCCGCTAGGTTCATCGCGCGGTAGCAATCCAGTGCCGATATGCCATCGAAGAAGAGCGCCATGGGAAGCACCATAGCACGCGCACAGCGTGATTTCTAGTAATATTTCTTGGCTTTTACCTGGTGTTATATTCTGCTAGATTCCAGTTAGGAATATGGCAATAGCAGCCGAATTTCCGTCGAGAATCTGCCGGATAATTGCCAGGAAACAGTAGATGGCATGCAGCAAATATGCCAGGAAAAGAAGAAAACGCGGGGATTGTATGGCGGACGCTACAGGGGATTTACAGGGGATGCCTAAGGAGCGGGCGTGGAACACGGGCTAGGTTATATGTAAGGGCAGCGCCGAGAAATGGGCTCGAGGGAGCCGAAGGAGCAGGAAGGAAAGCCGACTTGGGGGAGCCGAAATTGCGAGAGTGCGAAACGGGGCTGGGGCATGGTGAAAGGGCGAGTACTGGGACGAACCGAAGGAACCATACGCCGGACGGGGTCTGGGACGAACCGAGAACGCGAGGGCTCGGAGCGAGCGCTGAGGGTGTACGAAGAAGCGGAGACGAGGATTGTGCGCTGAGGGCAAGCCGAAAACGCGAGGATGCGGAACAGGCGCTGGGATATATGAACAGGCGGGCACTAGGGCGCGGACGAAGGAGCGGGCTGAAGGAGCAGGAGGAAAGCTGGTGTGGGGCTGTTTCGCCTTTTTGATGGGGCTCGAGCATGTGAACGCTACCCCCTCCTCGCGAAAGATCCCCTTCGTGGACATAAATCGCCGATATGTGAGCCACTTTCGAGCTGACCGACCAAGAGGGTCGTGGCGTTTCCATAAAAGGCCACGTCACAACTTCTCACCTTTTGAACGCGTCTTCTCCTTGGAGTAGGAAGACTCACATATCGGCGATTTTTGTCCACGAAAGAGGGATATCGGAGAAGATGGAAGCTGGTTGGGCTGGTTGGGCTGGTTGGGCCGGTTTGGCTGGTTTGTTGGTTAGCTGGTTGGTGGCGAACCAGGGGGTTGGGGCCAAAGAGTCGAGAGGGTCGGGCGTCGAAGGCCTCGAGCCGCGCAACCGCGCACCCGAAGGCCCCGAGCCACGCGACCTCGCGCACCCGAAAGGCCCGAGCGCCAGGCCACGCAAGCTCGCCCGTCCCTTATGACGCGTCCTCGGGCAGAGGGGTCTTCTTGCGACCGAAAAGCTCGTCCCAGTCGCATGCCGCAAGCACCGTGCCCGCCATGATGACCAGGCAGCATACTATCTGCACGACAGTCGGCACGCTCCCCAGAAGCACGAGTCCGAACACAACAGCCCAAGCGGAGTACGTGATGTTGAGCGCCATGCAGCGCGCCGCGCCGATCGTTGCGATACCCTTGTAGTAGAACAAGTACGACGCCGCACCCGCGAGGCCGGACAACACCACCACGGCAGTGGAAATCGACGGCAGCGCACTCGCCGTAAACGCCCACGCGCCGAACGCCGGCAGCACCACCACGGCGTACACGATGGCAGACGTCGTCTCGCGGATCTGCAGCGCTGTCTCGTTGTCAACTGCGTCATCGCGCATGCCCCAAGCGCACAGCACCGCCTCGCTGCCCCAACCGACGACGCACACGACCGCGCCGACCAAGCCAAGCACCGCGTTTCCGACCGACGAATCTCCCGAAGTGGCGTACCCCATCACCATGACGCCCGCGAGCGCGCAGGCAAGCGCAACGAGTTGGCGCGGCCTCATGCGTTCTTTCAACAGGACAAACGCCATGAACGTACCGAACGCAGGGTAAAACGCAGAGATGATCGCGGTGTAGCCTGCGCCAATGTTGTTGATGGCGACCAGGTAGCCCGTCATGCCCAAAGGTCCGCCGAGAAGCGCGCCGAGCATAACCACCTTACCGCTTCGGGTCTTTAGGGCCCGAAGCGTGTCGCCAAGGCGCCGGCGCACACCCATGTAGAGGAAAAGCCAGATAGCGCATGCCGCATCGTGCATGAATGCGCTCGCAATCGCCGCGAAGGCAATAGCCTCGGGCGTGCCGATGAACGCGCCCATCGTGAGGGCTATCCCCAGGATGACGGTGTCCAAACCCCACAAAAAGCCGCTTGCAATGCCGAACCTCATGCGATTCCCCTCTCCTCTTGCTGAGCAATTCCCTCATAACCCGAGATCACGCGGTCAAAATAGCGCACTGCATAGCTGAGATAGATTTCCTTCCACTCACCTGCGCTCCCTCCGACGGCCTCCTTGTAGAGCGACCACAGATACCAGCACCAGCCGGCGAGCGCCACGAACGCGAAGTTGTGGCAGCGCTCAGCAAACGTGGGAATGCGCCCGAAGTACGCTGCAAGCGCCGCGTCGGCCTCGGATTCGGAAAGCTCGCAGCACACGGTGAAGGTGCCGAAATCGTGCGCGTAATCGGACATGCCCGCGTACTCCCAATCGATAAGGTGCATGCGGTCGGATCGGTCGATGAGGATGTTCAGGTTGAAGAAGTCGTTGTGCGTGATGCACACGGGCGCCCCGTCGGCATGCGCGAAGGCGGCGACGCGATCCGCCTTTGCGGCAAGCTCGTCATAACCAGGCACCTCAATCGGCCCCAGCTCACGCAAAAGCGCGTCGTAGCGCTTCCCCTCTTCGTAGAAGTCGAACGTGCGGGCAAGGCGCGCGCCACTTTCGTGAAGTGTGCGAGCCATGCGCATCGCGCAAGCGACCTGCTCGGCATCGCGCGCATCGAGCTCGCGGCAGTCCACGAGAAAGCGGGAAAGCTTCCAGCCCTGCTTGACGTCCTCGTAGATGAAGGTACCGTCGAGCCCGATCGAGCGCGCGAGCTTCAGCGCCTCGACCTCAGCCTCGCGATCGATGAGGTCCTCGGTGCCCACACCCGGCTGCCGATACACATATTCGCCCTCTGGCGTGGTGAAATGCCACGACTCGTTTGTCAGGCCCTGCTTGAGCGGCCAGATATCGGTGATCTCGTCGCGCGAGACTTCCAGCACCGATGAGATGCGCGCGTATGCGCACGAGGGCAGCATACCCTGTTCTTGTTCTATGCCCACTTGCTCTCCCCAGACTCAGTAGGTTACTTACTTGCTATCTTTCACTGGACGAACAAACCCGTCCAGCGCATCCGTTACGCACACCGCTCGCCTGGCGTCACTCGGAGCTCTCAACCGCACGCTCCGCGTCGTAGAGCACGTCCTCGCCCACTTCACGCTCAAGCTGCTCGGCCTTCTTCACGGCGAGCAGTTTCGCGAACACGATCGCGCAGATACCGGCGGCCAGCTTGCCCGCGAGCACCACCACGATCAGATTCGGCTGGAAGTTTGCCGTAAACGACAGGTGATCGCCGAACAAAAACGCGCAGCACACGGCGAACGCCATGCAGATGACCTTGTCCTTCGCACGCAGGTCCTTCACCATCGAGAAGAGCGCGAGCACGTTGGCCGAACCCGCGAGCAAACCCGCCGTCGCGTCGGAGGACAGCCCCACCGCGCCGCCAATCTTGGCGAGCGGCTTTGCCAGGTAGCGCCTGATGAGGTACACCATCGGGAACGCGCCGCAGAGCATCATACCGATAGCACCCGACACCTCGAGGGCACGAAAGACGTCCTCTTCGTCGGCGATGATCGGGTCGAATCCGAAACTTCCGAACAGCGTCGACCACACACCCGTGAAGTACTCGACGACCACGAGCACGAACACAATCTTGAGCGCGCTCTCCATCACACGACCGAACACGATGAATCCCTTGATCATGGCGTCGGGCTTGAACTTGAGGCCCGCCGCAAGTGCCACGCAGATGATGATGAGCGGGATGAGGTTCACGCCGATTTGCCCCCACGAGAGCGCCAGCTGATAGGTAGCGTCAGCGTTGGTGGAAACAACCTCACGTACCATCGGGTGCGACACCGCGATAATCGCCGAGGCCACAAGCACACCGATGGGAATAGCGAGAAGGCCGCTCATCACGCCGAGTGCCAGGTACTTGCGATCGCGTTTCTCGAGCATCTTCAGCGCTACGGGGATAGAGAACACGATGGTCGCGCCCGCCATATATCCCGTGACCATGGCCATGATCCAGCTTTCGCGCGTCTCGGCGAGCGCATCGGCAAGCTGATAGCCGCCCATATCGACGGCGATGAACGTGGTCGCAGCCATCGCGGGATCGGCGCCGACGGCGGAATACGCCGGCCCGAAAACCGCGCTTACGAACGCAGTGAGATACGGCGCCGACGCCATGATGCCTGCGACCGGCAAGAAGATCGGGCCGATCGAGTCGATGCCGGCGACGAACTGCTGCCCAAGCTCGCTTTCGGGCTTGATGACACTTGCCAGGCATCCGGCAATCGCGCACGCCATGATGATGTAGACCACGATGGTTCCGATGAGTTCCACAGGCTTCCTTTCTACCAATCAAGAGGACCCGCCCTTTAAGCGGGCAAAACTTTGCGAAGCAGGCGCTCCTTAGGCGACCTGCCCCGGCGTCGCGCCATACAGGTCGAGCGCCAACGCCGAATACGCCTTCGCCGTTCGATACCACAGGTAGAGCCACTCGCCCACCGGATCGCCCGTCGACTCCTTGTAGAGCGCCCAGACGAACCAGTAATACGCAGCAAGGGCAACATAAGCCAGGCAGTGGCGCATTTCGGCATCGGTCGGGGTCCGCCCGAAGTAAAGCTCGATCACATGGCGCGCCTCATCGACCGAATAATCGGAGCAGCAGATGAACGTTCCCAGGTCGGAAGCATAATCCGACATCGCCGAATACTCCCAATCGATGAGATACATCTCCTCGCCGCGCACGAGGAAGTTCGGGCTGTAGAAGTCGTTGTGGCACAAACACGGCTCGACGCGGTCCGCGCGCACGAACGCATCGAGCACCCCGGCGCTGCGCCCGAGCTCCTCACGATCGGGAAACGACGGGTAGCTCTTCCTGCCGAGAAGCTCAACGATCGCGACCGCGTCGCGGTACACGTCGAAGGACCACTCGCTTTTCTCGCCGCTGTCATGCAGGCGGCGACCCAGCTCCAACGCATGGCGCACGTGGTCCTCGTTGTGGTAGTCGAAGGGAACGCAGCCGTCGATGAAGCGCGAGATCTTCCAGCCTTCGGCGGGGTCCTCATGGATGAAGGTGTCGTCTATGCCGAGCTTCTTCGCAATGGCCTGCGAAAACGCCTCGCTTGCGCGGTTGATGATCTCGTCGGTGCCCACACCCGGGTGGCGATAGACATACGACTCGCCTCGCACCACGAAGCGAAACGACAGGTTCGTGAGCCCCTCCTTGATGGGCACGATGCCCTCGACGTCGCCGCGCGAGCAGTCGAGCACGCGGCAGATGTTGTCGAGAATCGCAGAGTCGACGTTCTCGATGAAGTCGTGGTCGAACTCCTTCAGGTCGGCAATGGAGTCGAACTCATAGATCACGCCCGGCTCATAGGGCCGCATGACCATGCGCAGCTCGTCGAGGTGCGCACGGTAAATATCCTCCCACAGCTTGCCCGCGGTCTCGGGCCGATCGTACTCGTCGACGAGGATCCTCACGAAAGTCTCGGAGAACGCGCGGTCGAAGTACACGTGCCCGAGCATGCCGTACTTGTCGCGACCGCCGATGGTCACGCCCGTGATGCGCCCGTCGCGCGCGGTGTCGAGCAGGTACTCGTTCGTCTCTCCCGCGAAGAACACGCCTGGGTAATAGGCCTCGAACACATATGGTTCGAAGACGTTCTCGGTGAAATAGTCGTCCGACGAGCAGACATAGGTGTTCCCCAGCTTCTCGCGTACGAGCATGAGGGTGGAATTGTTGTTGCGCACGGAGTATTCCGCATTGACGCGGATGGTCACGCCGAACTTGTCCTCGAGGTAGAAGAAGGCTTCCTTCATATACCCCACGACGACGGTGATGTCGGTGATGCCCGCCTCCTGAAGCTGGCGGATCTGCCGCTCGATGAGCACCTCGCCGCGCACGGTGAGCACGCCTTTGGGCTTCTCATAGGAAAGCGGGGCGAAGCGAGAAGACAGCCCCGCCGCCATGATGATGGCGTTGTCGACCTTGTAGGGCGAAAGCGCCTCGAAGCCGGCAGGCGTCACGGAGAAGTTCTCCGCCAGGCCCGCGTCAACGAGCGCACGATACGCCGTGTTCACCGTCCCGAGCGACAGACCGGTTGCCGTCGCGATGTGGCGCTGCGTGTGGACGGCCTCGTCGCGCAGCGCGTTGAGCACCTTGAACGTGCTTTTCGTCAATGTCATTGCAATACTCCCCAGTAACTGAAACGAGGAGTATTCTAGCGGAAGTTGTTCAATCTTGTAAAGTTTTAATCAAGAACTGAACAAATGCAGGTCAAAAGCTTAGGCGTACGGCCCGAAATCAAGCTCGACGGGCGCATGGTTACGTCGCGCCTCCACCGGGGGAAGCTTTCGCCACTCGCCGTAGAGTTGACGTAGGAAGGCCTCGGGGTCGGCAGGTGCGGGGAACTCGCATCCTTCGAAGGTGACGGTCGAAGTTGGCAGCATCATCGAGCGCGCGTAGGGCTCGTAGGTTGCATACGCCATGACAACGAGGTCGTCGGATGCAAGCGAAGGGTCGTTTCCACGGGTGGCAGCTTTGTCGAAGCGCGATACGATCTTTTCGGGGGAATAAAGGCCACGTGCCGCGAGATGGGCTGCGCCGCAAGCCGCACGCTCGATCGCGCCGAGCGCTCCCTTATGGGGCACGACGATGCTCTTCGCATGGGAAAGATACGACACGCTTTGCCAGAAGCGGCAATCGCGACGCTGCTTTGCCGCCGTCGTCGGGTCGGACGAAAGGGCGTCATAGGGCAGAAGGTCAACGAAGATTCCCTGATCAAAGCCTGCTTCGATAGTCTCCTCCGTCGCGAAGCGCGTGCCGCGAAGCCACACCTTGCCGAACAGCGCCGCCTGATGCGGGTTCGTCTCGGGGGTCGACACGACGTATTCCTCGCCCAAAAGCGCCGGCGCCTCGGCGACGAAGCGGTTGTAGTCCGCGCGCGGCATTCCCAAATCGATATCATCATCCCACGGGATAAAGCCGCCGTGGCGCAGCGCCCCGAGCACCGATCCCGAATCGAGGAAGTACGTGATGCCCAGCTCGCGGCACACGCGGTCGATTTCCTTTAAGATGCGCAGCTCGAGCAGCTGGAGTTTCCTTAGGTCCCTGTCGTCGTATTGCATTGCGTTCCCTAGCCTATCTGCCCGAATAATCCCTATAACCTACCATTGCGCGCGCCGCCCCGCCGCCGCGGCCTCGTAGAACGCCGCAAGGCGCATCGAGGTGTCGGCGATGTCGAACCCATGCGCCCGAACCTGCTCGCACGCGTCGCTGCGTGCAGAGCGCGCCGCAGCCGTAAGCATCCTCACGCACGCACCAGCCCATGCCTCGGCGCCGTCCGCCAAAGGCATGCGGCTCGTGCGGTCGCTCACTACCGCAAGCTCGGGCACGCCCGTCGAGACGATAGTCGGCAGCCCCGACGCCTGCGCCTCGACTGCGGAGAGGGCAAGCCCCTCGTTCACCGAGGGAAACACGAACGCGTCCGCCGCTCGCAGAAGCCGCGGCACGTCGTCCACTACGCCGAGAAAGCGCACCGCATCCTCAAGCCCCAGCTCACAAGCACGCGCCTTCAGGGACTCTTCGAGCTCGCCGCGTCCGGCGCATAAAAGCACTGCGTCAGGAAGATTCCGTTTCACCTGGGAAAACACCTGCAACAGGAACTCGTGGTTCTTCACGGGAATCAAGCGGCCCGTATGGCACACGACAGGGCAGCCGGAAAGTCCCAGCTCGGCCTTCGCCTGCTCGTGCGCAGCCTCGTCGCACGCGTAGCGCGTCATGTCGATACCGTTCGGCACGATAGCGAAGCGCTCGCCTTCCACAATCGCGCTCCCGAAGCGATCGAGTCCCGCCTCTCTCGAGCACGCCATGAAATAGTCGGCCACGCGGCGCACGGGATGCGCGGCGACGTTGAAGGCGAGTCCCGGCAGACCGCGCACGTAATTCTGCGCGTGGCTGTGCGCAATCGCGAAAGCCCCCGCACGCTTCGCCTCCGAAAGGTAAGCGGGCGCGCACGAACCGATATGCCCATGCACCACGCGCCACTCCGGATGCTCGGCGAAAAGCGCACGAACGCTGCGCCGATAGGAGCCCGCGTTCAGCCCCGTGAAGCGCGGCACGCGGAAAAAACGCCCGCCCAGCCGCTCGATTTCGGCATCGTAGTCGCCTTCACGCTGCTCGTGCACGAGAAAGTCGAACTGGATGCGCTCGCGGTCCATCGCACGGTAGAGATTCATCACCATGGTCTCGGCCCCGCCGCGATCCATCACGCCGATTACCTGCAGCACGCGCATCAGCAAACCTCCTTAGCATCGACCGCACCGTCCTTCGCGGCCTCCCCCGCACACCCGATGATGTGGTCGGGCCCCTTCTTCACGACTTTCACCAGGAATAACAGCAAGATTGCCACACCGGCGAGGCACGCACCCGCGCCCGCGAAGCTCACGCCGTTCATGTCCCACCTATCCACGCATAAAAACGTGAGCGGGATAACGGCGAGAAACGCGACGACGTTGCCCGCGAAGTTCGCCCAGAAATGGCGCAGCGTAATGAGCAGATCGCCGAAGAACCACAGAAACGCGGTGGCGGCAGTCGACACGATAATCGGCTGCAGCAGGTAGACGTAGGGCACGATGCTCTCGCCGAACAGCAGCGCGAGCGCCCAGGCGCCGATGAACTCGAGCACAATCGCGCAGGCAACCGTGACGCCCACGATGCCCGCGACCGTCTTCCCCAAAAGCGCCACGAAACCGCGCACATTCCCCTCGAAGAACAGCTTCGGGAAGATGTCGAGCAGCGGCCCGTAGAGATACTGCGCGCCCATCTGGATGACGAGTGCGGGCGCGGCGACCGACGAGTAGATGCCGAGCGCCGCCGAACCCACGGTGAGCGCCAGGTACTGCTTGGGAATCGCGAAGATGGCGCTCGCCGCCACCGAAGCAACCACAGCAGGAAGCGACGTCTTCAGGAAGAAGAGCACCTTCTTGCGGGAAAGCGAGATACGCACGGGCTCGAAGCGCTGGCAATGCGGCAGGTCGAAGGCGAAGAGCACGACCGCCGCGGCGACGAGCATGGCAATGATCGCCGCATCGAGGTTGCGCGTCGCCCAGTAGACCACCACGAACGCCACGAGGGTCGAGGTTCCCTGTAGGATGAACGACTTGCCGATATAGTCCATGCGGCGGTTGATTTGGTCGACCCCGTGGAGGATGTCGATCACGAGCCCCACGCCCTTGAAGGCGTAGAAGAGCGCCACCGTGATGAGCGCCTCGGGAGCGCAGGTGAGAGCCGCATATATCATACAGGCGACGAACGCACCCGCAAGCGTGAAGCAGCGGAATCCCATGTACTCGCCCACCGTGTTCTCGCGACGGATGTCGGAGATCTGGTAGGTTCCCATCTTGTAGTTGGCAAAGGTTCCGAAGATGCCCACGACCGACATGGCAAGCGAGAGCAGACCCGCATCGTCGTAGCCCGACGACAGGCGCACCACGAAGATGGTGGTGAACCACTGGCAGGCGAGGTAGGTCATAGAACCGATGGAGTTCCAGATCATGTTCGCCTTCACGGAAAGCTTCTCAGGCACCTCAGCTTCTACCGCCGCGCCAGCTTCGAGCGCATCCTCGGCCTGCGAAGCGGCATCCCGAGGCGTTTTCGCATCGCTCATAGGCGATAGGCTTCCATCACGTGCACGGCGCGATCGGACTCGGCGGGCGGCGTGCGCCAATCGCCGTACTCGATGGTAAGGAAGTCCTCAGCCCCAGCGGGAGCTGTGTACTCGCGGTCCTCGAACTTCATGCGCACGGGCTTGAACAGGCTCTTCGGATACGTTTTATCCGGATTCCCCTCGCCAACGACATCGATGACGCGATCGGAAGCGCCCTTGTTCACCTCGCGCGCGATGCCGTCGAGCTTCGCCGCAAGCTTGTAGAGATCGGAGTGCTTCGCAAATGGGCACACGATCTTCTTCGCCAGGCGGACGACGGCGCTCGAGCCCACCGTCGGATCTGCGACGGCAAAGCTGCGCCAAAGCCCCACGCGAGCGTGCTTCTTCAGAAGGCCGGCACATGCAGGATCGAAGTTGTCTAAGGGGAAAATGTCCACCCACACGCCCGTGGCGGCCTTCTTCCCTACGAAGTTCTCATAGATGATCGTGGTCGTGTCGACGATCTTCGCGAACTGGTAGATCGACGATTTGTCGCGATAGGACACAAGCTTGAAGCGCTCGGAGGTGCGCCACTCGTTGAAGTGGTCCATGAGCAGCTCGTACTGGTCGCGCATCATGACGATGTCCATGTCGTCGTCCCACGGGATGAAGCCCCCATGGCGCACGGCGCCGAGAAGCGTGCCGTAGCCCAAGAAGTATTCCACGCCATGCGCAGCGCACACACGGTCGATCTCGTCCATAATGTCGAGCTCGATCGCCTTCATGTCGTCGACGGAGAGGCGCTCCATGTTATTCCTCACCTGCGCCTACGTTCGCGTCCGCATGCTTACTCGCAGCCTCGCCCGCTTCCGCGTCCGTGTTCTCGATAGCGTCCAGCTCGGCAAGCGCCTCGGCCTGCGCGAGCGCCGCAACCTTGTTGCGCAGCTGCGAGAGTTCGACGGTGGTGAAGAACTCGCGCACAAGCAGGATAGCGATGATGGCGAGGAACACGCAGTTCGACGGCGATTCGATGCCGAAGATGTTCGAGAAGAAGAACGCGATGTGCGGGAACACCGCCAAAAGCAGGATGACGAGCGCGAATATGAACCAGAACGTGCTGTCGGCGATCTTCACCTCGGAGTGGCGGATCTTGCGCAGAACGTAGATGAAAACGAGCAGTGCGCATACGATGAGCGTGATTCTGAATAAGAGGGTCATTTACTTTCTCCTCCTGAACCATTGCACGATGAGAATGGAGAGGCTGATGCGCAGCATGTAGGACACCGATTTCGTGAAGTTGAGATAGCTCTCGCCGGCGGTGCGCTCGCGCATCTCCACCTGCATTTCCTCCACCTTGTAGCCGTGGCGCATGAGAAGCGAGATGGTGTCGGGCTCGGGGCCGAAGTCGAGCTCGTTGGCGAACAGCGGGATCATCTTCGAATCGAACAGGCGCATGCCCGATGTGGGGTCCTCGATGCGCTTTCGCGTGGTCACGAAGATCATCGCCGTGATGAGCGCCGAGCCTGCCATGCGCGCGGAGAAGGGCTTCTTGCAGTCGGCGAAGCGCGAGCCCACGACCACGTTCGCGCCGGTTTCCTCCGCGACCTCGACCATGTCGTCGATGTAGGCCGCGGAATGCTGACCGTCGGCGTCGAACTGGATGGCGTAATCGTAGCCGTGCGCGTACGCATACTTCATGCCTGTCTGGAACGCCCCGGCAAGACCGAGGTTCACCGGCAGCGAGATCAGATGATAACCCCGCTCGCGGCAGATGGCGGCAGTGCCGTCCTTCGAGCCGTCGTTCACGATGACGTAATCGATGTCGGGCGCGTTCTTCCGCAAATCCTCGATCGTCGATACGATGTTCTCCTCTTCGTTATACGCAGGTATAACGGCGAGCACTCGTTTGTTCATAACCTTCCAACCTGATGCAGTGCAGCCCGTCGAGCAAGGGCGATGAGCTGCTTGTAATTTGACACACGATTCTTTATTTTACCTCTTTTCGATATCGTTCACGCACTCAACCTATAATAAGAGCAAACGAGGAAAGAACCTTCAGGAGGAAATCGTGGCGACCACCGCTGAAAAACACACGGCGCAAAGCTTGCGCATCTGTCTGTTCTCGGCGCTTTACCGGCCGAGCATGGGGGGCGTGGAAACATACACCGAGAGCCTTGCGCGCGCATTATACGAGATGGGAGCCGAGGTAACAGTTGCAACCTGCAACACCCACGGCCTTGCCGCGCGCGAGCGCGAGAACGGCGTGAACGTCGTCCGCTTCCCGTGCAAGCCGCTTTTGGGAGGTCGGTTTCCCCTCGTGAAGAATGACGAGGAAGCGAAGCGGTTGTGGACGCATCTTGAAGACGAGCATTTCGATTACGTGATCGCGAACACGCGCTTCTACACGCTGACCGAGCGCGCGCTCGACTTCGCGACGCGCGCAGGCGTGGTGCCGCTGCTCATCGAGCACGGATCGGCGCACCTCACGATGGGTAGCGCCCTTATCGACCCGGTGGTACAGGCGGTCGAGCATGCGCTCACGAAGCGAGATCTGCGCTACCCGTTCGTCGCGTACGCCGTGTCGAGGAAGGCAAGCGCATGGCTCGGGCATTTCGGGATCGAGTCGGCGGGCGAACTTCCCAACTCAATCGATGCCGATGCGTATGTGGCGCAGGCGAGCGCGCGGGACTTCCGTGCCGAGCTGGGCATTCCCGCAGACGCCCTCATGGTCGCCTTCGCGGGGCGCCTCGTTCCCGAAAAAGGCGTAGTTGAACTCGCCCAGGCCACGGCGGCGATCGCCGAGCACCCGGATGCGAACGGGCGAGCCGTGCATCTTATCATCGCAGGCGCAGGTCCCAAGCAGGGCGACATCGAGCGGATCGGGTGTGGGGACATCCATCTGGTTGGGCGACTGGGAAGGCAGGACTTGGCAGCGCTCATGTCGCAGGCCGACGCGATGGCGCTGCCCTCCCGGTCGGAAGGTTTCGCCACAACCCTGCTCGAGGCTGCAGCGTGCGCCACCCCCGCAATCGTCACCCCAGTAGGCGGCACCGACGAGCTCGTAAGCGACGAGCGCTTCGGCACCATTATTCCCAATGCGCGCACCGAGACGGTCGAGGCCGCGCTGCGAGAGGCGGCGCACAACCCGCAACGGCTCGCTGAGCAGGGAGAGAACGTCGCAAGACGCGTGCGGGCCGAGTACAGCTGGAGGCGCACCGCCGAGCGAGCGCTCTCCGCATGTCGCAAGGCGAACGAGAAGTAAGGTTCCTAGTCGTCGATCGCGGTGATGCGGTACAGGCGCATGTCATCGCGCGCGAGCACCACCTCGAACCCGGGCGTGGAGTCGCGCACGTAATCGATGCCGGCCCACAGGCTGTTGTCGTCGTAGGTGAAGAAGAAGTTGCTGTCAGGGTCGGAGGGGTTATACCATCTTCCCTGGTCAAGCAAAAGTAGGTACTCGGCGCCGACGTTCTTAACGGCTTCCTCCACCCGATCGTCATAGGAGATGCTGTCAAGGCGGCTGCGGATGAGCGCGCTATCCTCGGTTTCCCCCCCTTCACCATAGGTGCGCAGGTAGCGGTAGTACGTGCGCATGCCGTCGACAACGTAGCAGAAGCAGCTGCCATCGTTGGGGTTGTTGATGACGACGGCATCTTCGGGAAGAATCTGCTCGACCTCGGCGACGAACTCCTTTTCCGCGGTCGTGTAGATGTAGTCAACGTTGTTCTGCCACGAAAGCCGCTGCCAGACCAGCGCCATCGCCCCACGGCCCATGTTGGGAACCTCGCTCGACGGGCTGATGTCGGCGCGCGGGTCATCGAGGAAAAACGTCCCCCACACCAGCACGAACGCGCAGAGAGCACATGCGATGGAGGTCGCCCACGCAGGCGCCTTGTCGCGCGAGCGGGAAAGAAGCCGCGCGATCGTGCGCGCAACGAGGGCTACGCCCATCGCCGCGAGGGGGATACCGAAGATGGCCGCCATCGCCGCCACACGGTAATAGTCGGTGTACCAGAAACCGGTCAGCAGATGCTGCAGGCGGCCGGAGGTCGACACGCCGACGATGAACATCCCGCATGCGAGCACGTACGAGGCGGAAAGCCACAGCCAGCGGCGTTCTTTGAGCGTCCAGAACATGCCCACGAACACGAACACCATGAGCACGAGCTGCACGCCGTCGTCCATGAACCCGAGCATAAGCGTATGGAGCACCGCCTCGAGCGGGTACTGCGCGGCACCCCATGAGTGCTCCACCACTGCGCTCAGGAAGGGCAGGTGGTACACCACCCACCAAATGATGCAGATAAGGACGGCTGCGACAACGGCGAACAGGATGCGCAGCCACCATTTCGCCGCGCCTTCGCGACGGAGAAGGTCGGCCGCGATTGCCGCCCGATAGATGCAGGAGGGAATGAGCCACACGGCCACGACGAACACAGCGTTCGGCTGCGCGAGCGCCAAGGCGATGACGCCGATGACGAACAGCGCTCCCGCGCAGATGCGCTCGCGGCGCGAAACCCCCGTGCGCAGGATCGCCACGAACAGCGCCGCCACGAGCGGCAGCAGGCAGTAGGCAGACGTGTTCGGGAACAGCGGGCCCCAGGCGAGCAGCATCCAGGGGAAGGCCGAGAACATGGGTGCGCAGGCGGCGCCCCAGCACACGATGTCGCGACGCTCCTGGAAGACGATGCGCATAAACGCGAACATGCTTGCGGGCAGCGCCAGCGCCACGAACACGAAGTTCGCGGCGTTTTCCGAAAGCGGAATGGGGACGTTGAGCAGGCTCACCATGAAGGCCGCGACGTTGTACCAGGCCGTCGGGTAGAAACCGCCGCCGGGAAGCGGGTTGATCGCCGCGTCGGCCGCGCCCGCGTAGAGCGACGTACTGAAAGGAGACCAGTTCCCCGTCTCGACGAAGCAGCGAATCGAGCCTAAGTGGCTCACGTTGTCGTATTCCTGCATGTAGTTCGAGGGGTCGCCCAGAAACGAGGAGAACATGCCCGTCGACACGACGATGCCCACCAAGAGGTAGAGCGCAAGCGCGCACAGGTCGAAGCGGCATGCCTCGCGACTGCGCTCACCAAAGCGACGGCGAGGCAGATCACGTGCGCGCACACGACCGACGATGCAGATGATAAGACCCACCACGAGCTGGGGGAAGAAGATCGTCGCCCAGTTGGTGTTGATGCCCAGGGCGGCATATGCCAGGCAGAGGGCAATCGTCGCCGGAATGCCGAGAAGCGGCGCGAAGGCGACAGCCGACGCCACGTGCATGCGAAGGCCCGCAAGCACAAGCGCCCCTGGAACGAACAAGAACAGCGCCCCCGCAAACGCAGCGGCGAAGAACAAACCCCACATACCTTACCTTCCTAAACATCGCACAACGCGATGAGAAGTCGCAAATTCAATCTAACGAGGGCGCCGCATCGGACGCCCTCGTCTTCAAACCGCTCTATTGTATCAGGAACTACCAGTACCAGGAATTCGGCAGGGCGCTTGTGGCCACGATCACGCCATCTTTGTAGTACTCGCGCTGCGCGGCGGCGGAGTGCGACCCCGTCCACCACGAAGAGACGTCGATGTAGTCGTACCAGTCGGGCTGGATGCCCCAGATGTCGCAGTTGAGCGTGCGGTCGTAGTTGTCAACGACGATTTTCACGGGGAAATCCCAGTCATTGCGGAAGCGGAAGTCGGAAGACCCCCAGTTCACCATCGCATCTTGCCCGATGGGCACATACGTGGAAGGCGTCGTATGGTTCTGGCGCTCCACGATGGTGAGGCCGGCGCGCACCACCGCACCGTAGAGCGTGGTGGACGCCTGGCAGATGCCGCCGCCGTAGCCCGAGCCGCCGACGACGCCGGCGATGAGGTAGCCCTCGGCCGCGCCGCACGGCCCGCACGTGTCGAAGAACGACACCGTCTCGCCCGGCCACACGACCATGCCGTCGAAGTTGGAAAGCGCACGCGACATGTTGTACCACCCGTTGAACGTGTTGGTGGAAACGGTCGAGAAATGCGCGAGAAGATCCGAGAAGTCATCAGGGACGTAGGTCGTGGGAGTCAGCACGAAGCGCTGCGCGATGGAGTTGTTGCGCGTATAAACCTGCACGTTCGTACCGCTTTCCGCAATGCCATTGGCAATGTCGAGCGCGAGGCCATTGCCCTTGCACACGAAGCTAAACGACTGGTCGCCCGCATACTTCGGGTACCATTTCTGCGCGTCGTTGCCGAACGGCGTGCACTGCCACACGTTCGTGCCAGGGGTGCGCCCACCATTGGCCACATCGAGCACCTTGCGCGAGAAGGGGAACGCGATCGTGTAGGATCCGTCATAGTTCGTCGAGATCTTCACCACCTGCGCGTTCGAACCGTTCTCGGTATGCAGCTGCACGTTCGCGCCGCTTGCGCGGGAGGCATCTTGCACATCGAGCTTCACCGACGGGTTGGTGTATGCGCCGATGGTGTAGAAGCCGTCGATGATAATCGGGGTTTTCTTCAGGATGAACGACGATGCGTCCGCACTCGAGCCGAGCACGACGTTCTTCCCCGAAAGGGAGAGCGCGAACTCGCCGCTCTTCGAGGCGATGCGGTATGCGCCGTTTCCGAGCGGCACGAGTTTCCACAGCTGGGAATCGGTTCCGTCGGCAGTCTGTTGGCAGACGTTCGCGCCCACAGCAGCGCTTCCGCCCTCGATGGCAAGCACCTTACCCGAGCACAGCGACTCGATCGTGCAGTAGCCGTCGTCGCGGGTCGTCACGTGCCACTTCTGCGCATAGCCGCCGTTATTCGTGTGAACCTGCACGTTGGCACCCGATTCGGTCGATGCGTCGAACACGTCGAGGTCGGTACCCTTGTCGCTCGAAAGCGCAAGCTCGTAGGTGCCGTCGGCGTACGTGCTCTCGCACGGGCTGAAGACGAACGATTGGGCGATGGCCCCGTTCGGAGTCCACGTGCGCACATCCGTGCCCGCGGCGCAGATTCCGTCGGCGATGTCGAGCGCGAGCACGTTGCCCTTCGAAATAAGCGAGAAGGAGCCGTTGCCGTTGTCGACGAGGCGCCACTTCTGCATGCTGTTGCCAAACGGCGTGCACTGCCACACGTTCGTGCCAGGGGTGAGTCCGCCATTGGAAACGTCGAGCACGAGCCCCGAGCCCATCGAGGTGATCGCGTAGTAGCCCTCAGAGTCGGGCTCGATGTACCACTTTTGGGCCTGCGAGTGGTTGCTGGACCACAGGCGAACGTCGGCGCCGGAGACAAGCGATGCATCGGCCACGTCGAGCGCATAGGAAGTGTCGCCCGCGGCGCAGATCTCGTAGACGCCCGCGGCAAGCAGCGCCTCGGGGGCGGGGTCGGAAACGGGCGTAAGCGCGAAACGCTGCGCGGGAGCACCATTGACCGTGTAGGTCTGGATGTTCGTACCTGCAATCGCAAGCCCGTCGGCGATGTCGAGCGCGAGGCCCGAAAGCTTGGAGACGAGCGTCACCGAGCCGTCCGCCGCGCGCGCGATCTTCCACTTCTGGGCATCGTTGCCGAAAGGCGTGCACTGCCACACGTTTGTGCCGGGAGTGCGCCCGCCGTTGGCAACGTCAAGCACCTTGCCAGTCGCAACCGAGGTGATCGTGTAGTAGCCCTCGCCCACCGCTTCGATGCGCCACCGCTGGAAGAGCGTGCCGTTCGCGGAGGCGAGCTCAACGTTCGCACCCGAATAGAACTGCGAGCCAGCCGTGGAGAGCACGGCTTTCGAGTTCGCGGCAGCAGAAATCACGTACACGCCCTCAAAGGATTCATCACCTGCGGTTTCCCCTTCACCTGCAGCCCCACCCTCGCCTGCGGCGGCAGGTTGCGCGGCCTCGGGCGCAGCAGAAGAAGCGCCAACAGCGGCATCAGGCTGCGCAGATGTTGTGACCTGGGACGTTCCCGCGTCCGTTCCCGCGCCATCCGCGGCAGAAGAGCTCCCTATCGTGGCATCCGCCGAGGGCGCGCCTGCGACCGCCGCACCATCGGATGCGCCGGGGGCTTCCTCGGCGAACGCGCCCGCAGGCACGCACCATACCGAAAGCGACGCTGCGAGCAGCACCGAGAGCAACCGTTTCGGCCCCTTCATAGTATGCCCCTGCATCCTCTCCCCTTTCTCATTAACGGAGGTCCGAGCGCAAAACGCGCCCGGACCTGCCTACATTCCCGATTCGAAACGCGCCATGAAGGCGTCGAAGTCGTCCATCATCAGATTGAGCATCTCCCAGTCGGCCGGCGCGAACATGCCGCGATCGAGCGTTCCCTCCTCGCGGGCCCGCAGGTATTCCTCACGCATGCGCTCGGCAAACGCACGGCGCGACTCGTCGGTCAGACGGTTGAAGTTCCAACGGTATGTCCCAAGCTTCAACAGGTTGACAATCGCACCGAACGCGCGCTGCTTTTCGGGGTCCTTCGCCAGAAACTCGCGCGAGAGCTCGTACTCGTCGCACACGGCGAACACCTTCGCCGACGACTTCACCGACGAGTTCGCGTTATCGACGCGGTAGTGCAGATACCCCTTCGGAAGGATGGCCGCGCGACGCGCGCTCGCCCACACCTGGAACACGAACGAGGTGTCCTGATACGATGCGCCGGGAGTCCCGTTGAAGCGAATGCCCTCGCGCTCGATCATCTCGCGGCGGTAAAGCGCCGACCAGATGATGGGCAGCACGGTGAGCGCGCGCTGATCAACCCGAGGATCGAAGACGGTCTTGTACGCAAACCCGGCGAACGGCTCCTGGAAGACGTCGCCCGCATCACTGTGCTCGTAATAGTTCGCCTTCACCAGATCGAGGTCGTGTTTCTTCGCGAACTTGTACATGTCCTTGAACATGCGGGGGTCGGCGAAGTCGTCGGATTCCACGATGCCCACGTACTCACCGCGGGCCTCTGAGAAGCCGCGGTTCATCGTCTTGCCGTACCCTTCGTTCTCCTTCGAGATGAGACGCACGCGGGAATCGCGGGCGGCGTACTCGGCGGCGATGTCTGCCGACGAGTCGGTGGAGCCATCGTTCACGACGATGATCTCGATGTCCTTCAACTTCTGCGCAAGCAGGCTGTCGAGGCATTCACGCAGGTACTTCTCGACGTTGTACACGGGAACGACGATCGAGACCTTGGGCGTGTCGGAGGTTTTGTTGCTGAACATGGTTTCCTTTCCAAACTATCCGCGGCGTGCCGCGTGGAGAACGCGCTTTGCGAGGTTCGCAGCCGCACGGACGGGCGCAGTGACCGCGCGACCCGTTCGGTAGCTTATTGAGTGGTAGAACTCCTCGATGTCGGAGTTGAGCTGGTTGATGTGCTGAGCCTGACCTCCTACCGCAAGCAGGTTTTCCTCGTTCTTCATGATAACGCCATTCAAGACAAGCGTGTCACGGTATCCGGTGTACGCGTCATAGGTTTCCCCGAGCAGCGCTCTGCAAACGACGCACTCGGCGTCGGTGAGCTGCGACCCGGCAAGGGCGCGTGCTATAGCCTCGCCCCCGCGCTCGCGGGCATCCTCGAAACAGTAGCGGCGAGCAATCGGGTTGCGGATAAGATCGACCATGAGGATCAGATGGCGCGCCGCGGCGGCATCGAGTCCGCACGCGGCCTCGTCATCGCCCGTGAAATTCGCCCGCGCCTCCTCGAAGCCGGAGAACACGTCGTCGAGCATGGCGCGCGCGCCGACAAGCCCGGTCGACGCGAAAGGCAGGCAGCGCAGCGTGGCAAGGGGACGCTTGGTCACGACGATCTTGGTCGCTTGCGAGAAGGCCACGCATTGGAGACCCAACCAGGTAAAGCACTTCGCCTCCTTCGCACATTGCAGCAAGAATTCCCTGTTGAATGCCTTGTTTGCCGACGCGATGCTCGAAAACGAGAACAGCTGCGAGGAGAAATCGGAAGCGGGATGCGCCCCTTCGGGCACGATTGCCTCGGTGGTGCTGGGCTCGTAGAAGTCGAACAGGTCGCGCACGCCGAGCATGCCGGCAGAATCGGTGAACACCGCAATGTCATAGGGCTCGCGCTCGCCGACGACCGTGCGCCCCTCGCGTTCCCCTGCAAGCTGAAGCAGCTGGTCGAAGGCTTGCGGGTCGTAGACGACGTTCGCGTAGGAGCGAACGAGGTAGATGCCCCGCGCGCTCGCGAGCGCAGAAGCGACGTCGCGGGTGGGTAGAACGCGCGCGCGGCAATCATTCTCCGTGAAGTCGGCAACGAGTTGGGCATAGCGGCTGTTCGCATCAGCGGGCGGGAAGAACAGCACCTCAAAGGACTGTTCGTCCTGAAATTCGATCGCATCGAGCGCGGCTTTGGCGTCGTCGGCCTCGTCGGCGCATTCTATAAGGATGCTTATCGAAGGAGCATCGGTTTCCACCTGGGGCGACACGAGGTAAGCCAAACGCCCACGTACGCCATCGTCAAGCCCGAGCGAATCGAGCGAGCGGCCTTCGAGCACCTCGTCGAGGAATGCCGAGAAAAGCTCGGCAAAGCGGACGCGGTCGTTGTAGTAGGTCATCTTCGCGGACGTGAACAGAAACGACACGGCCCACGAGACGCCCTCGCGCCCGAACTCCACCAACGTCCCGCGCTCCTTCCATGTGGTGAGTGCGTATTTCACCACGGCGAAGTGGAGAAAGAGCTGCTTGGCGCCATCTGAGCAGGTCGCGCCTACCGCCGAATCGCGGCGCACGCGGTAGAAGTAGAGCATCTCCTTGCTGAAGGCGACCGTTTTCGCAAGCGGGAAGGTGATGAACTGGAAGGCGTGGTCTTCTCCAAGCGAGAGATCGGGGTTGAGAAGAAGCCCGTTGCCGCGCAAGAAGTCGGTGCGGTACATCTTGTTGCACATAAGGGGGATGCTGCCACGTTCGTAGAGCAGGGCATCGACCCCCGAGTGGTACACGTTGTCGCGCCACGCGAAGGAATCGTCCGCCCACGGGAGCGTGGGGAACGTCTTGCCGCCGAAGACGACGATGTCGGCGCCTTCCCGCTCGGCGGTAGCGACGAGGACCTCGCAAGTCCTTTGCGCGATGTAGTCGTCGGAGTCGACGAACAGGATGTACTCGCCGCGCGCAAGCCCGACGCCCACGTTGCGCGTCTCGGCAACGCCGCAGTTCTCGCGATGGAGCGCGCGGATGCGAGCGTCCTTCGCGGCGTAGGCATCGAGGAGCTCCGGCGAGCCGTCGGTCGAGCCGTCGTCCAAACAGAGAATCTCGATATCGGAAAGCGTCTGCTCGATCAGGCTATCCAGGCATTGCGCGAGATAGCTTTCGACGTTGTAGACGGGGACAATGATAGAAACCTTTGGATTATCCATGTAGTGCCTTCGGTTAGCTTCTCGGATGCAGGCACACGCCCGCAGCGTTTTGCTTTGAATGATACTGTATCGCAGCGACGATGCGGGGCAGCCTTCGAAAGAAGCACACGGTGTCCTAGCGCTTCGACGCGCCCACCTTGCGCTGAATCGCGCGGGGAAGGCGGCATATCGCCTGACCGACGCGTTGCTCTGCCGCGCCCATGACCGCGTCGAACTCGGATACGACCCGATCGAGGTCGGCGCGCACGGCCACTTCGCGTGCGCACGCGGCATCGCGCTCGGCGAGGGCTTCGTCGCGTGCGGCGCTCACCTCATCGAGGACGGCAAGCGCGTCCTCCCGCGCCGCATCGAGCGAGCGGGCGCGACCGAACAGGTACGCTGCAGGGTCGCATTCTGAAATCTCGCGCATGCGAGCATAGTATATCGGGTCGAGGAAGTCGTGTTCTCCCAAATCAGCAAGACCCAAGTCGGAGAAGCCGCGATCGGCCAGATAGCGATACACCTCGCAAAAGGCGGAGTAGGACGCAAGCGTGTTCAGGTTGTACAGAATGCTCGACATCGCCCAGGTGGCGTAGCTGCGCGAGAGCGCCTCGAGACGCCCCGTATCGGCCAAGTAGCTGCGAAAGGAATGGATGGCGCGCACGAAATCGAACGCATGGCGGTCCTTCGTGGCCATGGCGGAGCCGGCGCGCATCACGCGATAGCTGATGAGCCGCTCGCCCACCGTCGTGATGCGCTCGGCGTCCACAAGCGCGGGGTACACGAATGCGATGTCCTCCGAGCGCTGGACGTCTTCCGCGAAGCGATAGCCCCCCTCGCGCACAAACGAGGCGAGAAACAGCTTGTTCCAGGCCCACGTCTGAAAGCTCATGAGAAAGTCGTCGGGGCTGCGTTTCCACGAAAACGCCTGGCCGTCGAAGTCGAACGGAGCGAAATGGAGGATGCCGAGCGGCGGATGCTGCCGGCGTTTACGCTGATTGTTGTAAAACCAGAGGTCCCACACCGCGATCTGAGCATTCGTGCGGCGGGCTGCATCGAGTGCCAGCTCGAAGCAGCGCGGCGCCAAGAAGTCGTCGGCATCCAAGAACATGAGGTAGCTTCCCCGCGCCAAGGGAATCGCGCGGTTGCGAGCGCACGCGCAGCCCGCATTCTCCTGCTCGACGACGCGCATCTTGCCGGCAAGACGTCGCTCGTACTCGCGCAGGACCGAGACCGAATCATCGGTCGACCCATCGTCGACGCAGATAATCTCCCACGACGATTCCGTCTGAGCGATGACGCTATCGAGGCATTCGGGCAAATAGGCCGCGCAATTATACACGGGGATGACAACCGAAACCGCGGGAGCGCCCCCCGTCGAGATCTCCGACATACTTCGTCCTTTCGCAATGCAATAACTGCATAAGGGTACCACGCAATGGGCGTATCTCGGCTGATTCGCCCTGCAGAAACGACCCTCTATCGTCATTTCGTCGTTTCGTTGAGCAGAAGAGATTCGATAGCCTCCTCGTGGCAATACATCTCTCCCTTGTGCTCAATGTGCTGTGGCCGCTCCTTGGCGTATTCGTTTCCTTGCGTGTTCCTTTGCTGAGAAAGCTATTCAGCGTCCGCCCGATATCGCCTCTTCCCGAACGCAAGTCGGCCGCTTAGGGGACAAGCTGGGGCAAGCGCCCCTGTACCTTTTCTTTTCAGACTCCATCATGATAAGGTCATTTGGAGCTATCTCAAGAAGAAGACTCGAGCACTAGCAACGGAAAGGGCGAGCGTACCGGCGCCGTAACCACTGTATTGGCCGATCGCGAATCCACTCAGTGCATGGGTCACCAAGCTCGCACCCCTCGCCCCTTCCCCATTTCCGATGCCCGCAAGAGTTGACCCTTTTCCCGCAATACTTAATTCGCCCTTGGTCTGTTCGCTCGGCAGTTTTATAATGCTCTAATTGTCTGAGTGTAGAGGTGCCAGTGATTGTTTCTAAAGCAAAAACCGATATTAAGCGATGGGGAATTACGCTTGTCGCCTCTTTTGCCATAGCCTTTCTAATCGAAATCTGCATATTCAACTATCAAAGTCTTGAAACAGCTTTCCTGCACCCGAACAACACATCCATCGGAGAGCAATCGACCGATGCGGTAATCCTTCATTTCCCCAATTCGAATGCCGAATTCTTCCCCGTTAACGGCGAAGTAACAACCCTAACGCTCACTACCGACTCCGATATTCCAATCCTTTTGGACATCGCTGGAAAAGACGAGGGCAATCAATTTTTTTGAGGCTTCGGTAGTTTGTGTGACAAGGGGCTAGCCTAGGCAGCAACGCTCTTCGC
>ERZ827108.352-NODE-352-length-79521-cov-8.891866_pt1 | contig 79521 bp, 83 predicted proteins | sample MGYA00519921_ERZ827108 | MGnify/ENA primary metagenome ERZ827108 (study PRJEB31778, sample SAMEA3449258) | human gut metagenome | biome: human gut; feature: human-associated habitat; material: faeces | place: United Kingdom | collected 2010/2012 ... | reverse complement strand
GATGATTGTTTTCCTGGTTTTTATCGGTTGTAGGGACTTTTTTTGTTAATTCCATGAAATCACTCCAATCATACGGTTTATAAATAGTGTATGTTGTTCAGAAGTATCTATCCATAGTTTAGCATAGAATGGGCAGCAATACAATTGAATTATTTTGCAGGAGCGTCCGTCAGACCAAGAAGATATTCGCAGGAAACATTAAATACTTCGGCCAGTGCGACAACTTCGTAGTCGGGAACGAAACGTGTGCCTTGTTCAATTCGCAGGATTGCCAGATCATTAAAATCATATCCTGCAAGTTGTAATTTGGCAGCGAGCGTTTTCTGAGTAAGATTATGAGCCTTTCGTAATTCTTTTACCCGTTGTCCTATTCTGTTTTTACTGTTCGTTTTTTTATCCCAATAAATAATCATTCTGATCCTCGAAAATTTCTAAAGATGAAGTATTATTATTGATTTTAAGGAAAAATATTGTTACTATACTTCTAAAGATGAAGTTTTTGGAAAGTTTATTTGATTCTTGAAATAAGAAAATGATAATGCTGCCTGTAATGAGAAATAATTCTAATGAGAGGTGGAAAGAAGATGAATGAATTTTATGAAGCAGTATCGAATTTATTTGAGGAATTGCGCTGTGACTCCGGAGAAAGAGAATATACAGTACAGCCGGAAGAATGGAAAGAAGCAGAGAAGAATTTGAAACAAATACAAAAGAAGCTGCCACTACATCTGGAAAAAATCCCAGAGCGTGAGCAGAATTTCTGGAATAAATATCTGGATCAGTTAGAACATTTCCATTATGAAGAGGAGCAGCGGGCTTATTACCAGGGAATGATGGATGTAGTTGAGTTTCTTATTAATATAGGGGTAATAAAGAAATCCACGAATGTTAAGAGAATGATAGAAAAATATGCACGTTAAGAGTGACGGTATGGGAAACCATACCGCTTCTTCAGAATAATTCAGATAGAATTCAAATGAATTTCAGGGATCTTGTTTATCGTGGTCTGTAGGAATTTTGTATGTGCGCAGGTATGCTTCTACGATGGCAAGGATAGCGGTAATTTGCTCATCGTTGCATTTTGACAGGTACATGAGCAGGCGTTGATAATCAAGATTATCTGTATGATTGTTTGGATAAAACAATGGTTCAGGAGGAACATTTAAAGCGCGTACCAGTTTTCTGATTTTATGAAAACTGGGAACTCGGCCCCCATTTTCAATTTCCTTTAAATATCGGCTGGACATTTCTGCTTTTTCAGCTAATTCTTCATAAGTCAATTTTTGCTCGTGTCGGGCGTTCTTAAAAAACAATCCCAGTTCTTTATCTGTTTGTTTTGGCATATGATACACCTCCATGTTTAGTGTATAGTTCCCTTTCTTGAAAGAAAATGAACTAATATTTCACTAAAAAAGAGGGTGATATTTCACTTTTTAAAAGACATATAAAATTCTGAATTTCCGTAAAACAGATCCGGAGGTATAGGAAAGATTAAGAATTTTATTGTCTGGTATCATATCCGTCATTACGTGACGGATGAAATAGATAAATAGTTCAAAAAAGCAAATAAATTTCTTTACCTCAAAAAGTGAATTATATGCCACAAAAAATGATGGCAAAATATTATCTTTTGATATAAATAGCGTCCGATGGGCTAAAAACTACCCATTAGGACGTTTTTTATATACCTCAAAATACAGGAAAAACAATTTTCTCGTATTTATTAAGAAATTTTTTAAAAATTTCTTCCCACACCCCGACAAATGCACTCATCCGTTTGGGATATGTGTGAAGGGGAAGCAAGAACTTTGCTTATTGCCTACCGGCGGGGAAGGAGGTGAACTCTTATGGAGCAATCCTCTTTTCAAGATGAGCAGACAGTCAGACATCAGTTTGATTCTCTGTGCAAGCTGGCATTGAAAAGTGAAGTTATTAATTATGAAAAGCATATGGCATATCGCCAGAAGTATGAAGTGATGTTGTCAGAATTATCAGAAAAGGAGTTGAGCAGACTTTTTATAATGGATGAGCATGAAATGGAAACACATCGTTTTCAGGTCCTGGGTTACGACATAGAAGTCAAAGATGCATTGAGTGCTGAAGCACTGCAGACACTTACTGAAAAGAAAAGGAATGTTGTGTTATTATCATATTTTATGGATATGAGTGATGCAGACATTGCCAGAGAAATGAATCTTGTACGCAGCACAATTAATGAGCATCGTAGACGATCACTGGAACTGATGAGAAAAAATATGGAGGAATCTGCAAATGAAAAAAGTAAAAAACAGAAATGCGCATTTGATTTGCTGCCATTCCATGTTATTGAGGCAGCATCAACTGGTGATACTGAGGCAATCCAGGCAGTGTTGAAGCATTATGAAGGGTACATAACAGTTTTGGCTACCAGAAAAATGTTTGACGAATTTGGACAGGTGCATTACTGTGTAGATGAAACTCTGCGTCAACGCCTGGAAGCAAAACTGATTACTAAGACCTTGGGATTTGATACGAAATCATATGTAAGGAAAAGTAATCAGTAAAGGGAGTATTTATATTAAAGAACTGCTAAAGATTTCTGATCCCCTTTAGAAATCCGTAGGCAGTGCAATTGTACCTTGAAAATTGCATATAGTTAACTTGCAGGAACGTGTGAAATAGTGGAGCTATGTAGCAAATACGCGGAGACTATCTGCTTTTTAACTTCCCGACAAATTGTCGAGAAGTACAGAAGTGAAAACTGAGGAAGTGCTGATTTTGGCATTGAAGGAAAGGTACGAGCGAGAAATATATTGTTACCAACAGAGCTTAGGAACTTTGTAGCGAAGAAACTGTTTTTGATAATGATACTTCCGATAAAGATTCGGTCTGAAAAGATGGTGCAAATCCAATGAGGTCATACCTAGTGGCTGCCTGCAGGTTTTTGAAAAAATGCCTGTTGATAAAAGAACATTTTAACTATGAAGTGTTTTTTTATCAGCGGGCATAAAAAGAGGGGGTGACAATTTGGAATTTGAAAAGACTTTGTTGTCTGTAGAGGAATTCTGTACATATTTGGGAATTGGAAAAACGAAAGCGAGAGAACTGCTTTCTAATCCTAGTTGTAAGTATGTAGTTCGGATCGGACGACGAGTATTAATTCATAAGGAGCTTTTAGATGCTGAATTGAAGAAAAGTGCTAAGTTTCAACTGAAAATGTAATGTTCAACAAAAGTAAAAAAGGCGGTAATAGACACTTGATATTGATGCACAATTATGCTACAATATGGAAGAAAGGAGATGAAAAGATGCCCAGAATAATTCCTATTAGAGAACTAAGAGATACGAATAGAATGTCAGAAATGTGCCATGAGTCAGAAGAACCAGTTTTTATAACGAAAAATGGCTATGGAGACATGGTAATCATGAGTTTGGAAACTTTTGAAAAAAACTCTGGTATGAGTGACTTTTATGGAAATGTGAAATTTAAAAAAGGCAAGTATTCTGATAGGACAGAAGAAAAAGAGCATCCCATTTCCGAGTGATCTGATAGACCGCCGATAGTTTTTACTTTTGAAATTGTAAGCAACAATTATGAAGGTGAAAATTATGGGAAAAGACTTAAAAGGAAAAGAACTTGGCAGAGGTTTAACACAGAGACCTGACGGACGCTATATGGCGAGAGCGCAGGTTGCAGGAAAAAGCGTTTTATTATATGGTTGGAAATTGAGGACTCTTAAAAAAGAATTTGCTGAAGCAGTGGAAGAAGCCAGAAAAGGTTCAATATGGTTAGGCTATGAAGCTGATACTCTTACATTAAATGAATGGTTTGAGGAATGGTACGAGAAATATAAGGCTCCGACATTGAAAAATGGAGGATCAGCTCAGTATAGGCGTAAATTTGTAAACTATTATGGTGTGAGAATCGGATCAAAAAATCTAAAAGATATTCGGCAATTACATGTTCAGACAGCGATTGCTGATATGCTCGAAGCTGGGAGATCATCGAAATCGGTCAGAGAAGCGACTGGTATTTTACAGAACTGTATTGAAGCAGCTATGGCGAATGGTTTAACATCTATTAATCCGACTGTAGGAGTTGTTATTCCAAAATGTGATAAAGTTGAAAGAAGAGTACTGACCGTAGAAGAGCAGGAAATTTTTATAGAACATTTGGAAAGAACAAAAAGCTGGTATGAAGAAATGTATAAGCTGATGTTGCTTACAGGAATGCGTATCGGGGAGGTTGGTGGACTTCAGTGGAGAGATATTGATTTTACGAATCGATTTATCAGTATAAAAAGATCTCTGTCATATCAATATGAGGATGGCGTGAAAACTATGTTTTTTACATCACCCAAGACAGAAAATTCTGTCAGAAAAATTCCTTTTTTTGGAGAGACAAAAGATATACTAATGAGGCAGTTTGAAAAACAGAAAGCCAAGCGAGCTGGCATGGGAAAGAAATGGAAACAGCCCAAAGATATGGATGATCTGATATTCACTACATCATTAGGAACTCCAATAGGTCGTTATACGATTGAAAATGATATGAGAAATATTACAAAACAGATAAATGAGACGCTTCGAATAGAAGCGGAATACTCGGGAACAATTCCGAAGAAATTTGAAAGAGTCCATCCACATGCTTTGAGACATACTTTTGCAACAAGATGTTTTGAAAAAGGAATGACCCCTCGGACAGTACAGGAGATTATGGGACACTCAAATTATAATACAACGGTGTCATATACACATGTATTGGACGATATAAAACTAAAAGAAGCAGAACGTTTGGGGGACTTCCTGGATAATACGAAAGCAACACAAAGAGTTGTGCAGGACGAGCTTCTTGGTATTATGTAGGCAATAGAATTACTCAATTAGTTACGTAATGAGGTTGTTGAAACGTTTTTAGACTGATTGTTAAAGTAATATAAAACTGAAAGATCCGCATAGCGGAAAATGCTGATTTTAACTGGATTATTCGCATAGCAGGTAGGAATGTAAGGTTTAAAACTTTGCATAGCAGGCTGGTATGTAATCTGTAAAGATTAGATATCTATCATAATTCAACTACTAAGAGGCCCTGAAAGCCTTATAGCACTCATTTGGGAGTGGTTATAAGGTTTTCGGGGCTTCTTTTTGTCTGAGGAGAGTATCCCGGATTGTAATAACTGTCAATAGAGTCCACGCAAATGTCGATGGAAAATGACCTAAACTATAGTAATTACATACAAAGTCCACGAAATTACAGGAGCTGTATGACTTAAATAACAATAAGTATAAATCAAGCCTACGAAAACTTCTTAAATTGTATGACTCATATTATAATAAGTATAAGCTGGACCATTGAAAGCTTTAAAATTGGATGCTCAAAACATGAGTAAGCACAATTTGAGTCAATAATAGGAGTAAAATCAGATGACTTGAATGTCCGGTTGTTGGAAAATAAGTCGATAAATACTGCGGATGTGCAAAGTAAAAATTTAATATAGATATATTGAAATTTAGGAAAAACAATGCTACTATAAAGCCAAAGCATATTTCTCTACAAATTCAAGGCTTTTTTGCCGTCTGATTTTCTATATTCACTTCAGAAATCCATGCTTTTAAATCCAATTAAAAAGAAAAGCAGGGGTTTGGAGTGCACTAAATAATAGTACGACACGTTCTTGATACTCCTGCAAAAAACAGGAGGTAATGCCTATGGCAAAAAGAAAGAACCATGAAACTGTTACAACGAAGAAAAAACAAATGAGCGGGAAGATGTTGCGGGCAAACAAGAAGTATAAAGATACAGTTTTTCGGATGCTGTTTTCTGATCGTGAAAATCTACTGTCACTTTACAATGCGATTAATGGAACTACATATGAAAATCCAGAGGCACTGGAAATTGTAATGCTTGAGAATGCTATTTATATGGGGATGAAAAATGATCGGGCATTTATTGTAGACACGAATTTGTTTTTATATGAACATCAGTCAACCTATAATCCAAATATGCCGTTGAGAGATTTATTGTACATATCCAGTGAGTATAAGAAATTGGTGGATCACAGATCATTGTATTCTTCGATTTTACAGAAGATACCGGCACCAAATTTTATTGTGTTTTATAATGGAACAAGAAAGAAGGAAGATCGGTGGGAAAATCTGCTGTCTGAAGCATTTGAACATTTGGAGGGAAAACCAAATCTGGAGCTGAGAGTAGTTACGCTGAATATCAATGAAGATCATAACTGAGAGTTAATGGAACAGTGCAAAATATTAAGAGAGTATGCACAATATGTAGCAAAAGTACGAAATTACACAGAAAAGATGAAATTAGATACAGCTGTAGAATGCGCTGTAAAAGAGTGTATTCGGGAGGGGATTCTGGAAGAATTCCTGAGGAAGAATCGAGCGGAGGTAGTTGCAGTGAGTATATTTGAATATAACAAAGAAGAGGAAGAAAAGAAACTTCGAGAAGCAGAATATGAGGCTGGATATGACAGTGGAAGGCAGGACGGGTTAACAGAGGGAGAACTGCGAAAGGCGAAGGAAACTGCGGCAGAGCTTGCAAAGCTGGGAATGGCAAGCACGCAGATTGCAGATGTACTTAAAACAGAGGAAGCAGTTATTTTTCAATGGCTTGAGGAATGCGCAAAATAATTTGATTGCGGATGTTTCTATCCTACACTTGCAGTCTATAACGCAGGTGCGGCACTGTATCGAATTTTCTTCAAAAAATCCGGTCAGCTACATTGGCACCTGAATCATGAAACTGGATGTCAGCCTGCAGAAAAAGATCCTCCGGAGCGCAGTTCCAAACGGAGTGGAGATTCAAACAGGGAAAATGGAAGACATTCAAAGTAATATAAAAAGTATAAGAAAAATACCTTGAAACCTGAGATTCAGAGTGCTAACATAATGGAAAGTACCTGGGACTTTATGAGGTCAGGGTATTTTTTATTTTAGTAAAAAAGGAAGAAAAACAAATGAAAGTTCTGGAAATCATATCGCCGGTACTGGTGATGATCATTCTTGGTATTTTATGCCGGAAATGGAAACTGCTGAACAAGAACGGCATCGACAACATGAAAGCATTGGTCACAAACATCATGCTTCCGGTAGCAATTTTTCATGCACTGGCGACATCAGATTATGGAGCAGAAACGGCGAAACTGGTCGGGATCATGTTTATCATGCTTGTGGTATCTTTCAGTATCGGATTTCTTATGAAACCGCTCATGACCGAAAATTACCGCAAGTATCTGCCATTTATGGTCAGTGTGTATGAGGGCGGTTCGATGGCATATCCTCTGTACACAAGTCTCTGCGGACAGGAAAACCTGTCACAGATCGCAGTTCTTGATATTGCGGGACTGCTTTTTGGATTCAGTATTTATATGGGAATGCTTGGACAGACCGAGAACGGTGAGAAGATCAATGTAAAAAATCTTGCAGTAAGCGCAGTAAAAACACCGGCATTTATTGCGAGTGTTCTGGGAATCATTGCGGGATTGACAGGCGTGATCAAACTTCTGCTTGCAAGCCCGGCAGGCGGGATTTATACAAGCGTGGAAAGTATTCTGACCACAGCTCTGACAGCGATCATCCTGATCGTGGTAGGTTTCAGCATGGAACTGACACCGGAACTTTTTGGATCGTGTATCCGGACGATCGTGATGCGTATTGCTTTGCAGGCAGTTATGATCGTGGGTGTTCTCCTGGCGGTACATAGTTTTATCGGAAGTAATACACTGCTGGATCTTGCGGTGATCACCTATATGTCTGCACCGGCTACGTTCAGTATGCAGACTTTCCTCAAGAGAGAAGATGGAAGTGCGTATGTATCCACGACAAATTCACTGTATTGCATTGTGTCGATCGTGGTGTATATGATCCTTGCGTTTTTTACATATTAAAATAGAGAATACTTATAAACAAGTGCCATACGGAGCAAGAAAACCGTATGGCACTTGTTATATATATTGTATATAGTGAAAAAATAAGCTGAATATTACCGGCAAATGGAAGGAATCGCAATACCGAACTCAGGCAGAATGGGGCATGCCGGAAGCAGGAAGAGGATTCTTGGAAGAAATCTGAAGTGAGGCATAAGCCTGTGCGACATCTGTGGCAGTCATGTGTTCCAGTTTTTGAAGAAAGGCAGAGGAATCCTTTTGACTGGAGCTGAGATAGAGTAACTGATGAAATAAATCAAATGTCATAGCGATCCTCCTTTTTGAATGATGGTGAATAAGCAATCGTGTATAAAGTGAAATCTAACGTTTCTATAATAATAACGTTTATAACATAAGAAAAAAATAGAAATAACGCCATATATATGGTAAAATAACGCCAGAATAAATTAAACTGGAGTAAGAAAATGTTACTGGAAGATCTGATTATCACAGACACAAGCAAAGAAAATGTGTTTGAATTACAGGAAAATTATCCATGCTGCAGCAGAGATATGGTCATAACAGCGGGGAACAGCCGGGTTGTTCCCTGGCACTGGCATGAGGAACTGGAGATTCTTTATGTCCGAGAAGGGGAAATAGATTACTGGACAGCAGGAAACTGCATCCGTCTCAGGAAATCGGATGGTATTTTTATTAACACAAACGTGATGCATCAGGTGATTTTTCCGCAGGAAATGGAGGATGCCAGAAGCCAGGTCTTTATGTTCCGACCGGAATTTCTGGCAGAAGAAGGCAGCCTTTTACATAAAAAATATATCTGCCCTGTTTTGTATGATCACAAATTTCAGGCGGCGGTGCTGCGTCGAGAAAGTGAAATGCAGAGAAAAGTGCTGGAAGATATGCTGGAAATGGATCGAATCCAGGACAAAAAGGCATTCGGATATGAGATGGCATTTCGCAATAAGATAGCAGAGATGTGGATAGATTTTATCCACATGTTAGGCGTGGAACCGGAAACTGCCAAACTTCGTACTTCAGAAAAAGAAGAACGTCTCAAAGAAATGCTGGCCTTTATTCATAAAGAATACAGAAATGAAATTTCCCTGAGCGATATTGCAGATGCTGCAAAAGTAAGCAAAAGAGAAGCTCTTCGATGTTTTCAGGAAGAAATCCATATTTCACCGGGTGCTTATCTCAAAGACTACCGCCTGCAGATGGCGTGTACCATGCTGAGAAATACCTCTGAGACGATCACGACAGTTTCCCAGAACTGCGGCTTTCATTCTGCCAGCTATTTCGGCAAAGTTTTCCGCAGCCAGATGGGATGTACACCGTATGAATTTAAGAATAAGATCGGAACCGGAAACATTTGATGAAACTTTCAGCCACATATATAGAAAGCATCGGACCATGTTCACCGATTGACAGCAAAAGCAGGGTTTGCTACACTGAAACCATACTAGCAGAATTGCAGAAATCAGAGGAAGATACAATGAATTATAAAAGTGTAAAAATATCAGAAGATGCGAGAATCGCAAAGCAGTCGGTGATCACAGGAGATGTGACGATTGGGCGTGACAGTTGTGTACTTTACTTCGCAGTTATCCGTGGAGATGAAGCTCCTGTTGTGATAGGGGAGGAATCGAATATTCAGGAGAACTGTACGGTTCATGTAAGCCGTGACATGCCGGCTTATATTGGAAACAATGTCACTATAGGGCACAATGCGGTGATCCATGGCTGTACGATCGGAGACAGAAGCCTGATCGGAATGGGGGCAGTGATCCTTGATGGTGCAAAGATTGGAAACGACTGTATCATTGGAGCCGGAAGCCTTGTGACAAAGAATACTGTGATACCGGATGGTTCCCTCGTGATGGGAAGTCCTGCAAAGATCAAACGAAACCTTACCTGGGAAGAAAAACTGGGAATCCTTGAGAACAGCAAAGAATATGTTTCCGTGTCCAGAGAGATGCAGGATCAGGGAGTATTATAAGCGGCTGTGGACGGAGAGGACAGTAATTATTATAATTTACAGAGAGTGAGGAAAAATGCATGTCCTGTACAATAAGAAAAGCTACACAGCAGGATCTTCCAAGAATCCGGGAGATCTACGAGATGGCAAGACAGTTTATGAGAAAAAACGGCAACCATTCACAATGGGGCAAAGGTGACGAACCGGAAGCTCTGATCGAAGAAGATATCCGCCAGGGAAATCTGTATGTACTGGAGGAAGCTGGCATTCATGCAGTATTCGCCTTTATTATAGGAGAAGATCCGACCTATCTGGAGATAGAAGAAGGCAGATGGAAGTCAGAGGAACCTTATGCTGCCGTGCATCGGGTAGCCAGCGACGGAACCGTGCAGGGTGTCCTTGGTCATGTCATGGATTACTGCAGCGCGCAGGTACCACATCTTCGGATCGACACACATAAGGATAACAAAGTAATGCAGCACGTACTGGAAAAATATGGTTTCGTAAGCTGCGGCATCGTGCATGTCCCGGATGGAAGCCCGCGCATTGCGTACGAACTGCTCCCATAATATGTTTTTTGATAAAAACTTGCATTATTCGATTTAAAGGAACATAATGTCAGAGGCGGTATGACCGCCGGTGGATTTTATAAATTGTATTAGGGGAAGTTGAGGTAGAAAAATGGAACAGCAACAGCATATGTTCACGAATCGCATGATCCGGAATCTGCTTATTCCGGTCGTGCTGGAACAGTTGTTGAACTCGATCATGGGAACTGCGGATACCATGATGGTGAGTAATGTCGGTTCGGCGGCAATCTCGGCGGTATCGCTGGTGGATTCCATCAATGTGCTCGTCATTCAGGCATTTTCCGCACTGGCAGCAGGCGGTGCGATCGTCTGTGCACAGTATATCGGGCAGAGAAACAAAGAAAAAGCAAATGAATCTGCAAGACAGGTGTTGTTTATCATCACAGCCATTTCAGTAGCGGTGAGTCTGATCTGCCTTGTTTTCCAGAAACCACTTCTGAGACTGATCTTTGGCTCAGTCGAAGCGGAAGTTATGAGGGCATCAGAAGTTTATTTCTTTTATACAGCCCTGTCCTTCCCGTTTATCGCGGCGTATGATTCAGCAGCATCTATTTTCCGTGCGCAGGACAATACCAGAGGTCCTATGACCATTTCCATGATCTCCAATGTGATGAATATCGCCGGAAATGCCATTATGATCTGGGTTTTCCACATGGGAGTAGCAGGTGCGGCACTTTCTACACTGATCTCCCGTATTTTCTGTGCGGTAGTAGTACTGATCCAGCTTCGAAAAGAAAGGGAAGGTCAGGAGATTGTAGTACGTGATTATTTCAAGATCCGTCCGAACTGGTCCATGATAAAAAGAATCCTCGGAATCGGAATTCCATCTGGTGTCGAAAACAGTATGTTCCAGCTCGGCAAACTGGCAATCCAGTCTACGGTTTCTACTCTTGGAACTGCGGCGATCGCAGCACAGGCGATGACGAACATTCTGGAAAACCTGAATGGTATCGCAGCAATCGGTGTGGGGGTAGGTCTGATGACGATTGTCGGTCAGTGTCTCGGCGCAGGAAGAAAAGACGAGGCAGTCTACTACATAAAGAAGCTCTGCGTAATTGCAGAAATCGTAGTACTGACAAGCTGCCTGATCGTATTTGCACTGACAAAACCAGTCACGATCCTTGGAGGCATGGAAAAAGAAAGTGCAGATATGTGTTTCCATATGGTGATGTGGATCACGATCATGAAACCGCTTGTATGGACCATGGCATTTGTTCCGGGGTATGGGCTCCGTGCGGCAGGAGATGTGAAATTTTCCATGATCACATCCTGCTGTACGATGTGGGCATGCAGATTCTGCCTCTGTGTATTTCTGATCAGAGTCATGGGCTTCGGACCGATGGGAGTCTGGATCGGAATGTTTGCAGACTGGACTGTCCGCAGTATTATTTTTACCTGGAGATTCCACAGTCGCAAATGGCTGCAGCATAAAGTAATATAGAGAGTATAATTTAAAAAGTCTGGCTTTCACGATAGAACATGAGATGAAGGCCAGGCTTTTTTATAATGTTTCGCATCGAATGCATAATTCTTATAAATATCCATTTTGCTAATGGTGGATTTTGTGGTAGAATAGAGAGAAAATGAATAGTTATACATGGAAAGGAATCATTATTATGGAAAAAGGTACAATTTTTAAATTTCATAATGACCTTGATACAGACCAGATCATTGCATCCCAGTATCTGCTTCTGCCGAACCTGGATGAGATGAAAGGTCATGCATTTGAATCATTAGATCCTGATTTTGCAAAGAAAGTAAAACCAGGAGATTTCGTAGTAGGCGGCGAGAACTTCGGCTGTGGTTCTTCCAGAGAGCAGGCACCGGGCGTCCTCAAAGCACTTGGTGTACAGGCAGTCATCGCCAAATCCTTCGCAAGAATTTTCTTCAGAAATGCGATCAACATCGGGCTTCCGGCAATCGTCTGTAAAGATCTTCCGGATGATGTACAGACCGGAGATACCATGGAACTTCATATGTCCGACGGTACAGCAGTTGCAAACGGCAAGACATATACCTGTACCAAACTTCCGGAATATATGCAGGGAATTCTGAATCAGGGCGGTCTGATCGCTTCACTGAACAAGGAGGAGAAATAACCATGGGAATGACAATTGCAGAAAAAATCATCGCAGCAGCAGCCGGTGTAGACAGCGTCAAACCTGGCGATATCCATACGGTACAGCTTGACCGTCTGATGAGCAATGACGGAACTACTCATCTGACTGTAGATATGTACAAAAACAAGCTGAACCATCCGCACATTGCAGATACAAAGAAACTCGTTTTCATCGTTGACCACAACGTACCGTCTGACTGCCCGAAGACAGCAGCATCCCAGAAGAAGATGAGAGACTTTGCAAAAGAAAACAACATTGATTTCTGGGAAGGCAAGGGTGTCTGCCACCAGGTTATGATCGAGAATTATGTTCGCCCGGGTGAACTGATCTTTGGCGCAGACAGCCATACCTGTTCTTATGGTGCACTTGGCGCATTCGGTACCGGTGTCGGATGCACAGACTTCCTCTATGGAATGGTGACAGGAACTTCCTGGGTACTGGTTCCGGAATCTGTAAAATTCAACCTCATCGGTAAGCTTCCGGAAGGTGTGACTGCCCGTGACCTGATCCTTACCATCATTGGTGAAGTAGGTGCAAACGGATGCAACTATCAGGTAATGGAATTCACCGGAGAAGGTGCTAAGACTTTAAGCATCAGTGACCGTATGACTCTCTGCAACATGGCAGTAGAGGCAGGTGCAAAGACCGGTATCTTTGAAGCAGACGAAAAAGCCATGGAATACCTCAAAGAACATGGACGTGAGCCAAAAGCTGTATTCCACAGTGATCCGGATGCAAAATACGTAAGAGAATATACTTTTGACCTCAGCAAAGTCCGCCCGGTAGTCGCAAAACCGGATTTTGTAGACAATGTTGTTCCGGCAGAAGAAGCATGTGGAATCGAGATCAACGAAGCATTCCTTGGCTCCTGCAACAACGGACGTATCGAAGATCTGCGCGTAGGTGCCGAGATCATCAAAGGAAAGAAAGTATCTGACAAGGTACGTTTCCTCGTTGTTCCGGCAAGCCAGACAATTTACCGTCAGGCATTAAAAGAAGGCCTGATCGACATTTTCATGGAAGCAGGTGCGATCGTTATGAACCCGAACTGCAGTGTATGCTGGGGAAGCTGCCAGGGTGTTATCGGTGAAAACGAAGTCCTGATCAGTACAGGAACGCGTAACTTCAAAGGACGTGCAGGACATCCAAGTTCCAAAGTATATCTTGGATCCGCAGCGACTGTTACAGCATCTGCAATCGCAGGAAAAATCGCACTGCCATCTGAAATCTGATAAAGTACAACAGAAACACCTACAATATATTCAGTGAGGAATACATAGATTATGGAAAAGTTTACAGGTAAAGTATGGGTACTTGGCGATGACATTGATACCGATATCATCATCCCGACCGAGTATCTGGCACTCAAAACAATCGACGATATGAAACAGTATGGATTCAGCCCGCTCCGTCCGGAACTGGCTGGACAGATCCAGAAAGGCGACATCATTGTTGCCGGCAAAAACTTCGGCTGCGGTTCTTCCAGAGAGCAGGCACCGGAGATCATCAAAGCACTGGGCGTTCAGTGTGTCATTGCAAAATCTTTTGCAAGAATTTTCTTCAGAAACTCCATCAACAACGGACTTCTGCTGATCGAGCAGCCGGATCTTCACGATGATATCAAAGAAGGAGATACCGTGACAGTTGTGATGAATGAACATGTTGACTATGATGGAAAACAGTACCCGATCGCTTCTCTGCCGGAGAACCTGATGAGCATCATCCAGGCCGGCGGACTTGTAAAAGCCATGCGTAAACTGAATGGACTGGACTAAGGAGGAGAAGCAGATGGGCGAAACAGTTATCGAAAAGATTATCAGAAACAATGTGGGTCATGCCGTAAAACCTGGCGATATCGTAACAGTCAATGTAGACAGAGTGATGATCCATGATATTTTTATTCCGTTTGTTGCGGATAAATTTGAAGAAATGGGATTCAAGAAATTATGGGATCCGGATAAGGTAGTTCTGATCTATGATCACCTTGTTCCGGCAAGCCAGCTTGATGATACCAGACATTTCCATACAGGAGATGCTTTTGCAGAGAAATACGGAATGAAAAACGTACACAGAAGCGACGGAATCTGCCATCAGCTGATGACAGAGGCTGGCTATGTCAAACCGGGCAACATCGTATTTGGTACAGACAGCCATACAACTACTTATGGATGTGTCGGCGCATTTTCTTCCGGTATCGGATATACAGAGATGGCAAGTATCCTCGGAACAGGAACCATGTGGATCAAAGTTCCGGAGACCATTAAAGTTGTGATCGAGGGAGAGCTTCCGGAGAACGTGATGTCCAAGGATGTGATCCTGCGTCTGATCGGTGATCTCGGTGCAGATGGCGCTACTTACCGTGCACTGGAATTCACAGGAAGTGCAGTAAAGAATATGTCCGTGGCAAGCCGAATGACCATGTCAAACATGGCAATCGAAGCTGGTGCAAAATGTGCTCTCTTCACACCAGATGAAAAGACAGCAGAATACTGTGAGATTGAACTGAACGATTTCCAGAAGAGCCTTGTCGGCGATGAGGACGCAAAATACATCAAGACTGTAACTTACCGTGCAGAGGACCTTGTTCCGGTCATGGCATGCCCGTCACAGGTAGACAAGATCCGTGACGTCAGCACTCTTGAGGGAACTGAGATCGATCAGGTATTCATCGGTTCCTGTACAAATGGCCGTCTGGAGGATCTCGCAGCAGCAGCGGAAGTCCTCAAGGGCAAAAAAGTTGCTGACTATGTAAAACTGATCGTGACACCGGCAAGCCGCAAGATCTACAGACAGGCGATCGAGCTTGGTATTCTGGACACTCTGGCAGAAGCAGGTGCAATGATCACACATCCGGGATGCGGACTGTGCTGTGGACGTGCAGGCGGTATCCTGACAGACGGAGAGAGTGTTGTGGCGACAAACAACCGTAACTTCCTTGGCCGTATGGGAACTTCCAAGGTAGAAATCTATCTGGCATCTCCAAAGACGGCAGCAGCATGCGCGATCGCAGGTAAGATCGTCAGCCCGAAATAAAACATCAAAAGACGCCAAAAAAAGTCAAGAGGGAAGAATATTTTTTCCCTCTTGACTTTTTTATGATTTAGCACTATAGTATAACGCAGTAACAGCAATAACGAGGAGAAGTTTGCAGGAAAGAGGCGCATGCCCACCGAAGGAGTAAAACTCTCAGGTATCCGTAATATCGGACACAAACTGCAAATGGATCGTTTCTCTGGAGACGCCTGTTTTATCACAGGGGCCGAAGGTGCAAGCGACGCGCAAGCGTCTTGAATCTCTCAGGCAAAAGGACAGAGGATGCTATGACCTAATTACATCCTGAATTCTATTTTTTGATTTTTATCTATTTTTTATTGTCTGATATTATTAGATTCTTACCAATTTATCTGAGAACGATTCTTTATCTTTATTCCCTTTTTATGATGCTGAAAAATACATACAGAAGGAGAACTTTTTGAGATGTGGGAAGCAATCAACAATTTCTTAGTTGCAGTGGATGACAAAGTCTGGGGCGTGCCGCTTATGGTACTGATCATAGCCGGTGGTGTTCTTCTTACCAGCAGACTTGGGCTGCTTCAGGTACGCCGCCTTCCATTGGCACTGAAATGGATGTTTAAGAATGAAGAAGAGGGAGACGGTGAGATCACCAGTTTTGCAGCTCTGTGTACAGCATTGAGTGCAACAATCGGTACCGGTAATATCGTAGGTGTTGCAACAGCAGTCTGTGCCGGAGGTCCGGGAGCACTTTTCTGGATGATCGTGGCAGCATTCTTCGGAATGGCAACCAAATATTCCGAAGGTCTTCTGGCGGTAAAATACCGTGTGGTTGCAGAAGACGGACACAGTCTTGGCGGACCATTCTACTATATTGAGAAAGGTATGGGACCGAAATGGAAATGGCTTGGTAAGATCTTTGCATTCTTTGGTGTCTGTGTAGGTCTTTTTGGTATCGGTACATTCAGCCAGGTAAATGGTATTTCAAGTGCTGTACAGAACTTCTTTGATCCGGACAAGACAAACTGCATCAATATCCCATTCCTGGGACAGTATTCCGTAGCAGTTGTTGTTTCTTCTCTGATCCTTGCATTTTTCGTAGCAGCGATCCTGATCGGAGGAGTAAAACGAATTGCAGCAGTCAGCCAGATCATCGTGCCGTTTATGGCAGTAATTTATATCATCTTTAGCGTTGCCCTGATCATCTGCAACATTACAGAGATCCCGAATGCAATCGTAACTGTTGTTACAGCGGCATTTAATCCTAAAGCAGTGACAGGTGGTGTTGTTGGTTCTATGATCGTAGCAATGCAGAAAGGTGTTGCACGAGGAATCTTTTCCAACGAAGCAGGTCTTGGTAGCGCTCCGATCGCGGCAGCAGCAGCGCAGACAAAAGAGCCGGTACGTCAGGGTCTTGTCAGCATGACAGGTACTTTTATTGATACGATCCTGATCTGTACCATGACAGGACTTTCCATCGTCCTGACAGGTGCATGGCAGGTAGAGGGAATCGAGGGTGTACAGGTTACTACCTATGCATTCCAGCATGGACTTCCGCTTCCGGCCAAGTTCACAGCGTTTGTACTGATGCTCTGCCTCGTATTCTTCGCATTTACAACAATCCTTGGATGGGATTATTACAGTGAACGTTGTCTCGAATACCTGACAAACGGACACAAGACGAAGATCATCGTATACCGCTGGTTATATATTTTTGCAGTATTCATCGGACCATACATGACAGTAAGTGCTGTATGGACTATCGCAGATATCTTCAATGGTCTGATGGCAATCCCGAATATGATCGCACTGTTCGCACTGAGCGGAGTCGTTGCGAAAGAAACCAAAGCATTCTTCAAAGCAGAGAAGCATAAAATGTAAATAAAATTTTGGAAACGCATAATTCCTTCTGTTCTTCATACACTAGACAGTGATGATGAGAACAGGAGGAATTTTTTTGAAGAAAAAAACAAAAACTCTGCTGACCGCGCTGGCGGTGCCACTGGGAGTTGGGGCGGTTTCGGGATTTCTTACGCAGGGAAGCATGGATACGTTTGAAAAATTAAAACAGCCGCCTCTGACACCGCCGGGCTGGGTATTTCCTGTGGTATGGATAGGACTGTTTGCCATGATGGGAACAGCATCTTACCTTGTGGCAATTTCGCCGAAAACAGAAAAGAGAAACAGAGCACTGTTCTTGTATGGAGTGCAGCTTGCAGTAAATTTCCTGTGGCCGGTATTTTTCTTTAATGCAGGATGGTATTTCTTTGCATTTGTATGGCTTGTGCTTCTGTGGTATCTGGTGTACCTCTGCACGAAAGTATTTTTGGATATCTCCAGGAACGCAGGATACCTGATGATCCCGTATCTTGTATGGCTGACTTTTGCAGGTTATCTGAATTTCTTTATCTTTCTTTTAAATTAAGCGGAAGCACTGTCTGAAAATGGCAGTGTTTTTGTGTTTTACAGAAAAACATCTGATTTTCATACAAAAACAACACTTGACAAAGCGATGGCAATCCTGTAGTATAGATTAGGAATATGATTAACGTTAAAGATTACAGTAACCATTTTTCCAACTGCCGTAATGAATGGAAGTGACAGGATCCGTCATGAGAAATTCTGCGACAGCTTTTTTTATGCAACAGGACTGTGGGTTCTGCTGTATATGGATGAGGGATATAAACAAAAAGGGAAGTAATGCTTACAAGGAGGATAAGGCATGAACTATGATGTGATCATTATCGGCGCTGGTCCTGGAGGAATTTTTGCAGCGTATGAATTAATGAAAGAAAAGCCGGACTGCAAAGTGGCAGTTTTTGAAGAGGGATACTCTCTTGAGAAGAGAAAATGCCCGATCGACGGCAAGAAGATAAAGAACTGTATCAACTGTAAGAGATGTTCCATCATGTGCGGTTTTGGCGGTGCAGGTGCATTCTCTGATGGAAAATATAACATCACCAACGATTTCGGTGGAACTCTGTATGAGCATATCGGTAAGAGCCAGGCAATCAAGCTGATGAAATATGTTGATGATATCAACATGGAATACGGTGGTCAGGGAACTAAGCTTTATTCCACAGCAGGAACCAAGTTTAAGAAACTCTGCCTGCAGAACAAACTGAACCTTCTGGATGCATCTGTACGTCATCTGGGAACGGATATCAATTATATCGTTCTTGAGAACCTGTACAATGCAATGAAAGATCATGTAGATTTCTACTTCGACACACCGGTACAGAAACTGGAGATCCTGGAAGACGGTTACCGTGTGATCTGCGAAAAAGGAACTTACGACTGTAAGAAATGTATCGTTTCCGTAGGACGAAGCGGAAGCAAATGGATGGAGACTGTCTGTAAAGATCTGAACATCCCGACCAAATCCAACCGTGTGGATATCGGTGTCCGCGTGGAACTTCCTGCAGTTATCTTTTCACATCTGACAGATGAACTGTATGAGAGCAAGATCGTCTACCGTACAGAGAAATTCGAAGATAACGTCCGTACTTTCTGCATGAACCCGAACGGAATCGTAGTAAACGAAAATACCAACGGCATCATCACTGTAAACGGACATAGCTATGAGGGCGATGAGAAAAAGACCGATAACACCAACTTCGCACTTCTTGTTTCCAAACATTTCTCCGAGCCATTTAAGGACAGCAATGGATACGGCGAAAGCATCGCAAGACTTTCCAACATGCTTGGCGGCGGTGTTATCGTACAGCGTTTCGGCGACCTTGTCCGCGGACGTAGAAGTACCGTGAAACGTGTTGAGGAAGGTCTCGTAACACCGACTCTCACAGCAACACCTGGAGACTTAAGCCTCGTACTTCCGAAACGTATCCTGGACGGCATCATCGAAATGATCTACGCCCTGGACAAAGTAGCTCCGGGAACTGCAAACGACGATACCCTTCTGTACGGCGTGGAAGTTAAATTCTACAACATGGAAGTTGAGATCGACGACAACCTCGAAAGCTGCCACAAAGGTCTGTACGTGATCGGAGACGGAAGTGGCGTCACCCACTCCCTGTCCCACGCATCCGCAAGTGGTATTTACGTAGCAAGACATATTGTAGAGCAGAACTGATAATTATAATATACTAAGAAGCCCCCACAAAACGTGAGAAAACGATTTGTGGGGGCTTTTTATGTGAATAATTTTGACTATTTCATATCTGCCAGTGAAATAAACGGAAGTTCCGCATATTCATACTTATTCTTGATAGAAGCTGCATCTGCTTCTGAAATAGAAGTAAATTCATCTGCATTATACTCAGTTGAAGCTGTTGTGCTGAAGAACCACGGATTCTGCGGATTTCTTTCTTCATCATAGACCACGGATTCTTTTAAGTTCAGCTGTCCGTCAGTATAAGTATAATAATGGTACAGGGACAGAAAAGCACTGCCGGAAGCTTCATTGGCTATAGTGTTGTCTTTGCACAGATAATATCTGTCGCGTTCACCGCTAGTAGTGACCAGAGAAAGCCTTCCGTTAACAAGGGTGTACATATCAAAAAACATTCCCTCATAACTGTCAGTGCCATCGTCAATGGCACCTATAAACAGTTCTGCGGTACCATTATTATCAATATCCTGAAGAAAATATCCGAGTTTATTGATATCTGAATAATATCCTGCCAGATAACAGAGATTATTTTCCTGAAACTGGCTGATATTCCATGCGGCAGAAGCACCGTCATAATATTTCTGCACGATTTCTTTATATTCCGGATAATCAGCAAGGGTTTCGGTGTCCGCAGCATAAACAGAGGTAAGACCGCCTATTGTAAGTACCATGGATGCAGATAAAAGACTGCAGATTAGTTTCTTCTTTTTCATTTTGAATCCTCCTTAGAGAGTAGTATTTATATTAAGTATACTTCTATTATATATTATGCACAAGCAAATTTGTGTCTGGATACTCAAGTTACCGTGAACGGAGTGATAATACAGTTACTGTTCACTCCGTTCACAGTAACTTGGTCAAAATGCATTCCAAATCACCTTCGGTGATGGCATTTTGCCCTGTATGTCTCGGGATTTTGCCATATTCATGGCAAAACGCCTCGCGGGATACTACCTGTGAATAGTAACATAATACATCTATTTCAGTATATTCAATCCATTTAGCATAATATCCTCCGTATAGTGTGCGAGTTCCTCCGGGCTCTGGCGGGTGCCATTTCGGATCCAGTTTTCGATGATGCCGATACAGCCGGAGAGGACGTAGGAAGAGTAGATCTCGCTCAGCCTGGGATCTGCATTGGCAAAAATCTCGTCCCAGTCATTCACGCAGCGTTCCCGGATAATCTCCTTGATCCGATTCATAAAATTCTGTTCCTGGTTATTGACCAGAACAAGTTTTACGAAATCGGAGTTTTTTTCCAGAAATTTATACAGGTCACAGATCAGAGGGAAAGATTTACCCTTCATATCCTGTGGCTGGTGGGCGTTGGTGATTTCGATAAATTCATCCAGTATATCATTTTCCAGGTGTTCCAGAAGATCCTGGATATCCCTGTAATGCAGATAAAAGGTTCCACGGTTCAGATTGACATAGTCTGTCAGTTCACGGACTGTGATATTCTGTACCGGTTTGGTCTGCATCAGCTCTGTAAGCCCGTCTTTGAGCAGTGCCTGTGTGCGCTGTACACTTCGATTTTTTCCCTTTGTATTCATAAAAATAACTCCATTTCTGCTGTTCAAAAAGAAACAGCTAAAAAATTTTTGTAAAGATTTGAACAGTTTTATTGACATGTGTTGAAAAATAAACAAGTGTTGATTTTTGAAAAAGAGAAAAAGGGAGGACGAAAATGGAACGTTATACTTCATTTATTCTGAAACACAGAAAAATGATCATCGTAGTCTTCGTGTTTCTTGCGGTGGTATGTGCAGGGCTTTCCACAAAGGTTGGCGTAAACTATAAGTTTGCTGATTACCTGCCGAATGATGCCGCATCCATAGTTGCACTCGACACGATGGAAAAAGAATACAGCCAGCCTGTACCAAATATGAGGGTAGTCATCCACGATGTGACGATCCCGCAGGCACTGGATTATAAGAAGAAACTGGAGCAGGTTGACGGAGTAGACGAGGTCAACTGGCTGGATGATGTGGTGGACATCTATGAACCACTGGAAAATGCAGACCAGGATACGATCGATGAGTGGTACAAAGATTCCGATGCCCTGTATTCCATCACGGTAGTTGACGATGAAACAGAAAAAAAGGCAGCAGTTGATGAGATCCGTGACATTATCGGGGATGACAATTCTATGTCAGGAACAGCAGTCGCAGATGCATTGTCACCGTTCCACACCTCGTCAGATATCCAGAAGATCATGCTGTTTGTCCTTCCGGTGACATTTATCGTACTGCTTCTGACAACGAATTCATGGTTTGAACCAGTACTTTTTATGATCACAATCGGTATCGCAATCATGCTGAACAGAGGAACAAACCTGCTGTTTGGAGAGATTTCTTTCGTTACCAATGCAGCGGGAAGTGTTCTGCAGCTTGCAGCTTCCATGGACTATTCCATCTTCCTTCTTCACAGATTTGCCGAAAACAGAGCAGAAGGCAAGGATGTCCAGGACGCTATGGTGGCGGCAGTAAAACAGTCCACAGGATCAGTACTTTCCAGTGGCCTTACAACAGTGACCGGTTTTGCGGCACTGATCCTGATGCGGTTCAAAATCGGACCGGATATGGGGTGGGTCATGGCAAAAGCAATCGTATTCAGTCTTCTCTGTGTACTCTGTTTCCTGCCGGCACTGGCGATCAGCACTTATAAACTGATCGATAAGACTCAGCATAAGGCCTTTTTTCCGGACTTTCATAAGTTTGCCGGCGCTGTTATGAAACTCCGCATACCTGCATTTCTTATTGCAGTGGTGATTGCGGTTCAGTGCTTCATTGCACAGGGGGGAAACTCTTTCCTCTATGGCGGCAGCCGTATTTACAGCACGGATACCACTCAGATGGGACGCGACCTCCTGAGCGTTGAAGAGGAATATGGCGCGTCCAACCCTCTCGTCATCATGGTGCCGAAAGGGGATACAAGCAAAGAAAGTGCATTGAGTGAAGAATTAAAAGACAATGAAAATGTGACTTCTGTCATTTCCTATGTAGACAGTGTAGGTTCAACGATCCCGGACGGCTTTGTTCCGTCGGATTCACTTTCACAGCTTTATTCAGAGAATTACAGCCGTTTTGTAGTGACTATAAGCACTGAGGAATCCGAAGAAGGATGGACAGAAAAACTGAACGAAGTTTATAAGATCTGCGAGAAATATTATGGCGATGAGGCCAGGATCGCAGGCGACCTGGCAAGTACCAGGGATCTGAAAGAAACGATCACAGAGGATAACAGCAGGGTCAATACCCTGGCGATCGCGTTTGTATTTGCAATCCTTCTGTTTAACTTCAAGTCGATCACACTTCCGGTGATCCTGACACTGGTGATCGAGCTGTCCATCTGGATCAACCTCGCGATTCTGTATGTGCAGTGAACTTACAGACGGCCTGAAAAAACTGGATGACGGAGCTGCAGAACTGAAGGACGGAACAGCGGAATTCAAAGATAAGACATCTGACATTGACCAGCAGATCGATGATGAGATTGATGAAATGTTTGACAAGATCTCAGGAAGCGATTACACACCGGTATCCTTCGTCTCAGCAGACAATAAGGACATAGGACTGGTACAGTTCGCAATCCGCACAGACGATATCAAAAAATAAAAAGAACAAAAGACATAAAAAGAGGGAAGTCCCCCGTCGCAACTGCAGAAAGTGCAGGCGGCGGGGGATTTCCCTTTTTAAGTTATAAATGCAGGGGCATTATTTAACTGAGATTACATAAGACTTCTCAAATGTTTTGGCAGGATCAAGTATATTGATGCCCGGTTTATCGGACAGTTCTCCGTTATATCCTATATTATCGCAGCGTCCCATCCATGGTTCCAGGCAGACAAACGGAGCACTGACAGCGGACCAGATACCGAAGTTTGGGAATCCCTCGCAGCTGATCTCTACATAAGGAGTTCCATCCGGAAGGGCGATACCGGCTTTAGTGATCTGACCGTTGTCAAAGACCAGAGCATCGTGGTCAAACATGTGCTCATTGATCGTGCAGGAATTATTTTCAAGAGGAAGGGTGTAGGTCTTGTCAGGAATGGCAGTACCGTACTCTGGGTCAAGCAGGCAGTAGGTCAGTTCTTTTTCTCCATTGAAGGTAAGGTGATACTGACTCTGAATGGTATCAGGAAGTACAGGCACATTAAATGCAGGATGAGCACCGATCGTGAAATACATGGTTTCCTGATCTTTGTTTACGACTTTCCATGAAACAGTCAGGTCACGACCATTGAGCGTATGTGTGATAGAAAGCTGGAAAGCATATGGCCAGATCTTCTGAGTTTCTGCGGTGGATTCCAGCAGATGAGTAACGGATGTATCGGTTTTGTCCGTGCAGGTGAATTCCATATCGCGGGCAAATCCGTGCTGACCGGATGTGTAGGAGTTACCGTTTATCAGACAGTGATCTTCATAATAGCGTCCAACATTCGGGAAAAGCACCGGAGCATGGCGTTTCCAGTAGGCCGGATCAGCATTCCAGAGTACCTGACGGTCGTTTGTTTTATCGTAGATTTCTGACAGCTCAGCACCGTGATCGGCGATCTTTACACGGAGCTGGTCATTTTCAAGTGTGTGGATCATACAAAAAACCTCCATAATGTTTGATTTGAGATTAAGTATAACAGAAAATCTGCGGGTTGGAAAGAATGCATAAGAATATTGCAGATTTGGATTGAATAACTGTCAATTGTATAGTAAAGTGAAGGTAAGAAGGGAGGTATCAGAATATGAAAAAATTCAAAAAAAGATTATTTGGCATAATTACATTTATGATGCTGGCACTGGCAGTTCCAGTGGTATTTCCGGGAAGTTATGGCGTGAAGGAAGTACAGGCGGCAGTGAAAGTAACAGCACCGAAACTGCTTTCAGCAAAGCCTTATGGCACAAACAAAATCGTGCTGAAATGGAGCACGGTAAAAGGTGTAAACGGTTATCGTGTTTACAGAAAGACGGACGGAGGAAAATGGCAGGCAGTGCGTAATTTTTCTGGATATCAGACAACAACTTATCAGGATGTACGTGTAACTACGGGCGTTCAGTATACGTACACAGTTCGTGCATACAGGAGAATTAATGGAAGCCTTGTGTGGAGTGGATATGACAGAAACGGTCTGACGACAATTGCAGGACTCAATAGTCTGAAACTTAATAAGACAAGTATGACGTTGTATGTGGGAAAATATGATACTCTCAAGATCAATGGAACGAAACTGGTTCCACAGTGGAAATCCAGTGATACAAAGACTGCCTGGGTATACCGAAATGGCAGGGTTCTTGCGAAAAAAGCAGGTAAAGCAACGATAACGGCAACTCTTGGAGGAAAGAAATTTAACTGTACAGTAACGGTAAAAAATACTCCTGTATCCAATAAATGGACCAAGAATTACACAAAACTCAAAAAATATATCCAGCAGAATGGTGAGATCAATGATGATGGAAATTATGAAGTGGAACAGGATTTTTCGAATTCGGCGGTCCTTGTAGCCTATAACAGAAAAGATGATCTGATAGAAGCTACATATATTGAATTTCTCGACACCACGGGAGAAAATTACCGTGGGATCACGATGAGCTTTAACTGCCAGAGAACAGATATTGCACAGGCTGTATTTGCTTATATTAAAGGTGAAAAAGCATATGTGACATATTCAAATCTGAATCCGTCCAGACATACTGCAAATACAGGATATGTATTCAAATATGCAACAAACGATAAAACAGCAAATGACTTTTTCCAGAAGCAGTCAAATGCTGTTCTGAAAAGAACGATGGGGGCATTTGATGTATTCCTCGCGAATGTGCAGATGACAGCGAAGGATCTTGGCTTTACTTCTTATTCATGAGAGAGTGGATCGTGGATATCCGGAAGAGTGTTTAACATTCTTCCGGATTTTTCTGGAAAAAACAGTGTTTAATTTTAATGTAAAATATGGTATAGTTACTTGCATAGTATCAATTTGATACTGACGACAGAGGGGGGGAGAAACGGTGATACAGACCGGAGTACATAAGAAGAATGAACTGGATTACTTCTTTGTAGAAGAATCCTATGGGGGAAATCAGGATCTTTTTCCAGAGGTATCAATGAGAGACGGAGGATGTGGAGCAGTGGCAGCTTGTGAGAGCTGTATTTATTTTGCCCGAAGAGCGGATAAGAAGAAACTTTATCCGCATAAACTCGAAGAGATCACATGGGAAGAGTACCATGATTTTGCATATATCATGAAGCATTATCTCTGTCCAAGGCCGAACGGGATCGATACCCTGGAATTATATATGGAAGGTTTTGGAGAATATCTGAAGGATGTACATGAGGAGAATCTTATGATGGAGGCTTTTCATGGGACACATGCTTATGAAGAAGCAAGAGAGGCTGTCATGAGGCAGATCGACAGCGACAGCCCGATCCCATATCTGATGCTGAAACACCAGAACAAGAACGGACATCTGGAGGATTACATATGGCACTGGTTTATCCTTGCAGGTTATGAAGAAACAGAGGATGATCTTATGGTGAAGGCAGTTTCCTATGGGGAATACAAATGGTTTTCTCTGAAGGAACTCTGGGACACCGGATATGACAAAAAGGGTGGCATGATTTTGTATCACATAAAGTAACAGACGGGGAGGATGCATTTTTTGGAAGCAAGAGAAATATTGACCCGATTCAAAAAAAACGAGATCACTTTAGAAGAGGCAGAACATTACTTTCGAAAAGAACCATTTGAGAAAATGGGAGGCTATGCGAAGCTGGATTCCCACAGAGAGGTTCGCTCCGGATTCCCGGAAGTGATCTTTTGCAGCGGCAAGGCAGATGAGCATTTTGTCCATATTTTTCAGAAGTTATATGAGGACAACGGAGAAGTTTTTGGAACGAGAGCGTCCAGACATCAGTATGAGCTGGTGAAAGATCTTCTTCCGGGTGTGGAATACGATGATCTGTCACACATCATCAAGATCGAAAAGAAGCACAAAGAGCACATCGGCAAGATCGCAGTCTGTACCGCAGGTACAGCCGATATCCCGGTTGCAGAGGAAGCTGCACAGACTGCAGAATACTTCGGAACTCACGTAGAGCGTATCTTTGATGTGGGTGTGAGTGGGATCCACAGACTTTTTTCCAGACTGGAAGTGATCCAGGAGGCAAACTGTGTGGTTGCAGTTGCCGGAATGGAGGGAGCGCTTGCGAGTGTTCTCGGAGGTCTGGTGGATAAGCCGGTGATCGCAGTCCCGACTTCTGTGGGATACGGAGCGAGCATGCATGGACTTTCCGCACTTCTGACGATGATCAATTCTTGCGCGAACGGGATTGCGGTGGTAAATATCGACAATGGCTACGGGGCAGGTTACATTGCAACGCAGATCAACCGCCTTGCAGTCAGAGAAAATCAGGAACAGTAACTAATGGGAGATATTATGGGAAAAACTTTATATTTGGAATGTTATTCCGGAATCAGCGGAGACATGACCGTGGCGGCACTTCTGGATCTTGGTGCAGATCAGAAGTATCTGGAAGCGGCATTATCAGGTCTTCCGGTTCAGGGATTCCGTACAGAAGTTTCAAGGGTTGTGAAGTCTGGGCTCGATGCCTGTGATTTCTCCGTGATTCTGGATCAGGATAATCACGATCATGATATGGAATATCTGCATGGACACTCTGATGAGGAACATTCACATGTCCATAAACACGGACATGAACATCGTGGAATGAAGGAGATCAGGGAGATCATCGAAGGTTCTTCGATCAGCACCAGAGCGAAACAGACGGCTCTCAGGATTTTTGAGATTCTGGCAGAAGCGGAATCAAAAGCTCACGGCGTACCGGTGGAGGAAGTGCATTTCCACGAGGTTGGAGCAGTGGATTCCATCGTGGACATTGTATCGATCGCAGTCTGTCTGGATGATCTGGATGTCACAGATGTGGTTGTGCCGGTACTTTATGACGGAACAGGTTTTATCCGCTGTCAGCACGGTCAGATCCCGGTTCCGGTTCCGGCTGTTGTAAATGTGGCACAGGCAAATCATCTCAAACTTAAGATCACAGATATCGAAGGAGAACTGGTCACTCCGACAGGAGCAGCAGTCGTAGCGGCAGTCCGGACTTCTGAGAAACTTCCGGAAGATTTTGAGATCCTTGCGACAGGGCTCGGAGCAGGCAAACGCCAGTATCGCTGCCCGGGAATCCTAAGAGCAATGTTGATCCGGTCGGTTGAGGCAGAAAAACAGGGGTCAGATCATATCTGGCGGCTGGAAACAGACATTGACGACTGCAGCGGCGAAGCAATGGGACATGTGATGCAGATCCTTCTGGAGAATGGTGCGAGAGAAGTTCATTATACACCGGTCTTTATGAAGAAAAACAGACCGGCATATGAGCTGGTGGTCCTCTGCAAAAAAGACAAGATCTCCAGAATGGAGGAGATCCTTTTTACAGAGACAACGACGATCGGCATCAGACGGAGCGAACTGGAACGGACGATCCTGAAACGCCGTGCAGAGAAGATCCGGACTTCCATAGGCGAGGCACAGGTAAAGATCTGTACACTTCCGAATGGAAAAGAGAGATGCTATCCTGAATATGACAGTGCATCAGCACTTGCAGGGAAGGCGGGTATCAGTTTCAGGGAAGCATATGATACAATAGTAAACTGCTGGAAGACAGAAAGGTGAGGCAACAGTGATGAAGACAGGACTGGTTTTGGAAGGTGGAGCAATGCGCGGCATTTATACAGCCGGCGTTTTGGATGTATTTATGGAGCAGGGGCTGCATTTTGACGGAGTGATCGGAGTGTCTGCCGGGGCACTCCATGGCTGTTCTTTCGTTTCGGGACAGAAGGGCAGAAGCATCCGTTATTTTAAGAAATACAGGAATGATAAGCATTTTATGAGTATGTGGAACCTGGTCCATACAGGGGAAGTGGTTGGAAAACAGTTATGCTATCATGATATTCCGGAAAGACTTGATCCGTATGATTATGAGGCATTTCTGAAATCAGATACAGAGTTTTATGCGACCTGCTCCAATGTAGAAACAGGGAAGGCAGAATACATAAAGATCACAGATATGCTGAACCAGATTGATGTCCTGCGCGCATCCGCATCCATGCCATATGTGTCGAAACTTGTAGATTATCAGGGAATGAAGCTTCTGGACGGCGGCTGTACAGACAGTATTCCGTTGGAAGCATTTCGCAGGATGGGTTTTGAGAAAAATGTTGTAATCCTCACACAGCACAAAGGCTATGTAAAGAAGCCACAGAATGCAAAGATGGCAGAGCTGAGATACCATAAATACCCGGAATTTGCCGAGGCACTCAAAGAGCGTCATAGTGTCTACAATCAGTCATTAAAGGAGATCCACCGTCTGGAAGAGGCGGGAGAAGTTTTTGTGATCCAGCCATCTGAAAAGCTTGAGATCAGCCGTATGGAGACAGATCTCGATGTGATCCAGAGTGTCTACGAGAGGGGAATGATGGATGCCAGAGTCCGTATGAAGGCACTGAAAGAATGGATGGAAGAAGCAAAAAGGTAAGAGAGCTTTTTTCGGAGGATTTAAAATTCTGACCATTAAAGATAAAAGCCAGTTGCAAAAAGGACTGGGATTCAGTATAATAAAACACATAAGTGTGACACTGAAACAGTGAAAAGGAAAGTACAAGGGTGTACAGACATAAGAATGTTTGTGCGCCCTTTTGTTTTATCTGAACAGTCAGAAGTTCCTTCACACAAAAAACGACAAGGGAGGACGAGAGATGTATAGTGCAGTTGAAAACATGATCAATCAGATCGACACCTGGGTATGGGGCTGGTGGATGATCCTTCTGCTCCTGGGAACCCACATTTTTATGACGATCCGTACAGGAGTCATCCAGAGAAAGATCGGCACCGCGATCCGCTTATCTGTGACAAAAGATCCTGACGGAGAAGGCGAGGTCAGCCAGTTTGGCGCACTGACGACAGCCCTGGCATCCACGATCGGAACAGGAAACATCATCGGTGTGGGAACCGCGATCGCACTGGGAGGTCCGGGTGCAGTCCTGTGGTGCTGGCTTACCGGCGTTTTTGGGATCGCAACGAAGTACAGTGAATCTCTGATCGCTGTAAAATACCGTGTAAAAACGAAGGACGGACGTATGCAGGGCGGTGCGATGTATGCGCTGGAACGTGGACTGAATATGAAGTGGCTTGGAATGATCTTTGCTGTCTTTGGCGGCTTTGCATCTTTTGGGATCGGCTGTGCCACGCAGGTCAATGCGATCGCGACGGTCTGTCAGGAAAACTTGAGTATTCCACCGTTTGTAGTTGGAACCGTCGTTGCAGTACTGACAGCACTTGTTATTTTTGGCGGGATCAAATCTATCGCAAATGTATGTGAGAAACTGGTTCCGTTCATGGCAGCTTTTTATGTACTTGGCTGTTTTGTGATCCTGTGTATCAATTATGATTTTATTATCCCGGCAGTGACAACGATCTGTAAACTGGCATTTACACCGGGAGCTGCAGCAGGCGGCCTGGTTGGCCGTGGTATCATGATGGCAATGCAGTATGGAATCGCACGAGGACTTTTTTCCAATGAATCCGGTATGGGTTCTGCTCCGATCGCAGCAGCAGCGGCACAGACACGAAATCCGGTGCGTCAGGCCCTTGTATCCAGCACAGGTACTTTCTGGGATACCGTTGTCGTATGTCTGATGACAGGACTGGTGCTTGTCACAAGCATCATGAAAAATCCGGCGATTGACATGGGAGAGATCACAAACGGAGGTGTCCTGACAACACTGGCATTCCAGCAGATTCCGGTCCTCGGTCCGGTGATCCTTGTAATTGGAATTATTTCTTTTGCGTATTCTACGGTTCTTGGATGGGCATACTACGGAGAACGCTGCGTAGAATATTTTGCAGGAAAAAAAGGCCTGATCCCGTACAGAGTCCTTTACATCGCAGTGGCAGTGATCGCACCGGTCATTTCTCTGAACCTGGTATGGACGATCGCGGATATCCTGAATGCGCTGATGGCACTTCCAAACCTTGTGGCGGTCCTGCTCCTTTCGAATGTGATCGTGGCAGAGACCAGGAAATACATCAACAATCTGGATGCCAAAGACGATACAGAAATAGAAATCATTGACCGCTGAAATCGGATAAGCTAAAATACATACAGCGGCCCGGCAGTACTTATGGCAGCCGGGCTGCTGTTTATTTTTTACAGAGAAAATACAGAGGAAAAATACATGTCAGAACAAAATAATATGAAGATCATAGCAAGGATCCACAATGATTTCCCGACAAAGTTTGGAATCCCACATCAGAGCAACCGGCTGAGTGCATTAAAGGCAACGATCGTGTTTGAGCCGGAATACCGGGTAACGGAGGCATTCCGTGGTCTGGAAGATTACGATTATATCTGGCTCATCTGGCAGTTTTCGGAGGCAGTACGCGAGAACTGGTCTCCGACAGTACGCCCGCCAAGACTTGGAGGAAATACAAGAATGGGCGTGTTTGCGACCAGATCCCCATTCCGCCCCAACAGTCTGGGACTCTCATCAGTCCGCCTGGAAGAGATTGAATATCATTCGGATCTTGGTACGGTCCTGCACATCTCAGGGGCGGATCTGATGGATGGAACGCCGATCTACGATATCAAACCGTACCTTCCCTATGTGGACAGCCATCCGGAAGCAAAAGGCGGCTTCACAGACCATATCGAAGAACATATCCTTAAAGTGGAATTTCCAGAAGAACTGCTGCAAAAGATCCCGGAATCACAGAGGGAGGCACTGATAGAAGTGCTCGCCAATGACCCGCGTCCGAGATACCAGAAGAACCCGGAGAGAGTCTACGGGATCGCCTATGGAGAGAACGATGTGCACTTCAAAGTCAGAGAAGAAATACTTTACGTTTGTGATGTGATAAAATTAAAATGAAAAATCCTTTGACAAACAAAGGAATCTATGGTACTATGCTCTTAGATAGTTAGCATGAGCTAACCAAAAGAAACTGAAAACATAAAGCGGACGCAATGAGCCGCTTTCTTTTAAAATATGAAGTTAGTTTAGAATAACAAAATAAGAGGTGAGAATATGAGTATTGTGATCGTAGGTGGAAATGAAAGAATGGTATGTCAGTATGAAGATATCTGTAAAGGATTCGGATGTAAAGCGAAAGTTTTTGCCAAAGAAAAAGGTGCCATGAAGAAAAAGATCGGCGCGCCGGATCTTATGATCCTGTTTACCAGTACGGTGTCTCATAAGATGGTAAACTGTGCAGTTGAAGAAGCAAAAAGAAAATCTATCCCGGTATGTAGATGCCACACCAGCAGTGCATCTGCTCTTGAAAGTATTCTCCGTGAGTACTGTGCATAATAATTTTTTCAGGATTTTTCGTCAATATTCGTAAGAAATACTTGCAAAACTTTCTGTTTTTCAATACAATATAAAACAGCTTTTAGCACTTTTTAGTTTTAGAGGAACACAGAAGGGTGAAAATTATTATGAAAAAAGTTGTGAAATTTGGAGGAAGCTCCCTTGCGAACGCAGAACAGTTCAAAAAAGTAGGGGATATCATCAGAAGCGAGGAGAGCAGACGTTATGTGGTTCCGTCTGCACCGGGTAAGAGATACTCGGGAGACACCAAGGTAACAGATCTTTTGTATGCATGCTATGACAAGGCCGCAGCAGGTGCTGACTTTACAGGTATCCTCAACGAGATCAAAGAACGTTTTTATGAGATCATCAAGGGTCTGAAGATTGAGTTTTCCCTCGAGGAAGAGTTCCGTCAGATCGAAGCTGATTTCAAAGCACAGGCAGGCACAGAGTACGCAGCATCCCGAGGAGAGTTTCTGAATGGTAAAGTGATGGCTGCATATCTCGGATATGAATTCGTAGATGCCGCAACTGTGATCCGTTTTGACAAGAACGGAAACTTTGATGCAGACAAGACAGACAAACTTCTTGCAAAACGTCTTCAGAAATGCGAAAAGGCAGTTATTCCGGGATTCTATGGTGGTATGGAAGACGGAACTGTCAAGACTTTCTCCAGAGGTGGATCTGATGTTACAGGTTCTCTTGTAGCCAAAGCGATCCATGCAGACATCTACGAGAACTGGACAGATGTTTCCGGTTTCCTGGTAACAGATCCGAGGATCGTGGATAATCCGGCAGTGATCGAGACCATCACATACCGTGAGCTGAGAGAACTTTCCTACATGGGTGCAACTGTTCTTCATGAGGATGCGATCTTCCCTGTCCGTAAAGAGGGAATCCCGATCAACATCCGTAACACCAACCGTCCGGAGGATAAAGGAACCTTTATCGTAGAGAGCACATGCCGTAAACCAAAATATGTGATCACAGGTATCGCAGGTAAGAAGGGATTCTGCTCTATCAATATTGAGAAATCCATGATGAACAGCGAAGTTGGTTTCGGAAGAAAAGTTCTCCAGGTATTTGAAGACCAGGGAATCAGCTTTGAGCATGTACCGTCCGGTATTGATACCATGACGATCTATGTTCATCAGGACGAATTTGAAGAAAAAGAACAGCAGGTGATCGCCGGAATCCACAGAGCAGTACAGCCTGATTTTGTGGAGATGGAATCTGACCTTGCGCTGATCGCAGTCGTAGGCCGTGGCATGAAGTCCCAGAGAGGAACTGCAGCGCGTGTATTTGCAGCTCTGGCACATGCACATGTCAATGTAAAGATGATCGACCAGGGATCCAGTGAGCTGAATATCATCATCGGTGTTGAAAACAGAGATTTTGAGACAGCATTGAAGGCAATTTACGACATTTTTGTTCTGACACAGATCTAATAAATAAAAAGATCCGGGAAACCGGGTCTTTTTGCACTTGAGTCAGAACACGAGGAGGAATTATATGATTACAAGACAGATTAAATTAAACGCGACAGAAGATGTACAGGAATTTGTGAACGAGGCAGCAAAATGCAGCTTTGATATTGATATTTCTTATAACCGTATCATCATTGATGCCAAGTCTCTTCTGGGAATCCTGAGCATGGACCTTACACGGGAACTGACAGTCAGATGTTATGGAGAGAGCCAGAAATTCAATAAAGTTATGGACAAATTTGCAGTAGCATAACTGTATCAGAAGTTTGGCAGGAGCGGGCACATATTCAGAGAAAGGATATGTGCCTTTTTGAATGTATGGGAAGTAGGAGAGAAAGCAGGATGGAAAAACCGGTAATCCGTATTTCAGTTCGAAATCTGGTAGAATTTATTTTGAGAAGCGGTGATCTGACAAGCAGGAGCGGAACGGCAGCAGACAAAGAAGCCATGCTCAAGGGCAGCCGCTTTCACCGAAAGATCCAGAAACAGATGGGCAGCACCTATCAGGCAGAAGTTCCGCTCAAAAAAGAAAGTGAATATGAAGATCTGATCCTGTGTGTAGAGGGAAGAGCTGACGGTATTTTTGCAGAGAACGAAACTGTTTGTATCGATGAGATCAAAGGAATTTACAAAAGCCTTGACAGTCTGGAAGAACCGGTGCAGGTCCATCGTGCACAGGCACTCTGTTATGGCTGGATCTATATGGAAGCCCATGATCTGGAAAGAATTGATATCCAGATGACATATGGTCAGCTTGATACGGAGGAAATCCGGAGATTCCGGGAAACGATCGCCAGAGAAAAACTGGAGAAATGGTATCAGGATCTGACAGATGAGTACTATAAATGGGTCTCTTATCAGCTCGCCTGGCGAAAAGAGAGAAATGCATCCATGGAAACTTTGGAATTTCCGTTTCCATACCGCAAAGGGCAGAGAGAAATGGTCGCCGGAGTTTACCATGCGATCTCAGAAGAGGCGCAGATTTTTATCCAGGCTCCGACCGGGATCGGTAAGACGATGTCTGCAATCTTTCCGGCAGTCCGTGCTGTGGGACAGGGAAAAGGCGAGACGGTCTTTTATCTGACGGCCAGGACGATCACGCGGACTGTGGCAGAGGATGCATTTTCAATTCTCCGCGGGAAAGGTCTGCACTTCAAATCTATCACGATCACAGCAAAAGAAAAAATGTGCTTCTGTGATGAGATGGACTGTGACCCGCAGAAATGCCCTTATGCGAAGGGGCATTATGACAGGATAAACGATGCCGTCTATGAACTGTGGACGAAAGAAGAAGCTTTTGACCGTGAGACGATTCTTGCACAGGCAGAGAAATACAGTGTCTGTCCATTTGAGATAACACTTGACCTGGCAGTGTGGATGGACGGGATCGTCTGTGATTATAATTATGTGTTTGATCCAAATGTTTATCTGAAACGGTTTTTCGGGGAAAATATAAAAGGAAAATATCTCTTCCTGATCGATGAAGCACACAATCTGGTGGACCGTGGAAGAGAAATGTACAGTGCTTCCCTGTGCAAAGAAGAGATAGCAAGCACCCGCAGATTCGTAAGAGCACACAGTAGCAGACTGTATCGTATGCTTGGCAAAGCTGCAAAACAACTGGAAGTACTGAAGGAAGAAAGCAGTTCCTCCTGGCAGGTGCTGGAAAATGCGGGGACACTTCCTGTGACGCTTCTGAGTATTCAGGGAGAGATGGACAAACTTTTGGAAGAACCGCCGTCACAGGAATTCGTGGATGGGATCCTGGAATTTTATTTTGCGGTACGGGATTTCCTGAACATTGCAGAACTGGTGGATGAAAATTATGTGACGTATGTTTCGACGGATGAAGACGGAAAGTTCCGTATGAAACTGTTTTGTGTAAATCCGGCGGCAAATCTGCAGAGATGCCTGGACCGTGGAGTCAGCACGGTATTTTTTTCGGCAACACTTTTGCCGCTTGCTTACTACAGGAAGATGCTGAGTACCAGAAATGAAAATTTCGGCATGTATGTAAATTCTCCTTTTGAGGAAGAAAAAAGATGCCTTCTCCTGTGCCGCGATGTCAGCAGCAGATACACCAGAAGAGGGTATGAAGAATACCGCAGGATTGCAGAATACATTGCGCGGATGTCCTGGAAGAAAAAAGGAAATTATATGATCTTTTTTCCGTCCTATAAACTGATGGAAGATGTGTTTGAAGTTTATCAGGAGGAATTTTCGGCTGACTGGGTGGACTGCATCTGTCAGCAGGCTTCAATGAATGAACGGGAGCGGGAAGAATTCCTCAGAGAATTTCAGGCGCAGGGTGAAAAAACACTTCTTGGCTTCTGCGTCATGGGAGGGATTTTTTCGGAAGGGATCGATCTGATCGGTGACAGGCTGATCGGCGTGGCGGTTGTCGGAACAGGGATTCCGCAGATCGGCTGCGAAAGAGAGATCCTGAAAGAATATTATGACGAGAAAGGGGAGCCGGGCTTTGATTATGCCTATCGTTATCCTGGCATGAACAAGGTGCTCCAGGCGGCAGGCCGCGTGATCAGGACCCAGGAAGATATCGGCGTGATCCTGCTTATGGATGAACGTTTCATGAACCGGGAATACCGGATGCTTTTTCCGCGTGAGTGGTCGTCTGTAAAAACGTGCACGATCGGGACGGTGGAGGCATCGCTTAAGGATTTCTGGGAGCAGGTTTCAGAAATGGAAAGCTGTGGAAACGAAGGGACCGGGCCGGAGCAGGAGGATGGCGCGGATGCTTGACATATGTGTGATTTCAGGTATACTATGAACAATCAGTTTGCAAAAAAGTAATCGTGGGATAGATACAAAAGGAGAAGAAGATGAAGAGACGAACGGTTCTGGCATTGTGTCTGTGTCTGACATTAGCTGGTACACCTGTGGGTGTGGCTGCGGCTTCTGACAGTCTTTTATCAGTAACAGAAGAAGCACAGATTCAGCCGATCGGGGATGGGTCCGGCAGATACCTTATGAAAAGCGACGGTTTTTACTGCCTCAAAGAAGACGGAAGCAAGGATACAGCGGTATCTGTTCATTATTTTGACAAAATGGAAATAGACGGCACTGTACTGGATGGTTTTTATTATCATGATGCGGACGGATGCTATCTGGCGGCAAGCCCTCATATGGTAAAGATCAGCAAGCTTGCCTGTATGGGGACAGATGAAACGGGAGAGCCGGCAGAGTATACGTTTGACGGATACTATATGGTAAACAATCTTGGAAAACTTTCTGCTGCGCCGCAGGTGAGATATATAGATGGTCTGACAATGGATGGGACGACCTTTGACGGCTATTATTATTTTGATGAGACAGGACGGATGGTGACGGAGCCGGGAACACATGAACTTGAGATGACTTCGAATGGTCAGATGTTTTCCGGAACGTATTATTTCGGTGGGGCAAATGGTGTTCTTGAGCAGAAAGCAGGGACTACGCCGGATGGATTCCCGGTGGATGAAACAGGCAAAGTGCAGGGGCTTGATGCACTTGGAATTGAAAATCTGGAACCGCAGCTTGAGGCGACGGTATCCGGTTATGATGGAAACTGGAGTGTTTACGTCAAGGATCTGGAAACAGAGGAAGAGTTTGTGATCAATGACGAGCCGATGTATTCAGCAAGTCTTATCAAAGCTTTCGTGATGGCAAAGACGTTTGAGGATATGGATCTTGTTCTGGAGAACGAAGCGAAGCAGATGAAGACCGATGCCGCAAATGCAGCAGTACAGACAAAAATCGATAATCTCCTCACAAACATGATCACAGTCAGTGACAATGAATCCTGTAATGAACTCGGCAGACTGCAGTCGGAAAAACATGATTTCCTTGACGGAGCAGAGAAGGTCAATGAATATCTCAAAAAAGAAGGCTATTCCGAGACGAGTTACCAAAGCACGCTTCATCCGTCTTCTTCAGCAAAGATCAGTCTTGGTGGAAGAAATATGACTTCGGTAAAAGACTGCGGACTTCTTTTGGAGCGGATCTACAGGGGAGAATGCGTGAGTGAAGAAGCATCTGCACAGATGCTGGACCTTCTGAAACGGCAGGAAAATACCAGCAAGATCCCTGCAGGGATCAAGGCAGAAGTTCCGACAGCAAACAAGACAGGCGAGACAGATGAGGACCAGCATGATATCGCGATCGTGTACGGAGCAAAGACCACATACATTCTCTGTGTGATGTCAGAGGGATGGAAAAGCGGCGGTGATGCAGTGCAGAACATCCAGAATATTTCCAGTATGGTCTATAATTACCTCAACCTGTAAATCTTTGGTTTCCTGCATGCCTGCGTTGCTTTTTGACAGGAAATCATGTATAATATCGAACTGTAACAAACTGGTCTGATGACCAGTAAATACTGTCTGCTCCAGGACAGGATATGTTACTGTGGAGTGAACAGTAACTTGGAGATTTCGATAAATAGAGTATAATCAGGAGGAATAAATTACATGCGAGTCGATACGGATGACTTTGCCCGACCTTGTGGGTGCGGGAAGAATCACCATATAGAAGTAAAGGAAATTTTAATTGAAGAAGGAGCAGTGGAGAAGCTGGAAGAAGCAATGTCAGACGGGTTTCTCAAGGAATATATTTCACCGCTTCTGATCTGTGACACAAACACATGCAAGGTGACAGAGGAGATCATGGAAGATATCTATGACCGATGTCAGGTACTTGTGCTGGATGCTGAGGGTCTTCATGCAGACCAGCATGCAATCGAAGTAGTAGAGAATAACATGGAAGAGGATATAGACCTGATCCTGGCAGTGGGAACAGGTACGATCCATGACATCAGCCGTTATGTGGCTTTTCAGTACAAAATTCCCTTTATTTCCGTTCCAACAGCGGCAAGCGTGGACGGATTCGTATCTACAGTTGCAGCAATGACCTGGAATGGGCTCAAAAAAACAGTGCCGGCGGCACCGCCTATTGCAGTTTATGCTGATTCAAATATTTTTGCAGCGGCACCGAGACGGCTGAATGCATCCGGTGTATCTGATCTTTTTGGAAAATATATCTGTCTTGCAGACTGGAAGATTGCTCATATGCTGACAGATGAATACATTTGTGATGAGATTATTGAACTGGAAGAAAAAGCACTCAGGACAGTACGCTCCTGTCTGGATGATATTTCACAAGGTGACAGAGAAAGCTGTGAGAAACTGATGTATGCGCTGATTCTGTCCGGGCTGGCGATGCAGATGGTTGGAAATTCCAGACCGGCTTCCTGTGCAGAACATCACCTTTCTCATCTATGGGAGATGGAAGTGATCAATGAACCGCTGGATGCGCTTCACGGTGAGAAAGTCTCGATTGGAACCCTGATCGTTCTCAGAGAATATAACCGTATTGCCAGAGCAATCCGTGAAGGCAGATGCAGGGTATTATCAGAACGTGAGGATGATACAGAACTTCTTGAAAAAACATTCGGTAAGAAACATCTGCTGGAGGGAATTATCGAAGAAAACACACCGGATCCACTGGAGGAAGTCAGTCCGGCAAGACTGGAATCCTGTCTTTCTGAAATTGCAGATATAATTGAAGAACTTCCGCGAGAAGAGGAACTTGTTCATGCGATGGATAAGGCTGGATGTAAGCAGAGTGTATACGAGATCGGACTCACAGAGGAAATCATACCACAGAGCCTGAAACTGGCTCCTTATGTCAGACGGCGCCTCAGTTTTCTGAGAGTCAGCAGAATGCTCGAAATAGAAGGAGAATGATTATGAGAGTTGGAATGGGATATGATGTACATAAGCTGACAGAAAACAGTGACCTGATCCTCGGGGGAGTCAAGATCCCGTGGGAAAAGGGTCTTCTCGGACATTCTGATGCGGATGTGCTGATCCATGCAGTGATGGATGCTTTGCTTGGGGCTGCGGCTCTTGGAGATATCGGAAAACATTTCCCGGACACAGATCCCAAATACAAAGGGATTTCCAGTGTGAAGCTTCTGATCCATGTGTCAGAGCTTCTTAAGGAACATGGATATGAAGTAGGGAACATTGATGCGACGATCATCGCCCAGAAACCAAAGATGGCACCGCATATTCCGCAGATGCGTAAAAATATGGCGGATGCTCTTGGAATCCCGGAATCAAAGATCAATGTCAAGGCAACTACAGAAGAAGGACTTGGATTTACCGGAAGCGGGGAAGGGATTTCTTCTCAGGCAATCTGCCTGCTCACAGAGATCCAGGACTGATCTTGTTACAAAATAATATCGGAGGAAAGAGACATGAAACTTTTTAATACAATGTCACGAAGAAAAGAAGAATTTGTACCGCTGGAAGAGGGCAAGGTACGCATGTATGTATGCGGACCGACTGTGTACAACCTGATCCATATCGGAAATGCAAGACCGATGATCATTTTTGATACGGTACGCCGTTATCTGGAGTACAAAGGATACGAAGTAAACTATGTATCCAACTTCACAGACGTAGATGACAAGATCATTAAGAAAGCGATCGAGGAAGGCGTAAGCGCAGAGGAAGTTTCACAGCGTTATATCGCAGAGTGCAAGAAGGACATGGCAGGCATGAACGTAAAACCGGCTACCACACATCCGCTTGCAACACAGGAGATCGACGGAATGATTGATATGATCCAGACACTGATCGACAAGGGTTATGCATATCCGGTTGCCGATGGAACTGTATACTTCCGTGTAAAGAAATTCAAAGAATACGGTAAGCTTTCTCATAAGAACCTTGATGATCTGCAGTCAGGATTCCGTTCCCTGCAGGTATCCGGTGAGGATCAGAAGGAAGATCCGCTGGATTTCGTACTCTGGAAACCGAAGAAAGAAGGAGAGCCATACTGGACCTCTCCATGGTGCGACGGAAGACCGGGCTGGCATATTGAGTGCTCCGTTATGTCCAAGAAATATCTTGGAGAGGAGATCGACATCCATGCCGGTGGCGAAGACCTTGTGTTCCCTCACCATGAGAATGAGATCGCACAGAGTGAATGCTGCAATGGAGTTCCTTTTGCGAAATACTGGATGCACAATGCATTCCTGAACATTGACAACCGCAAGATGTCCAAGTCTCTTGGAAACTTCCGTACTGTCCGTGAGATCAGTGAACAGTATGATCTGCAGGTGCTTCGTTTCTTCATGCTGAACGCACATTACAGAAGCCCGCTCAATTTCAGTGCAGATCTGATGGAATCCTCCAAGAACGCGCTTGAGAGAATCACAGAGGCAGCAGCAAGACTTCGCGACCGCAAGGCAGCAGCGGCTGTGCAGGAAGCAACAGAAGACGAGAAGAAACTGATGCAGGAAGAAACTGCATTTGTGACTAAGTTCGAGGAAGCTATGGATGACGACTTCAACACAGCTGATGCACTGGCTGCGATCTTTGAACTTGTCAAATTTGCCAACACAAATGTACAGGAAGGAAGCTCCGCAGAATTTGCAGCACACACTCTGGAAGTTATGACAAAACTCTGCGATGTTCTCGGACTGACTCTTGAGAAGAAAGAAGAGATCCTTGACGAAGAGATCGAAAACCTGATCGCAGAACGTCAGGCAGCAAGAAAAGCCAAAGATTTCGCAAGAGCAGATGAGATCCGTGGACTGCTTCTTGAAAAAGGCATCGAACTGAAAGATACTCGTGAGGGCGTAAAATGGAAACGAATCTGATGCAGCTTGATGAACTGTTTCATCTTGAAAACCAGGATCTGCGGAGTTATTCTCCGCTGACTCTGGCGTATATCGGAGATGGGATCTATGAGCTGATCATCCGTACAGTCCTTGTCAGGAAGGGCAACTGTCCGGTCAACCAGCTTCACAAAAAAGCAAGCAGTCTGGTAAAGGCAGCTTCTCAGTCAGCGATCATGGAAGTGATAGAGGAGAAACTGACCGAGGAAGAGCATAACATCTACCGCAGAGGCCGCAACGCACATTCTCCTACAATGGCAAAGCATGCAACCATGGCTGATTACAGAAGGGCAACAGGCTTTGAGGCATTGATGGGATACTTATATTTAAAGGGAGATTACACACGGATGCTTGAACTTGTCCGTATGGGAATCGGAGAGGACAGATTATGAGTGAACAGATAGAAGGCCGCAACGCGGTACTGGAAGCTTTTCGTTCAGGCAAATGCGTGGACAAGCTTTTTATCCTGGATGGATGCCAGGACGGACCAGTCCGCACGATCGCAAGAGAGGCTCGCAAAAAAGACACGATCATCAATTATGTATCCAAAGAAAGACTGGACCAGCTCAGTGAGACACATGCACATCAGGGTGTGATCGCGCAGGTTGCAGCTTATGAATACAGCACCGTAGAAGACATCCTCGCCAAGGCAGAGGAGAAGGGTGAGCCGCCGTTTCTGATCCTTCTGGACAATGTAGAGGATCCGCATAATCTTGGTGCGATCATCCGTACAGCTAACCTGGTAGGTGCACATGGTGTTATCATTCCGAAGCGCAGAGCTGTCGGACTAACTTCCACAGTTGCCAAGACATCTGCCGGTGCGATCAATTACACACCGGTTGCCAAAGTTACCAATCTGGTACGTACCATGGAAGAACTTAAGCAAAAAGGCATCTGGTTCGTCTGTGCAGATATGGGCGGAGAGAGCATGTACCGTATGAATCTGACGGGACCGATCGGTCTTGTGATCGGAAACGAGGGCGAAGGAGTCAGTCGTCTTGTGAGAGAGGCATGTGACTTTACCGCATCTATCCCGATGAAGGGAGATATCGATTCTCTGAATGCATCCGTTGCAGCAGGTGTCCTTGCGTATGAGATCGTAAGACAGCGTCTCGTGGCAGAAAGCAAATAAGAAATGGAGATTCTCTATGTGCCAGTATGAAAAATGCACAGATGAAGAATTGCTCACCAGGCTGAGATCTGGTGAGGAAGAGATATCAGATTATCTGATGGAAAAATACAAAGGATTTGTCCGCCAGAAAGCAAGAGCCATGTTCCTGATCGGCGGTGAGACCGATGATCTGATACAGGAAGGAATGATCGGGCTTTTTAAGGCGGTACAGAGTTATCAGCCTGACAAAGATGCTTCTTTTCGGACATTTGCGGGGATGTGCATTGACCGACAGCTTTACAGTGCTATCCAGAATTCAAACCGGCAGAAGCATATGCCTCTGAACTCCTATATTTCACTTAGTGAAGAACCGGAGGAAACGGATGAGCTGGAAGGTTCCTGGTGGGAAAATCCTGAAAATATCATCATTGACCAGGAAAGCACGAGGAGCCTTGAACAGGAGATCCACCGGACATTAAGTCCAATGGAAAACAAGGTGCTGGAGTATTATCTTAAGGGTTATGGTTACATCCAGATCGCAAAGATTATGGGAAAAACACCCAAGTCGATCGATAATGCACTTCAGAGGATAAGAGGCAAGATACGAAACTTTTCCCTTTCTTTTTGGGACAAAAAATAGTATAATTATTCTAATCTTTGTGACAAAGAACAAACTGTTATATGAAAGGAGCAGAGTATTATGGCAAAATTAAACAAATATTGGGGATTTGTTGCAGTCGGAGCCGTAGCAGCCGCAGCGGCAGGAGCTGTAGCAGCACTGGCATTCAAGAAGAAACCTCTCGAGGATTTCGAGGACGATTTTGACGACGATTTCGATGATGACTTTGAAGAAGAGGAAGAGCCGAAGAAAGAAGAAAAGAAAGAAGCTCACGAATCCTTTGAAGCATGGGAAGAAAGCGAAGAAGCTGTAGAGGAATCTGCGGAAGAAGAAGCAGAGGAAACAGAGGCTGAAGAAGCTCTTGAAGAAGAAATAAAAGAAGAAGTTCAGGAAACAGAAGAAACAGAAGAATAATTTCATTAAATAAAAAGTGTCTCGCCGGATCAACTGCCGGCGGGGCACTTTTTGCGTAAATCTGGATCAGGCTTTTGGAAGCTTGAAGGAACTCTTGAGAGAAACGATGCGGTTGAATACCGGCTCGCCTTCTTTGGAGTCGTGGATATCTGCACAGAAGAATCCGTTTCTTACGAACTGGAAGCTGTCGTATCCTTTGGCTTCCATAAGAGCTGGCTCTACATAAGCAGTTACGGTGGTCAGAGAATTCGGGTTCACATTGAGGGAACCGTCTTCTTTGTTGTAAACACCCTTTTCTTCATCTACGATGTTTTCGTAGAGACGAACGGTTGCTTTGCCTGCCTTGGAAGCTTCTACCCAGTGGATCGTTCCTTTGACTTTACGTCCGTCAGGAGCGTTGCCGCCCTTGGTAGCAGGATCGTAAGTACAGTGTACAACACGTACAGTACCGTCATCATCTGCTTCATATCCTGTACAGGTAACGAAGTAAGCGTTCATAAGACGAACTTCAGCACCTACAAAAAGTCTCTTGTATTTACGTGGAGGCTCGATCATGAAGTCCTCACGCTCGATATAAAGCTCCTTGCCAAATGGAAGCTTACGTGTTCCGAGAGCTTCGTTTTCCATGTTGTTCGGAGCTTCCAGGTATTCAACCTGACCTTCCGGATAGTTGTCAATCACGAGTTTGATCGGATCAAGGATTGCCATCATACGCGGACGTTTGAGCTTGAGATCCTCACGGATACAGTATTCAAGCATAGCGTAGTCAACGGAACTGTTGGCCTTGGATACACCGCAGAGTTCAACGAACATCTTGATGGATTCCGGAGTGAAACCTCTTCTGCGGAGAGCGGCGATGGAAACAAGACGCGGATCATCCCATCCGTCTACGATGCCGTCCTCAACAAGTTTCTTGATGTAACGCTTGCCGGTAACAACGTTTGTCAGGTATAATTTTGCAAATTCGATCTGCTTCGGTGGCTGCGGGTATTCCAGTTCTCTTACTACCCAGTCATAAAGCGGTCTGTGATCCTCAAATTCCAGTGTACAGATAGAATGTGTGATTCCCTCGATCGCATCCTCGATCGGATGAGCAAAGTCGTACATTGGATAGATGCACCAGGTATCGCCGGTTCTGTGGTGAGTCATATGAGCAACACGGTAGATGACCGGGTCACGCATGTTCATGTTCGGGGATGCCATATCGATCTTGGCACGGAGAACTTTCTCTCCATCCTGGTATTTGCCGTCTTTCATTTCTTCAAAAAGCTGAAGGTTTTCTTCGACGCTGCGGTTACGGTATGGGCTTTCTTTGCCTGGCTCTGTAAGAGTACCACGGTATTCGCGGATCTGATCGGCAGTCAGATCGCAGACATAAGCTTTGCCCTTCTTGATGAGCTTGACAGCAGCTTCATACATCTGCGGGAAATAATCAGACGCAAAGAAAAGTCTGTCTTCCCAGTCAGCACCGAGCCATTTGATGTCCGCTTTGATGGACTCTACAAATTCGCTCTTTTCTTTGGTCGGGTTGGTATCATCGAAACGCATGTTGAATTTGCCGTTGTATTTCTGTGCAAGTCCATAGTTTAAAAGAATGGATTTGGCATGTCCGATATGGAGGTACCCGTTCGGTTCCGGTGGGAAACGGGTGTGTACGGTGTCATAAACACCTTCGGCCAGATCTTCGTCAATGATGTTCTCAATAAAATTTTTGGAAACAGTTTCGTTCTCCATCTCTGTCCCTCCTGAGTAATTTTATGTTAAAAAAATCCAGTATAACTACTTTGCTATTATAGCATAGCGCAAATGCAAAGTGTATAGAAAGTTAAATAACTTTTATATTGTATAATATAATCTGAAATAAAACAAGGAGAAAATCCTGTATATATGGCAAAAACGAAGTGTCTGGTACTGTAGTGATGCATATTTACAATTACGGACAGGAAAGGTATAATTTATTATAATGAGATTGGAAGAACATGCTGCAAACAAAAAGTTATGGGGGATAAAAGAATGAAGCGGAAAAAAGTATTATCGATATTGCTATCGTCAGTTATGCTTATGTCAGTAACATCGGGCAGTATATTTGCGTCTGATGAGGTCGGAGTGGAAGTAATTACAGATGTTGAAGACCTGTCAGATGGAAGTGAAACGGAGAATGAGGGAGAAACAGATATTCAGGATGATGTTGATGCGGTTGAAGAGCCGGATGTTCAGGATGATAATGAAATCGTTGATGCAGAACAGGAGAATACTATTTTTTCAGATGGAACGGCTATAGAGACCAGAACAATTACGGCAAGTGGAGATGTAAACAGCCGGATTACATGGGTATTATACAGTGACGGAGAATTGGTGCTCAATGGAAGCGGCAGTATGCCGGATTATCTTCTGGGAAGGGATGTAGCACCATGGAGTGCATACTGCGATTCCATTAAAAAAGTCAGTATACAGGAAGGGATTAAAAGTATTGGTGATGAGGCGTTTTGCGGCTGCGTCAATATGACAGAGATAAAAATTCCGGAAGATGTAGATTATATTGGTCTTGATGCTTTTTGTGGCTGCAAAAGTTTAACAGATATTAAACTTCCAGATAAGATAACAGAGGTCCATGACGGTGCTTTTGAAGGTTGCACCGGCCTGAGAAAAATTGAAATACCTGAAGGCGTAATGGGAATTGGCGGATTTCAGGGATGTACAAATCTGGAATATGTGAAATTTCCAGAAACACTAGAGATAATAGGACCAAATGCATTCAGAAACTGTAGTAAATTAAATAATGTGAAGTTTCCTGAGAAATTAACATCTATTTGGTCTGGGGCTTTTGCAGACTGCACCAGTCTGACCAGTATTGAGATTCCGAAAAATGTTACTGAAATTAAATGGGAAACATTTTGGGGCTGTAAAAGTCTGGAGAGCGTAAATATTCTGAACAGCGCAACAATTTTTGGGAAAAATGTCTTTACTAAATGCACTGGTCTGAGAACTGTCAGATATTCCGGAACAAAAGAACAATGGGATGCTTTAAACCTGAATATTAAAAATGCAACAATTTATTACAATTATGACCCGACACATGAGCATTCTTACATACTTAAAGTTATAAAAGCAAGTTCATGTATAGAAAAGGGAAAGGGAGAAGAAACCTGTAAAATTTGCGGAGATCAGTATGAAACAGAGATTCCGGCACTGGGACATGATCTTGACCAGGGAGTTGTAAGCAAAGAAGCGAACTGTATAGAAGAGGGGATTATCACCTATTCGTGTCAGAGAGATGGATGTGGATATAAAGAAGAAAAGTTTATTCCAACGAATCAAAAACATGTTTATGGAAATGTTTCTTATAAATGGAGTGAAGATAATTCTGAATGTATGGCCTCGGAAGTTTGTTCTTTGTGCAAATATGAAGATACAGAAACGGTAAAGACTCAAGAAAAGATTGTCGAACAGGCAACATGCACCCGGGATGGAAAAACACAGTATACAGCGGCGTTTTCAAACAGTAATTTTCAAACGCAGAACAAAGAAGTGATTGTACCGCAGTCAGGACACAAAAATACTGAAGTCAGGTATGCAAAAGAGGCTACCTGTGAAAGAGATGGATATACAGGAGATGTATATTGCAAAGATTGTGGAGAGCTTCTGGCAGACGGAAACATTATCAGGGCGATAGGTCATCGTTGGGATAATGGAGTGATCGAAAAGGAACCAACCTGTACGGAGAAAGGTCAAAAAGTATATACTTGTTTCAGGTGTAATGCAACTAAAACTGAAAAACTTGAAACAGTTGAACATAAATGGAACGATAAAGAAACAACAGATTTAAAACCGACATGTACAACGTCTGGAAGAAAAAGTATTCACTGCAGTGTATGTGATGAAATTAAAAAAGATTCACAACAGATAATACCGGCAACAGGACATAAGTTTTCTTCATGGAAAACTACAAGTCAGGCAACTGTATTTGCACAGGCACAACAGTCGCGTTTCTGTGGTGTTTGTGGGAAAAAAGAAACCCGTAAAGTTGGAAATAAGGTAAAACCTACCATAAAATCTTCTGTGACAAGCCTTATATTGAAAACAAAGCAGAAAACAACAGCTGTAAGAATCAGTGGTCTTGCGAAAGGAGATTCTATTGTATCATGGAAGGCTAATAATACTTCTGTTGCAAAAGTTTCTGGAAAATCAAATGGAACCTGTACGATCACAGCAGGCAATAAAAAGGGAAGAGCTGTTATTACTGTAACCTTAAAGAGTGGATTGAAAAAGAATATTCCTGTTACAGTTCAGACAACAGTTGTAAAAACAACTAAAATTACAGGAATTCCATCCAAAATTAACCTAAAAAGAAATCAAAGCACTACATTACGACCGATACTTTCGCCAATAACCAGTGGTGAAAAAGTAACATATAAAACGGGTAATATAAAAATAGCGACTGTAAGTTCAAAAGGACAGATAAAAGCAAGGGGAAAAGGTACCACGATAATTACTGTAACATCAGGTAAGAAAAGTGTAAAATGTAAAATTACTGTAAGATAATATCATCAGAAAGAGGTAATTGAGTTTTCAATTGCCTCTTTTTTGGAAAAATAGGCAAAAAAATAAAGCTGATGACGGGAATCGAACCCGTGACCTCCGCCTTACCAAGGCGACGCTCTACCGACTGAGCCACATCAGCAATTACTTTGTGAAGCGTTTATCTGCCGCTCACAGTTGATAATATTAACAGAAGTACAAGAAGTTGTCAACACTTTATTTTAACTTTTTTTGATCTTTTTTGAGGAATACTTTTTGCTATTTTGATAGTTGCCAGTTTGAAAGGGACAGGGTATACTGGAACAGAAGAAAAGTAAAGGAAGACTTGAATTATGAGAAAAATCATACTTGCTTCGGCATCTCCGAGAAGGAGAGAACTTCTGGCGAATGCCGGAGTGATCTTTCAGGTATGTCCTGGGAACAGCGAGGAAAAGATCACGAAGGAGATTCCGGAAGACATCGTAAAGGAACTGTCCCTGCAGAAAGCAATGGCGACGGCGTTGAAATTTGACATGGAAGAAGGAACGGTCATTCTGGGAGCAGATACGATCGTATCTTTTGATAATAAGATCCTTGGCAAACCAAAGAATGAAGAGGATGCGGTAAATACATTATCCATGCTCCAGGGGAATACGCATCAGGTCTATACCGGAGTGACAGTTATGGAACGTAAGGATTCCAAATGGGAAACGATCACTTTTGCAGAATGTACAGATGTTTCTTTCTATCCGGTTTCCGAGGAAGAGATCAGGGCATATGTAGCAACAGGCGAACCGATGGACAAGGCAGGAAGCTACGGTATCCAGGGCGGATTTGGTGCTTATGTAAAGGGAATCCGCGGGGACTATACGAATGTAGTAGGCCTTCCTGTGGGCAGACTGTTTTACGAAACGAAGAAACATGGAATAGAATTACGAGGATAAGATCATGATAAAAGCATGTATTTTTGATCTGGACGGCACCCTGGCAAATACACTGGATTCTATGGCATACGTTGCCAATGAGATCCTCAGGGGAATGGGACTTAAGGAACAGCCGACAGAGAATTTTAAATATTACAGCGGTGAGGGAGCAGATATGCTGGTACGCCGCTGCCTCAAAGATGCCGGAGACCCGGAACTTACCCATTTTGAGGAGTGCAGGGCTCTTTACAGAAAGAAATTTGACGAGGATCCTTTATATAAGGTAGTTCCGTATGAAGGAATCAGGGACACACTTCAGACACTGAAGAATGCAGGAGTGAAGCTTGCTGTCTGCTCCAACAAGCCGCATATAGCCGCAGTCAAGGTGATCGACAAGATGTTTCCGGGATATTTTGACCTGGTGATCGGACAGAGCGATGCGATCCGCAGGAAACCGGCACCGGACGGTCCGCTTAAAGCAGCAGCAGAATTCGGTGCTTCTTCAGAAGAGTGTATGTATATCGGAGACACCAGGACAGATATGGAAACCGGTACAGCGGCAGGCATGCATACGATCGGTGCTTTATGGGGATTCCGTGACAGAGAAGAACTTGAAAGCAGCGGTGCAGAGATCGTTGCGGAGAAACCAGAAGATTTACTTAAGATATATGAGGGACTGAATCATGATCAAACTGGTTGCAAGTGATCTGGATGGGACTTTGCTGCTCAACGGAGCGCAGAGTCTGCCGGAAGAACTTTTTCCATTAATAAAAGAACTAAAAGAACTTGGCATTTTGTTTGTGGCAGCAAGCGGCAGACAGTATGCAAATATGAAGCGCATGTTTGCACCGGTGGTGGATGACATGGCGTTTATTGCTGAAAACGGCGGTCTGGCGATCCAGAATGAGAAAGTACTCTATCAGGACAGCTTTCCGAAGGAACTTGTCAGAGAAATCGTAGAAGCGATCTATGATAAGAAGGATGCCGACTTTACCTGTTCGACTAAGGATTTTTATTACATCCGTCCAAAGACAGAGCATTACAGAGACCTGATGCTGAATGTGGTAAAAAATAACTGCAAAGAGATCGATAGCTTTGATGAGATAACAGAGCCATGCATGAAAGTAGCTGTATACGAAAGGGAAGGAATCCAGGAGGATTCTATCCGGTACTGGAAGGAACGGTTCGGAGACAGATGTACGGTAGTGACATCCGGTTTTGCCTGGGTTGATTTTATCCCGTTTGAGACCAATAAGGCAAAAGGTCTCAGGGAATATCAGAAACTGCTTGGTATCAGACCGGAAGAATGCATTGTGTTTGGTGATGAGTATAATGACATTGCGATGCTGGAATCCGTACCATACAGTTTTGCCATGGCTCACGCGAAGCCGGGGGTCAAAAAGGCAGCGTCTTATCAGACAGAGCGCGTAGAATATATTCTTAAGAAACTGATTCGCGCAGGTGGAAACATAGAGGAGGTAATTAAATAATGTATACAGAAGAAAGCGTAGAAACATTTCTCAAAAACCAGGGACAGCTTTTTGACGAAGCAGTTGCATCTTCCTATGAGGAAGCAGAAGAATTTCTTGAAGACTGTATGGCGGTAGAGCTGAAAACGCTCAAAGAAGTACGTGCATACTTTGATGAAGCAGGTGCAGACATCAGTGGAATGACAGATGAGGAACTGGAAGATGCAAGTGAAGTATTTGTTCTTCCGTCAGGCGGATATCTTCTGGTAGAAGGGTGAGCCGATATTTGAAGTAGAAATTTTTCATGACAGGGAAAGGTTATGTAAAATAGAAATTACATAGCCTTTCCCTGTCATGCTATAATGACGATACGGGAAGTGGGGAATATAGTATCAATAAAGGGGTTGCATCAGGAAATACTTATGATGGAAACCCAAAAGGAGGAAAACTATGAACAGAAGGAGAATTCTGGCGGTTATTATGTCTGTGTTCATGATGCTGTCGCTGCTTCCAGTGGCAGTATTCGCAGATACAACAGCCGTTGTACTGGATGGACAGTTAAAGATCCAGGGATCTGCAGCAGCAGGTATTACATTAAGCGCAGATATGCAGGGGATAAAAAACGAAGGAATAACAGAGGACAGTGTCAGTTACCAATGGTTTCGTAAAACTTCCGAAGATGAGAAGAAGGAACAGCAGGGAGAGAAACCCGAACTGAAATCACTCGGCAAAGAAAAAACTTATACAGTAACCAAAGAGGATATAGATTCAAAAATTGTTCTGACGATCACGGGACTGGAAGATAAAGGATTCAGCGGCAGCCTGACAGCAGTTACAGAAACTGTTACAGAGGCAGCGCCGACTCCGGAGACGAAGAGTGATGAAGCAGGATCGGAATCTGTCGACGGAATTCCGGCAGCGACAAATGACAGTGAATCACAGGAGCCGGAACAGGATACTCAGGAGAATGAGGAAATCCCTGAATCTGAGCAGAACACTCAGGAAACGCAGGATGACGGAACATCCGAGCCAGATCAGGATGCTCAGGATACAGAAGAAATGGAGCAGAGTGAATACCAGGAAGAACTTTTTCCGGCAGAAGAACCGGAGAATACGGCAGATGATACAGAGGATGCCGGCAGTTCTTCAGTAGAGGGGATTCCGGCAGCAACGGAAGACGGAACATATAATAATACCGAGGATACCGGGAATTCAGATACAGATGAAACATCTTATCAGGCTGAAGCAGAGGTCGGTGATGGCAGTAGTGATGTTGTAGATTTTGGAACTGTTGTTTCCGGACAGGAAGATGAACAGGTTCAGTACGTAACAATCAAGAATACCGGTACAGAGAGTCTGAATTTTGAGGAACTGAGCCCAGAGCATTTTGCTGTTCAGGATATCACTGAGCCGCTGGAGGCAGGACAGAGCGTACAGGTATGGATTGCACCACGAGTTGGAACACAGCCTGGAAGTTATGAAGATACGATCACTTATGAGACAGAAGAAGGCGCAGAAGCCTCTTTTAAAGCACAGATGACTATCACAGGCGAGGAACCGCAGGATACACCGACTCCAACACCAGGTGAGGAACCACAGGATACACCGACTCCAACACCAGGTGAGGAACCACAGGATACACCGACTCCAACGCCGGCAGAGGAACCGCAGAATACACCGACTCCAACTCCGACACAGGCACTGGCAGAGAGCAAGGTAAACGCAGATAAGAGTGCTGTTGAGTTTAAAAATATTGTAGAGGGATATACAGAGGCACCACAGGAAGAAAAAGTAACCCTTACGAATGAAGGGGACGCAGATGCAGTTCTGTCAGATGTATACAGTGACCAGGGAGATATCAAATATTTTGATGTTGCGTTATCAACACAGAATATCAGTGCAAATGGCGGCACAGCAGATTTTACCGTGCGTCCGAAGACGGGATTGAGCGCAGGAACTTACACGGAAGCATTTACAATCACAGATACAACTTCCGGACAAAAAATTGTGATTCCTGTATCGATTGTTATAGATACGGCAAGTCATAAACTGGAAATTTCAACGGATACACTTGATTTTGCGAGTGCCAAGAAAGGATACAGTGGAATTTCCGCACAGCAGATCACAGTGACGAACAATGGAAATGTGAGTGAAACTATTGTTCAGCCTTCAGCAGAATATTTTTCTGTAACAGCGACTTCAGAACTGACAATTCAGCCAGAAGGATCCGCGACATTTACAGTAGTTCCGAAGGAAGGGCTGGAAGTAAATAATTATCAGGAAAGTATAAAGATTTCTTCATCAGCAACAGAGGTTTCGTTTAAAGCATCCTTCCAGGTACTCAAAGGAACCGTTTCTCTTACAAAGATTCAGAATCCGTCAGAAATCAGTGGAATTGCAAATGGCACAGCTAAAGATGCGCAGAAACTAAAACTGCCATCCACTGTAGTAATTGAAACTACCGGTGGTAACGCAAAGGCAAAAGTGAGCTGGGATGTAAAGAACTGTTCCTACAATGCATCTGATACAGCGGCACAGAATTTCACTGTGAAGGGATCTGTAACCCTTCCGGATGGGGTAGATAATGACAACAATATAGACTTGTTAGCTTACATTAAAGTAAATGTAGAAGCCTATGTACCAAAGGCTGCTTCCGCAGACGATAACAAAATTACCGGGATTGAAGTGAATGGTGTTTATACAACTCAGTCCAAGATCTCTTTCGCAGCAGTAGGAGCAGGAATGGATAATAATTCTCCTAAGAAGGGAGATGTACGTTATGTTCCGTTGAACTGGACCGTGATTAATACAAATGCCTGGGAGAAGGCACCTTATACGGCATGCTTTGGATTGTCAAAGAGTGGTGATTATACATTAAAGGTCGTTTTTCAGCAGCAGCAGTACAATGGCGAAAACTGGAAAAATACTGATACTCAGGACACCAAGCAGGTGGCATTCAGTATTTCTGAAGCAAAGGTTACAGCACCGGGAACAAATCTTACCCCGACTGCAAATCAGAAAAAATCAGTCAGGACAAACGATCCGACTGTGATTCTTCCATTCGTAATTGTTCTGTTTATCGCAGTTGGAGCTGTATGCGGAGTAATTTACTATAAGAAGAAAAAGAAATAATACAGAAAAAATAAAACTCAAAAGTTTTGTTAGCACTCATTTCAAATGAGTGCTAATTTTTCCTTGACTTTTATAAAAAATGGTATTAGTATATATAAAAAATGAAATTACGAAAACAAAGGAGCGTGTTTTTTATGGCAGCAAAACATGGAAATTTGTCAATTAACAGTGAAAATATTTTTCCTATCATAAAGAAATGGCTGTATTCAGACCATGATATCTTTGTAAGAGAGCTTGTATCCAACGGATGTGATGCGATCACCAAACTTAAGAAACTGGAAGTAATGGGAGAGTACACTTTCCCGGATGATTATAAAGCAGCAGTTCAGGTAGTAGTGGATCCGGATGCCAAAACCCTGAAATTCATTGATAACGGTATCGGTATGACTGGTGATGAAGTAGAAGAATACATCACACAGATCGCTTTTTCCGGTGCAACAGAATTCCTTGAGAAATACAAAGACAAAACAACAGATGACCAGATGATCGGACATTTCGGACTGGGATTTTATTCTGCATTCATGGTTGCTGATGAGGTGCACATTGATACACTTTCCTATAAGGATGGAGCAACAGCAGTACACTGGACTTGTGATGGCGGTACAGAATATGATATGCAGGACGGCGACAGAACCACACCAGGTACAGAGATCACCTTATTCCTGAACGAAGAGAGCCTGGAGTTCTGTAATGAATACCGCATGCGTGAAGTAATCGAGAAATACTGTTCCTTTATGCCGGTGAACATCTACCTGTCCAAAGCAAACGCAGAGCAGGAATATGAGACGATTGATGAATCTGAACTTCGCGATGACGATGTAGTTGTAGAACACATCCACGAAGACGCCAAGACAGAAGAAAAGGAAAACGAAAACGGCGAGAAAGAAGTCGTAGAAGTTTCACCTGCAAAGGACAAAGTAAAGATCAACAAACGCCCGGTATCCTTAAGTGATCCGAATCCGCTGTGGATGAGACATCCGAATGAATGCAGCGATGAGGATTACAAGGATTTCTACCGCAAAGTATTTATGGATTACAAGGAGCCTCTGTTCTGGATCCATCTGAACATGGATTATCCGTTCAACCTCAAAGGTATCCTGTACTTCCCGAAGATCAACACAGAATATGATTCCATCGAAGGAACCATCAAATTGTACAACAATCAGGTATTCATCGCAGACAATATCAAGGAAGTCATTCCGGAATTCCTGCTCCTTCTCAAGGGCGTGATCGACTGCCCGGATCTTCCGCTGAACGTATCCAGAAGTGCCCTGCAGAATGACGGATTTGTTCAGAAGATTTCTGAATACATTTCCAAGAAAGTTGCAGACAAGCTGACAGGCATGTGCAAGACTGACCGTGAATCCTATGAGAAATACTGGGATGACATCAGCCCGTTCATCAAATATGGCTGCATCAAGGATGCGAAGTTTGCAGAGAAACTGCATGACTACATTCTGTTCAAAGACCTGGATAACAAATATATGACTCTCAAGGACTGCATCGAGCAGAACAAGAAAGAAGAAACAGAAGAGACTTCCGAAACAAAAGAAGCAGAGTCAGAAGAAAAGAAAGATGATGATGAGAACAAAGAGCCGAAGAAGACAACCATCTTCTATGTAACAGATCCGGTACAGCAGAGCCAGTACATCAACATGTTCAAGGAAGCAGGCAAGAATGCAGTGATCCTGTCACACAATATCGACACTGCCTTCATTTCTCATCTTGAGCAGAAGGACCAGACCATCCAGTTCAAGAGAATTGATGCTGATCTTACAGAAGAACTCAAGGGAGAGGGTGCTGCAGATGAAGAGACAACAAAGACTCTGACAGATCTGTTCCGCAAGAGCCTTGGCAAAGAGAAACTCGAAGTCAAAGTAGAGAACCTCAAGAATGACTCCGTAGCTGCAATGATGATGCTTTCTGAGGAGAGCCGCCGTATGCAGGATATGATGAAGATGTACAACATGTATGGAATGGATCCGTCCATGTTTGGGGGACAGGAGACACTGGTACTCAATGCAAACCATCCGCTGGTACAGTTCCTCGGCAAGAATCAGGAGTCTGAACATGCAGCAGTGATCTGCGAGCAACTGTATGATCTGGCTATGATCAGCCATAAACAGCTTTCGCCAGATGAGATGACCAAGTTTGTTCAGAGAAGCAATGACATCCTGATGATGATTGCTAAATAAAATTTCATTAGAAAATGTAAAATTAATTTCCAAATTCCCGGATGTGGACAACAGTCAAAAACCACATCCGGGAATTTCTTTTGCATGATTGACAAATGGTACAAAAATTTTTATGCTATTTTTGTATGTAGATGTTGTTTTTGTCGAAAAATCGAGATATTTTTCCGGAAATGTAATCTTTTATCGAGGAAAGACTATTTTGCTAGGATATGAGAAATGGAGCAAAATATGTCGTATAATATTGAGAAAGAAAAAACGGAGGGAAAAAGGTATGAGAAAAGTATATCGGTTGATACGGCAATTAGGAGTAACTTCCAAATATAAAGGTTATTACTATGTGGCAGAAGCGGTAAGAATGTTCATGGAAATTCAGGATCATCCTATAAAAATCACAAAAGATATATATCCATCCCTAGCAAAACAGTTTAAGTCCACACCGGTAAATGTGGAACATGATATCCGAACGGTGATCAATGTCTGTTGGGAATCAAATAAAGAAGCCATGAATGAAATTGCCGGTTATCCATTGCGTTATAAGCCGACAAACAGCGAATTTATAGATATGATGGCATATTATCTGATGCAGATGGAAATTGAGACGACGCATTCTGACAGAAAATTATATCCAGATTATAATATGGTGAAATCAATCTGATGTCCTCTGAAAAAATTCATCACAGCATTATCCCATGTAGTTTCGAAAGTTTTGTCCAGTGTAAAAAGTCTGGAAAAGGTACCCGTTGTACAGAATAATTCATGGTTTTTGTATTGAATATTCAGGAACAGATCCGAAATTTCATCGGCGGGAACAGACGGGTCTTCTGAAAGAGGAAGAAGCATCATCTGTTGGGGCGAAAGACGCATTACAAATTTAAACTGGAGAGGCGGGAGCTTTCCCCGTATGATGGAATAACAATAGGATTTTACATCTTTCCAGGAAGAGTAAATGTCACCGTTTTCAGATAACTGCTGTGCAGTATCAGTGTTAAAAAAATCCATATGCAGTTTTCCGTCTATATGGAACTGGTTAAAGGTTGTAATGGATGCTTCGGCCAGAGAAAATATATGGAAGGTATCTCCGATCAGTAATTTGTGCATAAAAGCTTTGGTAGTATTGATCTTGAGTGCAAGCATTAAAGAACTCCTTTCTGTTTACTGTTGCTTCTATTATAAAGCAGAACTGAAAAAAAGAATATAGTTTTTACAAAAACTCTTTTCAAACAATGGGCTATATGTTAATATAGATGTGGTATTCGAAACTACATATTACGGGAAAGAGGACGATATAATTGAGTTATAAGATTATTATAGATAGTTGCGGTGAATTGTTAGAAGAATGGAAGAATAATGAACATTTTGAATCGGTAGCGCTTACTTTGAATGTAGGCGGCGAGAATATTATAGATGATGAGACTTTTGATCAGGCAGATTTCCTTAAGAAAGTAGCTGCATGCCCGGAGTGCCCGAAATCAGCGTGTCCTTCTCCGGAACGTTATATGAGGGCTTTTGACTGTGAAGCAGATCATATCTATGCAGTGACACTCTCAGCAGAACTCAGCGGTTCTTATAACAGTGCAGTTCTGGGAAGTAATCTTTTGAATGAGGAGAAACCGGGCAGACAGATCCATGTTTTTAATTCCAGATCAGCTTCTGTCGGTCAGACCCTGATCGCGATGAAGATCCAGGAGTGTGAAGAAGCCGGGTATTCCTTTGAGAAAGTAATTGAGACTGTGGATGCATATATTGCAGGACAGCACACCTTCTTTGTACTGGATAATCTGGAAACACTTCGCAAGAATGGAAGACTCAGCAAAGCAAAGGCACTTGTTGCCAGCGCACTGAAGATCAAACCGGTCATGGGATCTACAGATGAAGGAAGTATCTGTCAGCTTGATCAGGCGCGCGGAATGAATAAAGCACTGGTCAAAATGGCAGAACAGATCGTAGCCAAGACACAGAATAGTGAAACCAAGACACTCGCGATCTCACACTGCAACTGCCATGAGAGAGCAGTCCTTCTTCGAAATGCACTTCAGGAGCGCATGAACGTGAAGGATATTGTAATCCTGGATACTGCAGGCGTAAGCAGCATGTATGCAAATGACGGAGGCGTGATCGTTGCCGTATAAGCCTGGAATATCCCGGAAAGGTACTTCACTTTTGGACTTTCCTGTGCTATAATGCAATGAGTACTTATATGCAGCAAAGGAGATTCGCAAATGAGTCAGAAAAAAGTAGACAGCTACAAAGCTGGTAAGAACAACCGCAGCAGAGCAGCCAGAAAAGAGAAACTGATCGACAGATTAGAGATCCTTGCATGGGTAGCAATCTGTGTGTGTATGGTTGCATGGATCGGATTTTCCGCATATGCAAAGATAACTGCCAAGGAAGCTTCCGTAGTGAAGGAAACGGTTGTAGATACTTCAGCGATCGATAATTATGTATCAGGACTTTCTTCCGATACACAATAAGCCAAATGAAAATGAACAATAAAAAACCCCGGCTGATCCAGCTGGGGTTTTTTATTGAATGGTTATAAAACCTGAAGTATCGGATGTTAATTATAATTTTGTAACGTTAGCAGCCTGCATTCCGCGAGCGCCTTCTGTTAAATCATAAGTTACTGCCTGTCCTTCGTCTAAGGATTTGAATCCTTCGCCATTGATTGCAGAGAAGTGTACGAATACGTCAGCTCCATCCTCTCCTGTGATGAAACCATAGCCTTTTTCTGCGTTGAACCATTTTACAGTTCCCTTGTTCATGATGTTACCTCCATAAAAAATAAAAAGTTAAAAGACCATCTGACGACAAAAATCACCAGATTTTACAGACTATATTAATAATATATAATCTCTAAAAACTAGTGATTTTACATTAAGAATCTATTGGTCTATGTCTGAATTATATATCCGGTGGATAAAATTGTCAAGGTTATTTAAAAAAGACTTTATTAAATCAAATATTTCGTGTATGATGTTGGTGATAACGTAATTGTACATAAATAATTACAAAGATAAATTCCAGGAGGAGCCGTTATGATTAACAAACTTATTGAAAAAATCCGTAAAACAAATGCACCGATCGTAGTAGGACTGGATCCGATGCTGAACTATATTCCGAAGCATATCCAGGAGAATGCGTTTGCGGAATTCGGGGAGACACTGGAAGGTGCTGCAGAGGCAATCTGGCAGTTTAACAAAGGTATCGTTGATGCAACTTATGATCTGATCCCGGCAGTGAAACCGCAGATCGCAATGTACGAACAGTTCGGGATTCCAGGGCTTCAGGCATATAAAAAGACCGTAGATTACTGCAAATCCAAAGACCTTGTAGTGATCGGCGATATCAAGAGAGGTGACATCGGATCTACATCCGCAGCATATGCAGTCGGACATCTCGGACATGTGCAGGTAGGAAGTAAGAAATATGCCGGATTTGATGAGGACTTTGCAACAGTCAATCCATATCTCGGATCTGATGGTGTGAAACCATTCATCGATGTCTGCAAAGAAGAAAACAAGGGACTTTTTATCCTTGTCAAAACATCTAATCCATCAAGCGGTGAATTTCAGGATCGAGTGATCGATGGCAGACCGCTTTATGAATGGGTAGGAGAGAAGGTTGCACAGTGGGGTGAAGACCACATGGGCAAAGAATACAGCTACATCGGAGCTGTTGTCGGAGCAACTTATCCGGAAATGGGCAAAATCCTCCGTAAACTGATGCCGAAGACATTTATCCTTGTACCTGGATACGGTGCACAGGGCGGCAAGGGCGCAGATCTTGTTCACTTCTTTAATGAAGACGGACTCGGCGCGATCGTAAACTCTTCCAGAGGAATCATTGCTGCATACAAGCAGGAAGCATACGCATCTTTCGGAGAACTGAACTATGCAGATGCATCCCGTAAGGCAGTAGAAGTGATGATCGAGGATATCAGCGGAGCACTTAACAACCGCTAAGATGATTTTTGGAGGAAGACAAATGAGCACAAAGACAAAAGAAAGTCTTAAGATCGTAAGTCAGGAGGAGATCGGCACAGGGATCTTCAGTATGTGGCTTCAGGCTGACCGTATGGCAGAAGCTGCCAGACCGGGACAGTTTTTATCCTTATACACAAGAAATGGAAGCAAACTCCTTCCGCGTCCGATCAGTATCTGCGAGATTGACAGAGAGAATGGCAGGATCCGTCTTGTATATCGTGTGACAGGCAAAAATACAGGAACAGAGGAATTTTCCAGACTTCACCCTGGAATCCAGGTGGAGGCAATGGGACCTCTCGGTAACGGATTTCCGCTTGAAGAAGCTGAAGGAAAGAAAGTGTTCCTGATCGGAGGAGGCATCGGAATTCCGCCGATGCTTCAGACTGCCAAAGAACTTAAGGCAGAGAAGACAGCCGTTCTCGGCTACAGAGATGAGCTTTTTCTGAATGATGAGTTTGAGAAATATGCAGATGTCTATGTGGCGACAGAGGATGGAAGTGCAGGAACCAAAGGGAATGTCCTCAACGCAATCAAGGAGAAAGCCCTGGAAGCAGAGGTGATCTTTGCCTGCGGACCGACACCTATGCTTCGTGCCCTCAAGGAATATGCAGCAGAAAAAAATATCACATGCTGGATCTCCATGGAGGAGCGTATGGCATGCGGCGTTGGAGCCTGTCTTGCATGTGTCTGCAGATCAAAAGAAATCGACGCACATTCTCAGGTGCACAACAAACGTGTCTGCAAGGATGGCCCGGTATTCTTAAGCACGGAGGTAGAGTTATGATAAAAACAGGCGTGACTCTTGCGGGAGTAGAATTAAAAAATCCTGTAATGACAGCTTCCGGAACCTTTGGATCCGGAGCCGAATACAGTGAGTTTGTAGATCTGAACCGTCTTGGTGCAGTTGTGACCAAGGGTGTTGCCAATGTGCCGTGGCCGGGAAACCCGACACCGCGAGTAACAGAGACAGCAAGCGGTATGCTGAATGCAATCGGACTTCAGAATCCAGGAATCGACCTTTTCTGTAAGAGAGACATTCCGTTTCTGAAGCAGTATGACACAAAGATCGTTGTGAATGTATGTGGAAAAAGCACCGAGGATTACTGTGAAGTTGTAGAGCGTCTGGGAAATGAACCGGTTGACCTCCTTGAGATCAATGTTTCCTGCCCGAATGTCAAAGAAGGTGGAATTGCTTTTGGACAGGACCCGAAAGCTCTGGAAGCGATCACTAAGGAAGTTAAGAAGTATGCAAAACAGCCGATCATCATGAAACTCAGCCCGAATGTGACTGACATTACAGAGATGGCGAAGGCAGCAGAAGCAGGCGGCGCAGATATTCTTTCCCTCATCAATACTCTGACAGGAATGAAGATCGATATTAACAGAAGGACCTTCGCACTGGCAAACAAGACCGGTGGAATGTCAGGTCCGGCAGTGAAGCCGATCGCAGTCCGCATGGTTTATCAGGTGGCGCAGGCTGTTTCTCTTCCGATCATCGGAATGGGCGGAATCGCAACAGCAGAGGATGCACTGGAATTTATCATGGCAGGTGCGACAGCAGTATCTGTGGGAACTGCAAACTTCTTCAATCCGTATGCGACTGTTGAGATTGCAGAGGGGATTGAGAAATTTATGGAAGCACAGCATGTGGAGGATATCCACGAGCTCATCGGAGCAGTAAAATAAAAAGTATCAAAGCATAGTAATAAGTAAATGTAAGATCACAAAATGGCAGGAAAGAGCACTGTGCTTTTTCCTGCTTTTTGTGGGAGAGGAGTAAAAGTGGAAAAAAATCGAACAAATGACATGACAACAGGAAATCCGATCAAACTGATCATTATGTTTATGATCCCGATGTTCCTGGGAAATATTTTTCAGCAGTTTTATAACATTGTGGATTCGATCGTTGCCGGACAGTTTATCGGTGTAGATGCACTTGCAGCGATCGGAAGTACCGGTTCTCTGATGTTCTTTGTGACCGGATGGCTGAATGGCCTCAGCAGTGGATTCGGAATCATTGTGGCACAGATGTTTGGAGCTAAGAAATATGATGATATGAGACATTTCGTAGCGATGTCCATCTATCTGATGTTTGGATTTGCGGCAGCGATGACGGTTGGATTCCTGGTATTCAATGTACCGATCCTGAAACTGATGAATTCACCGGCAGATCTGATGGGGGATGTCGCAGGATATATGGGGATCATCTACGCAGGACTTCTTGTGACAGCGGCATATAATACACTTGCGGCGTTCCTGCGTGCGCTGGGTGATTCCAAATCCCCGTTGTATTTCCTGATCATTTCCGCAGGAATCAATGTGATCCTTGATGTTGTCCTGATCCGTTTTGTGGGAATGGGCGTAGAAGGCTGCGCGTATGCAACTGTGATCGCGCAGGGAGTCTCGGCAGTCTGCTGTCTGGTTTATATCAAGAAAAAATATCCGATCCTTCATCTGGAGAAGAAAAACTTTGAATTGCGCAAAGGCAGCATGAGTAAGCTTCTGATCCTTGGAATCCCGATGGGACTTCAGTTTTCTATCACAGCGATCGGAACCATTATCGTACAGAGTGCGGTAAATATTTACGGGGCTACCCACATGGCAGGATTTTCTGCGGCAGGAAAGATCCAGAATGTTATCGGCATGGTGGCTGTTTCCATGGGTGCGACGATCGCGACTTATGTCGGACAGAATCGTGGAGCAGACCGTATGGACCGCGTAAAACAGGGTGTGAGATATTCCTGCATCATGCTTCTTGTCTGGAGCGTGATCCAGATGATTCTTGTATATTTCGGAGGAAAATATTTCACCTACCTGTTTATCAATCCGTCCGAGACAGAGGTGATCCAGGTGTCTGTGACTTATTTCCACACGGTATTCTGGGCGTATCCATTCCTGGACATGATCTTCGTATTCCGAAATGCACTGCAGGGAATGGGATACGGACTTGTTCCGATGCTCGGAGGTGTTTTTGAACTGGTCGCAAGAACCCTGATCGTTGTATTAGTCGCAGGCCATACAACTTTTGCCGGAGTCTGCCTCGCAGACCCGGCAGCATGGATCGCAGCACTGATCCCGCTGATTCCGTATTATTTTTATACTATGAAAAAATACAGCACAAAGGCAGAGTAGGCAGCGTAAAATCAAAAATCAGGCAGATTTATTTATAGACAAATACCAGGTTTTATGTGACAATAAATCTGTCAGATTATTTAAAGAACGGGGGAGAAAAGAATGAAAAGAACAAAAAGATTGTTATACATTTTTTTGGCATCGTTTACAGTTTTGACGGGAATGCCAGGTATGCCTCAGAATGCTCAGGCAGCCACAAAGACCACGACACAAAAGGCGTCGCATTCTGCAAAGAAGAAAAATGGATGGTATAATTTGGGAGGATACAAGAAAAATTATTATCAAAATGGGAAAAAACTAATAGGTACCTGGAAAACAATAGATGGAGACAGATACTTTTTTGGCAATACCGGAACCGCGTTTGTGGGGCCGGGAAGAGTCAATGGCAAAATGTATCTGTTCAGGGAGAATGCGAAACTGTACAGAAGAAAAACGGATGGCTTTGTAACTGTTCTGGGGAAACGTTATTATGTATATAAGACAGGTGAACTCAGAATTGGATGGATCAGCTATGGCGGTAATATTTATTATGCAGACTCCATGGGAAGAATTGTAAAGAATACCAGACGTGATGGAGTTATATTCAACAAAGAAGGTAAGGCAAGGATCACGCCGAGAACACAGATGCATGTGTATGCACAGACAATACTGAATTCAATTACAACCAGTAGCATGACAAGGGTACAGAAACTGAGGGCATGTTATAATTATCTGGCATACAGTGGAAGATTTTATTATTATGCACCGGCAGATCCGAATCTTTCTGCAAAATATTGGTATATTACATGTGCAAACAATATGTTTGGACAAAGCAGAGGAAACTGCTATGGGTTTTCATGTGCGTTTGCGGCGCTTGCAAAAGAAATTGGTTATCAGCCCTATATGATGTGTGCAAGGGTTCCGGGAACACGAGATCAAGCTGCGGATGGTTATACACGTCACTGCTGGGTAATGATTAATGGAGAACATTATGATCCGGAAGGAAGCTTTGCGGGATGGGGTGGTTGTTTTGGTTCAGATTATTTTACAACACCATATAAGCAGCTTAATAAAGTAAAATTTAATTAAAAGGAGGATTTTATGAAGGGGAAAAGAATATTTGTATTTGTACTTCTGGCACTGTGCATCTGTTTTCTGCCGGCGAGAAATACGGAAGCGGCAGTGAGTTACAGAAATCAATTTGTAAAGGCACAGAATGGAAATATCAGTTATTTTAATTCCAAAGGTGTAAAAGCGAAAGGAATAATAACTGTAAAGGGCAGGAAATATTATATGGATTCAAGAGGAATCCTGCGTACTGGATGGCGTAAGGTCGGACAGAAATATTATTTCTTCGGACAGATAAATGGCGGGGCTGGTTACATGAGAACTTCTGCCAGAATTAACGGGATTCAGGTAAGAAAGGATGGCAGCGCATCTTATAACAGGACACAGCTTCAGAAATTGAATCTTATGGTCAGGGCAAACCAGATCGTAGATGGAATTACCAATAACAGAATGACAAAACCACAGAAATTAAGAGCATGTTTCCGCTATATTGTAAATTATAATTATGGAGACGGTGGAGATTTTGCCGGAGGTTCAAACTGGGATATTTACTATGGCAGCAGGGTGCTTAGCAGAAGAAGAGGTGACTGCTTCGGATTTGGATGTGCATTTGCATACCTGGCTGATGCAGTAGGGTATACATCATATGCAGTTTCATCTGGTGGACATGGATGGGCAGAAGTAAACGGGAGAGTTTATGATGCAAACTGGGCAAAAGCAACCGGCAGGATCGACTGGTATTGTGGAATGGACTACAATCTCAGCGGCAGAGGTGGTCGCCCGAATTACAAACCAAACAGAGTATATGTGAAACGTATCTGATCAGGCGGCAGTGAATGGAGTAAACAGTTTGTTATTTGAACAAAAGTATGATAAAATAAAATGACATTCAACAATTGATAAGTATGAACAGTTAATATGGAGGAATGAATCATGGAAGCATACAAGCAGGAATTTATTGAATTTATGGTAGACAGCCACGTACTGAAATTTGGAGAATTCACACTCAAGAGCGGAAGAAAGTCTCCGTTTTTTATGAACGCAGGTGCATATGTGACAGGTTCTCAGCTTAAGAAACTTGGAGAATACTATGCAAAAGCGATCCATGACAAATACGGTGATGACTTTGATGTGCTGTTCGGACCGGCTTACAAGGGAATTCCGCTCAGCGTAGTAACAGCGATCGCTTTCAGCGAATTATATGGCAAGGAGATCCGCTACTGCTCTGACCGTAAGGAAGAGAAGGATCACGGCGCAGATAAGGGAAGCTTCCTTGGAAGCAAACTTCAGGACGGCGACCGTGTTGTAATGATCGAGGACGTAACAACTTCCGGTAAATCCATGGAAGAAACTGTTCCGAAGGTAAGAGGAGCAGCAAACGTAGAGATCATCGGACTCATGGTATCTCTTGACCGTATGGAAGTCGGCAAGGGCGGCGTGAAGTGTGCACTCGAAGAAGTTCATGATCTGTACGGATTTGAGACAAATGCCATCGTAACAATGGAAGAAGTCATCGAACATCTCTATAATAAAGAATACAAAGGAGAGATCATCATCAACGACGACCTCAAGAAAGCAATCGATGCATATTACGCACAGTACGGCGCAAAATAAAAGAGTCTGCTGTCAGAAGAATATTCAGGAGGAATGAAGTTGAACGAAAAAATCTACAAAACAATGGCGAGAACAGGAGGCTGCAGCGTTGCAGTCGGGATCGTCACTCTTGTTACCGGAGTTGCCGCAGGAATCCTCATGATCGTCAGCGGCGCACGCCTTCTCAAAAGAAAAGGCGACATTTTGATCTAAGAACCGGAGGCGGTATAAGGTTAGGATAATATAATATGTCAAAAAACAGTGCAAAGCGCAGGATTAAACATCTGGGGACTATGCTGTTTGTCTTATACATTCTGCTGCTGATCTATTTCCTTTTCTTTTCAGAGGAATATGGACGGGTCGCAGCAGAAGAAAGAGTATACCGGTACAACCTGATCCCGTTCGTGGAGATCAGGCGGTTCTGGACCTACAGAGAGCAGCTCGGGGTGTTTGCGGTTGTTACAAATCTGTTCGGGAATGTGATTGGATTTATTCCCTACGGATTTATTCTTCCGGTCATAGCAAGGAAGTGCCGCAGCGAATTTTTTATCATTTTGTCAGGATTCGGACTCAGCCTCGTCGTGGAGACGATCCAGCTTATTACGAAGGTCGGATGTTTCGATGTGGATGATCTGATCCTGAACACACTGGGAGCGGCACTGGGGTATCTGGCTTTTGCCGTTTGTAATTACCTGAGGAGAAAACGTTATGGCAAGAAGATATAGATATGCGATCATAAAGAAAAAGGAACCAGGTAAGGGGAAGCTGTCAGTGGGGCTGGCGATTGCTTCCCTCCTTCTGTTTGTAGCGGCAGTGGCCGTGGCTTATATAGCACAGGAGAAATTTGGTTTTATCGTAGGCGGGCTCTGTCTGTTTGCAGTGCTGCTTTCTGCTTACGGTTTTGTGATGGGACTTATGAGCTTTTCTGATGAAGAGTGCATGCATCGGACCAGCGTTGTGGGATCGATCCTGAACGGAGTGATCACAGTAGGATGGCTGGTCTTTTTTTTGATGGGAGTATAAGAGATGGATATGGAACGTTTACAGAAACAGATGGATTTTATCGTTGAGGTGGACAAAGTAAAGCAGATCATCCGGCAGACCTATCTGTCAGATGCAAGCCGTAAGGAAGACGATGCAGAACATTCCTGGCATCTGGCACTGATGGCAGTTCTTCTCAGCGAATATTCCAACGAGGAAGTAGACCTTAAGAAAGTTGTACCGATGGTGCTGATCCACGATCTGGTTGAGATCGATGCGGGCGACACCTACGCATATGATGAAGCAGGCGCGCAGACTAAAGTGGAACGGGAAACAAAGGCGGCAGACCGCATTTTTGGAATGCTTCCGGAAGATCAGGGCAGATGGTTCCGGGACCTCTGGGACGAATTTGAGGCATATGAGAGTGCAGACGCCAAATTTGCACACGTGCTTGATAACTGCCAGCCGCTTCTTCTGAACGATGCTTCCAATGGCAGAAGCTGGGTAGAACACGGTGTCCGCAAAAGCCAGATCTACAAACGAAATGAGCATACTTCAGAAGGTTCCAGGGAAATCTGGAAGTATATGCAGAAATTAATAGACAAACATGTCGAGCTCGGACATGTGATCGATGAATAAGAAACAGAAAGGAAGACGAATTTGGACGAATTACTGATGGAACGTTATCATCTGGCAAAAGACCGGATCAGTGAGATCTGTACAGAAAAGACAGCACAGCCAGATTTTGAGGACTTTTTCAAAAAGACAGCTGCTTTTTTGGCAAAGACGGCGGCTATTCTCGAGAGAGAAAAGGAAGAACTGACAGAAGAAGAACTCGCACAGGAAAACAGAGAACTCTACGAAGAACTTTTTCCGGAAAACTATGGGACCTGCTATGGAAATCCTTCCTACGCAGCAGTGAAACTGGGCGAATACGGCAAGGCGTTTTGTTTCCTGTATGCAGAACTCCGCGGTACGATCGCATATGCATATGAGAAAAAATGGTGGGATTATACCATCGCTGCAGAGCTTTTTCTGGAAATCTATGCTGCCTTTGAGGACAGCGAACTTCCGGCAGTGAAGACCGTGGAGGATATTCTGCGCTCCTATGTGAATGACTACTGCCAGGATCTGATGGAACAGAGAATCGCGGAGGCCGTTGACCCGCAACTCGATTTTGCAGTCCGTATTATCATGGATTCTGATCTTTCAGATCTTAAATATCTCTACGCTTATGGAGAATATGTTTCTGCAAATGAGAGAGGTGTGGCAGAATTTCTGAACAGCCTTTCCCAGGAACAGATCGACAGCATGGCAGAAACCTATACAGAAGGATATCGCATCGGCTTTATCAACGGAAGAAAAGACATTACCAGGAAAAAAACAGTCAACATCCGCTATAATCTCGGATTTGAGAGAATGGTAAGATCTGCAATCCTGAAATTTCGTGCAATGGGACTGGAACCTGTCATCTACCGTCATGCGACACATGTAGTCAACAAGCGGGGAAATGCAAGAATCGGCTTTACCGGCGGCGTTGCAAACCCGCAGTATGATTATGATCACAGACAGGACCAGGCACTTTTCCTCGACAGTGATTTTGTACAGCGGAAACTGCGCTCCATGCAGAATGCTTACGAGAATTATAAGGAACTGGCAGCAGTACACGGCGGTCCGGCATGCATTGAGACTTTTGGAGAGGAACCGTTTGCACCGGAGACCAAGGCTGAGGCGTGGACACTTTCCGAGACACAGCAGAAGCAGCAGGTGGAACTTGACAATGAATCCGGACAGATCGTCAACCGCTATATCAAGGGAGATGAGAGAAGCTTCACGATCATTGCTTATCCGATTCCTGAGATCGGAGAGAAGTTCCCGGAGATCTTTGCAGAGATCGTCAAGATCAACACTCTGGATTACAAATTATATGAGCGGATCCAGCAGACGATCATTGAGACTCTGGACACCTGCCAGTGGGTAGAAGTCAAGGGACGCGGCGACAATGAGACAGACCTTATCATCCACCTGCATGATCTCGAAGATGTGAAGAAGCAGACGAATTTCGAAAACTGTGTAGCGGATGTGAACATTCCGGTAGGAGAAGTATTTACATCTCCGGTACTTGCAGGAACAGGCGGAATCCTTCATGTCAAGAAAGTATATTTAAATGGTCTGCAGTTCCGTGATCTCAAACTGGTATTTGACTGCGGACAGGTCATCGATTATACCTGCTCAAACTTTGAGACAGAAGAAGAGAACCGCGCGTATATCGAGGACAATATCCTGTTCCATCACGCCAAGATCCCGATGGGTGAATTTGCGATCGGTACCAACACGACAGCCTACGTTGCTGCTGAGAAATACGGCATCGCGGACAAACTTCCGATCCTGATTGCAGAAAAGATGGGACCGCATTTTGCAGTGGGCGACACCTGCTACAGCTGGGCAGAAGATACTCCGGTATTTAACCCGGACGGAAGAGAGATTATTGCCCGCGACAACGAGATCTCCGCACTGCGTAAAGAAGATATCAGCATGGCATATTATGGCTGCCACACCGATATTACCATTCCATATGAGGAACTTGGAAATATCAGCGTGATCGACGAAGAAGGCGAAAGCACTCCGATCATCGAGAACGGATGTTTTGTACTTCCTGGTACAGAAGAACTCAACAAACCTTTTGAAGAGTAAACTTCATATACAAAAAGAGTTTGCGTATCTAAATATTTCTTTTCCGGAATTATGTTGACACAAATTTAGAATCTTAGTAGAATCAACCTGGGATAGAAAAAAAGGAGGCCACCAATGAAAAAAGTTGGAATTGTAATGGGAAGCGACTCAGATATGCCGGTTATGAGCAAAGCGGCAGCAATTCTTGACAAGCTGGGCGTTGAGTACGAAATGAAGATCATCTCTGCACACAGAGAACCGGACGTGTTCTTTGAATATGCAAGAAGTGCAGAAGAAAGAGGATTCAAAGTAATTATTGCAGGTGCAGGAATGGCAGCACATCTTCCGGGAATGTGCGCAGCGATCTTCCCGATGCCTGTGATCGGTATTCCAATGCATACCACTTCTCTGGGAGGACGTGATTCACTGTATTCTATCGTACAGATGCCATCCGGAATCCCGGTTGCAACAGTTGCAATCAACGGAGGGGCAAATGCAGGACTGCTGGCAGCCAAGATACTGGCTACTTCAGATCCGGAACTTCTTGAGAAACTGAAAGCATACAGCCAGGAACTGAAGGAACAGGTAGAAGCAAAGGATGCCCGCCTTCAGGAAGTTGGATATCAGGCTTATTAAATATACGGCCACGAAAACCAAGTGGCATAATATTAAAATCTTAAGAAAGGAAAAGCTATTTTAGATGAAGACCTATAACAATAGGTGTGTACCGATGGCTTGTCGGGAATTTACGACTGTGGAGTGTACAGGAACTTGTAAGTAGTGAATTATTTGATAATCACAAAAGCATACACGGTGAAGCAGTAACTACAAATCGTGAGATTGTAGCTATTCATCTAAGCATATACTTGTTGGTATATGTTTTAGCAGCAGGAACTATGGATTACAAGAACGCAGGTGTTGATATCGAAGCAGGCTACAAGTCAGTTGAACTGATGAAGAAACATATCGCAAAAACCATGAGACCGGAGGTACTGGGAGGAATCGGCGGATTTTCCGGAGCTTTTTCCATGAGCGCATTTAAGAACATGGAGGAACCTACACTGGTATCCGGTACAGACGGATGCGGAACCAAGGTAAAACTTGCCATGATCATGGACAAACATGATACCATAGGAATCGATGCAGTTGCCATGTGTGTAAATGACATTGCATGTGCAGGCGCAGAGCCGCTGTTTTTCCTGGATTACATTGCATGCGGCAAGAACTATCCGGAGAAGATCGCTGAGATTGTAAGCGGCGTGGCAGAGGGCTGTGTACAGTCTGGTGCGGCACTGATCGGTGGAGAGACAGCAGAGCATCCTGGACTTATGCCGGAAGATGAGTACGATCTTGCCGGATTTGCAGTAGGTGTGATCGACAAGAAGGATCTTCTCACAGGAGAAGAACTGAATCCTGGAGATGTGCTGATCGGTATGGCTTCTACCGGTGTCCACAGCAACGGATTCTCTCTTGTCCGCAAAGTATTCGAGATGACAAGAGAATCTCTTGACACTTACTATGATGAACTGGGAACAACACTTGGTGAAGCACTGATCGCTCCGACCAGGATTTATGTCAAAGCACTCAAGAGCATCCGCGATGCAGGCGTGAGAATCCATGCATGCAGCCATATCACAGGCGGCGGCTTCTACGAAAATATTCCGCGTATGCTCAAAGAAGGCACACATGCAGTTGTAGAGAAGGACAGCTATCCGGTTCTTCCAATTTTTAAACTTCTTGCAAAAAAAGGTAACATCGAAGAGAAAATGATGTATAATACATTTAACATGGGTCTTGGAATGGTCCTCGCAGTAGCTCCTGAGGATGTAGACAAGACGATGGAAGCAATCCGCAAAGAAGGAGATACTCCTTACGTAGTAGGCCGCATTGAGGCTGGCGAAAAGGGAGTGACCTTATGTTAAAACTGGGTGTTCTGGTATCCGGAGGCGGTACAAATCTCCAGGCGATCATGGACGCAATCGATGCAGGTGTGATCACCAATGCAGAGGTTGGTCTCGTGATCAGCAACAACAAGGGTGCGTATGCCCTCAAGAGAGCGGAGAACAAGGGAATCCCTGCCAGATGCATTTCTCCGAAGGACTATGCAGACAGAGAAGAATTTCATAAGGCACTTCTGGCAGAGCTTCAGGAGAACCAGGTAGATTTTGTTGTGCTTGCCGGATTTCTGGTAGCAGTGCCGTCTATGATCGTGGAAGCATATCCAAATCGGATCATCAATATCCATCCGTCACTGATCCCGTCTTTTTGTGGAACAGGATATTATGGACTTCATGTCCATGAAGGTGTCCTTTCCAGAGGTGTCAGGGTGACCGGTGCGACGGTTCATTTTGTAGATACGGGTACAGATACCGGTCCTATCATTCTTCAGAAGGCGGTAGAGGTACACCAGGGAGATACCCCGGAAGTACTTCAGAGACGTGTTATGGAAGAGGCTGAATGGAAGATACTGCCGGCTGCGATCGATCTGATCGCCAATGGCAAAGTATCCGTACAGGACGGTAAAGTTATCATCAATAATTGATTTTCTGCAGAGGAGCGAAAGATATGAAAGTATTAATTGTTGGAAGCGGCGGAAGAGAACATGCAATTGCCTGGAGCGTGGCCAAGAGCCCGAAGGTAGACAAGATCTACTGTGCACCGGGAAATGCAGGAATTTCTGAATATGCGGAGTGTGTAGACATCGGAGCAATGGAATTTGAGAAACTTGCTGATTTTGCAGAGAAGAATTCTGTTGATCTTACAATTATCGGAATGGATGACCCGCTGGTTGGCGGTGTTGTCGATGTGTTCGAGGCACGCGGACTCAAGGTGTTCGGACCTCGCAAGAACGCAGCGATCCTGGAGGGATCCAAGGCATTTTCCAAAGACCTCATGAAAAAATATGGAATTCCGACAGCGGGATACGAAAACTTTGACGATCCACAGAAAGCACTGGATTATTTACATACACAGGTCAAATTCCCGATCGTGCTCAAGGCAGACGGGCTTGCACTCGGCAAGGGTGTTCTGATCTGCAATACTCTGGAAGAAGCAGAAGCCGGAGTTAAGGAGATCATGGAGGACAAGAAGTTCGGCAGTGCAGGAAATACAATGGTCATCGAGGAATTTATGACAGGACGTGAAGTGTCGGTCCTTTCCTTTGTGGATGGCAAGACGATCCGTCCGATGACATCCGCACAGGATCATAAGCGTGCCAAAGACGGAGATCAGGGACTGAACACAGGCGGTATGGGTACTTTTTCACCGAGCCCGTTTTATACAGAGGAAGTGGATAAGTTCTGTAAGGAGCATATCTACCAGGCAACGGTTGATGCGATGGCAGCAGAAGGACGTCCATTTACAGGAATCATTTTCTTTGGACTGATGCTGACAGCCGACGGACCGAAGGTCCTGGAGTACAATGCACGTTTTGGCGACCCGGAAGCACAGGTTGTTCTTCCGAGAATGAAGACAGACATCATCGAAGTGATGGAAGCTTGCGTAAATGGAACTCTGGATCAGGTAGATCTTGAGTTTGAGGATAATGCAGCTGTCTGTGTCGTTCTGGCAAGTGATGGATATCCGGTAAAATACGAAAAAGGAATTCCGATGCATGGATTTGAGAACTTCAAGGACAAAGAAGGCTATTACTGCTTCCATGCAGGAACCAAATTCAAGGATGGCGAGATCGTTACCAACGGCGGCCGTGTCCTTGGAATCACTGCAACTGGAAAGGATCTTAAGGAAGCCCGTAAGAATGCTTACGAGGCAACAGACTGGATCCAGTTTGCAAATAAATATATGCGCCACGACATAGGAAAGGCTATTGACGAGGCCTGAAAGGACAAAATATGGGAACAAGTGTAGAAGAAACAATTAAGGAAATTCAGGGAAGGGAGAATATTTTTGTAGCATACTCTCAGACTACGAAGCTTCCTTATGTAACCTGTGGGGAAGAATCATTCAACGACCAGGCATGGTTTTTCACAGAGGAAGAAGCAATCAAAGAATTTGGCAAAAAGAAAATCGAAGAAAAAGTTCTCCTTATGGGAATGCGTTACGAAAAGAAAGATTTCCCTAAGATGTACGGTTTGTTATTCTCTATCGGTGTAAATACGATCATGTGGAATGATGGCGGTGAGCAGATGGAGATCGATCTTGAAAGAATCGTAAGAAAGCCGGATCTCAGCAAAGTAGAGCCGCAGAAGCGTCCGCTGATCAATCCGACACTGCAGCTTTCCGGAATCTACTTCATGCAGGAACTTCGCCGTCCGGTACCTCAGGAAGAGCACAAGAACTTAAGAGCACTGGAAGAAGAAGTGATCGTAAACTTAAGAAAATCAGATTTTCTTGTTGCAATGCAGCGCAAGGGAGATGAGCCGGACAAGGTAAATATTCCTTACCTCAAGAACAAAGAAGGCAAGATCCTTCAGCCGGTATTCTCCGATGTTATGGAATTTGAGAAATTCGCAAAAGGAAAGAAACTTCGTATTGCCAAAGTACCATTTAACAAACTTCCAAATATCCTGATCGAGCAGGCAGAATCACTGGTTATCAACCCTATGGGATTCAATCTTGTTCTCAACAGAGACCAGCTCAAAAAAATAATTGGTTAAAAACATAAGCATAAGAAACAGGCAGTCTTCGGGCTGTCTGTTTTTTATATCTTTTCACGCGGGGATTAGACAGGATAAACTTTATAAAATTATACTTGCAAAATCCAGATTATGTGCTACCATATGTATAACATGATGTTATTATGAAAGATAAGGGGCTGAGGATTATGGTCATTGAAATAGACTTTAACAGTGATGAGGCTATTTATGTGCAGTTGATGAATCAGATCATCATGGGAATTGCCACATCCAGGCTTCAGGAGGGAGATCCGCTTCCTTCTGTGCGACAGCTTGCAGATACCATCGGCATCAATATGCATACTGTGAACAAGGCATATTCCCTGCTTCGGCAGGAAGGCTTTGTAACGATCGACCGCCGCCGTGGCGCGATTATTGCGATTGATGTGGACAAGATGAAAGCACTGGAAGAAATGAAACAGAATCTCATGGTAGCCCTCGCAAGAGGATACTGCAAAAATATTTCCAGAGCAGAAGTTCACGATCTGATCGATGAGATTTTTGACGAATATGGAATAGAATAGCATAAAAAGAGGAGGCAGGAATGCAGGAGAAATTTACCAGACAGGCAAAGGCAGCACTGAAACTTGCGGAAAGTACAGCCCGGTCCTGGAAACATTCATATATTGGGACAGAACATATACTGGTAGGACTTCTTGGTGAACAGGAAGGAACTGCAGGTAAGATTCTGGAAGAATTTGGCGTAGACAGGGAAAAACTGGAATCCCTGATCACGAAATTGATCGCACCATCCGGAGTGCTTGTAGCAGAAAAATCCGCCGGCTACAGTCCAAGAGCACAGAAAGTCAGAGAACAGGCAGTCAAAGAAGCTGAGAAGCAGAAGGAAGATCTGGCAGGAACAGAGCATCTGCTTTTGGCAATGCTCAAGGAGACAGACTGTGTAGGAACCAGACTTCTGTATACCATGGGTGTAAATATCCAGAAATTATACAGCGCAGTTCTCGCGGCAGCAGGGATTGATACAAATGCAATTCCGGAAGAATTACAGATGCCAAAGAACCAGAAGGGAAAACAGGGATCCACAACACCGACGCTGGATCAGTACAGCCGTGATCTGACGGCAATGGCAGCAGATGGAAACCTGGATCCGGTAGTAGGCAGGGACAAAGAGATTGCCCGCCTGATCCAGATATTAAGCAGAAGAACAAAAAACAACCCATGTCTGGTAGGTGAACCAGGCGTCGGAAAGACTGCAATCGTAGAAGGGCTTGCACAGAGGATCATTTCCAGCATGGTTCCGGAGTCTGTCAAAAACAAGAGAGTCGTAGTCCTTGATCTGTCCGGAATGGTGGCAGGAAGCAAATATCGTGGAGAATTCGAGGAAAGAATCCGAAATGTGATCAATGAAGTACGCAGCAATCAGGGAATTCTTCTTTTTATTGATGAGCTGCATACGATCATTGGCGCGGGCGGTGCAGAGGGAGCATTGGATGCTTCCAACATTCTGAAACCATCTCTTTCCAGAGGCGAGATCCAGCTGATCGGAGCAACGACCCTAGAGGAATACAGGAAATACATTGAGAAAGATGCCGCTCTGGAGAGACGTTTCCAGCCAGTGACAGTAGAAGAACCGTCAGAGGAAGAAACCATCGAGATCCTTAAGGGACTGCGCCCGTATTATGAGAAGCATCATGGCGTGGTGATCGAGGACAGTGCACTTGAAGCAGCAGTAAAAATGTCCGAACGTTACATCAACGACCGTTTTCTGCCGGACAAGGCCATTGATATTATCGACGAGGCAGCTTCCAAAGTACGTCTCGGCGGCTACCGCATGGCACCGGAAGTAGATGCCATGGAACTGGAACTCCACGAGATCCAGAAAGATAAGGAAAAAGCTGTCAAGCAGGCAGATCTTTCCCTGGCAAAAGAACTTCAGGCGCGCCAGCGTGAAATAGAAACAGAAATTTCCAAATATAAAGAAAAAGAAGAACGCAGAAACAAAAGAAAGAAAATATCTGTGACAGAGGCATCTGTGGCAGACATCATTTCCGACTGGACCAAGATCCCGGTACAGCGTCTTACAGAGGGTGAAACGAAACGTCTTGCACGTCTTGAGAAAGAACTTCATAAACGTGTGATCGGTCAGGAAGAAGCAGTAAAGGCAGTCGCACAGGCAGTCAAACGAGGCCGTGTCGGTCTCAAAGATCCAAACCGCCCGATCGGTTCCTTCCTTTTCCTTGGACCTACCGGTGTAGGTAAGACCGAACTTTCCAAAGCGCTGGCAGAGGCCGTATTTGGAAGTGAGCAGGCAATGATCCGTGTTGATATGTCTGAGTACATGGAGAAACACAGCGTATCCAAACTGATCGGATCACCTCCGGGATATGTAGGATACGATGAGGGCGGGCAGCTCAGCGAAAAAGTACGCAGAAATCCATACAGTGTGCTTCTGTTTGATGAGATTGAAAAGGCACATCCGGATGTGTTTAATATTCTTCTTCAGGTTCTGGATGATGGACATATCACAGATGCACATGGACGAAAAGTGGACTTCAAGCAGACGATCATCATTATGACATCCAATGCTGGTGCGCAGGCGATCATTGAGCCGAAGAAGCTTGGCTTCCTTTCCAACAATGATGAGAAACAGGATTATGAACGCATGAAATCTGGTGTTATGGAAGAAGTCCGCCGTCTGTTCAAACCGGAGTTTTTGAACCGTATTGACGAGATCATGGTATTCCATCCACTGAACAAGACACACATCAAAAAGATTGTCAACATCATGCTCAAAACACTGGAAAAACGCTGTAAAGAACAGCTTGATATCCAGCTTAAGATCACAGAATCTGTCAGGGATTTCCTTGCAGAAGCAGGTTTTGACAGCAAATATGGGGCCAGACCATTAAGAAGAGCTATCCAGACAAAACTGGAAGATCCGATGGCAAATGCACTTCTCGAAGGAACCATCAAAAGAGGAGATACCGTCCGGATCCAGCTTCATCAGAAAGAGATCCGTTTTACTCCACTTTCAGAAGATGAGAAGAAACCAAAATCTAAAAAAGCTATAAAATCTTAAACAGGATACTGGTCAAAAAAAGTGGTCAATGTTATAATAAAAAAACACTAAGGAGCAATCCACAGGTGTCGAAAACACAACAGAAAAGTCTTAGGGAGGACATTGGTTATGGCAGTAGTAAAGGAACTGATCCGTACAGAAGAGAATCAGAGCATCAGCTTTGGCAATTATGAATTGCCACAGAAATCCAAGGTATCAGATTTCGCACATCAGGGAGATATGTACAAGGTAAAAACATTCAAAGAGATCACCAAACTCGAGAGAAATGGCATGTTTGTATATGAATCCGTACCGGGAACTGCTGTATTTTCTCTGAAACAGGACGGCTCCAGCATGAGCTTTGACGTAGAAGGAACTGAGGATGCACAGATCACCGTAGAGATGGAAGCAGATACAGAATATGATATCTCCATCGATGGCGCAGATGCAGGCAAAATGAAAACAAACCTTGGCGGTAAGCTTTCTTTCAGTGCAGAACTGGGAGGCGACAAAGCCGTACATGTTGAGATCAAAAAATGCTAAAAAATAAAAAGACTGTTTATTTTTGTCAGGAATGCGGATATGAATCCTCCAAATGGATGGGACAGTGTCCGGGCTGTAAGGCATGGAATACTTTCGTAGAGGAGACGATTTCCACGAAGAAATCTTCTTCATCCGGTAGCAGTTCCTTTCAGAATCCGGGGAAGCGTCCGGAACCAGTTCGTCTGAAGGACATTTCACTGTCAGAGGATGAACGGCGGCTGACAAAGATTGGCGAGCTTGACAGAGTGCTCGGGGGCGGGATCGTCCCCGGCTCTCTTGTTTTAGTGGGTGGAGATCCGGGAATCGGAAAATCCACCCTTCTTTTACAGGTGTGCCGGAATCTTGCACTATCAGGAAGCAATGTACTGTATATTTCAGGAGAGGAATCCCTGCGCCAGATCAAGCTCCGCGCAGAACGAATCGGAGAATTTAATGAGAAGCTGCAGCTTCTGTGTGAGACAAATCTGGAAACGATCCGCGAAGTGATCGAGCGCAAGAAGCCGGATACCGTTGTGATCGATTCCATACAGACTATGTTTCATGAGGATATCAGTTCTGCACCGGGAAGTGTTTCTCAGGTAAGAGAGTCCACCAATATCCTGATGCAGATTGCCAAGGGACAGGGCGTATCGATCTTTATCGTAGGTCATGTGACCAAAGAAGGAAACGTGGCAGGTCCCCGTGTGCTGGAGCATATGGTAGATACCGTGCTTTACTTTGAGGGAGACAGACATGCTTCCTATCGGATCCTGCGTGCAGTCAAGAACCGTTTCGGTTCTACCAATGAGATCGGTGTATTCGAAATGCGAAGCACAGGACTTGAGGAAGTTAAGAATCCGTCAGAATTTATGCTGAATGGAAAGCCCAGCGACACTTCCGGGTCGATCGTGGCATGTTCTATGGAAGGAACACGGCCGATCCTGGTGGAGATACAGGCATTGGTATGCCAGAGCAATTTCGGAATTCCGAGAAGAACAGCAGTGGGAACAGACTTTAACAGAGTAAACCTTCTGATGGCAGTTCTGGAGAAAAAAGTCGGCATCCATCTGGCAGCCTGCGATGCCTATGTCAATATTGCAGGTGGAATGAAGATGACAGAGCCGGCGATCGATCTCGGGATTTCACTGGCAGTCGTTTCAAGCTGTAAGGATATCGTCATACCGGATTCTGTGATCGCATTTGGCGAAATTGGTCTGAGTGGAGAAGTGCGTGCTGTGAGCATGGCAGGACAGCGTGTCGCAGAAGCGAAGAAACTCGGTTTTGAAACAGTGATCCTGCCGGAAGTATGCAGGTCAGCTACAGAGAAGATCAAAGGGATCAAACTGGTATACGTTTCCTGGATTCAGGATGCAATACGTTTTATCATGCAGAAATAAAGTTGCTGTGAACAGTAACGAAATAAATACCAAGGGGGAAAAGATGAAGGCAGTTGTATTTGATATGGATGGAGTTATTTTTGACTCAGAGACGCTTGTGTTCCGTATGTGGAAGGTTGTGGCAGAGAAATATGGAGTCGCAGATATAGAGGAAACCTGCAGGGCATGCCTAGGGATCAATGCTACAGTGACCAGAGAAATTTTTTTCGAGCGTTATGGACAGGATTTTCCATATGACAAATATAAAAAAGAAATGTCAGATCTTTTCCACGCAAATGCAGCAGGAGGGAAGCTTCCGAAGAAACCGGGGATCCGGGAACTCCTGGAATATCTCCGCAGAGAAAATATAAAGACAGCGGTAGCTTCCTCCACAAGAAGAGATCTTGTGACGAGAGAACTCGAGGAAGGAGGCTTGCTTTCCTATTTCGATGAGATCGTATGCGGGGATATGGTCAGTCGGAGCAAACCGGAGCCAGACATCTATCTGGAAGCCTGCAGACGCCTTCAGGAGCGGCCTGAGGACTGCTATGCGATCGAGGACTCCTACAATGGAATAAGATCCGCCAAAAGAGCCGGGATGCACCCGATCATGGTGCCGGATCAGGCAGCTCCAACAGAAGAAATGGAGGAGCTGGCAGACAGCATCTTACCTTCTTTACATGAAGTTCAGCAGTACATCGACAAAAATTGCAAAAAAATCTAAAAAAGGTGTTGACAGATTGGTTTTATAGTGGTATTCTAACTGAGCTGTCACGAAGAATTGTTTCTTCTGAATAAACAACTTAAACAATTTTAAAAGTTTTGAAAAATGCGAAAAAAGTTGTTGACAAGGAAATGAAGATGTGATAGAGTAGACAAGTCGCCTGAGAGCGACGCGCAAACATCATAAAAGCT